>Ga0209024_1000245_pt1 | contig 110313 bp, 106 predicted proteins | sample AutmiccommunBRH5_FD_187380 | JGI IMG/M metagenome (GOLD analysis project Ga0209024, IMG submission 187380) | Deep subsurface microbial communities from Mt. Terri, Switzerland - Autotrophic microbial communities BRH/5 (SPAdes) (version 2) | ecosystem: Environmental > Aquatic > Deep subsurface >...
CAAGACAGGAAAACATGGCCAGTCTTAAAGAACTGAAAGATCGGATCGCGTCGGTCAAGTCGACCCAGAAGATCACCAAGGCCAAGAAGATGGTGGCCGCTGCCAAGCTGCGCCGGGCGCAGATGGCGGCGGAAGCGGCGCGTCCTTATGCCGACCGGATGGAAAAGGTGATGGCGAGCCTGGCGTCCAAGGTTTCGATTGACGAAAACTCGTCGAAACTGCTCGCTGGTACGGGCAAGCGGGAAACGCATCTGCTGGTTGTCGCTACGTCGGACCGGGGTCTGTGCGGCGCATTCAATGCCAATATCGTCAAGGAAGCCCGGTCCAAGGCCGAGAAGCTTCTGGCGGAAGGCCACAAGATCCTGTTCTACATGGTCGGCCGAAAGGGCATTCCGATCATCAAGCGTTTCTACCCCGGCATGATTCTGAAGCATTTCGACACGTCGAATGTCAAGGCCCCCGGCTACGAAGAAGCCAAGGCGATTGCTGCGGATCTGACCGCGCTGGTCGAAGAGGGCAAATATGACGTCGCCCATCTGTTCTACGGCAAGTTCAAATCCGCGCTGGTGCAGGAACCCACGGTTCAGCAAATCATCCCGATCGCGGTTATCGACGGCGCCGTATCGGAATCGGAAGGCGCGGTGGACTATGAACCGGACGAGGAAGAAATTCTTGCCGAACTGCTGCCGCGCAATCTGACCACCCAGATTTTTGGTGCCTTGCTGGAAAACAACGCGTCGGAACAGGGCGCGTCGATGACCGCCATGGACAATGCGACCCGCAATGCCGGCGAGCTGATCGACAGCCTCACCATCGTCTACAACCGCAGCCGTCAGGCCGCGATCACCACCGAATTGATTGAAATTATCGCTGGCGCTGAAGCGCTTTAAAGCACGTATGCAAGGAAACGGAACAATGGCAAAAACCAAAAACACAGGCCGCATTTCACAGGTCATCGGCGCTGTCGTCGACGTCACCTTTGATAGCGAGATCCCGGCAATTCTCTCGGCTCTGGAAACCGACAATAACGGCAACCGGCTGGTTCTCGAGGTTGCGCAGCATCTCGGCGAGAACACCGTTCGCACGATCGCCATGGATGCGACCGAAGGCCTGACCCGCGGTCAGGAAGTGACCGACACCGGTGCGCAGATCATGATGCCTGTGGGACCGGAAACGCTGGGCCGGATCATGAACGTGATCGGTGAGCCGATCGACGAACGCGGCCCGATCGGGCACAAGACCACCGCCCCCATTCACGCCGAAGCTCCTGCTTTTGTCGACCAGTCGACCGAGAATGAAATTCTGGTCACCGGCATCAAGGTGGTCGACCTGCTCGCACCTTATGCAAAGGGCGGCAAGATCGGCCTGTTCGGCGGCGCCGGCGTGGGCAAGACCGTGCTCATTCAGGAACTGATCAACAATATTGCCAAAGGCCATGGCGGAACGTCGGTATTTGCCGGTGTTGGTGAGCGTACCCGCGAAGGCAACGATCTCTATCACGAATTTCTCGACGCTGGCGTTATCGCCAAGGACGCCGACGGCAATCCGAAGTCGGAAGGCTCGAAAGTGGCGCTGGTCTTCGGCCAGATGAACGAACCTCCAGGAGCCCGTGCTCGTGTGGCTCTGTCCGGTCTGACGCAGGCGGAATATTTCCGCGACGTCGAAGGCCAGGACGTATTGTTCTTCATCGACAATATCTTCCGCTTTACCCAGGCTGGTTCGGAAGTGTCCGCACTGCTCGGCCGTATTCCTTCGGCCGTGGGCTATCAGCCGACCCTGTCGACCGACATGGGCGCGCTGCAGGAACGCATCACCTCGACCAACAAGGGTTCGATTACATCGGTTCAGGCGATTTATGTTCCTGCCGATGACTTGACCGACCCTGCCCCCGCAACCTCCTTTGCCCATCTCGACGCCACGACCGTTCTGAACCGTGCGATTTCGGAGCTGGGCATCTATCCGGCTGTCGATCCGCTCGATTCCACCTCGCGTGTGCTTGAGCCCCGCGTTGTCGGCCAGGAACATTATGATACGGCGCGTGCGGTTCAGGAAACGCTGCAGAAATACAAGTCGCTGCAGGACATCATCGCCATTCTCGGCATGGACGAACTTTCGGAAGAAGATAAGCTGGTCGTTCAACGTGCCCGGAAGATCCAGAAATTCCTGTCGCAGCCCTTCCATGTTGCGGAAGTCTTTACCGGCATCCCCGGCAAGTTCGTCGATCTGGAAGACACGATCAAGTCGTTCAAGGCGGTTGTCGAAGGCGAATATGACCATCTTCCCGAAAATGCCTTCTACATGGTCGGCGGCATCGAGGAAGCGGTCGAAAAAGGCAAGAAAATGGCGGCTGAAGCGGCCTAATCCAATATATCCCTCTCCCTCACGGGAGAGGACCTAGGAACTGAAAAAGACATGGCAGATCTACATTTCGAACTCGTAACCCCCGAGAAACTCGTCCGGTCGGAAGACGTGTTCATGGTGGTCGTGCCCGGCACCGAAGGTGATTTTGGCGTGCTGGCCAATCATGCCGGCGTGATGTCGACGATCCGCGATGCCGATCTGGTCATCTATGCCACCGAAGGCGCGGCCCCGGAAACAATTTCCGTGCAGGGTGGCTTTGCCCAGGTTGACGAAAAAGGTCTGACGGTCCTCGCCGAAGCTATCAGCTAATCCCGCCTTTCCGACTGCATTTCAATTTGGTCTTGCCTCTGTTCCTGCCATGCCAGCGAGAGTCAAATCGGGTAAATGAGACTATCCTGCTATCACGAGTCTGTTGAATCCTCTCTGATCTGCGGATTAAGCCGTGGTTTCCCGAGCAGATCGCCATTCCGGGCCGGTTCTGGGAAACATGGTTAGCTTGACCGATATCCGTTCATGGGGCGCCCCGTGAGCGGCTCGGGTCCCGTCGTTCATTTTCTTTACGAACCCGGCAATGGAGGATTGGACCGCGTCGCCATCTTGCTCGCCAATGGCATGGCCAAGCGCGGTATTCCGACCGAACTTTGGTTGACCAAGGCAACCGGTCCTGTTGCCGATCTTGTCTCAGCACAAGTAAAGGTCCGGATGGTTCACACCCCCCGGATCGGCGGTCGAGGACTTCGGCTGTTCTTGCAGATTCCCGCCGTCGCAAGGATGATCCGGCGACACCGGCCCCGGGCGATTTTTTCTGCCGGCAACCAATCCAACCTGTCCCTGGCCTTGGCCAGAATATTGGCGGGGAAAAGCCGGACGAAGGTCGTGCAGAAAATTACCAATCCGGTCCTGCGCCCAGGCTCCGGCGCTTGGGCGGGACGGCTGCGGCGATGGCGTTTTGGGGTCACTGCAAGTTTGGGTGACGTCACGCTGACCCTTAGCGCTGCCGATGCGGAAAAATATTCCCGCATCTTTCCGCAGGCGGCTCACAAGTTTCTAGCCGTTCCCAATCCCTACGTCACCGATTCGATGCTGGCTGTGGGAAAGACGCGGCCCCGCCGCGATCCATCACTGCCGCCGCGACTGCTTGCGGTTGGACGCATCGCGGCACAGAAGGGATATCGAACTTTGATATCCGCCCTCGCCCAAATCGTCGACTGCCCCTGGTCGATGACTATCCTGGGCGATGGGCCGCTTCTGAAAGATGCAAAACACTGGGTTGAAGAACTGGGCCTGACCGACCGGATTGCGTTCAAGGGATTTGTGGGTGACGTGGCTCCCTATTTCGCGCGGTCGGACATACTTGTCCTTTCCTCGCAATGGGAAGGTTTTCCGGCAGTTCCGATCGAGGCCATGGCTTCGGGCTGCGCCGTCGTAGCGACCGACTGTTCGGCAGGCTTGACCGAGTTGCTGGGCGAAATCGGCCAGACACCGGTGCCGGTGAGGGATTGGAAAGCACTCGCCATGACCATAAGACAGGAGATGCAATCACCTCGGCCGACCGAGACCATGCGGGCCAGGGCAGCTGGCTATTCCATCGACAATAGCGTCGATCAGCATCTCAAAATCCTGCATCAGACTTTTCCAGTCTCCTAGGCCTCCAGCACTGTATTCGCCCGTCTTGCACTGCGCCAGAGCAGCAAACCGCTGAAGATTATCAATAATCCACCAAACATCGCGGTCCGATCGATCGGGTCTCCGAAGACAAAGACGCTGATCGCGGTCGCAATCAGCAGTTGGATGTAGACTATCGGGGCAATGGCTGCCGCCGTTGTCCGCATGGTGGCCATGAACAGCAGAAAATGGCAGCCGGTGGCGGTCAGGGCCACCAGCAGACAGCGCAGGACCACGTCCCAGTCCGGTGCGCCGGGGATGGCCATGACCGGAACCAGCCAGTGGCCGACCACGGCAGCGATGATCAGGAATATAGCCGCCCAGAAGGCAATGTAGAATTGCGCGGCGAATATCGAGCGCTGGGTCGATACCATCCGGTTGAGGATCAGCATGGTCGACATTGCAAAGGCGGAAATGAGCGGCAATATGGCGACCCAGCCAAAAGCGGCCACATTGGGCCGCAGCATGATCAATACACCGAGGAAGGCGATGATCGTAGCGATCCATGTTCGCGGCGGCATATTTTCCTTCAGGAACCAACCCGAAAACAGGGCTGTGAGGATCGGATTCACGAACGATATCGCCACCGCATCGGCCAGCGGCATGACATAAATGGCGGAAAAAAAGCTTAAGGTTCCGACGAATAGCGCAAATCCACGCGCCATATGGAGCCAGGGCCGGTTGACCTGGAAGCCGCGACGGCCTTCGCGCCAGAACAGGATAACCGCCAGAGCCAGCGCACCGATCGAAAAGCGGAGCGCTGCAACGGCCGGTGCCGGCCAGTCTCCTGCCATCGACTTGATCACGGCATCGCCCAGCGGAAATCCGGCGAACGCAACCAGTGCCAGCGTGATCCCCCCTGCGGCGGCCCGTTCAGGGGAGCGGTCAGCGGCCAAAATACTGTCTCTGTGCATTTGCCCGGCTTAGCGGTTGCTTCGACCCGCACAAGTCACAAAAATGCATGCGCATTTCTCTCAACTGAAGCCCACAGATTTACCGGTTTATTAACCATTTTCGGGGAAAGAGGGCGTTGATCGTATGACTTTAGACATATCGGACAGAAGAGCATGAGCGCATTTGGCAAGAGAAATGGACTGAGTGGCGGCAAACCGTCCTTTGGCGTAGCAAAGCCAATGACGGGAGGCGGCAAGAAGGTCGGGGACGCCGAGAATCGCGAAGACAGGCAGGGCGGCAACCAATTCCCTCCGCTTGAGTCGATACCCCTGCCCAGCGATGACATTCCTTCCGCGCCGGCAGCCGTGCAAAGCGAAGCCATGGCAAGGCTGTCCGAGCGCTCGCAACCGCTGGCCGAGGATATCGACAAGGAAGAGGGCTTTGGCGCCTCGGTCCACAAGATCAAGGAACAGGTGCTGCCGCGCCTGCTTGAGCGCGTCGATCCGGAAGCAGCCGCGACCCTGAACAAGGAAGAACTGACCGAAGAATTCCGTCCGATCATCATGGAGGTGCTGACCGAACTGAAGCTGACGCTGAACCGGCGCGAACAATTTGCGCTGGAAAAAGTGCTGGTCGACGAACTGCTCGGTTTCGGGCCGCTGGAAGAGCTTCTGCAGAACCCGGATATCTCGGATATCATGGTCAATGGCCCCGAACAGACCTATATCGAAATCAAGGGCAAGCTGGAAATCGCGCCGATCCAGTTCCGCGACGAAGAACATCTGTTCCAGATCGCCCAGCGGATCGTTAACCAGGTCGGCCGCCGCGTCGACCAGACCACCCCGCTGGCCGATGCCCGGCTGAAGGATGGTTCGCGTGTGAACGTCATCGTGCCACCGCTGAGCCTCAAGGGCACCGCGATATCAATTCGTAAATTTTCCGAAAAGCCGATCACGCTCGACCTGATGAAGGGCTTTGGCTCAATGTCCGATGAAATGTGCACCGTGCTCAAGATCGCCGGGGCCTGCCGTTTCAATGTGGTCATTTCCGGCGGTACCGGCTCCGGTAAGACGACCATGCTCAACGCCATGTCGAAAATGATCGATCCCGGCGAGCGTGTGCTGACCATCGAGGATGCGGCCGAACTGCGGCTGCAGCAGCCTCACTGGCTGCCGCTGGAAACCCGGCCGCCCAATCTCGAGGGCGAAGGTGCGATCACCATCGGCGATCTCGTCAAGAACGCCCTGCGTATGCGGCCCGACCGGATCATCCTCGGCGAAATTCGTGGCGCGGAATGTTTCGATCTGCTCGCCGCCATGAACACCGGCCATGACGGCTCCATGTGTACGCTTCACGCCAACAGCCCGCGCGAATGTCTCGGCCGTATGGAGAACATGATCCTGATGGGTGACATCAAGATCCCCAAGGAAGCGATTTCGCGGCAGATCGCGGAATCGGTCGACCTGATCGTCCAGGTGAAGCGTCTGCGCGACGGTTCGCGTCGCACCACCAATATCACCGAGGTGATCGGGATGGAGGGCGATGTCATCGTCACCCAGGAATTGTTCAAATATCAATATCTCGACGAGGATGCCGACGGCAAGATCATCGGTGAATATGTATCTGCCGGTCTTCGCCCCTATACGCTTGAAAAGGCGCGGCAATATGGTTTTGACCAGCCGCTGCTGGAAGCCTGCCTGTAACCAATTTCATTCGGTCGAGACAAATCCAAGGCCAAAGGCCAAGGATATGCCGAAGGTCAGCAATGCCAATGCGGTGATCGTCGACCATGGCATGATGCCGACATCATCGATATCGCGGCGATTATTGCGCCGCCGGTTGCCGAGCTCGGAAATGACGGCAATCGTTCCGGACAGGCCGCAAATCATTACCCACAGCGGCGGCATGGGGGATCAGCCCTTGTCCAGCATGGCGATGATGCCGGAAAAATCCTTGCCGCCCTGCCCCTGTGCCTCGGCATATTGTTCGTAGAGCTTTGCAGCCTCCGCACCCATCGGCACCTCCGCGCCGGCGCTTTTTGCAGCTTCCATCGCCAGACGCAGGTCCTTGAGCATCAGCGCCGCCGCGAAACCGCCTTCATAGCCATTGTCGGCCGGGCTTTGCGGGCCGACACCGGGAACCGGGCAATAGCTGGTCATCGACCAGTTCTGTCCCGACGCCTTTGAGCTGATATCGTAGAATGTCTGCAAGTCGAGGCCCAGCTTTTCGGCCATCTTGAAGGTCTCGCAGGTCGCGATCATCGACGCTCCGAGCAGCATGTTATTGCAGATCTTTGCCGCCTGTCCTGCGCCATTGCCGCCAGCGTGGATCACCGCCTTGCCCATGTCGGACAGGATTGGTTCGGCGCGCTTGAAGCCTTCGTCGCTGCCGCCGACCATGAAGGTCAGGGTTCCGGCATTGGCCGCTGCAATGCCGCCAGAGACCGGAGCATCGACCGGTATGAGACCCTTGGCTTCCGCCATGGTCGCGACATCGCGGGCGCTGTCGACATCGATGGTCGAACAGTCGATCGCGAGCGTGCCGGGACTGGCATTGATGATGATTTCATATTCATAGACCTTGCGGACATGGGTTCCCGCGGGAAGCATGGTCACCACGGCTTCCATATTCTGGACCGCCTGGGCCGCGTCGCTGACCGAATGACAGTCCGCTTCGCCCGCCCGCGCCAGCGCTTCGCCGGAAAGGTCAAAAGCATAGACCTCATGTCCTGCTTTCGCGAGATTGGCAGCCATGCCGCCGCCCATATTGCCAAGGCCGATAAATCCGATTTTCATTCCAGTCTCCAGTGATTGTCAGCGAAACAAAGCAATGGCGCTTTGCAAGAGGATAGCAGCTCTTGCTAGCGCCCCTTCCATTGACCTTCGCGCTTCTCGATAAAGGCAGCCATGCCTTCTTTCTTGTCTTCCGTAGCGGTCAGGATCTGGAACAGGCGGCGTTCGTGCACCAACCCCTGCTCGAGATTATTCTCGAATGCGGAATTCACCATTTCCTTGTTCACCTGCGCGGCCATCGGCGGCATCGAGGCGACGAGAGCGGCGGATTTCATCGCCTCGTCGAGCAGATCATCATGCGGTACCACGCGGGCGACGAGACCGGACCGTTCGGCTTCCTCGGCATCCATCATTCTTCCGGTCAGGCACATTTCCATCGATTTGGCCTTGCCGATCGCGCGCGTCAGCCGCTGCGATCCGCCCATGCCGGGCGCCACACCCAGCTTGATTTCCGGCTGTCCGAATTTCGCCTTATCGCTGGCAATGATATAATCGGCCATCATCGCCAGTTCGCAGCCACCGCCGAGCGAGAAACCGTTTACCGCGGCGATCCAGGGCTTGCGGGTCGCCTTGACGATATGGCTGGTCCATTTGGCGAAGAAATCCTCCAGATAGAAATCGGCGGCGGACTTTTCGTACATTTCCTTGATATCGGCACCGGCGGCGAAGGCCTTGTCGCCGGAACCGGTCAGCACGGCGCAATTTTGCGTGTCGTCCGCCTGAAAGGCGGCAAAGGCATCGATCAGTTCCTCGAGCACCTGGCTATTCAGGGCGTTCAGGGCCTGCGGCCGGTTGAGCGTGATCAGGGTGACCGCACCCTTTTTCTCGGTCAGGATGGTTTCATAAGTCATAGGGGTTTCCATTCTTCATCGGCCGGTAACGGCGCGAATATATTGTCGATCCATTCGGACGTTACTTCCTCTGGTGTCGGCGGATTCCATTTCGGATCATTGTCCTTGTCGACAATCAGCGCCCGTACGCCTTCGAGGAAATCGTGCATCACCAGCACATGATAGCCGATCCGGTACTCGTTGCGCATTTCATCGGCGAAACTTTCCATCGCCGCGCCTTCCTTGAGTTGGCGGAGAGCTACCTTGCAGGTTTGCGGGCTCTTGGTGCCCAGCGTATCGCGCTCCTTGGCGGCCCAGTCGCTGTCATCGGCTTCCAGAGCGACCAATATGTCTTCGAACCGGTCTGAGGCAAAGAACTTGTCGATCTTGTCGAGATTCTTGGTGATCCGCGCTTCTGGTATATTACCGGACAGCTGGCCCAATATGCCTTCGATCCGGTCGGGCTTCTCCGAGATCCGCTGCTTGGCTTCTTCCAGAACCGCCGATTCCAGATAGTGGGTCGCAATGCCCACTTCCTTGCACTCGGCGCCGTCCAGACGCGCGCCGGTGAGCGCGAGAAACTGGCCCAGCCGGCCTTCGAGCCGCGACAGATACCAGCCGCCGCCGACATCTGGAAACAGACCGATTCCTGTCTCGGGCATGGCGAAGCGTGTATATTCGGTCGCCACGCGATATTTCGCCGGTTGCGAAATGCCGACGCCGCCGCCCATGGTGATTCCGTTCATGAAGGCGACCACCGGCTTGGGATATTCGAACAGCAAATGGTTGAGCTGATATTCCTTGTAGAAGAACTCCCGGCCTTCCTTGCCGTCGGTCATGCCGGATTCGCGCAGCATGGCAATGTCGCCGCCGGCGCAAAAGCCGCGGCCCTCGCTATGGTCGATGATCACCGCCTCGACTTCGTCATCGTCGCGCCACGCGAGCAGCGCGTCGATCATCCCCAGACACATGTCGAGGTTGAGCGAATGGATGACCTTGGGACGGTTGAGGCTGATATGGCCGACCCGTCCGGTTTTTCTGATGATAAGATCTTCTGTCATTTTTTCCCTATTGGCGGAGCAGTTCCCGCGATACGATCATTCGCATGACCTGATTGGTTCCCTCCAATATGCTGTGCACCCGCAGATCGCGCCAGAAGCGCTCGATCGGATAATCCTGCAAATAGCCATATCCACCGAACAGTTGCAGCGCGTCGTTGACAATCTTGCTGCCATTGTCGGTGGCCAGGCGCTTTGCCATGGCGGCGAATTTGGTCTTGTCGGGCGAACCTTCGGTCACCTTGGCAGCGGCAAGATAGAGCAGCGCGCGCGAGGCTTCCAGATCGGTCGCCATGTCGGCGAGCATGAACTGGGTGTTCTGGAAATCGCTGATCGCCTTGCCGAACTGCTTGCGCTCCTTGGTATAGTTGACCGCTTCATCGAGACAGCGCTGCGCGCCCCCCAGCGAACAGGCGCCGATATTGAGACGACCGCCGTCGAGACCCGCCATCGCAATACGAAAGCCCTCGCCCTCGTCACCCACGCGGTTTTCTGCCGGCACGCGGACATTGTCGAAATTGACCTGGGCGGTGGGCTGCGAATGCCAGCCCAGCTTTTTCTCGTTTGCGCCGAAGCTGACGCCTTCCATATCCTTCTCGATGACGAGGCAGGTGACACCCTTGGCCCCGTCGTCGGAGGTTCGCGTCATCGTGACATATATCTCGTTGGCGCCGCCGCCGGAAATGAACTGCTTGGACCCGTTGACGATATAATGGTCGCCATCGCGGACGGCCTTGGTCTTCAGCGAGGCGGCGTCCGATCCCGCGCCGGCTTCGGTCAGGCAGTAACTGGAGATTTTCTCCATCGGCACCAGTTCGGGCAGATATTTGTCCTTCACCGTCTGCGATCCGAACGTATCGATCATCCAGGACGCCATATTGTGAATCGAGATAAAGGCGCTGGTCGAGGGACAGCCATAAGCCATGGCTTCCATGATGATCGCCGACTCAAGCCGTCCCAGGCCAATGCCACCGGATTCCTCGGACACATAAATACCCCCGAAGCCGAGCTCTGCTGCCTGCTTGATCGTGTCGCGCGGGAAGATATGCTGTTCATCCCATTCGGCGGCGAACGGCGTAATCGCATCAGCGGTAAATTTCCGGGCCATTTCCTGAATGGCAAGCTGGTCTTCGGTCAGGGAAAACTGGGTCATATTATTTCTGGTTCTTCGCTATTTGCGCGGCGGTTGATTCGACGCCCCGCATTACCCGCAAGATATTGCCCCGTGCAATCTTTGCGAGATCGGCGGGGCTATAGCCACGCCTGGCCAGTTCGGCAAATAGCACCGGATAGGTGGACACATCAGCGAGATCATCGGGCGTGAAGCTGATACCATCATAGTCGCCGCCAAGGCCGATATGATCGATTCCCGCCACCGAACGGATATGATCAATATGGTCCGCGATATCTTTTGCGGTGACCGGCGGCATCGGGTTGCTGGCATTCCATTTTTCAAGGTGGTTCGCCTGCGTGTCAGCATTACCGGGGAACAAGGCTGCCGCGCGTGTCTGCTCCGCCTTTTGCGCCGCATCCCAGTCCCGGTTCTCGGCATTGACGTAGGAAGGCACGAAGGTGACCATCACAATTCCGCCGTTGGTAGGCAGACGCTTTAAAACCGCATCGGGCACATTGCGGGAATGGCGGGTTACGCTATCGGCGGAGCTGTGGCTGAAGATCACGGGCGCCGTGCTGGCATCAAGCGTGTCATTCATCGCGGCTTCGGAGACATGGCTGATGTCCACGATCATGCCGAGCCGGTTCATTTCCTGCACCACCGAAACGCCAAATTCGGACAAGCCGTCGCTCTTCGGCGCGTCGGTTGCGCTGTCGGCCCAATCAAGCGTTTTCCAGTGAGTCAGCGTCATATAGCGCGCGCCGAGCGCGTAGGTCTGACGCAGCACCGCGAGCGAATTGCCGATGGAATGGCCGCCTTCCATGCCGATCAGCGATGCTATGCGACCGTTCTTCTGAGCCGCCTCTACGTCCGCTGCGGTCAGGGCCAGTTGCAGATCATCCGGATATTGGTCGACCAGACGGTGGACGATATCAATCTGTTCGATCACCCGCTGGACCGCTTCAAATTCTGGCAGTTCCGGGTCAATCCAGACAGACCAGAATTGTCCGCCAACCCTGCCTTGCCGGAGCCGTGCGATATCGGTGTGCATCGGTTTCGCGGCGGTCCCGGTGGTCGGAACGGTGTTGCGAAAGTCGAATTTCGTGAAATCGCTGTCGAACCGGTCGGAGATCTGCTCCGGCGCGTCATTATGGCCATCAATGACCGGATATTCGGCGAGCACCGCTTGCGCGACCTGTTCCGGCGTTTGCGCCAAGGCTGGTGACACGGTCAGGGCGACAAGGGCGAATGCCAGGAAAGATACGATAGGGATTGCTTTCATGGGCCGGGTCTAGTCGCGCAGGACCCGCTCGGCAAATAGCTTTTTTGCTACTTTTTGATCATTGCGTTCATACCAGCGGTTGCCGATCGAGCGTTCTGCCGCCAGCATCTGGGTGCGGGTGCCGTCGGCAAAATCCACATCGGGCTCGATCAGGGCGATCGGATCGCGATAGGCCTCGTCGGCGGTCACGATCTTCCATCCGTCAGCCCTGAGCGCGGCCGCCAGATCATCGACAAACATCGCGGCGAGATCGGTTTCATGCAGCAAGACCATCTGCACCGGTGCCCTGCCCAGGGTGCGGCGTGCCAGTTCGTCCGAGAAATTGGCTGATTCCAGATAGGATTCCACGAACAGGTCGCGGAGCGCATTCCAGTCCATGAGATGGCCTGCCCGGCCTGCCGCGATCGCCAAATCTTCCAGATACCAGTCCGAACCATCGACCGTGACATAGCCGTTCATAAGGCCCCGCCGTTTCAGGCCGGTCCGCACGGCGTCGCGCTTCGCCCTGTCTTTCCGCCCCTCGTCGAGAAAGGGAAAGCGGAACCAGGGGCGGTAATTGGGCTTGTCTTTCAGCCAATTTTCCGCCGCATCGATATCGGCCAGAAAGACCGGAACCGACACTGCGGACAGCCTGTTGTGCCGGGCAGTATGATTGGCCAGGACATGGCCCGCCCTGGCATAAGCGGCAATGTCGGCCGCGTCATTGTCGTGGGCGGTGATCCTGTCGGGATTGATGAAGAAGGCTGCCTGCTCGATGCCGCCGGTCCGGAGCGCCTCGATCAGCAGCCGGGGCCGCTCGTCCGGTTCGAGAAAGGCGCCCCTGTCGCGGGGAATATCATCAAAACTGAAGGCTATGCGCTTGTCGGATATTCCCGCCAAAGCGGCTTGGGGGGCGGTCCCGCCAGCCACCTGTTCCGGGTGCCAGAAGGCGAACAACAAGATCGCCAGCAGAATCGATGGCAGGAACAGCCTTGGTGACAGAGCTAGCAACCCTGCACCGCGACCAGAGGTGAGCCATCCCCCATTTTCTTGATGTCGGTCCGAACCATTTCGTCCTTACCTATATGGCAAGCTGTCCCTCAAGAAAAGCCGGACGGCCCACCCCCGATTCATCCGCAGCTTATGCGCGTGATCCTCATCTCGTCGTCATAGCTGACGGTGAGCCGGTCCTGGCGAAAATCCATCGTGACCGCCGTGCGTGGCGGCACCCATCGCAGCACCCGCGCGCCGGAAAGCTCGAGCAGGGTTGCCCCGGCGCTGGCCGAGGCGGTGTGGCCGATATGAGCCTCCAGTCCGGATGCATCGCACGTCATTTCGGACGGCGGGGACGGTGGAGTCGGGTTGTCCGCGCCGCCTGTGGCACAGGCCGACAAAGCCAAAAGCGAGCCCATCAGGATTCTGCTACGCATCAGAAAATCTCCTTGCCTGCTGTTACCCCATCGTCGGAATGACAAAGGCATCCTTGTTGCCGCCATCCGCGGTGCCGTCGGGCCAGCGCTGGGTGATCGTCTTGATCTTGGTCCAGAATTTCACACCTTCCATGCCGTGCTGGTTGGTGTCGCCAAAGGCGCTGCGTTTCCAGCCGCCGAAGCTGTGATAGGCGACCGGTACCGGGATCGGGACGTTGATGCCGACCATGCCGACCTGCACCCTATTGGCAAATTCACGCGCCGCGTGGCCGTTGCGGGTGAAGATGGCGACGCCATTGCCATATTGATGTTCGCTCGGCAGACGCAACGCTTCCTCGAAATTCTTGGCGCGGACGATCTGCAGGACCGGCCCGAAAATCTCTTCCTTGTAGCTTTCCATGTCGGTGGTGACATGGTCGAACAAGGACGGCCCGATGAAGCAGCCCTCTTCATGACCCTGCAGCGAGAAGCCACGACCATCGACGACCAGCTCCGCGCCTTCATCGACGCCCTTCTGGATCCAGCCTTCGACTCGGGCCTTGTGCGCCGGGTTCACCACCGGACCATAATGCGCATCTTCATCGGTCGAGATGCCGACGCGCAGGGCCGCCATCGCGGGGATCATCTTCTCGCGCAGCCGTTCCGCGGTGTCCTCACCAACCGGCACCACGACCGGCAGCGCCATGCAGCGTTCACCGGCCGAACCGAATGCGGCGCCGGACAGATCGTTGACAACCTGGTCCATGTCGGCGTCGGGCATGACGATGCCGTGGTTCTTGGCGCCGCCCATTGCCTGCACCCGCTTGCCGGCGGCAACGCCGCGCTGGTAGACATAATGGGCGATATCGGAGGAACCGACAAAGCTGATCCCGCCAATTTCCGGATGGTCGAGAATCGCGTCGACCATTTCCTTGTCACCATGCACGCACTGCAAAATGCCCTTGGGCAGGCCTGCTTCGTGCATCAGCTCGACCAGCCGCACCGGCACCGAAGGATCGCGTTCTGAGGGCTTCAGGATGAAGGCATTGCCGGTCGCGATCGCCGGGCCGAACATCCACATCGGGATCATCGCCGGGAAGTTGAACGGGGTGATACCAGCGCCGATGCCGATCGGCTGGCGCATCGAATAGACGTCGATGCCCGGGCCGGCGCCCTGGGTATATTCGCCCTTCAGAACGTGCGGGATGCCGCAGCAGAATTCGATGACTTCCAGGCCACGCTGGATATCGCCCTTGGAATCGGCGATCACCTTGCCATGCTCGATCGACAGCAGATTGGCGAGTTCGTCGATATGCGCCTCGACCAGCTCCTTGAACCTGAACATCACCCGCGCACGGCGCTGCGGGTTGGTGGCGGCCCATTCGGGCTGCGCCGCCAGCGCGGCCTGCACGGCGGTTTCGAGAAGCGCCGCGTCGCCCAGATCGACCTTCCCCTGGATACCGCCATTATTCGGGTCGAAAATATCGCTCTGGCGGGACGCTGCTACGGTCCCTCCCGAGGCCAAGACATGGGTGACTGTGCGCATTGAAAGACTCCTGATTGCTTTTGCGGGCTATATGCTATTTACCGCAGCAATGCACAACCGCTGTTACCCTATCTTTTATGGCAATATGGCGTGAGCGATGAGAGCGCCATTGGCCAGAACCGGCCGATCGCAGGAATCCTCACCCGGCTGGCCGCGATGCTGTCGCTGGGTGTCATGTTTGCCTTTGTCAAGCTGGCCGGCGAGCATGGCGTGCATGTCACCGAGAGCCTGTTCTACCGCCAGCTGACCGCGATGCCGCTGATCTGCTTCCTGATCTGGCGCAGCCAGCGCGGCTGGCCGTCGATCGTGTCGGACAAGCACCGGCTCCACATCCTGCGGTCGATCCTCGGCATTTTCGCGATGGGCCTCAATTTCTGGGCGATGACCCTGCTGCCGCTGGCCGACGCGACGACGATCAGCTTTACCGTGCCGATCTTTGCAACCCTGTTCGCCGCGCTGATCCTGCGCGAGAAGGTCGGCATCCGGCGCTGGTCGGCGATCCTGATCGGCTTTGTCGGCGTGCTGATCGTGGTCCAGCCTGGAGGCTCGCTGATCCCCGCCTTCGGTGCGGCCGTGGCGCTGGCGGGTGCCCTGGTAACGGCAGCGGTGACTTTGGTAATCCGGATGCTAGGTCGCACCGAAACCAGCATCGTCACGATCTTCTGGTTCTCCGTCTACACTTTGCCAGCATTGACGGTCTGCGCCTTCATCTACGGCGGCGGCCATGATCTGCAGACCTGGGGCTATCTGCTCGGTATCGGCATATTTGGCGCGCTCGGCCAGCTGTGCATCACCCAGTCGCTGCGCTATGCGCCAGTGTCGACGATCGTGCCGATGGACTATAGCGCGCTGATCTGGGCGACCTTCTTCGGAATCGTCATTTTTGGTCAGTTTCCCGGCATCTCGATCTGGATCGGTGCGCCGATCATCATCGGTTCCGGCCTGTTCATCGCCTGGCGCGAGCATGTCAGGGCGACCAGACAGGCGCATGCCGAGACCATTCAAGACGCCTAGCCAGCGCTCTCCGGAGCAGAAGCTCAAGCCGTGGATCCGTCGACGAGGGGCGCCAAGCCGAAGCGTTTCCGAACCGCACCGGAACTTTTGCGGTTGTGGCTTGTTGATTTTATTTCAAGGCAGAAAACATGAGGAGAGTGAATCATGGCAGAAGATATCAACGAACCCCGGTTCCGCTATGGCTGGGTCTGGGCGATTGTCACGATCGGAATGTTTCTGGGCCTGCTTGTCTGGTTTTTCAATCTCGGTGACGAGATCGCCGATACGCCGCCGACGGTCGAGGACCAGATAGCATCGCAACCCGCTGTTCCGCAGGTCAACATGATCGACATAACTCCGGATCCGATCGTGGTCCGGGCAATCGAGATGACCGCCCTGGCTGACCTGTTCGGCTCCGAGCGAATGAGCGAACTGATCGGCCGCGACGTGGACCTACAGGCGGTGCCGGTGGAATCGGTTCCCGGCGACATGGCATTCTGGATTGGCGACAATGCCGAACGGCGGGTCTATGTGCTATTTGACGAGGTACCCACCCCGGATACGCCGATCGAAGGACGGTTCGACATCAATCCCGGCAATCTCGTGAATATCGGCGGCAAAGTTCGCCGTGCCGATTCGATTCCGGATGGTGCAACCGCCGCAATTCCCGAGGGCGTCGATGCCTATATCCATGCCAGCCGGCTGGACAAGGTAGAACAGTAACAGGAATAGGGCATCAAACCCGGTCATTGCGACCGGGTCCTTCCTTGACGGTGGTGGCTATAAGGCGAATTGCTTGTAGCTCATCCACAGCGCCATGCCGACCATGAACAGATTCTCGGTCAGCGAGATGAAGCCGAGCGGCACGCTGCTGTCGCCGCCCACGCAGGCACATTTCAGTTCGCGTTTCTGGATGTAGACCGCGTAGAAAACAGAGGCCGCACCAATGGTACCGATGAACAGGGCGACCGGGATCGCCAGCCACATGCCGATGCCGGCGATCATCAGCACACCGGCCAGTCCCTCGCCAAAGGGATAGAGATAGCCGTAACGCACCCATTTTTGCGCGAGCAGGTCATAGTTGAGGAACATGGTCGAGAAGCTCTCGATATCGCGCAGTTTCAGATAGGCGAGCCCGCACATAGAAAAGCTGACAAACCACTCGGCCGTCAGCACCGTCAACCAGGTGCCTGTGGCGACAAAGGCGGCTCCGAGCGCCATCAGGAAGGTCATGGCGAACAGGGCGATCACTGGCTGGTAGCTGGTATCGCTGCGCTCTTCCTCCGGCTTGTCCTTGCCGAAATGGACGCGCAGCGCATCATAGCCGCCGATCCGCTCTCCATTGATGAAGGTTTGCGGCGTGGTCTCGACATCATGCTTTTTCTGGAACATGTCGGTTTGCGCGCGCGTGGTGAGATGATGGTCCTCCACCGTGAAGCCTTCGCGTTCCAGCAGGTCTTTCGATTTCAGGCCGTAGGGACAGATATGTTCGTCCATCACCATGCGATATAGTCTGGCGGTCTGGCTATCGCTCATAGCCGGCCCTCAAATTCCGGTACCGGCCGCGCGCGGGCTTCGGCTTCGGTGGTCGCCTTGCCGTTCTTGCGGATATCCTCGATCAGCCATTTCATTTCGCTTATCTCGCGACGCTGGGCCTTGATGATGCTGTCGGCCAGTTCCCGCACGCGCTTGTCCTCGATATGGGCGCGTTCGCTGGTCAGGATCGCGATCGAATGATGGGGGATCATTGCCTTCTGCCAGGCCTGATCGGAAATCGTGTCCTGTGACCGGACCAGATAGAGGGAACCGGCGAACAGGATCGCGGCACCGCCCAATATCATGGCATTCTTTCTTTTATCATCATACATGCCGAGCATGAACAAAAGCATGATGATCGCCATCGCACCACCCATGTAAAGGGCCATCCATGTACGCGTTTCGCTAAAGAACACATGATCGAGCGCGTAAGTGTTGAGATACATCAGCCCAAACATCGCCAGTGTGGACACGGCGATCATCACGATAAATCTCGTATATTTTGACATGGGGCCTCCTCCTGTTTGATACCAGCCAAGGATATTTTACGCGTGGCGGGTCAAGAAGTTCCCTTGGCGGCGGCTCGCGTTCGGTTAGCATCAGCCCGCCCGGGCGCGGGCCGACCGTCCTCCCCCCGGTTCATTACAGCGATTTGCGCCTGAGCCGCAGCGCATTGCCGATCACCGATACCGAAGACAGGCTCATCGCGGCAGCGGCGATCATCGGGCTGAGCAGGATATCGAACCATGGATAGAGGATGCCCGCAGCAACCGGCACACCCAGGGCGTTGTAGAAGAAGGCAAAGAACAGGTTCTGGCGGATATTGGTCATGGTCAGCTGGCTGAGACGCCGTGCTTTCGCAATACCGCCGAGATGGCCCTTGACCAGTGTGATCCCCGCGCTTTCCATCGCGACATCGGTGCCGGTGCCCATGGCGATGCCGATATCGGCCCTGGCCAGCGCCGGTGCGTCGTTGATGCCGTCGCCGGCCATCGCCACCTTCTTGCCGGCCGCCTGCAATTCGCTGATCACGCGGTGCTTGTCCTCGGGCGAGACATTGGCGTGAATTTCGTCGATGCCGATCATTCGGCCGACCGCCTGGGCGGTCGCTTCGGCGTCGCCGGTCAGCATCACCACATGGATGCCGGCCTTGTGCAGCGCCTTGATCGCCTCCACCGAACTCGGCTTGATCGGGTCGGCAACGCCGATCAGGCCCGCCGGCCTGCCATCGACCGCGACAAACATCACGGTCTGGCCCTGCGAACGGCCGTCCTGCGCTTTCGCCGCCAGCTCCGCGCTGCTCGCGCCCAGCCGTTCCATCAGCTTTTCATTGCCGATGGCGATCCGCCTGTCCCGAACCGTCGCTTCCACGCCTTCGCCGGTCACCGACTGGAAATCGCCAGCCGTTTCCAGCGTCAGCTTGCGCTCCCTTGCACCTTCGACGATGGCCGCCGCCAGCGGATGTTCGCTGGACAGCTCGATGGCCGCGACCCATGCCAGCAGTTCATCGTTTTCAAAATCACCTTCCGGTTCGACCGAGACCAGCCTGGGCTTGCCTTCGGTAAGGGTGCCGGTCTTGTCGACAACGATGGTATCGATCTTCTCGAAGGTTTCGAGCGCCTCGGCATTCTTGATCAGGATGCCGTTTTGCGCGCCCTTGCCGGTGCCGACCATGATTGACATTGGAGTTGCAAGGCCGAGAGCGCAGGGGCAGGCGATGATAAGGACGGCGACGGCGTTGACCAGACCATAAGCCAGCGCCGGCTCCGGTCCCCAGATCGTCCAGACCACGAAGGTCGTAACGGCTACCAGAACCACCGCGGGAACGAATAGCCCGGCGACGGTGTCGGCAAGCTTCTGGATCGGCGCGCGGCTGCGCTGGGCGTCGGCGACCATCTGGACAATCTTGGCCAGCAGCGTGTCCTTGCCGACGCGTTCCGCGGTCATCACGAAACTGCCGGTCTGGTTGACGGTGCCGCCGGTGACATCGTCGCCTTCGGCTTTCTGCACCGGTATCGGTTCGCCGGTGATCATCGCCTGGTCGATCGTGCTCGAACCTTCGGTGATGGTCCCGTCAACCGGGATTTTTTCGCCGGGCCGGACGCGCAACCGATCCCCCGACTGAACCAGATCGAGCGATATCTCGTCTTCCGAGCCATCGGCATTGATCCGCGTGGCAACCGGCGGCGCCAGTTCCAGAAGCGCGCGCAGGGCGCTGGAGGTCTCACCGCGCGCCTTCAGTTCCAGAACCTGCCCGAGCAGCACCAGGGTGGTGATGACGGCAGCGGCTTCATAATAGACCGCAACATTGCCGTCATGGCCGCGAAACGCTGCGGGAAAGGCGCTGGGGAAGAAAGTCGCGATCAGACTGAACCCGTAAGCCACGGCAACGCCAAGTCCGATCAGGGTGAACATGTTGAGATTCATGGTCTTCAGCGATTGCACGCCGCGGACAAAGAAGGGCCATGCGCCCCAGAGAACGACGGGCGATGCCAGTAACAGCTGTATCCATGTCGCGGCGCCGGGATCAATCCAGGATGCAAAGGGCCGGCCGGGGATCATGTCTCCCATGGCGTAAAGGAACAGCGGCAGGGAAAATATCGCACTGACCCAGAAGCGCCGGCGCATATCGATATATTCGGGGTCCGGGCCGCTATCGAGCGAGAAGGTTTCCGGTTCCAGCGCCATGCCGCAGATCGGGCAGGAGCCGGGACCTTCCTGGCGGATTTCCGGATGCATCGGACAGGTGTAGATCGTGCCTTCGGGTACCTCTTCCTGTTCTGCGGACCCATCGGGGGAAAGATAGCGTTCCGGATCGGCGACAAATTTCGTCCGGCATCCGGCGGAGCAGAAATGATAATCCCGGTCGGCATGATGCGCGTGATGGTCGGTCTTGCCGGGATCGACCGTCATGCCGCAGACCGGATCCTTGACCGGTGGGATGCTGTCGGCGTGGTCGGGACGGCGGGAAGCGGACTCGGTCATTTCCATATCCTTTTCGGCTGGGATCATATACCCTATAGGGGTATATATATGCCGAGGGGAAGAGAGTCAATGTCGCTGTTTGCATGGGCCGCGACAAGGCGATAGCAGCGCAAAAGAAAACCCCCCATCACCAGGATGGCGACAGGGGGTGGAGAGTCATCTTATCGCGGAAGGCCGGTCAAAAGATATCCGGGTCGACAAATGTTGCGGTGTGACATTGGTTGTCGTTGCGAGGAGCGCAGCGACGCTCGCAATGACGACCGGTGATCCAGGCCTTGACCTGGTTGAACGGGTCGACGCGATCCGGATTCAGTCCGGCTTTTGATCAGATGTAGCCGGATGCGCCATATTGCCATGGTCCATCTTTGAATGGTCCATCTTTGAATGGTCCATCTTGGAATGGTCCATCTTGGAATGGTCCATCTTGGAATGGTCCATCTTGGAATGGTCCATCTTGCTGGCATCCATCATGTGACAGACCATTTTTCCGTCCTTGTCCTTCTTGCAGCATTTCATCTTGCCGTCTTCGGTCTTCTCGCACGTGTGGCTGTCATGACCGCCTTCATGATGGGCGGCAAGCACCGCACCGGGCGTGGCCAGCGCGAAAATGGCGGCTGCAACGGAGAGGGTAAATCTTTTCATTTTCAATTCCTTGTAAGGTCGGTTCAATTATAGCTGGCAAATACGCGCTGGCCCTTGGGGCCAAAGGCAATCACCTGATAGGGCTGTTTCAGGTCCTCATGTTCCATGCCCGGCGATCCCACCGGCATGCCGGGAACCGCGATCCCGGTGACATCGTCCGGCTTTTCGCGCAGCAACCTGCGGATCGCCTCTGCCGGGACATGACCCTCGATGACATAGCCCCCCACGATCATCGTATGGCAGGAACGAAGCTCGGTGGGGACGACGTGCAGATCCTTGACCATCTGCATATCGGCATTTTCCGCCGTCACTTCCGCATCAAGGCCTTCGGCAGCATGGTCCGCCCATTTCAGGCAGCAACCGCATCCCGCGTCGCGGTACATCGTATAGCTGGCCGCCTGCGCGGCGGTCGAACAGGCTGCCAGCGACAGCAGCAGCAGTCCGGCGCCGCTCATGTCCCGCATGGCTTTTGCCATTGTTCCGATCATCAGTAATTCCTTTCACAAGTTCAGATGGTTCGGGCCGAGAGAGAGTTCCCCTCCCCAATAGCCCTGAAATATCATTGCAATGGCCAGTCCGGCGAGAAGGAGCCGGAGCAGAATTCGGCTGGATTCCGTGCGATAGGCGACAATCGCGGCGACCGCGCCCGCCAGCGCAATTCCGGTACCCGTCCAGCGATGCAGGCCAAGCGTTTCCGAGCGATCCGACAGCCTGAACCCCGCTGCAAACCAGCCCAGCGATGCCGCCACCATGCCGCCCGCCGCGCCGGTATAGACGAGAAAGCGGACGGTCGGCTCCAGACCCGACGCCGGACGCATCGCCAACAGCAGTTCGGCGAGTCCTGCGACCAGAAACAGGGCCACCGGGAAATGGACAAGAGCGGGATGCAGCCGACCTAGTAAGTCGGTCAGGCTAAAAGCTGCGTCTTCGCCATTATTCGCATTTGGCGAGCCGTGAGTATCTGCTGACGCTTCCGACTCGCCTTCATGTCTGTCCTGTGCAGCCTGTTCCATTTCCGCCATTTCGGCGTCGCTCATATCCTTGCGATGGGCCTCGTGGGCGGTGGCCGTCGGAACCGAGGTGAAGACGAGGAGCGCCAGAAACAGCAATGCGACAGATCTGGTCATCTCTTAACTTTTTCAAACAGGTCGATCAGTTCGTCGAATTTCTCTTTCTGCTCTGCCGGGCTGCCGGTAGCGATTGCCTCGCTGACACAGCAGGCGGCATGGTCCTTCAATATCTGGCTTTCTACCTTGGCCAGCGCCGATTTGACCGCCTGCACCTGGTGCAATATGTCGATACAATAGCGATCGTCGCTGATCATCTGGGCGATGCCGCGCACCTGACCCTCGATGCGGCGCAGCCGGTTGATTTTTTGGTCCACCGTAGCCTTGGTCATGTTTTCCCTCTTGTTCTGGTACCCTATGGGGGTATATAGAGAGTTATGGAAAAAACCAAGATGAAATATTCCCGCCGTTCCCTGATTGGCTCGCTCGCTGCCTTGAGCGGCGCCGCTGCCCTGCCCATGCCCGCCTGGGCGATGGGCAAGATGGCCGGACATGGCGATGGCCTGGTCCGCAAGGGGATGGACGAGCTTTCCGGTGCGAAGATCGACCTGCATATTGCCGGTGGCCGCTTTGCCACCGGCGGGCGTTCCGGCCATGCGATTGCAGTCAACGGCACCGTTCCGGGACCGCTGATCCGGCTGAAGGAGGGTGAACCGACGCTGCTTTCGGTGCATAATATGCTGGATGCCGACAGTTCGGTCCACTGGCACGGGCTGCTGCTGCCATTCCAGTTTGACGGCGTTCCCGGGATCAGTTTCCCGGGGATCAGGCCGGGCGCGCGCTTTGACGTACCGCTGACGCCACGCCAGTCGGGCACCTACTGGTGGCACAGCCATTCGGGCCTGCAGGAACAGGCGGGCCATTATGGGCCGATCATCATCGATCCTGCCGGACCCGATCCGGTCGGCTTTGACCGCGAACATATCGTCCTGCTGAGCGAATTCACGCCGATGCATCCGCACATGATCATGAAGAAGCTGAAGGTCTCCGAAGGCTATTTCAACCGGCAGAAGACCAGCGCAACCGACGATTATCCGCTCAGCGCGGAGGAGCGGCTGATGTGGGGAGGGATGCGGATGATGCCGACCGATATCGCGGATGTTTCGGCGCCGACCTATACCTATCTGGTCAACGGCCACGGGCCGGAGGACGGTCTGGAACTGGCGTACAGGCCCGGCGAACGGGTCAGGCTGCGGATCATCAACGGCAGCGCAATGACTTTCTTCAACGTCCGCCTGCCCGGCCTGCCGATGACCGTGGTGCAGGCGGATGGCCAGAATGTGCGGCCGGTCGAGGTGGACGAGCTGCAGATCGGCGTAGCCGAGACTTATGATGTGATCGTTAGGCCGACTGCGGATGGGGCCTTTGCACTGGCCGCGGAAAGCATGGACCGGTCGGGCATGGCGCAGGCGGTGCTGACCTCTCGGCCGGGGCAGAAGGCCAGTTTCCCTGCCCTGCGCGATCCGCCGCTGCTATCGATGGTCGACATGGGGCATGGCGGGATGGATCACGGCGGTTCCGGAGCCAAGGCCGATGCCCCGATGGATCATGGCGAGATGGATCATGCGGCCATGGGACATGCGATGCCGGAAGCCGCCGACGCGGCGGGCGGACATGATATGGGTACGATGGATATGTCTGGCGGCATGAACATGCGCGACACCTCGCTGCTGCCCGCAACCGTAAAGGTCGGGCCGGGCATCGACATGGTGGCGATGAATCCTCAGGACCGCACCGGCTATCCGGGGCTTGGTCTCGACAAGGTGGCGCACCGGGTGCTCAACTACCGGATGCTGCAATCGCTCGATATGGACCATCACAAGCGCGAGCCGGAGCGGGAGATGGTGCTGCATCTGACCGGCAATATGGAACGCTATATGTGGTCGTTTGACGGCAGGAAATTCAGCGCGGTCGGCGACGATCCGATCCGCTTCGGCTTTGACGAGCGGGTGCGGGTGAAGCTGGTCAACGACACGATGATGGCCCATCCGATCCATCTGCACGGGATGTTTTTCGAGCTGGTCAACGGCCAGCGCCACCACCAGCCGAAGAAGCATACGGTGATCGTCCAGCCGGGCAGCAGCGCGACCTTTGACGTGACCAGCGACGAGCCGGGCGACTGGGCCTTCCACTGCCATCTGCTCTACCATATGCACGCCGGGATGATGCAGACGGTCAGCGTTGCCTTTCCGGGCGGCGTGTAATGGTACGGATATTCGCAGCATTACTGGCGGCATCGACCGCGGCATCCCCGCTTATGGCGCAGGATCATAGCCAGATGGATCATGGCGCTCATCAGATTCCCGCCGCACCGGAAGCGGAACCGGAGGTGGATCACAGCCAGATGGATCATTCGCGGATGGATCATGGTGACGAAGAGGCGAAGCCGGTTGACCATTCTCAGATGGACCATGGCGCGATGGGGCATGATGGCCCTACTCCTGCTCCGCTTGTCGCCACCCCCAACGCCGAAACCGGTCCGCCCCGTGCAGCAGATGCGATCTGGGGTGCCGAGGCGATGCGCGCGTCGCGCGAGGCTGTCTACGCAGAACATGGTGATATGCGGATGTTCTGGTTCCAGGGCGACCGGCTGGAATATCGCGCCCGCGCGGGTGACGATGGCTATCTCTGGGATGTGCAGGGCTATTATGGCGGCGACATCGATAAATTCTGGTTCAAGAGCGAGGGCGAAGGCAGCTTTGGCGAACCGGTGGAGGATGCCGAGGTGCAGGCGCTGTACAGCCGCGCGATCGCGCCCTTTTTCGATCTGCAGGCGGGTGTCCGGCAGGATCTGACCGGCCCCGAACGGACCAACGCGGTAATCGGTGTGCAGGGGCTGATGCCCTATATGTTCGAAGTGGATGCTGCCGCGTTCCTGTCGACCAAAGGCGATCTGACGGCGCGGGTCGAGGCGGAATATGACCAGCGCATCACCCAGCGCCTGATCCTGCAACCGCGCGCCGAGGTGAACCTGTCGGCGCAGTCTATTCCGGAGCTGGGCATCGGCAGCGGCATCGACAATCTCGAGCTGGGGCTGCGGCTGCGCTACGAGATCGTGCCGGAATTCGCGCCTTATGTCGGGGTCGAGCAGGAATGGAAACTGGGCCGCAGCCGCGATTTTGCCCGGGCGGCAGGCGAGGATGCCAGCGTTACCAATTATGTGGTCGGGGTACGGTTCTGGTTTTAATGGTTCTGACCGTTCGTGCTGAGCTTGTCGAAGCATGCGTTGGCAAATAGCCCTTCGACAAGCTCAGGGCGAACGGATTGTAGCGGACAGATTGGAAGCTGGCCTGAATAAGGCTATTCCACAGTTGAGCTTTTGCTCTTGATATTGGCGAGTGCGCTGCCAGCCAGCATCCCCAGCGCGATGGCAACAATGTCTGCGGCAAAATCCATCCAGTCCGCGTCGCGTCCGAAGTCCATGGCCAGTTGCAGCAGTTCGATGGCACCGCCGAACGCCGTCAGAAAAAGGAACAGGAGCGCGAAATTTATCTGAGGCCATAGCCAGCGGGCCATCAGGGAGAGGGTGAAAAAGGCCAGAATATGGTTAAGTTTGTCATCGGCAAAGACAGCGGGCGCATCTTCGGCAGGCATGAGAGACAGGGCGAGAATGACGCCGAGCAATGGCCAGAAAAGGAGGCGTAGGATATTTTGAACGTTCATCTGGCTCACCTAATTGGCGGGATATGGCCTGTGCGTTAACAGGATAAAGGTTTTTTTGTTCCACATGGCACCGCATGGCTAGAATATCATCTAGCGATGACCGGTTTGATAAATGGGGTGATCGACAGGCATATTTCGCATCTCATTCCATTGGCTTTCCAACCACTTCTCAATAAAATCTCAGCTACTGCCCTACCCATTTAGGTACTCTTGGCAATAAGTGAACCGTTCGCCCTGAGACTGTCGATGGGCGGAGTGCGCGAAATGTGCTTCGGCAGGCTCAGCAGGAACGGAATATAGTGGACAGGCTCGAAGCAGATCGAACGAGGTTCAGTTCACCCCGCGCTCCTGCCCTTCCCAATAAGGTGCTCGCAACTCTCTGCGCAGGATCTTGCCGCTGGCGTTTCTTGGCAGTTCCGGAATCACATCGACGGTTTTCGGTACCTTGAACCCCGCGATCCGTTCTCTTGCCCAGGCGATGATGCTATCCTTGTCTATATCGCCAGCGTCGGCCTTTGGCGAGATCACGGCCTTGACCGCTTCCCCCCATTTTGCGTCCGGAATGCCGATCACCGCAACCTCGTTGACCTGCGGGTGGCCGAAGATCGCATTTTCGACCTCGGCCGGATAGACATTCTCGCCGCCCGTGATGATCATGTCCTTGACCCGGTCCTTGATGTAGAAATAGCCATCCTCGTCCATCACCGCGGCGTCGCCGGTGTAGAGCCAGCCGTCGGCATCGACCGTCTCCGCGGTTTTTTCCGGATTGTTGAAATAATGCAGCATGTTGAGACCACTACGTGTGGCGATTTCTCCAATCGTTCCGGGCGGGACTTCCTGACGATTTTCGTCGACAATCTTCAGTTCGACGCCGGGCAGCGGGATACCAATGCCGCGCATCCGCTCGTTGCCGGCCGGGTCATGATCCTCGGGCGGCAGGATGCAGATCGTGCCGGTGGTCTCGGTCATGCCATATTGCTGGCAGAACAGAGCCTTGGGCATGGTTTGCAGGCATTGGCGCAGCAGTTCCAGCGGGATCGGCGCGGCGCCATAGGTGACGCTGCGGACGCTGGAAAAATCCGTGTCCTTCGCGCGCGGCCAGTTGACCAGCATCTGCAGCGCGGTCGGTACGAGGAAAAACTGGTTGAGCCCCTTGTCGATACAGTCGAGCACGCTGTCCGGATGGAATTCCGGGATCACCATCATCGTCGCGCCATTGTAGAAGGCGATCGGGCCGATGCCGGAACCGGCGATATGGGCGCAGGGCATTACCGCCAGCGTGCTGTCGCCGGGCTTGAGGTCGATCCAGGCATGTTCCGGCTTGTCCTCGACCAGCGGCCTGAGCTTGAACAGATTGTCGTTGGTCAGCACCGCGCCCTTGGGATTGCCGGTGGTGCCGGAGGTGTAGAGTTGCAGCACGCCCTCCGCCGGGTCGGTTTCGGGCAGGTCACCGGGCGGAGTGTCGGCAACAAAATCGGCCAGCGCCGGCAGGTCGGTGCCGGACTTTGTGCAGAGGATGGTTTTGGTGTCGGAAGCTTCTGCCGCGGCCTTCTTCGCCGTGTCGGCAAATTCCGGTTCGCAGATCAGCAGCGGCGCGCGCGTGTCCTTGAGCACATAGGCTACTTCGGGGGCGGCGAGCCGCCAGCCGATCGGCGCGATCACCATGCCGGCGCGGCTGGCGGCGGCAAAGAGAGTGAAATAGAGTCCGCTATTCTTGCCAAGCCAGCAGATGCGGTCGCCCCTGCTTAGGCCGGCACCGGTGAAGGCGCGGGCATATTCGGTGACGCGGCGGTCGAGCTCGGCATAGCTGACCAGGCCGTCGGCATCGTCGATTGCGATATTGTCGGGTGTTTTCCTGGCCCAATGGGCGATGGAAGATCCCATGCAGCGTCTTGTTTCCGGCATTATCCGCTCCTTGTTGATTTTGCGACCCTGTTAATCGGGCGGTTAAGGGAAGGCAAGGGGAACAAACTTCAGCCCCTCCTCTTTGGAGGAGGGGTTGGGGTGGTGGCGATGCGCCTCCATCGCTTGGGTCAGCGATTTTCGTTGCAGTGGGCTGGAATGGTGGGAAAAGCCACGGGCGGTTCCTGGCCGAGAGAAACTACCCCAACCCCTCCTTTGAAAAGGAGGGGCTTTTAAAATTTTCTGTAGACCAGCGAGATATTGTTGGCCGGCATTTCGGTCAGGCTTTCGCGGACGAAGCCGGTGCGGGTGGCCAGGGCGTCCATATCGGCTAAATCGCGCAGGCCCCATCTCAGGTCGCGGCTCTTCAGGCTGCGTTCGAAGGCGAGATTGCCCGGAGCGGTTTCGACATCGGCGCGCAGATAGGGGCCGTAGAGATAGAGCGGTGCGCCCGGTTCCAGACGATTTCCGGCCTTTTCGAACAGGCCGATGCTGGATTCCCACGGACTGATATGGACCATGTTGATGCACAGGATCGCTGCCGGTTTCGCAATGTCCCACTGCGCGGCCTGCGCATCCAGCGGCAGCGGCGGCAGGACATTGGCCACCGCTTCGCGCTGCGTCCAGGCAGCAATCGACTCCCGGCAGGCGGGATCGGGGTCGCTCGGCTGGAACATCAGATCGGGGAAAGACCGGCCAAAATAGACGATATGCTCGCCGGTCCCGCTTGCGACTTCGAGAATCAGCCCGCTCGCCGGAAGGATATCCTTCAGCACCGCGACAATCGCGTCGCGGTTGCGCAGGGTGGCGGGGGCGTGTTTCTCGGTCATGGCAGGCTGGACCTGGTCATACCAGAGCGGTTTGTCGGGGGGTTCGGTGGACATGGTCTCTTGCTACGCGAATGTTGCGGGATAGCCAAATACGAAAATCGCGATTAGGATGCCGCCATGCCCGACTTGCCGCCGCCCGCCGTCAAATTTCCGCCGCCATTGCTCTATCTTGGCATGATATTGCTCGGCTGGTTTCTGGACTATGCTTTGCAACTTCCGGAAATGCCCTTGTCAGATAGGCTGCAATATATGCTGGGCGCACTGATCGTGCTGCTGGGTATCGCCGTCAATATTCCGGCAGTGTTGAAATTCAAGGCGAATGACGAGAATGTCATTCCCTGGACCGGGAGCGAAACAATCATCATCAGCGGTGTCTATCGCTTCACCCGCAACCCGATGTATCTGGGCATGTCGCTGATTTCGCTCGGGATCGCGATATGGGCGGGCAGCTTTGCGATGGTCGGCACGGCCCTGCTCGCATCCGTGATCATCGACCGCCTGGTCATTGTCCGCGAGGAATATTATCTGGAGAAGCGCTTCGGTCAGTCCTACGCGGACTATAAACGCCAGGTGAGGCGCTGGATCTAGGCCGAATCCCGGACCTGTTGGCGCCGCCAGATCGCCGCAAGGAAGCTCCCGATCACGACATGATAGACCGCCGATATCGCGCTCGGCACCGGCGCGAGCGCGGCCTGCATCGGGCTAGCAAACTGGGCGGCGAAACCGGGGGTGGAGGCGAGACTGGATCCGAGGCCGCTGTTCTGCATCCCGACTTCGATGCTGATCGTGCGGCTTTCCCCCTCGCCAAATCCCAATATTCTGGTGATCAGATAGCCGAGACCGAAGCCGAAGGCGTGGAGCAGAAGGATCGCCAGCATCAGCACCCCGAAATGCTGCTCGATTAGCGCCTTGCTGTTGGCAATGATGCCACCGACGATCAGCACAACCACAATGACCGAGGCAAGCGGCGAGATGACCGCGATCCTATCGGTCAATCGGGGCAGATAGCGGTTCAGCAGGACGCCGGCGATCACCGGCAGCAGCACGATCGACACCATGTTGACGAACAGGTTCCACTGGTCGATCTCGACATATTTTCCGGCGAGCAGTCCGGTCAGCAGCGGCGTGGCGACGACCGCGACCAGCGTCGAGGCCATGGTCATGGTGACCGACAGCGCCAGATTGGCATTGGCGAGATAGGCGACGACATTGGAGGCGGTGCCGCCGGGACAGCAGGCGACCAGGATCAGCCCGACGGCGAGGCCGGTTTCGAGCCCGAAGGCCATGGCCAGACCGATCCCGGCCAGCGGCATCACCGTGAATTGCAGGACGACCCCTGCTCCGACGCATTTGGGGATTTTCGCGATCCGGCGGAAATCGGCGAAGGACAGGGTCAGGCCCATCCCGAGCATGATCAGGCCGAGCAGAACGCTGATCAGGGGCTGGCCGAGCGGCCGGAAGCGGCCGTCAACGACCCAGATAAAATGGTCGGGCACAAACCATGCCCAGGCTGTCCCCAATATTGTCCACAGGGCAAAGAGATTGGTCAGGCGGTGGATCATGGGGCCGCGTTCGTCATTGCGAGCGTAGCGAAGCAATCCAGGGCCTCTGAACGCCGCACTGGATTGCTTCGTCGCTGTCGCTCCTCGCAATGACGGAGCTCGCGTGTTTTTCCATTCCCCTCAAAGTCCCCTCCGCATCCTATTCGGCCGCTTCGGCAAATTCCTCCGGTTCGGTCCAAACCAGCACCGGCTTGCGCGCGGCCTGGGTTTCGTCCAGCCGGCGGCGCGGAGCGAAATGGGGGGCGGACTTGAGCGACTCGTCCCCTGCCTTCGCCCGCTCGGCAACCGAGCGGAAGGCACCGATGAACTGGTCGATCGCCGCCTTGCTCTCGGTCTCGGTCGGCTCGACCAGCATCGCGCCGTGGACCACCAGCGGGAAATACATGGTCATCGGGTGATAGCCCTCGTCGATCATTCCCTTGGCGAGATCGAGCGTGGTCAGATCATTGGTGAAGCCCTTGTCCGAGAACAGAGCCTCGTGCATGCACGGGCCACTGTGGGCGAAGGGTGCATCCAGTACATCTTCGAGACTGCGGAGAATATAGTTGGCGTTGAGTACCGCATCTTCCGCAACCTGCTTCAAGCCATCGGCCCCGTGGCTGAGGATGTAGGTCAGCGCGCGGGTAAACATGCCCATCTGGCCATGAAACGCACTCATCCGGCCGAATGTATGGGGATGCCGGTCCTCCACCGTCTCCTCCTCGACCAGAGTGAGATGACCATCGGCGTGGCGCTCGGTAAAGGGCAACGGGCCGTAGGGCGCCAGTGCCTCGGACAGGACGACGGGTCCGGAACCGGGGCCGCCGCCGCCATGCGGAGTAGAGAAGGTTTTGTGCAGGTTGATATGCATGGCGTCGACGCCGAGATCGCCGGGCCGGACCTTGCCGACAATGGCGTTGAAATTGGCGCCGTCGCAATAGACGAATCCGCCGGCTGCGTGGACGGCGTCGGAGATCGCCTTCATGTCGGGCTCGAACAGGCCGCAGGTGTTAGGATTGGTGATCATGACTCCCGCAACATCGGGGCCAAGCCGCGCTTTCAGCGCTTCCAGATCGACCCGGCCGTCGCTGTTGGCGGGAATATCCTCGACCTTGTAGCCGGCAAAGGCGGCGGTCGCCGGATTGGTACCATGGGCGCTTTCCGGCACCAGGATGACTTCGCGGGCATCGCCGCGCGCTTCCAGCGCGGCGCGAATGCAGAGTATGCCGCAAAGTTCGCCATGGGCACCGGCCTTGGGCGTCATCGCTACGCCGTGCATGCCGGTCAGCTTGATCAGCCAGACCGCCAGTTCGTTGATCACGCCGAGCGCGCCCTGCACGCTTTCCACCGGCTGCAGCGGGTGGATATCGGCAAAGCCCTTCAGCCGGGCAATTTTCTCGTTGAGCCGGGGATTGTGCTTCATCGTGCAGCTGCCGAGCGGGAACAGGCCGACATCGATCGCATAATTCTGGCGGCTGAGGCGGGTGTAGTGGCGCACCATTTCCGCTTCGGAAATTCCGGGGATGGCAATCGGCGCCATGCGGTCGAGACCGCCGAGGCGGCTTTCCACTTCCGGTGTATCCGGCAGGTCGACACCGCTACGATCCGGCGAGCCGATCTCGAAGATCAGCGGTTCGTCGACCATCAGCGCGCGGTTACCGGTATGGGTGGAAACGGCTTCTTGCTCGGACATGGGCAGATTTTCTTCCTGTTTAGTGGGGCGGCCCTGGGCAAGCATGGTCATGCGAGGGCTCCTTCCAGCGCCGCGGCCAGGGCCTCGACATCATCGTCACTGACGGTTTCCGTCACCGCCACGATCAGACCATGGGCAAGCGATTCCTCGCTCGGGTAGAGCCGGCCCAGCGAAACTCCCGCAAGAATCCGCTGTTCGGCCAGAGCACGCACGATCGGCCGCGCATCCTTGTCAAGAACCAGAGTGAACTCGTTGAAAAAACTGTCATTCAGCAATTTCACGCCGGGGATCTTCGCCAGCCGGTCCGCCGCCTGCACCGCCTTCTTGTGGTTGAGCATCGCCAGCTGGCGCAGGCCCTTTTCGCCGAGCAAGGTCATATGTGCGGTAAAGGCGAGCGCGCACAGACCGCTGTTGGTGCAGATATTGGAGGTCGCCTTTTCGCGGCGGATATGCTGCTCGCGGGTGGACAGGGTCAGGACGAAGCCACGCTTGCCCTCGGCATCGACGGTTTCGCCGCAAAGCCGGCCCGGCATTTGCCGCAGATATTTTTCCTTGCAGCCGAACAGCCCGACATAGGGGCCGCCGAATTGCAGACCGACGCCGAGCGACTGGCCCTCGCCGACCACGATATCAGCGCCCATTTCGCCCGGGGACTTGATCGCGCCCAGGGCGACCGGTTCGGTAACAACCGCAATCAGCAGCGCCTTGTGCGCTTTTGCCCTTTCGGCGAGGGCGGACATGTCGGAAATGCGACCGAGAATATCCGGATATTGGACGACAACACAGCTGGTTTCATCATCAATCTGGTCGAGCAGGCTCTGGCCGTCGGTCGCCGCATCGAGGCGCGGCGCTTCATAGGCCAGATTATCCTTGGTGAATTTCGCCATCGTCCGGGCGACCGAAACATAATGGGGGTGCAGGCCGGACGAGAGGATTGCCTTGCTGCGCTTGGTGATCCGCCGGGCCATGGTAATCGCTTCCCAGCAGGCGGTCGAGCCGTCGTACATCGACGCATTGGCGACATCGACGCCGAACAGGCGCGCGACCTGGGTCTGGAACTCGAACAGGGTCTGCAGCGTGCCCTGGGCGATTTCCGGCTGATAGGGCGTGTAGGCGGTGAGGAATTCGCCGCGCTGGATGATATGGTCGACGCTCGCCGGCACATGATGGCGATAGGCGCCTGCCCCCAGGAAGAAAGGCATGTCGCCGGCAGCGTGGTTCTTCCTCGCCAGCGCCTTCATATGCGCTTCCACCGCCATTTCGCCGGCGTGCATCGGCAGGCCCTGGATCGGGCCGGTCAGGCGGGCTTCCTCCGGCACGTCGACGAACAGATCGTCGACCGATTGCGCGCCAATCTTTGCCAGCATCGCTTGCCGGTCTTCTGGGGTCAGCGGGAGATATCGCATATTCTTTCCTTCACTTTATCCCCTCCTTTTCAAAGGAGGGGTTGGGGTGGTTTGGCGCCGCCGGTCGCTGCGCAAGCGATGCTGACGCATCGCCACCCCCCCTTGATCCCCTCCCCTGAAGAGGAGGAGCAAATGGTTACAGACCGTCGACAAACGCCTTGTAGGCTTTTTCATCCATCAGATCGTCGAGCTCTTCCTTGTCCGAGAGCGTCAGCCGGAAAAACCAGCCGTCTTCCTCGGCCGAGGTGTTGACCAGGCCAGGTTCGTCCTCGAGCGCCTCGTTTACCTCGATCACTTCGCCGGATACCGCGGCATAGACGTCGGATGCGGCCTTGACCGATTCGACCACAGCGGCGTCGTCGCCCTGTTCCAGTTCGGTGCCGACTTCCGGTACCTCGACAAACACGATGTCGCCCAGCTGCTCCTGGGCATAGTCGGTGATACCGACGGTCGCGGTGTCGCCCTCGACCTCGACCCATTCATGTTCATCGGTAAAATATCGGCTCATGGTCGTTTCCTCTTCCTGTCAATCTATGGCTTGGATTTGCGGTGATAGTGATGCGGCACAAAGGGCATGTCGGCGACGGTGCAGGCAATTTTCTTGCCGCGCTGCCCGACGATGATGGCGGTGCCGGTTTGCGACAGTTCCGTCGGCACATAGGCCATGGCGATCGGCCGCTGCAGCGTCGGGGAAAAGCCGCCGCTGGTCACGGTACCGATGGTTGCACCGGCTTCATCAACCACAGCCGCGCCTTCACGAACCGGCTGGCGGCCATCGACGAACAGGCCGACTCGCTTCTTGGCGGCCTTGTCCGGATATTGCGCGAGCACGCGGTCCGCTCCGGCGAAATTTCCTTCTTCGCGCCGTGCCTTGGACAAGGCGAAACTGAGGTCCGCCTCAACCGGCAGGATATCGGCATTCATGTCATGGCCGTAGAGCGGCAGGCCCGCTTCCAGACGGAGACTGTCGCGCGCGCCCAGACCGATCGGCCGCACTTCTTCCATCTCCGTCAGGGCATTTGCGAGAGCCACCGCATTGTCGGCGGGGAGGCTTATTTCGAAGCCGTCTTCGCCGGTATAGCCGGAGCGGCTGATGCCGAGCGGAATATCCTTCCAGAGAAAGGCGCCCGCTTCCATGAAATAGAGATCGGTTGGCTTTGGCCAGTCCGCTTGCAGCGGCCGAATGTCGAGCCTGGCCAGAGCGGCGGCGGCCTTTGGGCCTTGCAGCGCCAGCAAGGCCAGGTCTTGCAGATGGTTGAGCGTCAGGTGGTTGGGCAATTGATCGCACATATAGGCGATATCATCATGCTTGGTCGCGCCATTGACCACCAGATAGAGATGATCGCCGGTGTTGGTGACCATCAGATCGTCCAATATCCCGCCATCCTGGGCGAGCAGCAAGGTGTAGCGGATCTTGCCCGCAGCCAGCGCCGACAGGTTGCCCGGTGTGATTTTCTCCAGCGCGTCGGCCGCGCCCTCGCCGATCAGCTGCAGCTGGCCCATGTGGCTGACATCGAACAGGCCCGCTTCGGTCCGGGTCCAGATATGCTCGGCCATCACCCCTTCATATTGCACCGGCATTTCATAGCCTGCAAACGGCACCATCCGTGCGCCGAGCGCGCGGTGCCAGTCGCCGAGCGGCAATTGCAGGAGATTTTCGGTGGTTTCACTCATCATATTTCCGCATCAAGAAGACAGCCCGCAGCAAAGCCCTGCTAAACTGCCCCCTCTGTCACGGAACCTGAGAGCTTGGTCCATTCCAGCCGAAGCCGAAACAGATTTCCCCTTCGGTGGTCCACCTCGGCCGAAGCCAAAGCGAACTCTTTCCAGAGTGCTTGTGAGCGGTTGCGGTCCGTTGGCCTGAGAGTTTCCGGGGCGGTTGCTCCTTCGGCGGCTATTCGGTCTGGTGGGACAGAAAAACACTCTCCCGCAACATCTCCTGATCCTTGCCCGAAGCCAATGATCAAAAAGCAGATTGATGATTGGATCAGCGGGTGGGCGGAGTCAATGATTCTGTTGTGCGGTGCAGAATAAATTAGAACGGCGGCCCAGCGGGCTTAGGCCGCGGCCTCCGCCGGGACAGCAGGCTGTTCCGGATTTGGTGAATCGTATCGGCAGGCAGGCGATTTCAGATCATTCCCCAGATCGCGTCATTCTCGTGGACATATGTTCCCGGGACGCTGTTCCCCATCAGCGCTATGATCGCATCGGCCACATCACTGGCCAGGATCGAGCGGTAGCGGCGGAGCTTGCCGTGCAGCAGCATATCCAGAATCGGGCTGGCGGCGATGGCCAGGCTTTCGCCCAGCCTGTTGTCACCCACCCGGTCACCGCGGAGCAGCCCGGGGCGAATGATGTCGAGACGGTCAAATTGCTGCGCGCGGAGCAGGTCTTCTGCCTCGCCCTTGGTCTTCAGGTAGAAACTGGACGCACTACTGTCCGCCATGGTCGATGATATTGCGATAAATTGCCTGGCGCCTGCTGCCTTGGCCGCGGCCGCCACGGCACCGACCAGGTCGCGGTCGACGGCAGCAAATTCTTCTTTTGATCCCGCTTTTTTCATCGTCGAGCCGAGACAGGATATGGCGATATCGGGTTTAATCTTCGCTATGGTAGCGGGCCAGTTTTCCTGCAGCTGGACATGGATTTTGGCCTTGCCCACATCCTTGCGCCAGGGGCGCCGGAGGAGCAGATGGAGCGTGCTGTCCCTGCCCTGTTCGACCAGTTTGCGGGTCAGCAGGCCGCCGATCAGGCCGGTGGCTCCGACAAGCAGGATTTTATCGGCCATAGTGATAGACTCCGCAGTGTGGCTATTAACAAGCCCTCATAGCAGCAAAGGCTGTTATCCAAACCGGTTTTGGGGACTCACAAATTTGGGTTGGGCCCCAGCCTTCGCCGGGGTGATGGTTCATTGGCGTCCGGAAGCGACAAGTTCACTTTTGGTCGTGTTGCTTACCAAAAATTTCCGCGTGGCGGTTCCGGGCGTATCGGTCGGTCATCCCGGCGAGGAAATCGGCGATATGGCGGATACGTGGCGGTTCTTCCTCCGGCAAGGCCGAAGCCCAGTCCTTGGGCATCAGTTGTGGCTGCTCGCGATAGGCTTTCACCAGATCGGCGACCATCCGCTTGCCTTCTTCGGCCGCGGCCATCTGCTCGGGATGATAATAGAGATTGTCGTACATGAAGCGTTTCAGCGCCCGTTCCTTTTCCGCCATGGCATCCGAAAAGCCTCCTATCATCTGGTCGGCGCGGCGCACGTCGCTGACGGATTGCACGCCCAGTTGCTCAATCCGCGCGCGCGTAGTGTCCAGCACATCGTTGACCATCAGCCCTATCTGGTCGCGGATCAGTTCCGGCAACAGCCGCTCGGACGGCACATCGGCGAAGCGGTCGCGTATGACCTGCCAGCGGTCGGCGATGAACGGCAGTTCGAGCAATTGATCGAGCGTCAGCAGCCCAGCGCGCATGCCGTCGTCGATATCATGATTGTCATAGGCGATATCATCGGCAATCGCCGCGATCTGTGCCTCCAGCGACGGCCAGCTGTCAAGATCGAGATCCATTGCATCATTGGCCTCGGCCAGCGCCCAGGTCGGCTGGTCGACCGGCCCGTTATGCTTGGCCAGCCCCTCAAGCATTTCCCAAGTAAGATTGAGCCCGTTCCAGCGCGGATAGGGCGTTTCCAGCAGGGTCAGGGTGCGAATGGTCTGGGCGTTGTGATCGAAGCCGCCATGATCGGCGAGCGCCTCTTCCAGCGCATCCTCGCCGGCATGGCCGAACGGCGGATGACCGATATCATGGGCAAGGCAGAGCGCCTCGGTCAGGTCCTCGTTGAGGCCGAGGGCGCGAGCCAGCGTCCGGCCAATCTGGGCCACCTCGAGACTGTGGGTCAGGCGGACCCGGTAATGGTCGCCGTCGGGAGCCACGAACACCTGGGTCTTGTGGCGCAGGCGGCGAAACGAGATCGAATGGATGATACGGTCGCGGTCGCGCTGAAAATCATCGCGCGGACCGCGCGTGACATCGCGCTTTTCATCATGCTGCCGGCCCCGGCTGTGTGCCGGATCGCTGGCATAGCTTTGCAGCGATGTCATTTGGTCAGCTCGTTGACCTCGACACCATCGGCGCTGGCCCAGGCAAATCCGTCACCGCCATCCTTGCGATAATCGGCTTCAAAGGCCTTTGCCGCCTTGAAATCATCAAATGGACCGATCACCATCCGCCGGGTCTGACCCCAGGGCGAGGTCCAGCCCTTCTGCCCCTTGAACAGATCCGGATGCTTCTTCGTGAGCCGTCTATAGTCAAATTTCAGCGCATTGAGATTGGAGCCGGTAGCGATCTGCACCCAGTAGCGTTTGGGATGCACCGGCTCTTTCGGTTTGACCGGCGCCTTTTCCTCGACCTTGGCGATGATTTTCGGCTTGGGTTTGGCGGGTTCGATTTCATCCAGATCGACTGGCACCACTCCGCTCCTGGTCTCCCGGTCCGGGATGTCGATGCCGCCGATGATGTCGGCCAGCGGTTTCATCGCCGGAGCGGTCGTTCCCGCGTCCATGGCGGCAGGCCGCGTCCGGGCAAGATCGAAACTGACCAGATTGACAGGGCCACCGGTTCTGGACTCGCTCTCAGGCTGTTCCACGCGCTGCGCAGCCGACTGGCCCATGGGCTGACGCCCGGCGATCTCCACCTTGCGCTCGACCGTCTGCGAAACCAGCACCGGGGGTTTGCTGATCCCCAGGGTTGTTGCAAAGCCGGGGGAAGCGGCGGCGCTGTCCGGTTTGCTTTCGGGGGCCATGTTTGCGGCGCTCTGGACCGGTTGCGGCTGGCTCTTTAACGGTGGAGTAACCGGCGACGGTGTTGGCGTTGATACTGGCTGGGCCTGAGCCATGCCGGACGAAGGTTCGGAACTGGCGGCAGCCGCCGCTGCCACATTTTTCCGGGCCAGCCGGCTGGCCTCATATTTTCTCTGCGGCCTGCTGGATTCGCGGTCCCTGTATCGCCGCTCCGCCGAACCGGGGCGACGTCGCGGTGACTTGTCGGGCATGGCAAGCACGCGCGGGCGCTTGGCATCCGAGCCCAGGGCTTCTCCGACCGGGATCAGGCCTGCGTCCACCCCGTCGCCACCTCTGGTCGCCAGCGTGGATGCGAGCTGCACCGCTGCCACATCGACGCCGATATTCTCGCTGGCGGGGAAATGGCCGAAATGGACGGCGGCTGCCTTTTGCGCCGCTGTCAGTTTGGGCATGCGTTCGAAAAAGGGCTTGATCGCTTTCGCCATCCGCCGCTCCATTGTCTTTTCGACAATATCCTCTGCATCGTTTCTTCTGCCGTTCATCGCATAGATGAACGCCCGGTTGCGCCAGGCATCGCGATCACTTTTCATAAGCAGCGGATTGAGCTGCGCTTCTGCCAGCTCAACGTCGCCGCTAATCCCCAGCGAAACCGCATAGCGCTTGATCAGTTGATCGGTGGTGCCGTAGCGCATCGCCAGTTCATAGTCTTTCTGGGCATCGCGGTTTCGCCCGATCAGGTCATAGGCAAGACCGCGATCAGCAGCAATTTCGCGCGGCGCTATGCCATTGGCAATTGCCTGATCAAAATAACGCAGTGCGCCGAACGGATTTTCCTCCGCCAGTAGTGCCCTGCCGAGCCCGGCCTTGACCCTGCCGCTCGAACCATGAATCTGGTCAGCCTTGGCCAGAAAGCCGATAGCGGCGCGCAAATCGCCCATTTCGAGCGCCGCGAGCCCCGCATCGGCGAGGGCCGTTGAATCGTTGGAGTTGACCGCAATCCGGCGCAGGGCATCCTGCAGATCCTCGCTGCTGGACCGAGAACCGGCTTGAGCAGCGGCGGGTTGGTGGGGCACAGCCGTACCCGCGAGCACGGCTGACAATGCCAATATAAATCTGAATCTGTGTTTCACAGAATATATAAAGGAATGATTGCGCATAAAATCAATCGTTCCCCTTGTCCAGCGAGGCCAATGGTGGCGCGCGAAAGACAAACTCCCTCGCGCCTCCCGATCAGCCGGTCTAAGCCTGTGACCGGAACCGGACCTTACTGGTTATTTTGCCGATTCAAAAAGCGCGGTATGTCGAGCGGATCGCGCGACTTGTCGTCATCGCCATCGTCCTCGTCATCGCTTTTCGAACCGCCGCGCGTCAGATTGGACATCCGCTCGAACAGGGTCCCGCCTCCCGTGGCGACGCGCGGTGCCGGGGGCACCCGGCTGGCGGGACTGCTGGCGGGGGCTGGCTCTTCGTCATCGCGTTGAATGGCCTCATCACCGAGCACCAGCTCGTCTTCTTCCGGAGCCGGTTTTGCCGATGCAACGCCGGGTGTGAGCGAGGCAAAGGACGGCGTCGTCAGCACATCTTCGTCGTCATCGCCGTAGGTGGCGACGGGAGTCACCGGCGCTTCCGGTTCGGCTTCTGCAGTTGGCTCCGGCTCCATTTCGGCTTCGGGTTCCTCGGCAGCCTCGGCCTCGCTGGTGTCGCTGGCGATGGACGACGCGAAACTGGGTGCAGCGGGCGCTTCCTCGGATTTTTTCGACGGGCTGCTCATGGCAAAGGATGCCGGCGGCGCGGTCGAAGACATGCTACCGTCACTGTCGATACCGGTAGCCACGACCGACACGCGGATACGCCCGTCCAGATTCGGATTGAAGGCGCTGCCCCAGATAATGTTGGCGTCGGGATCAACCAGTTCGCGGATATGATTGGCAGCCTCGTCGACTTCCATCAGGCGCATGTCTTCGCCGCCCGTGATCGAGACGATGACGCCCTTCGCGCCCTGCATCGACACACCATCGAGCAGCGGGTTGGCAATCGCTTTTTCGGCGGCTTCGAGCGCGCGTCCGTCGCCTTCCGCTTCACCGGTGCCCATCATCGCCTTGCCCATTTCGTGCATCACGCTGCGCACGTCGGCAAAGTCGAGGTTGATCAGGCCGGGCATGACCATCAGGTCGGTGATGCCGCGAACGCCCTGCTGCAGCACTTCGTCCGCGAGCAGAAAGGCTTCCTTGAAAGTGGTGTTGGGATTGGCGACCAGGAACAGATTCTGGTTCGGAATGACGATCAAAGTATCGACATTTTTCTGCAGCTCCTCGATGCCTGCTTCCGCCGCTTTCATCCGGCGCGTGCCTTCAAAGGTGAACGGCTTGGTCACCACGCCAACGGTCAGGATACCGCGGTCACGGGCGGCCTTGGCAATCACGGGAGCAGCGCCGGTACCGGTGCCGCCGCCCATGCCGGCTGCGATAAAGCACATATGCGTGCCTTCCAGAGCCTGTTCGACCAGATCGATGGTTTCTTCTGCGGCCGCACGGCCGACCTCGGGGCGCGATCCGGCGCCGAGACCCTGGGTAATATCGGGTCCGAGCTGGATACGCCGCTCGGCGGTAGAGCTGTTGAGCGATTGCGCATCGGTGTTGGTAACAATGAAATCAACGCCCTCGACCTGGGCCGCGATCATGTTGGCAATGGCGTTGCCGCCTGCGCCGCCGACTCCGATGACCGCGATTTTCGGTTTCAGTTCTTCGACTTCCGGTGGGCCAATATTGATACTCATCTCACTGTCTCCCGAGACATTTTATCGTCGTGTAATATTTGTTTCACGCTTTGCACAAATTCACTGTGAGAATCACCCGAAAAGTTAATTTTTTTTCATCAAATTTCTAAAAATTTCCGCGGATCGCCGACATCAGCCTCCCGAGCACTGCTGATCCGCCATATTTGTGGACATTCTGATAGCTCCGCGACATCGATCGCAGGTCAACGGGGTCCTGCGCCGCATAAAGCGCCAGTCCCGCAAGCCCGGCGAAGGCGGGACCGCTGTGGGCTTCGGGAAGCGCGCTCAACCCCGTCGGACGACCGATACGCACGGTACGCCCCAGCGCGGACTGGGCGTAGTCGGCAATGCCCTTGAGTTCCGCTCCGCCACCGGTAAGCACGACCTGTCTGCCGACCGGCCCGGTAAAGCCGAGGTCCTTCAGCGACCGGCCGATTTCCCCGATCAGATGATCCAGCCGCTGGCGGATCACCGCAATCAGCTGCGCCCGGGTGATGCGGCCGTCTTCCTCGGCGGAGTCGGTGGTTTTGTCGAGATCAAGGTTGATCACATCATGATTGTCGCGGGGGCTGGTCGTGGCGGACCCGTAGAAACATTTGATCCGCTCGGCCTGTGCGCGCCGCAAACCGAAGGACGAGGCAATATCGTCGGTAATGTCAGCGGCACCGTAGGGCAGAGTGGTCAAACCGACCAGCATGCCACCCGCGAAAAGGGACACGTTGGTCACCTCCGCGCCCATTTCGACCAGGGCCACGCCCAGTTCCCGTTCTTCCCGTGAAAGACAGGCGGTGCCGGCCGCGATGGGCGAGGCAACAATGGATTTCACGTTCAGATGGGCCCCGCGCACGCTCATTTCGATATTGCGGACCGGCGAGGCTTCGGCGAGAATGACATGAATATCCACCCCGAGACGATCGGCATGCAGGCCTTTCGGCTTTTTTACCCCGTTGAGGCCGTCCAGCGTATAGAGAGCGGGCTGTGCGTGGAGCACCATCTTGCCCCTGGGATCGATGCTGTTGCGCCCTGCGTCGAGCAGCAGGTCGATATCATCCTGCTCGATCCGGTGACCGCCCAGTTCGGTTTCGACCGAGGTCAGCAGGCTTTGCAGACCGCCCGCCGAAAAGCTGACCCAGACATCGTCGATATTGGTGCCGGCGATCCGCTCCGCCTGTTCGACCGCGTCCCGGACATCCATTTCGGTGGTCTCGGTGTCCGCGATATAGCCTCGCTTCACGCCCTTGCTGGCACGCTGGCCGGTGCCGAGAACGGTCAGTTCGCCATTGTCCATCCGCCCGGCGATCATCGCCGAAATCTTCGACGAACCAATGTCCAGGGATGTGAAGATTTTTTCTACCCGTGCTGGCATGAGACTAGTCCTTCCCCACAATCATTATCATCACAATTTCATCAGCTTTCCGGCTCTTCCGGTTCCTGTTTCGGCGGCATCCTGAGATAGGCGCGTTCGGCATCGCGCAGGTCGAAATGGACCACCCCGCGCCCGAGCAGACGATTGACCCCGTCCATGCGCGCGAAGTTAAGCAGCGCCGCCGACGCCGTTTCTTCGCCTTCGGGGAGGGCTAGGGTCTCGCCGCTGTCGAATTCCAGATCCCAGCGACGGTTGCCGATCCAGGTCGCGCCAGTCACCATCGGGCGCAGCGCCGGTGCGACGTCCAGCAGTTCATCCAGCTGGGTGAATTTCAGATTGGCTTTCTTGCCCACTATAACCGGCAGTTCGGGGAGTTCTTCTCGGGCGATCTCTTCGAGCGGATAGCCGGTATTGTCGATCAACGACAGCCTGCCCTGATTCTGCCAGACCGCAACCGGCTCCCGCTCGACGATGTCCACGACCAAGGTGTCGGGCAGCCGGCGGGAGATGCGGGCATCCTTTATCCAGCCATTGGCCATCAGATCCTCGCGCACCGCGTCGATATCGACCAGCAGCATCGACCGGTCTTTCTGGGCGAGGGTGATTTCGTAGACTTTCAGCTCGTCTATGCGGTTGACACCGGTCACCTCGACCCGTTTCACTTCAAAACCGGCCTTGCCGACCGCTGCCGCGACCTCGGTCTTGATGCGGTCATTGATGCCGGAATAATGGGCAACGCTATAGGCACCGAGAATGAACACCGCGACCAGCCCCCAGGTCAGGCCTTTTTGCACCTGTGCTTCGGTGACCGGCATGGCGCGCAATATCCTGTCAAAAATCGAGACCTGCCGAACCGCACGTCCGGCCGGCTTGCGCGGCTTGCCCCTGGGCTGCCGGCTGGTGCGTTTCCGGGTCGCTGTCATAACGCTTCTCTCAAGATTATTTCGACCAGTTGTTCATAGCTGATGCCCAGTTGCCGGGCCTGTTCGGGGACCAGGCTGAGCGGAGTCATGCCGGGCTGGGTATTGGTTTCCAGCGCGAACAGGCCGGCAGCGCCCTGTTCGTCATCCCAGCGGAAATCGGTCCGCGACGTGCCCTTGCAGCCCAGAATCTGGTGCGCGCGCAGGGCATAGTCGAGGCACAATTTTTCGATATTGTCCGGAATTTGGGCGGGGCAGACATGTTCGGTCAGCCCTTCGGTATATTTGGCGTCATAATCGTAGAAACCCTGCGCGGTTTTCAGCTCGGTCACGCACAGCGCCTTGTCGCCGAGCACGGCGGTGGTCAGCTCGCGGCCGCGAATGAACGGCTCGGCGAGCAGTTCGTCAAATTCCTGCCACGGACCGACCGCATCGCGGCTGATCGGATGGCCATAGTTGCTGTCATCGGTAACGATTGCCACGCCGACCGAGGATCCCTCGTTGACCGGTTTCAGCACATAGGGGCGAGGCAGCGGATCCGCTTCATAGAGACTGGCACTGGAAACGACCTTGCCCTTGGGCATCGGAATGCCGGCAGGCACCAGCTGCTGCTTGGTCAGTTCCTTGTCGATCGCGATCACCGAGGTGGCGAGCCCGCTGTGGGTATAGGGGATCTGCATCAGGTCGAGCATGCCCTGGACGGTGCCATCCTCACCGGGCACGCCATGCAGGGCATTGAAGACGACATCGGGCCGGATGCCGTCGAGGATGATCGCGACATAGCGATCCATATCGACGCGGCTCACCTTGTGGCCGTTTTTCTCCAGCGCGTCGGCGACGCCCTTGCCGCTGGTTAGCGACACTTCGCGTTCGGCCGACCAACCGCCCATCAGGACGGCGACATGGAGTTGCCTTTTGTCTTTTGCGGTCATGCCTTGTTCCCCACCCGCTGAATTTCCCACTGCAGTTCGACGCCCGAATGGGCCTTGACCCGCTTGCGCACTTCTTCGCCAAGCGTCTCGATATCGGTAGAAGTCGCGCCGCCAAGATTGATCAGGAAGTTGCAATGTTTTTCCGAAACCTGCGCCTGACCGATCTGCAGGCCGCGGCATCCGGCCTCGTCGACCAGTTGCCAGGCTTTTTTGCCTTCGGGATTCTTGTAGGTGGAGCCACCGGTCTTGGTGCGCAGCGGCTGCGAGGCTTCGCGCTCTTCGGCGATTCGCTTCATTTCCGCGCCGATGATCTCGGGGTCGCCGCTTTCGCCTACGAAGGTCGCGCTGACCACGATCGACCCTTCGGGCAGGTCCGAGTGGCGATAGCTGTAGCCCATGTCGGCGAGCGCAATGGTCATCAGATCGCCATTGCGCAGAACCATATCCGCGCTTTCCAATATGTCACAGACTTCCCGCCCGTACGCGCCGGCGTTCATGCGTACCGCGCCGCCGATCGTGCCGGGGATGCCGCGCAGAAATTCCATGCCGGCGATACCATGATCGCGAGCCTTGCTGGCGACGGAGATGCCGGGCGCCCCTGCCCCGCATTTGATCTGATGGCCATCCGTTTCGATAGCCGCAAAGGCCTTGCCCAGCCGCACCACCACGCCGCGGATACCGCCGTCGCGAATGATCAGATTGGACCCGAGGCCCAGCGGCCATACCGGAAGGGCCGGATCGAGCGCGCGGAGAAACTGCTGCAGATCGTCGATATCCCTTGGTTCGAACAGCCATTGCGCAGGCCCGCCGCTCTTGAACCAGACCAGCGGCGCCAGCGGCGCGCTTTCGGTGAGCTTGCCACGTGTTTCGGGCATGGTGGCGACATCAGTCATCGCGCCACACCTCCATATGCTCCGTACCTGACGCGGAGAATAGAGGGGGAGTCCGGAAGGAGATTCCGCTGGCACTGAGCCTGTCGAAGTGCGCTTGTCGACGAGAGATGTCCTTCGACAGGCTCAGGACGAACGGCAATTGGTTCACCACTGTTGGAACCGCCTTCATTTTCGCGCCTCCGCGATATTGTCGGCGAGAGAGGCCGCCCATTTTGTGATGTCCCCTGCCCCCAGACAGATGATCATGTCCTTTGGCTGGACGATGCTGGCCAGCCGCTCGGCCAGTGCCTGCTCGTCCGCCACCGTTTCCGCCTGGCGATGGCCGCGCACTTTCAGTCCCTCGACCAGCGCTTCGCTGTGGATTCCCTCGATCGGATCCTCGCCGGCGACATAGACCGGCGTCGCAAAGACCATGTCGGCATCGTTGAACGCCCCCTGGAATTCTTCCATATGATCGCGCAGCCGGGTGAAGCGATGCGGCTGAACCACAGCGATGACCCGGCCCTCGGCACTTTCGCGAGCGGCCGAGAGGACAGCCTGGATTTCCACCGGATGATGGCCGTAATCGTCGATGATGGTTACGCCGTCGATTTCGCCGACCTTGGTGAAGCGGCGCTTGACGCCGCCGAAATGGTCAAAGCCCCTGGCGATCTTTTCATCGCTGATGCCCATTTCCAGCCCGACCGCCACCGCGGCAATCGCATTCTGGACATTATGGCGCCCCGGCATCGGCAGTTCAATTCCGGTAATGGTCCTGACATCGCCGTCGCGGTCGCGGATGGCGACATCAAAGCGATTGCCGCCGGGCACTGGCGTGACATTGATTCCCTTGACATCGGCCTGGGCCGAAAATCCGTAGGTGATGATCCGCCGGTCGCGGATGCGCGGCAATATCGCCTGCACCTCGGGATGGTCGATGCAGAGGATGGCGGCGCCGTAAAAGGGAACATTCTCGATAAATTCGACAAAGCTGTCCTTGATCTTGTCGAAGCTGCCATAGTGATCGAGATGCTCGGCATCGATGTTGGTAACCACCGCGATCGTGCCGTCGAGCCGCAGAAAGCTGCCGTCGCTTTCGTCGGCCTCGATCACCATCCACTCGCCGGCACCGAGCCGGGCGTTGGAGCCATATTGATTGATGATACCGCCGTTGATGACGGTCGGATCGATACCGCCGGCGTCGAGCATCGCCGCGACCATCGACGTCGTCGTGGTCTTGCCGTGGGTGCCGGCGATCGCAATCGTCGATTTCAGCCGCATCAGCTCGGCCAGCATTTCCGCCCGGCGAACCAAGGGAATCCGGCTGGCCAGCGCAGCCTCGACTTCCGGATTGCCTCGCTTGACCGCGGTAGACGTAACCACAACCGCGGTGCCCTCGACATTTTCCGGGCTGTGACCGATTTTCACGTCAATGCCCTTGGCGCGCAGGCCTTCGACGACATAGCTTTCGGCGATATCGCTGCCCTGCACCTGATAGCCGAGATTGTGCATCACCTCGGCAATGCCGGACATGCCGATGCCGCCAATGCCGACAAAGTGAATCGTTCCGATATCGGTTCCGACAGCCTTCACTGCGCACCATCCCTGGCCAGGGCTTCGTTGCGCGACGACAGCTGTTGCGGCATTTCCCGCTCGACCTTCATCGCCTTGCCGAGCGGCGCGGTACCAAAGCTTTCAACCAGATCGGCGAGATCATTGACCGCTTCGGGACGACCGCATTTTGCCGCGAGGCGCGCTGCATTTTCCAGGGCACCAGGCTGCAGGGCCATTTTCTGCATCTGCTTGGCCAGTTCCTTGGCGGTGAAGCGCGACTGCGGAATCGCCCGCGCACCGCCGGAGGCAACCATTTCCTTGACATTATAGGTCTGGTGGTCATCCATCGCGCTGGGCAGAGGGATCAGGATTGCGGGTCGGCCGGCGGTGGTCAGCTCGGCGATGGTCGAGGCACCGGCCCGGCCGATCACCAGATGCGCCCATCCGAGACGTTCGGGCAGGTCCGGCAGATAGGTGGCGAGTTCGGCCGGGATATCATGTTCGGCATATTTTGCCCGCACCCGCTCGATGTCATCCTCGCGACACTGCTGGGTTATCTGCAGGCGGCGGCGCAAATGCATGGGCAGCATCGCCATCGCATCCGGAACGACATCGGAAAGGATCGACGCGCCCTGGCTGCCACCGGTCACCAGAACGCGGAAAATACCTTCCTCGGAGAGCGCCGGATAGGGCTCATCCCGCAGGGCAACCACTTCCTCGCGTACCGGGTTGCCGACCAGATGCACCTTTTCCTGATATTTCGGCTTGATCCGCAGGACATCGGGATAGGCGGTGGCAATGGCATTGACCGATCGCGCGGCGAGCCGGTTCACTCGCCCGAGAACCGCATTCTGCTCGTGCACGATCGTCGGGATGGCGCGGCTACTGGCCGCCAGCAAGGCGGGATAGGCAGGATAGCCGCCAAAGCCTACCACCGCAGAGGGCTGGAATGTCTCGTAAAGCTGCATCGCCATCCGGCGGCCCTTGAGAATGGCCCGCACCCCACCCGGCCAGCTCCGCGGGTCCTTGGTAATCCGGCCGGCGGGCAGGACATGGACCTGCCCCTCCTCGACCATGCCGGGAATCTTCGCGCCGCGGGCATCGGTGATCAGCGCCACCCGATGGCCGCGCAGCACCAGTTCCCTGGCCAGCGCATAGGCCGGGATCATGTGCCCCCCGGTGCCGCCGGCTGCAAGCACATAATGTTTCGAAAAACTCATAGCGCTATCCGTCCTTGCTCGGGCCAGGCCGAGACATATTGTGAACGGTCAAGATACGGGTTCCGGCGGGTAAATGCGAGCAAAAGTCCGATCCCGATGCACAGAGCGAGGATCGAGGAGCCGCCGTAGCTGACCAGCGGCAGCGTCATGCCCTTGGATGGAAAGAGCTGCAAATTGACCGCCATGTTGATCAGTGCCTGACCGCCCAGCTGGGCAGTGAGACCGGACACGGCGAGAATGATGAAATTATCCTCCTCGTCGAGCAGGCGCAGGAATACGCGGACGATGATCGCGAGATAGACCAGCGCGATCGCCATGCAGGCGAGCAGGCCGAATTCCTCGCCAATGACCGAGAAAATATAGTCGGTGTGCGCCTCGGGGAGGTTGAATTTCGCCGTCCCGAGCCCGGGTCCGGTGCCGAGCAGTCCACCGCCGGTCAGCGCCTTGTGGGCGAACATCACCTGATCATATTCACCGCCGCCGAACAGCCAGGTGTTGATCCGCTGGGTCGCCACGGGATAGAGGAAATAGGCACCGACCAGGCCGCCCACTCCGGCGGTACCGATGGCAGCGATCAGACGCGCTGACAGGCCGGACACGGTCATCACAGCGAACCATATGCCGCAAATCAGGATGGTTTCGCCGAGATTGGGCTGCATCATCAGCAATATGGCGATGATCGCGGTCAGAATCACGGATAAGGAAATCACCGGCAGCGCCGGATCCTTGATCCTCAGCGACAGCAGCCAGGCGAGGGCCACCGCATAGAGCGGCTTGAGAAACTCGCCCGGCTGGATCGTGGCGAATCCGTAGCCGATCCAGCGCTGTGCACCGTTGACGGACTTGCCGAATACCGGGACCAGGAACAGCAGAATGAAAGCGGCAACGGCGGCCAGGATCGCGAAGCGCCGGGCCTGTTCCTTCGGCAGCATCGAGATTACCAGCATCACCGGGATACCGACGATGACCCAGCCAAGCTGCCGGTAAAAATAATAGAGCGGATCGAGCGTGACCGCAGCGGTGCTCTGTTTTAGCGCCGTAACCGGAGACGCCGCAGCAACCGCGATCAGTCCGATTGCAACCAGGGTCAGGATCAGTCCGAGTAGCACGCGGTCAAGTTCCCAGAACCAGATCGCAAGCGGTGACCGGTCACTGCGCCCGAGACGGGACTGCAACTGGAACCGTTTCTTTTTGAGGCCGCCTGCGAGTTCCGGCAACGGATGGACTGGTCCCGCGGCATGTTCGGATGCACTCATCGCCGTGTCTCCCCTGTTTCAGAGCCAACCAGATCTTTCTCGATCACCGAATTCACCGCGCAGCGAAAGCAATTGCCACGCGCTTCAAAATCACGGAACTGGTCGAACGAGGCGCAGGCCGGTGACAGCAATATCACTTCTCCCGGCTTCGCATTGGCTGCCGCGCGCTGCACCGCGGTCAACATCATTTCACAGGACTCGACCGGAACATGGTCGGCCAGCAATTTTCCGAACAACGGCCCGGCTTCGCCAATCGTATAGGCGCGGACGACATTCTGGTAAAAGGGTTCGCATTCGGCGAGACTGTCGCTCTTGGGCAAGCCGCCCAATATCCAGTGGATTTTCGGATAGGCACCGAGCGCCGGACCGGTTGAAGCCGGGTTGGTGGCCTTGCTGTCGTTGACGAACAATACGCCCCGGGATTCAGCAACACGTTCCATGCGGTGCGGCAAACCGTTGAAGGATGCCAATGCCGGGCGCCATTGCTCTTCGGCAATGCCCAGAGCCTCGACCGTAGCGATGGCCGCTATCGCATTCTGGAGATTGTGGGGCCCCTGCAATGATGGCCAGTCCTGTTGCCCGGCAATTTCGGCAGAGCTGGTGTCGATGATATTCTTTACCCGTCCGAGGTCGCGCAGCCCGTGGAGGGCCAGCTGGGTCTTTTCATCCTTGCTGGCAAATATCGCGGCGTGGTCGGATCCCAGCATGTCGAACAGGCGTGCCTTGGAGGCAGCGTAAGCATCATAGCTCTCGTAGCGATCCAGATGGTCGGGGCTGATGTTCAGCAGCAGGGCGACATCGCAGTCGAGACTGCTGGTCAGATCGATCTGGTAGCTTGACAGTTCCAGCACATAGACCCCGCCCTCGGGCAACGGTTCCTGCGACAGGATCGGAACACCGATATTCCCTCCCATCACCGCCGGCAGGCCGGCACTGGTCAATATATGGTGGACCAGTGCAGTAGTCGTCGACTTGCCATTGGTGCCGGTGATGCCGACCACCCGATGCGATGGCAGCGAACCGCGAGCCTGAGCAAAAAGCTCGATATCGCCAATGACGGGCACGCCCTCGGCCATGGCCTTGCGCGCAATCGGATGGTTGTTGAGCGGCACGCCGGGGGATACCACGATCGCCTCATAGCCCGAGAGATCTGATTCCAGCGGGTCGGCAATAAGCGCCTTGTCGGCGACGCTTTCCCGCAATTCTTCGCGATTGTCCCACGCCAGCAATTCGGCCCCGCTCGCGTGCAGGCTTTCCAGTACCGCCATGCCGGACCGGGCCAGTCCGAGAATGGCATAGCGCTTTCCGGCAAAGGCGGGAGAAACAATCATCTCAGTTTCAACGTCGCCAATCCGGCGAGCGCGAGCACCAGACTGATGATCCAGAAACGGATCACGATGGTGGATTCGGACCAGCCAAGCTGTTCAAAATGGTGATGGATCGGTGCCATGCGAAATACGCGGCGCCCCGTGCGCTTGAAGAAGAAAACCTGGACGATGACCGATACCGCTTCGAGCACAAACAGGCCGCCAACCAGCGCCAGCACGATTTCGTGATGGATGGAGACGGCAATCGCGCCCAGGGCGCCGCCGAGCGCCAGACTGCCCGTATCGCCCATGAACACCGCCGCTGGCGGTGCATTGAACCACAGGAAGGCGAGGCAGGCACCGATCACGCAGGCACAGAAAATCGCCAGCTCGCCGGCGCCGCGAACAAAGGGAATACCCAGATATTCGGAGAAGACGGCATTACCGGACAGATAGACGAGCACCAGGAAGGTCGCGCTGGCGATGACAACCGGCATGGTGGCGAGGCCGTCGAGGCCATCGGTCAGATTGACCGCATTGCCCGCACCGACGATCACGAACATCGCGAACGGAATATAGAAATAGCCTAGGTCGATCTGCACGTCGTTGAAAAACGGCACGTAGAGGCTGGTGCCGATTTGCTGGACGATCAGCCAGGTCGCGAAACCGGCAACGGCAAATTCGAGCAACAGCCGGACCCGACCCGGAACGCCCTTGTGGCTCGCTTTGCGGACCTTGTCATAATCGTCCATGAAACCGATGGCACCGAAACCGAGCGTGACGAAGATGCAGGCCCAGACGAATATATTGCTGAGGTCCATCCACAGGAACAGGGACAGCACCACCGAAATCAGGATCATCAGTCCGCCCATGGTGGGCGTTCCGGCCTTCTTGAGATGGGTAATCGGTCCGTCCTCGCGGATCGGCTGGCCCTTTCCCTGCCGCATGCGCAGCATGTTGATGAATTTGGGTCCGATAAGCAGGCCGATGAACAGCGATGTCGAAACGGCGGCGCCGGAGCGAAAGCTGAGATACCGAAAGACATTGAAAATGCCTTCGAATTCAAGCCATTGGGCCAGCAAATAAAACATCAATACTCCCCGCTCGCCAGCGCGGAAACCGCGGAGGAAAGCCCCAGATAATTTGATCCCTTGACCAGAAGGAGATCCCCGTCGCTGAGCAATTTTGCGACCTCGGTCAGCGCCTCCGAAGCGTTGCCGGCATGTGACATTTTCACGTCCCGATCAAGGCCCTGTTCCAGTTTCGCGGCAGTATGTGTCATATCGTCGCCAACCAAGATGATGGCTTCGGCGCCAGACGCCAGAATATCGCCAGCCAGCGCGGTATGATAGTGGGCAGATTGTGCGCCCAGCTCACCCATTGCACCCAGCAAGACTATCTTGCGACCGGTGTTTTCCTCGCCGGAAAAATGGCGAAGCGTGGCTTTCATCGATGCCGGGTTGGCGTTGTAGCTTTCGTCGATGACTGTTGCCGTGCCGCCGGATTTCAGCGCTATGAGATGGCGGCGGCCGCGACCGTCGATGCCGGCCATTTCGGCCAGCGCCAGGCCGGCCGATGCAAGATCACCACCGACGGCGCGCACCGCTGCCAATATTGCGAGGGAATTGGACACCCAGTGCAACCCCGATTCCGCGATCGTGAAGCAGAGGCTCTGGTCGCCAAGCCTGGTGGTGACCAGCGAACCGCCGCCGGGAGCCGAAACTATATCGATCGCGCGCACATCGGCCCCAGCTTCGAATCCGAAGGAGATGACATGTTCCGCGTGTCGTTCCGCCTTCTTGCGCAGTCGCCGATAGTGCGGGCTGTCGTGCGGGATTATCGCCGTTCCGCCGGGCACCAGACCTTCGAATATTTCGGCCTTGGCATCGGCAATACCGGCCTCGCCAGTCGGGAAATTACCGATATGGGCCGGTGCAATCGCGGTTATGATCGCGGCATGCGGTCGCACCAGGCGGGTCAGTGCCGACAGTTCATGGGCGTGATTCATGCCCATTTCGAAAATGCCATAGCGCGTATCCTCCGGCATGCGCGAAAAGCTGAGCGGGACACCGACATGATTGTTGTAGCTTTTGACCGACCGGTGCGCCTTGCCGAACGAACAGCGGTTGAGGGCAGCATATAGGGCTTCCTTCGTCCCGGTCTTGCCAACCGAGCCGGTCACACCGATGACTTTGGCTGCTGTACGAGCCCGTGACGCGGTCGCCAGCGCATCAAGCGCCCGGGCGGTGTCGGACACCAGGATATGGGGGCCGTCAACCGGTTGGCTGACAATGGCCCCGGAAGCACCGGAGGCAAAAGCCTGCGCAACGTGGAGATGGCCATCGCTGTGCTCGCCCTTCAGCGCGATGAACAGGTCGCCCGGCCCGATTTCGCGCGAGTCAAAAGCGACACCATTCACGGTGAAAGCGGTGCTCGCCTGACCCGAAGCTGCTTCGGCGATTGCGGCGGATGTCCACAAGGCGCTCACAGCCCCTGACCTCCTGCACATTCTCGCGCCACCTCGACATCATCAAAAGGGATGACCCGGTCGCCGACAATCTGACCCTGTTCGTGACCCTTGCCGGCGAGCAGGATGATATCCCGGGGACCGGCCATTTCGATCCCCTTGGCGATGGCTGCGCGCCGGTCGGCGATATCATCGGCGCCCATCGCGCCGGCCAGGATTTCCGCCCGGATGGTGGCCGGATCTTCGCTGCGCGGATTGTCATCGGTAACGATCACGTGATCGGACATTTCCGCCGCGATCCTGCCCATTTCCGGCCGCTTGCCCTTGTCCCTGTCGCCGCCAGCGCCGAATATGGTGATCAGGCGGCCCGTAACATGGGGCCGTAGCGCCGCGATTGCCGCACGCAGCGCCTCCGGCGTATGGGCATAGTCGACATAGAGCGGAGCTCCGGCGCGGGTAATGACCGCGCGCTCCATACGGCCGCGCACCGGCTGCACGCGCTGCATGTGATCGAGGATATTCTCCAGTTGCCCGCCGGTCGCCAGAACGATGGCTGCGGCGCACAGGATATTTGCGGCCTGGTAGGCACCGATCAGCGGCAGTGAAATGCGATGGGTATCGCCCTGCGCCTCGACCATCAGCACCTGACCCAGATGGGTTGGCGTCTGGGACAGGAGGCGCAGCGTACCACCCTTTTCTCCGACCGTGAACAGTTCGAGCCCGCGATCCCTTGCCCGCTGGATCGCCTTTTCCGACCATGGATCATCGTCGGCCCATATGACCGCCGTTCCCTCGCTCCAGATGACCTCGTCAAACAGCCGCATCTTGGCCTCGAAATAGCTGTCCATGTCGCCATGATAGTCAAGATGGTCGCGGCTCAGATTGGTGAACGCCCCGACGTGCACCGGCAAGCCTTCGGTCCGATATTGCGACAGGCCATGGCTCGACGCTTCGAAAATCGCATGACTGACCCCTTCGCGCGCCAGACCGGACATGTTGGAGAGAAAGGTAACGATATCCGGTGTCGTCAGTCCGGTCTTGACCTGGTCATCCGCGGTGGTGACACCAAGCGTCCCGATAGAGGCGCTGTTATGGCCATCCATCCGCCACAGCTGGCGGGTGAGTTCCGCAATCGATGTCTTGCCGTTGGTGCCGGTCACCGCTGCCACATGGGCCGGGGTCGGGGTGAAATAGCGCGCTGCCATCTGCGCAAACAGTCGCCGGGGCACGGCATCGGCAATATGCAGGGCGCCCTCGACCTGCGCTTCCGGAAGCGCGACAATCGCTATCGCGCCGGCCTTGATCGCCGCTCCGATAAACTCCTCGCCATTGAATTTCGCTCCGCGGAAAGCCCCGAAAATATTGCCGGGAGCGATCTTGCGGTGATCGATCGCAAAGCCGGTGACAGTCTGCTGTCCGGCATCGCCATCAAGGCCGGGGACAAGGCTATTCAGTCGCATGGCTTTGCTCATCGGAGACAGGTTTGGGTTTCCACAGCAACGGCGTCAGCTCCGATACATCGACATCGCGGTGTTCGTCGGGAATGACCCCAAGCATCGGACCGACGCGCGAAACCAGTTTGTGCACGATCGGTGCCGCCGTCCAGCCGGCCGTGCGCTGGAAGGATGTTTCTGCGGTTCCCTTCGGTTCATCAAGCATGGCGATAACCACATAGCGCGGATTGTCCATCGGAAAGGCAGCGGCAAAGGTCGAAACCAGCGATGTCTTGTTATAGCCGCCGCCCGACGGCTTTTCCGCCGAACCGGTTTTTCCGCCAATCCGGTAGCCGGGCGCATCGGCCTTGCGGCCCGTGCCGTCCGAAACAATCATCCTGAGCAACTGGCGCATCCGGGCACTGGTCGCGGCCTTGAACACGCGCCGCCCCCTCGCTTCCTCGCCGGGCTCCACCTTTAGCAATGTTGCCGGACGCCAGATGCCGCCATTGACCATGGCCGCATAGGCACTGGCAAGATGCAGGGGCGTAACCGCTATGCCATGGCCGTAGGCAACGGTCATATTGGTGACGCGGCCCCAGTTTCGCGGCCACAGCGGCTGGCCGCGTTCAAACAGTTCGATATGCGGCCGTTCGTCAAAACCCAGACGCCGAAACATTTTCTCCATCGCTTGCTGGCCCAGATTATCGGCAATGCGCGCGGTGACGATATTGGAACTGTGGACCAGGGTTTCGGGCACGTTCAGATAGCGCCCCTGGCTATGATCGTCCTTGATCCTGAAGCCGCCAATCTTGATCGGTTCCATCGCATTGTAGCGCACCGCCAGATCGGTGACCGTGCCTGCATCAAGAGCGGCGGCAATGGTCAGCGGCTTGAAGGTCGATCCCAGTTCAAACACGCTCTGTGTCACTTCATTATTCTGGTGCTTCATCGTCGCACGGCGAATCTTGTTCGGATCAAATACCGGCAGCGAGGCCAGCGCCATCACTTCCCCGGTTTCGACATCCAAAATGATACCCGCCGCGCCGCGCGCCTCGGTGATCAGCATCGCATCGTGAAGCTCGCTTTCGAGCGCCGCCTGCACCCGGCTGTCGATCGACAGCATCGCGGGGGTGGCGCGCAGGCTTTTGTCGACCAGACGCCCGTTGAGCGCCCGTTCCATCCCCATCACGCCATCGCCGTCGGCGTTGACATAGCCAAGCACATGGGCGGCCAACTCGCGCTGGGGATAGAGCCGTTCATCCTCTCGCGGAAATTCTATCCCGATTTCACCCAGCGCATGAATCTGCTTGACCTCTTCGGGCAGCGCCCGGCGGCGGAGATAGGTCGGATGGGCACCGTTTAGTTTGTCCAGGAAGCTCGATGCGCTGGTATCCGGAAAAATCGATGCCAGTTGCCGCGCCAGCACTTCCTTGTCGCCAAGTACCCGCGCGGGCACCACGCGAACGGCATAGCCGCGCATGGTCCGCGCCAGGGGAACGCCGTTGCGATCGACAATATCGCCACGCGGTGGAATGAAGATGCTGCTCGATGTGCGATAGGGTGCGGCATCTTCCAGAATCGTGAGGCTGATCAGGCGGCCCAGGATAATCGTGAAAGCGGCGAGAAAAACCAGCAGCAGGATCATCAGCCGAAAATGAGCACTCGCGGCGACTTCCTTGGCTTTTCCCGAAAATTGCACCTTCTTGCTGTTGGCCAGAAGGGTCGTCATTCGGCCAGGCTTTCAAGTTTTTCCGCAATCGCCTTGCGGCCCAGATCGCGAACCAGCCCGTCATCCAGCAGCTTGTCCTCGAGATGTGCCACCCGTGTGGTGCGCGCCTGCGCTCCCCCGATTTCCTTGCCGGGATAGACATCTGTTGCGGTGCTTCCGTAGTCCGCCTGACTGCCGATCGCGCTGCCATCGGGGTTCCGGTCGCGCGCCTGGGCCGTGCCGAAAACCGAACCGATAATGCCGGCCGGCTTGATCCCGTTCATCGAACTGATCACCGCCACCTGCACCGGCTTGCGCAAATCCTTGCCGCCGAGATTGGCGAGCGCTCGTTCGCCATCCAAATATTGTGAGGCCTGTGGCGAGGCATAGCCGAATTCCAGCTTGTTCCAGTCCTCCAGCTGCCGCAGATTGGCGCGCGCGCTGAATTCCGTTTCCAGATAGCGAATTTCCTTCTTGATCTCGACAATCTTGTGGTCGGTGCGCGCGAGGTCGCTGCGCAGCGTGGCGACGCTGAGCGACAGCGGATAAAGCAGGATCGCCACCAGAAAAACCAGGGCGAGCCATCCAATTCCTTCGAGACGCTTGACTGCCAGCTTCATGGCTCGCCACATCGGCTCGGCGCGTCGGTACGCACCGCTGATCTGAGGGTGGCGGAGCGGGCCCGGGGATTAAGAGCCTGCTCCGCCCCGGCCGGACGCACCGCTTTGGCTGGTTTGTGAAAGGTGGGTGCCGGCCGTGTCTGGTTAAGCTGGGGTAGATGGCGGGAACCGGTGGACTGCTGTCCGCTGCGGTCCCGCAGGAAATTCTTGACGATGCGATCTTCGAGGCTGTGAAATGTCACGACCGCCAGACGGCCACCGGGCTGCAGCAGTTTCTCCGCTGCGGCAAGACCGTCTTCGAGTTCGCCCAGTTCGCGATTGATATGGATACGAATTGCCTGGAACGTGCGGGTCGCCGGATCCTTCTTGTCGCCCGCGCGATAGCCGAGTGCCTTGCGGACCACCTGTGCAAGCTCGGACGTGCGGGTCAGGGGCCGGGCCTCGACAATCGCCCTGGCGATGCGCCGCGACCGGCGCTCCTCGCCATAGCGATAGATGACATCGGCAATCGCTTCTTCATCGGCTTCGTTGAGAAAATCGGCTGCACTCTCGCCGTCGCGGGCCATGCGCATGTCGAGCGGGCCGTCTTTCTGGAAGGAGAAGCCGCGTTCGGCCTGATCCAGCTGCATCGAGGACACGCCGATATCCAGTGTGACGCCGTCAATATCCTCGTCGACCAGAATTTCCGCCATTTCGGAATAGCGGGCATGATGCAGACTGAGCCTGCCGTCCGACGCCTCTACCATCGGCTGACCATCTGCGATCGCATCCGGGTCCTGGTCAAAGGCGTGGACCTTCGCGCCAGCCTTGAGCATCGCGGCTGTATAACCCCCGGCACCGAATGTACCGTCGACATGCGTCTCGCCAGGGGTAATGGCAAGCGCAACGATCACTTCATCGAGCAGAACGGGGACATGGCGGGCGGCCGCGGCGGGGGTCATTTTGCCTTGCCTCCGCTCTTCTGGCCGGCTTCCTTCAGATGATGCTCGACCAGACGCCGGTCGACCGGCACGTCGTCGGTCGTGTCGAGCAGGGTCTGCGGATTCCACAGGCAGAAGGTCGTGCCGATGCCATGGAACAGGACATTGCCGTCAAGATTGCCGATTTCCTGCAGGTGCGGCGGCAGGATGAAGCGGCCGCTGGCATCGAAGCTGAGGTCCTGCAGCGAAGAGAATTTGCGGGCGCCGGCGGCATCCTTGTCAAACGACTCGCCCCGCGCAATTGCGGCTTCCCACTGCTTGTCGATTTCCGCGAGCATGTCGGCCTTGCGACTGAGTCCGAAGCCGACCAGACAATCCCATTTTTCATGGGTGCCGAGGCACAGGGTCCGGCCATCGCTGCTTTCGATCAGATTCTTGCGCAGGAAGGCCGGTACCGACAGTCGACCCTTGTCGTCTATCGCCGATATGGCAGAGCCTGAATATGCAAATGCACCTGACACAGCGGAAATCCCTCACCCGAACCGGGGGCAATAATCTCCCCATGTCAGAAGCGCGCTTTCCAGCGCCCTCCCGAAAACAGAATCCCGGACAGGAAGAATACCCCGATAACGAATAAGGGTTATCAGGGGAACGCTGGGGAGGGAAGGGGATATTAAGGGATTTCACGGGTAACAACATTTAAGTTACTGAATTATTTACTTTATAATTTTCTCCTGCCCAAGCGCCCTTCCAGGCATAGGCACGCAATCCGTGCAAATGTCCGACACCTCCTCATTGCGGGCGACTCTCCGAATTGATTTGCTCCTCAACGAGCGAATCGAGGAACCGCACCGCGCCGCTTTTTTGCGGGGAGCGGCGGGCATTTCCGGACCAAAGCGCGGCATTGAGAAAATCGGCATCGGCCACAACCGTGGCCTGTCCTTGCCCGATAGTGCAGCGCGCGAGGACCCCGCCCTCACCCGTGTCACAGCGCGCGTCGGCGCGCCTGGCTGCGCTGATTGGCTGGAGCATGCCGACTCCCCGGGTGGCAAAGCCATGATTGCCAAGGCGGAGCGTAACCAGATCGGCGCTGTCATCAGCGTCGGCGACCAGCTCGAGACCCCAGTGGTCGAGCAACGGTGAAAGCAAGCCGGTAACCAGCGGACGCCGCGGATCGCCAAGCGGCAGGTCCGACGGCCACGCCAGATCCGGATCGGTCAGTATGATGACTGCGCCGCCGGCGCGGACCCAGGAGTCGAGATCGGCCAGATCGGCAGGATCCATGGCGCGCGGCTGGGCGAGGATGACGATATCCGGATCTTCCCGGTCCAGATTTTCCAGGCTGTCGACCGCCGCGATATCATATCGGTCCTGCCAGTAACGGTAGATGGGCGCGGGTTCCGTTTCGCCGGAGAGGATCGATTCCATCGAAGCCCCCTCGCCCCAGACCAAGGGCAGGCTGGTCATCAGCTGGATGCGGGGCCGGTCTGCCGGGGGATCCGGCGGAGTGCCGGTGCATTGTGCGAGCAGCAATAATGCCACGGTGGCGGACAGGACCGTCTGCCAGCCAGCGAACAACTAGCGCCGCTCCCTGTCCATCGGTGCGTCCAGATTGGGATCGGGTTGCAGATCAGGGACGGTCTGTCCGGGCATATTGGTTGCCGGTTTCTGGTCTTCGGACAGGCCCTTCCCTTGCTCGGGTGCCGGAGTGATCCCCAGTTCCGCAAGCGGATCGGCAGACTTTTTCTCCGGATTGCGGGCGAGCGGCGGAGTATTGCCCTCTTCGCCTGTCTGCATTTCCTCGATGACGGTCTGCTCGTCGCTCGCCCGCTGAATGACGAAATTGGCGACGCTGACCAGTAGCAGCACCGCGGCAAGGCCGATCACGCCGACCTGGATCCGCTGCATAGTGTCCTGGCGCCCGGAATTCTGGCTCCGCTTATCCATTCTGGTCAAGCCAGGGGAAGACCGGCAGCCCCTTTTCCCTGAGCCAGGCGGCATTGTAGAGCGAGGAAAGGTAGCGGAATCCGGTGTCGCACAGGATCGTCACCACCCGGCTGCCCGGCCCCAGTTCCTTGCCGAGCGCTATTGCGCCGGCGATATTGATGCCCGAAGACAGGCCGAGGCACAGCCCTTCCTCCATCAACAGCCGCTCGACCCAGACCAGGGCTTCCTCGTCGGAAATCCGGTATTGCCTGTCGATCGGCGCATCCTCCAGATTGCCGGTGATCCGTCCCTGGCCAATACCCTCGGCAACACTGTTGCCCTCGGACTTGAGCTCGCCATGGGCATAATATTCGTAGAGCGCCGCGCCATGTGGGTCGGACAAGGCGATCGTCACATTTTCGTCCTTCGCCTTCAGCCCCATGCCGACGCCGGCCAGCGTGCCGCCGGTGCCGACGGCGCAGGTGAAACCGTCGATCCTGCCTTCCATCTGATCCCAGATTTCCTCGGCCGTGGTTTCGATATGGGCGCGGCGATTGGCGACATTGTCGAACTGATTGGCCCAGACGGCGCCTTCCGTCTCTTCCGCAAGGCGGCGCGAGGTGTGCACGAAATGCGCCGGATTGGAATAAGGCGCGGCCGGGACAGTGATCAGTTCAGCGCCAAGCGCGCGCAACGTATCCATTTTCTCCCGACTCTGCGTCTCCGGCATGACGATGGTCGATTTATAGCCCTTGGCATTGGCGACCAGCGCGATGCCGATGCCGGTATTGCCCGCCGTCCCCTCGACAATCCGCCCGCCGGGCTTGAGCTGGCCGCGTTCCTCGGCATCCTGAATGATGTAAAGAGCGGCACGGTCCTTGACCGAGGCACCGGGATTGGCAAATTCGCATTTGCCATAGATATCGCAACCGGCTTCCGCGCTGGGGCCAGAAAGGCGGACGAGCGGGGTATTGCCGATCAGGGCGAGGCTGTTGGGCAGGATGGTCATGGATGTTTAATAGGCATGGTGAGTGAGCACCGCAAGCAGGGCTTGCTTGTCCGGCGAAAAGCATCGCTTTGTCCGAACCGGGTCACACGGGTCACACCCCCTATAGCGGAAAATATTCTCCCCGGACCGGTAGCGGAATAATAGTCCTTCCGGAGCATGTCGGACCAGGTGGCGGAGATTGTTCATGAGTCCAATACTATCCTGCCTGCCCTGCTGTAGGAAAGCGGTTTTTCTTCGAGACGATCCGGGGGCTCAGGATGCCTTCCAGGCGCCCATCGATCCAAGATAAATGTCGAGCCTTGCAAATCCCCGGCTTGCCAGCCACCCGGCCGCCACGGTCGCCCGCATGCCGCTGGCGCACATCAGCGTATAGTGACGCGACTTGTCGAGTTCTTGCCAGCGCTCGTTCAGTTCCCCGACATAGATATGCCGCGACCCGTCGATCGATGCTTCGTTGCGCTCATCGGCATCGCGCACGTCGAGCAAGGTCCAGTCACCGCGGTTCTGCTCGAGGCGCCCTGCAACTTCTTCCGTCCCGATCATGGGGATTTGCGCCATGGCCTTTCCCGCAGCCGCCGCCGGGACGATGCCGGTATAGCCGCCGACAATATTGTCCAGGGCGATACGAACGAGATGCTCCGTCGCCGTGGCAAGCTGGCTTTCGTCCGACCCGACCAGCAGAACGCTGTCTTCCTCCGCTATGAACCAACCGGCAAAGGCCGGTATCATGTCGACCGGCAGGCTCATCGACCCGGGAAAATGGCCCGAAGCATAAGCCATGGGATCGCGGATATCCAACAGATGGGTTGGCGAACAGCCATCCAGCGCGGACAGGCTCAATTGCCTGGGCCTCGCCACCCTGGGGGCAGGATCGCCGCCCACCAGATTGAGACGCTCCATCAGCCGGAAATAGGGGGGCTGATAGTGATTCTCGTTGATCTTGGCGTTGACAAACTCTTCAAGGCTCTCGATCTGCAGCCTGGGATTGTTCCGCCGTTCATGCCCGACCGTGGAGAATTCCCGTTCCGCCATTCCTGACCCGCAAACCGATCCGGCGCCATGGGCGGGATAGATGATCGCCTGATCACCCAGCGACAGGATTTTCCGCAGGGAATCGAACAGAAGTCCGGCCACTTCCCGCTTGCGATCCGGGTAGAAATCGGTCCTGCCGACGTCACCGACGAAAAGCGCATCTCCGGTGAACACGCCCACCGCTCCGTCAGGATATTCTGCATCATAAAGCGCAAAAGCGAGATGGTCGTCGGTATGGCCAGGCGTTTCGATGACCTCGATAGTGATTTGGCCGATTTCGAAACGATCCCCTTCGCGGGTGGTTGTCGCGTAGACGACATCCCCTGCCGCGTTGGGACCGTGGAACACCTTGGCATCCGTCATCCCTGCTAGAATGGGCGCACCGGAAACCAGGTCCTCGTTGCGATGCGTTTCGAAGATATGCGTTATCTCGAGCCCCTCGGCACGCGCCGTCTCGAGATAGATATCGCAGTCCCGTCGCGGGTCGATGACCGCTGCCTTGCCCTGCGAGCCGACAAGATAGGAAAGATGGGACAGGCCGGGTGTCTTGATTTTCTTGAGCAGCATGATGCCTCCTTGCGTTGATGGAATTACGCAGAAGATCGATGCCAGTTCCGATCAAAGCGGGCCTCAGGCGCTCAGGTCGAATTTCTCCGGCACCAGTTTCGCCAATATCCGCGCACAGCCTTGATTGTTGCGCTGGAAGCAGTCGTGCGCCCTCATCGCCTGATAATGGGACACCAGCGCAGGCCATTTCGCCCGGTCGGGCAGGCCGGCGAGCATGTCGGTCTGGGCGATCTGGCTGGCGACCGCGATATCAGCGATGGTGATGGTGTCGCCGATAAAATGTGCGCGACCGTCGAGCTGCTGTTCGAGATAGTCATACAGTGGGGGCAGCTTCTCGTTCCACGTCTTGCGGGCCGTATCGAGATCGGGTTCCTTGCGCTGGAACAGGTTGAAGACGATCGGCCGGAACAGGCCCATGCCGCCGGCCATCGCCATGCCGGTGTCGGCATATTCCTCGAGCCACAGCGCCCGGCCATGGTCGAAGGGATCAGCGGGATAGACCGCCGGTTCGGGCTGTTTCTTCTCCAGATAGCCGCAGATCGCGGAACTGTCGGTAATCGTGCCTTCGGGCCCCTCCTCCGCGATGGTCGGGTCGCGCAGGGACGGGATCCGGCCGAGCGGGCTGATGGCCTTGTACCAGTCGGGCATCTTCAGGACGCTGACATCCTCGCAGTCATAGTCGAGCCCCTTGAGCGCCATCACCGCCTCCACCTTGCGCTGGAAGGGGGACAGGGGCGAACCGTAGAGAAGGAACGATGCGGTCATGAAAGGGGATTCTCCGGTATGTTGGGGGTTCTAGTAAGAAAAAGTCTGGCCGATAGTGGCTTCCGACAGGGTCCATAGCTTTTCTGCATTGCCTGGATCAACCGCATAGGAGCGAACGCTGCCGCTCGGGTCTTCATCATCCACCTCTGCGACATGGCAGTCTTCCAGATAGACCCCGCCCCTGCCCGCAAGCTCCGGCGCGGTCGCGGCATAGCAGGTCGTCGCGGCCCCGGCCTCGACGGTCTTGAATGCAATGCTCTCGCCCGAATTTTCTTCCATCCGCTTGAGCAACATCGCCATATCCTCCTCGGTGAGATGGCGGCCGAGATTGGTCCGGATGCCGCCCGGATGCACGGCCAGCGCATGGACGCCCTTCTCCGCCAGCCGCTTTTCAAGCCCGACGCTGAACATGATATTGGCGGTTTTCGCCTGACCGTAGGCGAGCCATTTGTCATAGTCCCGCTCTTCGAAATGCGGGTCGTCGAAATGCACCGTATCGAAATGATGGCCGCGCGAGCTGAGATTGACGATGCGCGCGTCGCTGCCGGCTTTCGCGGCCTTGAGAAGGGCCGGCATCAGGAGGTTGGTTAGCAGGAAATGGCCGATATGATTGGTGCCGAACTGCAGCTCCAGGCCATCGCCGGTGGTCATGTGCGGAGAGGCCATCACCCCGGCATTGTTGATCAGCAGATCGATCCGGTCATGCTGGACCAGAAAGGCCTCGGCGAAAAACTGGATGCTGGCCATCTTGCCGAGGTCGCATTCCATCAGCTCGATATCGGCATCGGGGACCGATTTCCGGATTTCGGACACCGCAGCCTCGCCCTTGGCCATGTCGCGTACCGGGATGACAATATGCGCACCTTTCGCCGCCATCGCCCGCGCGGTTTCCCGGCCGAGACCGGATGCCCCGCCGGTGATCACCACCAGCTTGCCCGACAGGTCGACGCCCTCGAGCACTTCGTCTGCGGTGGTGGTGGCGCCAAAATTGCTGCGATCGGTCATCGGTCTCTCCTTTGGTCAGCTTCTCCGCATGATCGCGGCGGTGCTGCTATTCGTCAAACATAATCTGAGGGCGTCTCTCCCTCGGACGGCGAGGTTTGCGCAGACATGGCGGCTTGCTGCCTGGTCGTAGCCGGATGAGGATGTTCTGCCATCCGAAGCGCAGTACACCCTCATCCAACGCCGCCTAGCTTCGTTCCTCAGCAAGGCTTTGTATCCTTCTCCCTCAGGGGAGAAGGTAGATAGAATTTGTCAAATGCCACGACCACAAACATTGCTTCTAAAAATCAAAGCCTGCGAGGCGTTGCCGGATTCCGGGGTCATTATCGTCTATATCTAATGCTAGTTCGTAGTAATCTTTAGCCTTTTGAAGGTTACCCAGACTTTCATATAATAGCCCGATGTTCCGGTGAACCGATTGCGCTTCAGGGTTTATTTTCAGTACTTCCAAATAGTCTTTGAGAGCCGATTCAACGTCGTCGAGCCGGTCAAAACTCAGACCGCGCATGAAAAGAATATTCTCAGCGGTCTCAACTTCGCTCAATACCTTGTCGAAGCACAAAATCGCTTTTCCAAACTCGTCTGTGTAGAAATAGGCATATCCGAGATAGGCTTGATATCGCTTGGTTCTTTTCCAATCAGTTTCAGCAGACAACAAATGATCAACGGCTTCATTGAATTCCTTGGAGTCGATTAGATCTGCCGCTCTTTTTATGAAGGCATCATATGGCTTGTTCTCAGCCATATTCGATCCTCACTGCATCCGCCGCCTGCTTCGCCAATCGCCGCGCCGCATCGCTGTCCGCGCCTGTGGCCAGCGCCACCGCCATCCGCCGCCAGGGCCGCGTCACCGGCTTGCCGAATATCCGGACGTCCACTTCCGCTCCGTCGCTGCCCAGCGCCAAGGCGTCGCCGATCCCGGTGAAGACGAAATTCTCGCTGTCCCGGTCCGCCAGAATCACCGCGCTGGCGCTGGCGGGGGCGGTCAGCGCAAAATGGGGGATCGGCAGGCCCATGATCGCGCGGGCGTGCAGGTCGAATTCGCTGAGATTCTGGCCGATCAGGGTGACCATGCCGGTGTCGTGCGGCCGCGGGCTGAGTTCGGAGAAGATCACCTCGCCCTGCTTCGTCACGAAAAACTCGACCCCGAACAGGCCCCAGCCCTTGCCGTCGCCGGAGAGATTGTCGACGACCTTGCGCGCCATGTCCTGCGCGGTGGCAAGCGCGGCCGCGGTCATCGCGGCGGGTTGCCAGCTTTCCTGATAGTCGCCCCGCTCCTGCCGATGGCCGATCGGCGGGCAGAATATTACGCCCTCCTTTGTCCGTACGGTCAGCAGGGTGATCTCATAGTCAAAGTCGATAAATTGCTCGACGATCACCCGCGCCCGGTCACCGCGCATATTGGCGACGGCGTAATTCCAGGCAGTTTCGAGTCCGGCTTCGCGGTCGACCCTGCTCTGCCCCTTGCCCGAAGAGGACATCACCGGCTTGATCACGAGCGGCAGGCCGATATCGGCGGCGGCGGTGACGACCTCGTCCAGGCTTTCGGCATAATGATAGCGGGAGGTTGTCAGCCCCAGTTCCTGCGCCGCGACATCGCGGATCGCGTCGCGGTTCATCGTCAGCTGCGTGGCACGAGCGGAGGGGACAATGTTGACGCCTTCCGCTTCCATCTCGGCGAGAATCTCGGTGCGGATCGCCTCGACCTCGGGGACGACCAGATCGGGCTTATGCCTTTCGATCGCAGCGCGCAGTTGCTTGCCATCGAGCATCGAGAATATTTCCCGGGCATCGGCCACCTGCATCGCCGGCGCATGGTCGTAGGAATCGCAGGCGATCACATAGGCACCGAGCCGCTTGGCGGAGATGGCGAATTCCCGGCCCAGTTCGCCCGAGCCGAGCAGGAGGATTTTCTTGGTGAAGGTCATGGGGCAGGTCATAGCCAAAGCCAGACAGCTCGTCATCCTGAACTTGCCAGGTCCCCTGTCGACAGCGCACAATCTCACGGGGTGCTGAGCCGAAGGCCACCAAAGGCAGGCAAGTCCAGAATGACGAAGGATCCTTTGCATTAAGATCGTCTTTGCGAGCGTAGCGAAGCAATCAAGAGCGGCAATCACGGACGATAATGGATAGACGCTCTGGATTGCCGCGTCGCTCCGCTCCTCGCAATGACGACTGACGATCCTGACCAAGACTGGGCCTGACCAAAACTGGGCCTGACCAAAGCTTGGGATGAGGGATTCGGTCAAGCCCCCTCGCCTGCGATCATTATCTCTTCCGCTTCTTCACCCCTTTACAGCAAAATTCGGTCGGTCTGGCGACACTCCCCAATTTAGGAATTGATATAACATAACATTATGTCTATCCGGTCCTCCGTTCATCCCTCCGGTACAGAAGAGTAGATTATGTCACACAGAAAATTCCTGTTCTCCGCCGCCATCATGGCCCTGCCCGCCGCCCCCGCCCACGCCCAGGACAGCAAGCCGCCGGTCGAACGGACGGAACGCGGTCTGAAAGACGATTTCCACGACGAGGACATGATCATCGTCACCGCCCCCTATGTCGAGCGACTCGACATATTGGCCGGCACGTCGGTCCTGTCCGGGGATCAGCTGGCGGAAGATCTGCGCGGCCAGATCGGCGACAGCCTGACCGGACTGCCGGGCGTGTCCTCGACCTCCTTTGCGCCGGGTTCGTCGCGTCCGGTGCTGCGCGGGTTTCAGGGGCCGCGCGTGAAGGTGCTGACCGACGGGATCGGGGCGCTGGACGCGTCCAACACCTCGGTCGATCATGCGGTGACGATCGATCCGCTGACCGCGCAGCGAGTCGAGGTCCTGCGCGGGCCGGCGGTGCTGCTGTTTGGCGGCGATGCGATTGGCGGCGCGGTAAACGTGATCGACAAGCGCATTCCCCGCGACATTCCCGATGATGCCGTGCATCTCGACGCGGTCGGCGGCTATGGCAGCGCCGCCAATGACTGGAGCATAGCCGGATCGGTGGATGTGCCGCTGACCTCCAAGCTGGTGATCCATGCCGACGGCAGCTTTCGCGATACCGACGATGTCCGGGTACCGGGCTTTGTCCTGTCCCCTGCCTTGCGCGCCGAAGTGCTCGCCGACGCAGCGGAGGAAGCCGAGGAAGGTCATGCCGAGGAAGCCGAAGAGCTTATCGAAGCGGCCAATCTGCGCGACCGTGTCCCCAACACCGCCAGCCGGACCCAGACCGCCGGAGCCGGCATTGCCTATATCGACGATGGCGGCAATCTCGGTTTTTCGGTCAGCTATTATGACACGGGTTACGGCATTCCGTCACGACCCGGAGCCGGCCATGCGAATGGCGAGGAAGGCGAAGAAGAGGAAGGCGAAGAGGAAGCACCGGTCACCATCGGCCTCGAGCAGATCCGGGCCGATTTGCGCGGCGGCGTGAACCTCGGCGGCTTTTTCGAGACACTGAACTTCCGGGCCGGCTACTCCGACTATAAACATACGGAATTTGAAGGGGACGAAATCGGCACCGTCTTTTCCGTATCCGGGATCGAGGCGCGGGCCGAACTGGTGCAGGCCGATCGGGATGGCTGGCGGGGCGTGATCGGCACCCAGGTTCTGGTGCGGGATTTCAATGCGATCGGGGCGGAAGCCTTCGTGCCCAAGAACAGCCTGGAAAGCTGGGCCCTGTTTACGGTCCAGGAAGCCGATCTGGGCGACTGGGAAGTGGAAGGCGCGATGCGCTTTGAGCAGACCGATATTTCGGCCAATGTCATAAATTTCGATCGCAGCTTCAACGCCGTTTCCGGTGCGATCGGGCTGGCCTATGCTCCGGACGACGCCGCGTTCAGGATAGGCGCGAACCTCTCGCGATCGGAACGCGCGCCGTCGGCGGAGGAACTGCTCTCCAACGGCCCGCATATCGCCACCCAGGCATTCGAGATCGGCAACCCGGATTTTACCACCGAGAAAAGCTGGGGCGGCGAGCTATATGCGCGCTGGGACAGCGACGATGTGCAGCTGAGCGCCACCGTTTACGCCAATCTGTTCAACGACTATATTTTCGAGGATGAAACCGGCGGCGAGGAAGACGGATTGCCGATATTCCGCTATTTCCAGCGCGATGCAACCTATTACGGCTTTGAGGCTTCGGCATCGGCGGTGGTCGCGCGGGCCAGCGGTTTTGACTTCATTGCCGATGGTGTCGCCGATTATGTCCGGGCCAAGATTGACGATGGCGGTGGTCCGGTTCCCCGCATTCCGCCACTGCGGCTGCTGGGTGGGTTGAAAGCGCATAGCGACACGCTCGACCTGCGCGCCGAGGTCGAATGGTCGGGTAGCCAGAACAAGGTGGCCACGTTCGAAACAGCCAGCGACAGTTTCACCATGGTCAATGCTTCGGCCGCATGGCGTCCATTCGGCCAGGGCGGACATCTCACCCTGCTCGCCTCGGCCAACAATATTTTCGACGTCAATGCCCGTCGTCATGCCTCATTCACAAAAGACTATGTACCACTGGCCGGTCGTGATATTCGCATCACTGCGAAGCTCAGTTTTTAGGATATTTTGAAATGCAGAAAATTACCGTAGCCATCCTGATTTCCACCATGGTTCTGCTCAGCGCCTGCAACACCGTCAAAGGCGCCGGCCGGGATATCGAGTCGGTGGGCGAAGCTGGCGAAAAAGCCATTGACTGACAATCGTTAGCCGGGAGCCTGTCGAAGGCCATTTGTGGTCGACAGAATTGATTCGACAGGCTCGCCACTGACGAAATGGAGCTGCACGGTTGATCAGGGCGAGACTATCTCGCGCTTCTTGCGTTCGGTTACCCACATGATCAGCAGCGAGATCTCATAGAGCAGGATCAGCGGAATCCCGAGCATCAGCTGCGACACCACGTCCGGTGGAGTCAGGATCGCTGCCAGCGCAAAGGCCCCCACGATCATATAGCGGCGCATGCCCTTCAGTTGCTGCCTGCTTACGATTCCCGCCCGGTTGAGCAACAATAGCAGGACGGGCAGCTGGAAGCAGACACCGAACGCCAGAATGAACTGCATCACCAGCGACAGATAATCGCCCATCGCCGGCAGAGCTTCCTGCCGCATGCCGCCAACCGGCCCTTCAAAGCCCAGGAAAAAGCGGAATGCGGTCGGCATGACGATGAAATAGGCGAGCGATGCGCCCGCCATGAACAGCACCGGCGTGGCGACGAGAAAGGGCAGGAAGGCCTTTTTCTCCTTGGCATAGAGTCCCGGAGCGACAAAGGCCCAAAGCTGGTTGGAAATGATCGGAAAGGCCAGGAAAAAAGCCGCGAACATCGCCACCTTGATCTCGACAAAAAAGGCTTCGTAGAGCTTGGTATAGATCAGCGTGCCCTCGCCGGCCGGAAAGGCGTCGGTCAGCGGCTGGACGAGAATGCCGAAAATCTCGTCAGCGAAAAACATGCTGACGCCAAAGGCGACGGCCAGGGCTGCGACCGACCAGAGCAGCCGCTGGCGCAGCTCGATCAGATGCTCGATCAGCGGGGCCTTGCTGTCATCGAGATCGGGCTTGCTTTGATCATTCATGACCTGGCATCGCCAGCGGGTGGCGGATCCGGCCGGTCCTCCGCGGGTTTCGGGGCACCGGCACCATCCGCCGGCGGTCCCTCCAGCGGTTCCATCCTGGGTTCCTGTGCCTCGCTGTCACCGGGAATGGCAGGATGCTCGCGCATGATCCGTTCATTCTCCACGGCCCATTTCTTTTCCATTTCCTGAAGCTCGGCCTCGCGTACCATGGCATCAAGTCCGGTCCGGAAATTGGCCATCACTCCGCGCGCCTTGGCCATCCACTTGCCGGCAGCAGCCAGCGCGCGCGGCAATTCCTTCGGCCCGATCACGACAGTGGCAACGATCGCGATAATCGCGATCTCGGATATCGAAAGGTCAAACATATTCTATGCGGCCCTCGGTCCAAAGGGCAGCTGGATCAACCAGCCGTCTTGTCAGCGGTCTTGCTGGTCTCGGCCGACGTGTCGCCGGTCTTGCTGTCAATCTGCGGAGGCGGCTTGGCAGCATTCGCTTCTTCCTCGGTGATCCCCTGCTTGAAAGAGCGGATGCCCTTGCCGACATCGCCCATCATTTCGGAAATCCGGCCGCGACCGAACAGAATCAGCACCAGCGCCGCTACAATTAAAATCTGCCAGATACTCGGTTGCATGCGATATTCTCCTTATGCACCCTATTTAGGCGCTTTCGTTCTGCTTTTCCAGCAAAACACCGTGATCGTCTGCAATCTCTGGCTCGGCGGCCTGGTCGGTCTCGTCCGCTGTCTCGGCTTCCGCTTCGGCCTCCAGTTCGATCTGCTCGAGCACGAGGTCGACGGGATCGAGCAGTCCGGCCGCTCTCAGGTCATCGATACCCGGCAGGTCCCGGCGGCTTTGCAGGCCGAAATGGGTCAGAAACTCCGCCGTGGTGGCGTAGATCAGCGGCCTGCCCGGCACTTCGCGGCGTCCTGCCGGACGCACCCAGCCCGCCTCCATCAGCACGTCGAGCGTACCCTTGGCAACCTGAACGCCGCGGATAGCCTCTATTTCCGCGCGACTGACCGGTTCATGATAGGCGATGATCGCCAGCGTTTCCATGCCGGCGCGGCTGAGCTTGCGCAATTCCGCCCGTTCGCGCCGCAACAGATGGGAGAGATCCTGTGCGGTCTGGAAATGCCAGCGGTCGCCCGTTCTGGTCAGGACGATACCACGATCCCGAAAATCCTCCTGCAGGTCCGCCAGGATCTGCCGGATATCGAGTTCATCGCCGACATAGGCCCTGATATCGGCGATCGTCATCGGTCTTTCCGACGCAAACAGCGTTGCCTCGACGGCGCGCTTGCCGATATCCATTACCCCGGGTTCCGGTTCGATCAGGCTGGTGTCTTCCATATCGTTCTTATCCATCTGTCGTTGCCCTTATTCGCAGCGGCGCGAAACTGCCTTCCTGCTGCAATTCCAGCTTGCCTTGCCGGGCCAGTTCCAGCGTCGCCAGAAAGCTGGACGCGAGCGCCGACTTGCGCAGTTCGGGTGGTGCCCCTGGCGGCAGGAAATGGCGGATATCCATCCAGTCAATCGCCTCGCCCAACATCATCGAAACCCGCGCCAGCGCATCCTCCAGGGTCATGACCATGCGCTGACGGACAATGTGGATGGCGGGAGCATTGCGTATCTTCACCCGCGAATAGGCCGCGATCAGGTCATAATATTCGGCCTGCCACTGCCGGTCCCTGACCACCCGCAATCCTTCCGGTGCGCCGCGCATGAAGACGTCCCGGCCGAGCCGGTCCCGGGCCAGCAGGCGCGAACCCGACTCCCGCATCGCGTTCAGCCGCTCCAGCCGCATCTGCAGACGCAGCGCCAGCTCCTCGGGCGACGGATCGATCTCCGGATCGCGGGGCAGCAGCAGGCCCGATTTCAAATAGGTCAGCCAGGCCGCCATCACCAGATAATCCGCCGCCAGTTCCAGCCGCAGGGTCCGGGCGCTGGCAATATATTTGAGATATTCCTGCACCAGTTCCAGAATCGAAATTTCGCGCAAGTCCACCTTCTGATTGCGGGCCAGCGCCAGCAACAGGTCCAGCGGACCTTCCCAGCCGTCGATATTCAGCGTCAGCGCATTGTCATCGGCGGCCACGGGTTCCGGGGGGAAAAAGAAATCCTCTTCCTGCCGTTCGTCGTTCATGCCGCCGCCGCCATCAGCCCGTCGCGGCGGGCGAGCAGTTCAGCCAGCTCGTCCGGAGAACCCGAGTCGCGGGTCTCCGCGATCGTTGCCATCGCCCGGTCCAGCCGCTGCCTTGTCTTGTCTGACATGGGTGCCAGCCGTTCCGCAATGCCGGTCATGTCCTCCATCTTCGCCCAGCAGTTGAGGGCGATGTCACAGCCCGCAGTCTGCGCCCGTTCGGCGCGCTCCGGGACCGTGCCCGAAAGCGCTTCCATGTCGAGATCGTCGGTGAACAAGAGGCCGTCAAATCCGATCCGCTCGCGAATGATATCCTGAATGACGATTCTCGACAGCGTCGAGGGCGTCTCTGCATCCCAGGCGGTGAACAGCAAATGCCCGGTCATGCCCATCGGGGCCTGGTTCAGCGTCCGGAACGGGGCCAGGTCCAGTTCCAGCTCTTCGTCACTCGCCGTCACCGTAGGCAGTGCCTTGTGCGTGTCGACGCTGGTCCGGCCATGGCCCGGCAGATGCTTGACCACGCCAACCACGCCGCCGCGCTGCAGTCCGTCCAGAATGGCACGGCCCAGGGCCGCGACCCGCATCGGTTCGCTGCCCAGCGCGCGGTCGCCAATGACATTGTCGGCATCTGGCTGGCGAACATCTAGCAGCGGCAGGCAATCCACCGTGATACCCACCTCGCGCAGGCTGACCGCTATCGCCTGAGCGTTGAGACGGGCCGCCTCGATCGCCGTGGCCGGCGCAATGTCGTACAGCTTGTCGAAAATCTCGCCAGCCGGGAATTTGGGCCAGACCGGCTCCTGCATGCGCGCGACCCGGCCACCCTCCTGATCGATCAGGATCGCCAGATCGTCGCGGCCATGAACAGCGCGCAGTTCATCGGTCAGCGCCCGGAGTTGCGGCTTGCTTTCGATATTGCGACCAAAAATGATATAGCCCGCAGGGTCGCTATCGCGGAAAAAGGATTTCTCTGCCGCGGTCAGGCTCAGGCCCGAGATTCCAAAAACCGCTGGTGTCATAGCCATTGCAAACTCTTTTCACGCAACATGTCTTATACTTGCGCCGTTTTGAACCGGGGTAAAGGCGAAAGCGCCCTTATCCACAGCGCTTCAACCATCTATTGTCCAATTTAGCGAACGACGAGGCAGCTCTCGCCAGCGGCCTTGAGATTGTTGCAGATCTGCTGCGCTTCCTCGCGGCTCGGCGCCACCGCGTTCAGCCGGTAGATCGTACCGCCATCGAGACTGCCCGGGATGATTTTTTTCGGCAGCGAGCCGATCGCTTCGAACCGGCGCGCATAGCCTGCCCAGCTGCTGTCGGCGAGACTGGCCGAGCTGAAGGCGCCAAGCTGGATCAGCGCCGTGCCCGCGGCGTCGGCGGCGGGCGCCGCATCCGGCTTGCGGATCGGCGCTTCTGTTACTGCCGGGGTGCCCAGCTGGGCCGTTGTTTCCTGGCCTTCGCTGGCGGCAAAGCTGGCATCGCCCTCGCCCTCGAATTGCCGGGCCTGCGGGTCGTCTGGACGAACCTTATAGTCCCCTTCCTGCGCGGCAATCAGCTCGCCGGTCCCGTCAAGCCCGCCGCCATCGCGATTCTGCAGCCAGTAGATACCGCCGACGATCGCCGCCAGCAGCAGCAGGCCGGCACCGACGAACAGCGCAACCCGCAGGGGAGAATATTCTTCGCCATCGTCATAATCTTCGGCGGATTCCAGCCATGGCAGACGCTCTTCGTCGTCCAGGTCAAGACTGTCGCGGGTGGTATCTGACATTGCATGCTCCGTTGGCCAAGAGGGCTGATCACATCGATTCTGCGGCCTCAACGCCCATCAGGGCAAGACCGTTCTTCACAGTCTGCCCGATATTCTTGGCTAAGAAAAGCCTCGCCGATGTGGTTTCCGGATCGTTAACCATTATGATCCGCTTGTCAGGCCGGTCATTGCCGAGATTGTAAAAGCCGTGAAAGGCAGCCGCCAGGTCGTTCAGATAGAATGCGACTCGGTGCGGCTCGCGCGATGCCGCCGCCGACTCGATGATCCGCGGGAATTGCGCGGCCATCTTGATCAGGTCCATTTCCTCATCGCCGAGCCGGTCGAGATGGTCGGACGAAGGCATCAATCCCTCGTCCGCCGCCTTGCGCAGCGTCGAGCGGATGCGGGCATGGGCATATTGCACATAGAAGACCGGGTTGTCGCGCGAGGCTTCCATGACCTTGGCGAAATCGAAGTCCATCTGGGCATCGGCCTTGCGGGTCAGCATGGTGAAGCGCACGGCGTCCTTGCCGACTTCCTCGACCATGTCGGCGATGGTGACGAAATTGCCGGAGCGCTTGGACATTTTCTCCGGTTCGCCATTGCGCAGCAGGCGTACCATCTGCACCAGCTTCACGTCAAATTTGGTCTTGCCCTCGGTCAGAGCCGCGACCGCGGCCTTGATCCGCTTGACGGTGCCGCTGTGATCGGCGCCCCAGATGTCGATCAGCTCGTCGGCTGTCTGCGCTTTCTGGAAATGATAGGCGAGATCGCCGCCGAAATAGGTCCAGCCCCCGTCCGATTTCCGGATCGGCCGGTCCTGGTCGTCGCCAAAGCGGGTGGAGCGGAACAGCGGCAGCTCGACCGCTTCCCAATCCTCGATCAGCTTGCCCTTCGGCTGTTCCAGAACGCCGTCATAGACCAGATCACGCGACCGCAGCTCGGCTTCCGCGGCTTCCGCCTTGCCGGCCTCGTGCAGCTCGGCTTCGGAGGAGAATATATCGTGGCGAATACCGAGCAGGGCCAGGTCCGAGCGGATCATGTCCATCATCCTGGCAACGGCAGCCTTGCGAAAGACCAGCAACCATTCGGATTCCGGGGCACTCTTGTACCTGTCACCAAATTCCGCGGCCAGGGCCTCGCCGACCGGTTTCAGATAGGCACCGGGATAGAGCCCCTCGGGGATCGTGCCGATATCGTCACCCAAGGCTTCGCGGTAGCGCAGATGCGCGGAGCGGGCGAGCGTGTCGACCTGCGAGCCGGCATCATTGACATAATATTCGCGGATCACCTTGTGCCCGACCGCTTCCAGCAGGTCGGCCAGCGCATCGCCGACCACCGCGCCGCGGCAATGGCCCATGTGCATGGGACCGGTCGGATTGGCCGAGACATATTCGATATTGACGGTGACGCCGGCATGTTTGTCCGACCGGCCATATTGCGCGCCCAGGCGGTCGATTTCCAGCAATTCGCCGAGCAGCACCGAGGAAGCGACGCGCAGGTTGATAAAGCCCGGTCCGGCAATATCGACCGCTTGGACGTCTTTCAGGGCTGCCAGCCTTTCCGCGATTTTCTCGGCCAGATCGCGCGGCTTCATGCCCGCCGCCTTTGACAGGACCATCGCCGCATTGGTCGACAGGTCGCCGTGCGACGGGTCGCGCGGCGGCTCCAGGGTGACATGGGAGCGGTCGATCCCGGCGGGCAATAGGCCGGCCCCGGTCAGTTCGTCCAGTATCGCATCAATATGGTTCTGGAAAAGATGGAACAGCATGATTGGTTCAATTCGTCATGGGAAAAAGGCCCGAGTAGCCCGGGTGCACTGATCTTTCAATTCGGCGACCCTTATCGGGTGGCGTTATACTGCAACTGCGCCGGGGTAAGCTGAAAACCGATGAGCAGTTCGAAAGAGGCGCGGGCGACGGCTGCCTTGATCGCCGGATCGGCCATCGGGTCGAGCGCGGCATCGGGATCCCCGGGCTTGCGCTTGCGGGTCAGGCGATCGATCACATCTTCCGGCAGACGCGCGGCAGAGGCATCGACATAGGCCCCGGCCTTGCCCGAACCGGTCGCCCGATAGGCACCGTCGGCAAATTGCAGCGTCACATTGCCGATCCGCTTGGCGACAACCGCCGTGCCGCCCTGAACGACGGTCGAGAAATAGGGGATGGTAACGGTGCGGGCGCCGCTCGGCTGGGTCCGCGATGCATAGACGTCGAAAGTCGCTTCGGTATAAATCCGGGCGCCTTCGCTGTTACATGTCGAGCGGACGTTGGTGATGTTTGCGACCACGTCGATGGCACTGGCATCCGTGCTGGTCGCGGGGTTGAAGATCGTGATATCGCCGGTGTGGTTGGGAACCGCGACGGCCGGGCAACCCGAGCGGATAACAGAAACGCCCACGCCCGAACTGACATCAAGCGCGCCTTCCCTTGCACATCCGCTGACGGCCAGGACCGTGACCGCTGCCAAAACCATATTTTTCAATCGGCCATTCGCCATCATATTCCATCCTTGCCTTTGATCACGGACAACACACATAGGCTATGCGCACCGATAAAAATTTCGCAATCCTAATCTGGGCCTTTCCCTTATCTGGGCCTTTAATCCGGTGCAACCGTCCATAAGATGAACGGACGGGCTTTTCGCCGCCGCACTTATTCCCTAAAGGATTAAACATGATTGATTCCGATAAGCAGAAACGGCAGATAGACTTGCTTGTGGCCTCGCCTCGCGGCTTTTGCGCGGGGGTAGACAGGGCCATAAAAATTGTCGAACTGGCGATAAAAAAATACGGGGCACCGGTCTATGTGCGGCACGAAATCGTCCACAACCGCTATGTCGTCGATGAACTGAAGAAACTGGGCGCGATATTCGTCGAGGAACTGGATGAGGTTCCCGACGGGGTCCCGGTGGTCTTCTCGGCCCATGGCGTACCCAAGGCGGTGCCGCACAAGGCGGAAGAGCGCGGTCTCGAATATCTCGATGCGACCTGCCCGCTGGTGTCCAAGGTCCACCGTCAGGCGGAACGGCAGAGCCAGGCCGGTCGCCATATCATCTTTGTCGGCCACGCCAATCATCCCGAGGTGATCGGGACTTTTGGGCAGGTTGCAGATGGCCAGATGACATTGGTGGAGACATTGGCCGATGTCCATGCGCTGCAACCGGAGGACCCGGACGCGCTGGCGTTTCTGACCCAGACCACCCTTTCCGTAGACGACACGCAAGCCATTGTAGAGGCGCTGCAAGCCCGCTTTCCTGGTATAGTCGGGCCGAAAGGCGAGGACATTTGCTACGCCACCTCCAACCGTCAGGATGCGGTAAAGGAAATCGCCAAATCCTGCCAGCTTGTCCTGGTTATCGGCGCTCCCAACAGCTCCAACAGCCTCCGCCTGGTCGAAGTGGCCGAGCGCAGCGGTGCAGCTGCCAAATTGATCCAGCGCGCCGATGAAATCGATCTCGCCTGGTTCGACGGCGTCAGCAAGGTCGGATTGACCGCGGGAGCCTCGGCACCGGAAATACTGGTGCGCGAAGTAACCAACCTGCTCGAGCAGCATTTCGAAATCCGCACGGAAAAGGTCAAGACTACCGAGGAAAACATGGTCTTCAAGCTGCCCCGCGGTCTCGAAGCAGCCTGATGGCTGTCTATACCAAGGTCAGCGCAGAGGAAATCGGTCACTTCCTGACCCGCTTCGATGTCGGGACGCTGGTGTCCGCCAAGGGCATTGCCGAAGGCGTGGAGAACAGCAATTATCTGCTGGAGACGACGCAGGGCAAATATATACTGACCCTCTATGAAAAGCGCGTCGATCCTGCGGACCTGCCGTTCTTCATCGCCCTGCTCGACCATCTGGCGGCGCATGGCTGCAAGGTGCCACCGATGATCGCCGACCGCGAAGGCGAGAAGATCCAGCAGCTCTGCGGGCGCAGCGCCTGCCTGATCACCTTTCTTCCCGGTGTGTCGGTGAGCCATCCGACCGAAGCGCAGGCCAGGTCGACCGGCCAGGCGCTGGGCGACATGCATGACGCGCTTGCGGATTTCGAACCGGAACGCCGCAATATTCTCGATCATGATGGCTGGCGGGCACTGGCCGAACAATGCGGTCCGGCGCAGCTCGACAAAATTGCTCCCGGCCTGGCCGATGCGATTGCCCGGGAGCTCGACTATCTCGATGAATATTGGCCGCACGAACTGCCGCGATCGGCCATTCACGCCGACCTTTTTCCCGACAATGTGCTGATGCTCGGCGATCGGGTGACGGGGCTGATCGACTTTTATTTTTCCTGCACCGATATCCGTGCCTATGATCTGGCGGTGACGCATGCCGCCTGGTGCTTTTCCGAGGATGGCAGGGATTTCCACGACCCGGTCTCGCAGGCCCTGATCGGGGGTTATGAATCCGCCTTTGCCATCAGCGAGGCCGAACGCCGGTCGCTGCCCTTGCTGGCCCGCGGCGCGGCGCTCCGCTTTCTGCTGACCCGGGCCTATGACTGGATCAATACCCCGGCCGGTGCGCTGGTGACGCGCAAGGATCCGCAGGCCTTTCTCCATCGGCTGCAATATTATCAAAACCATGCGGAAATTTTCGAGACATGACCGAAGCAAAAATCGTGGAAATCGCTACCGATGGCGCCTGCAAGGGCAACCCGGGCCCGGGCGGATGGGGCGCGCTGATCCGTCACGGCGACAAGGAAAAGGAAATCTCCGGCGGGGAGCCGGATACAACCAACAACCGGATGGAATTGCGCGCCGCAATCGAGGCGCTCAATGCGCTGAAGCGGCCCTGCAGGGTCAAGCTGTCGATCGACAGCAAATATGTGAAGGACGGTATCACCAAATGGATATTCGGCTGGCAAAAGAACGGCTGGCGGACTGCGGCGCGAAAACCGGTCAAAAATGCCGATCTGTGGCAGGATCTGCTGAAGGCGGTAGAACGCCATCAGATAGAATGGCACTGGGTAAGGGGCCATGATGGCGATGCGGACAATGAACGGGCAGATCGCTTGGCCAGCGATGCGGCGCTTGATGCTGCCCGGAAATATTCCTAGGGTCCGGCCCTAGCTATTGTCTTGAATCTCGGCGTCCGGACCATATTCCAGAATTGAATTGATTGCGTTTTTCGCGCTCGCCTTGCTGGAATATCCCTCGCTCGAAAAGATAAATACGCCATTATATTTGTAGCGAACCCGAAATTCGCCCTTCTTGTCTTTCCATATCTCGAACTGATGTGCCATTTCTCGCCTCTCCTTTGGCGAGCAGACAGAAATAATAGACCGACCATCGCGCGGTGCAAGCATTTGGGTTGTACAATGAAATCGCCTAGGTGAAACGTGATGCTGCATAGAGGCGGGCGTCAACCGATCGCAGGCTTTCGTCCGCCGGCTGCCCCAGCAGGATCGCGCGGGCCAGTTTCGAGGCAGCCGGTGCGGTCTGGATACCGAAACCGCCCTGCCCGGCAAACCAGAAGAAATCATCGGTGGCAGGGTCAAAACCGATCACCGGCAGCCGGTCTGGTGCAAAGCTGCGCAGGCCTGCCCATTTTCGGGTAACCCGCATGACCTGCACGTCCAGCACTTTTTCGAACCGGTCAATGGCAACGGCAACGCTGAGCTCGTCCGGAGCGACATCGCCCGGCTCGGCCGGAATCTCGTCATGCGGGCTGAGCCAGTAGCTGCCACCCGCTTCGGGCTTGAAATAGAAGCTGCCATCCAGGCCGACCACCAGCGGCATGCCGGGCGAGGATGGCGGGTCGGTCTCGATCTGAACCATATTGCGGATCAACGGCTGGATGCCGACGGGTCGGGTGCCGGCCATTCGGGCAATACCGTCGGCCCATGCACCGGCCGCATTGACGATTACGGTCGCATGATGGGTTTCGCCGCCCGCGACCAGCTCCCACAGCCTGCCCTGCTTGCGGATCCGGCTGACCGGCGCGCGGCAGACCAGTTTCACCCCCTTGCGCCTGGCGTCTTTCAGATAGGCGGCATGCAGCGCCGCCACGTCAATGTCACAACAATCCGGCTCATGAATGGCGTGGCTCCAGACCGGCTTCAAATCGGGTATCAGGGCGGCGGCCTCGGTCCAGCTCCAGCGATCCAGGTCGAGTCCGCTGTCAGCGAAATCAGCCAGAAACTGGTCGGCCAGATGCGGCTCGTCGTCGCGAGCAATATTGACGGCACCGCGCAAGCGCAGGAAACCGGATGGCGCGAATTCCGGCGGAGGGTCCTCCAGAAAAGCGCGCGATGCCGTGGTCAGCGGCTGCACCAGCGGCCCGCCATAGCTTTCCGTCCAGAAGGCAGCCGAACGACCGGTGGCGTGATAGCCGGGATATTCCTCCGCCTCGAGCAACAGCACCGATCGATCCGCACCTATTTCAGAGGCGATGCTGGCCCCGGCGATACCGGCCCCGATGATGACGACATCATAATTTTTCATTTCCCTGGTGCCACCCTGTCAAGAAAGGCAAAGCAGCTGCCGAGCGCCGCCTGGCGCACGTCATCCACCTCGCGAAATATTTCATGAGCGGATTCCGGGCCGAACAGTTTCATTTCCGCTCTTGGCAACAGATCGACAGCCCGTTCGATCGTTGGATGGTCGACAAGCTCGTCGGTTGCTGTTGCCAGCACGAGCACAGGAACATCCATACGCATCAGCCTTTGCCGGTTGCGCAACAACCGGGTCGAGGCATAGGCCCGTTCTACCCATCGCCAGCTCGCCGGACCCAGCCGCACGAAAGGCCGCTCGCGAAACCAGAAAAATTCGTCCGAATAGCGGCTTGCATCATGGGTCAGCAACGCCTGCCGCGGAACATAGGGTTCGAGCGGATTTTCCATCGGTTTCCAAGCCCGCCGTTCGCCCCGTCCGATCGCGCACATGAATTTGGCAATGCATTGCGCTGTCCATTCCGGCATGCCGCCGCCTGCCGGGGCAAGCATCGGGGCGCTCAATATCGCCGCATCGGGACGGATCCGCTGTTCGGTCAGGGCGCGCAGTAGCAGATGCCCGCCCATGCTGTGGCCGATCAGAACATGCGGCCCGGGATGGTCATCTCGCCATTGCTCGAAAAACGCCGCCAGGTCGCTCACCCAGGTGGCAAAATCGTCGATATGGCCGACATGCGGATGCGGCCCGCACCGGCCGGATCCGCCCTGGCCGCGCCAGTCGACGGAAGTGACATTCCATCCTCGCGCGTGGAAGTCGTGAAAGGTTTCAAGATATTTTTCGTAAAAATCCGCTCGGCCGGTCATGAACAGGATCGAACCCCGCGCATCTTCGGGCGGACCAGCTTGCAGCCAGTCCAGTTCCCGGAATTCCCAGCCATCGGGCCCGATCCACGGCGCTTCTATCGCATCTGGTGGAACCGACCGCCGATCGAAGCGCTCATCTTTCAAGTCTGTCATATCACGCTTTATCGTTTTCACTCGGTCAGATGAAAAGTCGCTCCGGGAATCGTGGTTACCATTTGGTAAGGCAAATTAACTAGATGTCGGTCCATGGATAGTGAAACCTTCATCTACTTGCTCTGGGCCGGATTGGCAATTGCACTGATAGTCGCAGCCGTAACCGATATCAGAAGTCGTCATATCTCAAACCGGCTCAATCTTGGCATTGCCCTGGGTGCGCCGGTTTTCTGGATATTCAGCGGCATGACATTCTGGCCCGAAATGGTCGGACAGATCGGATTGGCTGCCATCATATTTACCATATTTGCCGGAATATTTGCGATAGGCGCCATGGGGGGAGGCGACGTCAAACTGCTGGCAGCGCTCGCCTTGTGGATGCCCTGGCTGCCATTTCTCGAGCTGCTGGTGATCATGTCGATCGGCGGTGGCCTGCTGACGCTGTTAATGATGATCAGCAAACAAATCCGAAAGACCGAAGGGCCCATAAAGGTGCCTTATGGGGTCGCCATTGCCTGTTCCGGGCTCTGGATGATCCCGGGGATGGCGGGGCATAGTTCACAAACGATATTTTAACCATTTTACTCGAAAGAGGCACTGACCGCCGATGAAATATTTGGGCGGGGGGCATTCAGGAGGCGTGAGACGTCATGGACAAGAAGAAAATCATTCTGCTGATCGGTGCGCTGATCGTGGCCGCGGTCACGGCTCTGCTTGCCAAGAATATGTTTGACGGCGCTTCCGCGCCGCAAGTCGCAGCAAAAAAGGCGGAAGTGGTTGGCGAGGAAGTGCTCGTCGCGACCCGCGCCCTGCCCGTTGGCACGATCATCACGCCTGACAGTTTCCGTTTCCAGCCATGGCCGAAGGACCTCATCGAAGAAGCCTATTTCATGAAGGAAACCACCAATGTGGAATCGCTTGCCGGCACCGTTGTCCGCAATCCGGTCACCGCTGGCCAGCCGCTCACCAAGGGCTCGCTCGTGGCGCCGGGTGATCGCGGTTTCCTTGCCGCTGCGCTCGGCCCCGGCATGCGTGCCGTCACCATTCCGGTATCCGGCCTGACCGGCGTCGCCGGCTTTGTATTCCCGGGTGACCGGGTCGACCTGATGCTGACCCAGTCGGTCAAGGGCGAAGGTCCGGAGCTCAAGGTCTCCGAAACCGTGATCCGCAACTTGCGCGTGCTGGCTACCGACAACCGGGTTGTCGCATCGAAAAACGAACAGGGGCAGCAGTTCGCCCAGAAAGCAAAGCTGGTCACCCTGGAAGCTACGCCCAAGATTGCCGAACAGATCTCCGTCGCCCAGACTTTGGGTACCCTCAGCCTGTCACTGCGCTCGCTGGCTGACAGCGCCGCCGAACTGGAAGAAGCGATTGCCTCGGGCGCGATCAAGTTGCCGAAAACGGATGATCCGGTTGCGGAAGCCGACATGATCCGTTCGCTGGCTGCGCGCCCAACCAGCACCAGATCAACCTTTTCGACCGGTGGTGACGTGTCGCGCTTTGAAACGCGATCGCCGCCACCCCTCGCCGAGAAGGAAAAACCCAAGGGCCCGGTGGTCCGCGTCGCACGCGGCAACACGGTCAATGAAATCGAGTTTGGAGACAAGTGATGGCCGTAGAATATGCACAGCATAGCCGTTCGGCGAAAAAAGCAGTGGGCATAACCGTCGTTGCTGCTCTCGCCCTGGCTCTGGCTGCCAACAGCAGCACCGCGTCAAATGCCCAGTCGGTCAGCATTTCACAACCCGATTCCCGCATTTCCGTCGCGGTGGGTCGCGGCAAGCTGATCACCCTGCCCTCGCCCATTGAGGATATCTTCATTGCCGAAAACAGCATTGCCGATGTCCAGGTGCGGTCACCGCGCCAGATCTATATTTTCGGCAAGAAGGGCGGTCAGACCAGTTTCTACGCAACCAGCGCCTCCGGCAAGGTCATCTACTCGGCCGAAGTCGCGGTTGGCGCAGAAATCTCGTCGATCGACCAGATGCTCAGCCTGGCCATGCCGGAAGCCAGCATCGCGGTCAGCACGACCAACAATTTCGTCCTGCTCACCGGTACGATCGCCAATCCCGACGATGCGGAAGAGGCGGAAAGTCTGGTGCAGGCCTTTGTCGGCGACGCCACCCGCGTTGTCAGCCGCCTGAAGACCGCAACGCCGATGCAGGTGAACCTGAAGGTTCGCTTTGCCGAGGTCAGCCGATCGCTGGCGAAGGAAATCAACGGCAACCTGCTGACCCGGGATACCACCGGCGGATTCCAGTTCGGCGTCTCGCGGGGCCGCAACTTCGGATCGATTACCGATTTCAATACATCCGGCTTTCCCAATCTGGACGCCTCGCAGCTGTTCGGCTTGCCGGCTGGCTCGATCTCGCTGCCCTTCAACCCGACGACCGGCCAGTTCGTGACGCCGGGCGGAACCGCATTCAATTACACCCAGGGCAATTCCGGGCTCAATACCATCCAGGCTGCAGGTCGGCTGTTCGGTCTCGACATCGCGACCGCCCTGGACGTGTCGGAGCGGGTTGGTCTGGTCAGCACCCTGGCATCGCCCAACCTGACCACCATTTCGGGCGAAACCGCGACCTTCCTGGCGGGCGGCGAATTCCCCATCCCGATGTCTACCGGCCTGGGTGAAGTCTCGGTCCAGTACAAGAATTTCGGTGTCAGCCTGTCCTACACGCCAACGGTCCTGTCCAATGGCCGGATCTCGATCCGTGTCGCGCCGGAAGTTTCCGAAATCTCCTCCAACGGAGCCGTCATTCTCAACGGCTTCAGCATTCCGGCAGTATCAACCCGGCGAGCGGAAACTACCGTCGAACTGGGTTCGGGCGAAAGCTTCATGATCGCGGGCCTGATGCAGAACAGCTATAATTCGGCAATCGACAAGACACCGGGTCTCGCCGATGTCCCGATCCTGGGAACGCTGTTCAAATCGGACGGCTATCGGCGAAACGAGACCGAACTGATGATCGTGGTCACGCCTTATCTCGTGAAACCGGTGAACGACAGCGAGATTGTGTTGCCGACCGACGGCTTCAAGGCAGCCAATGATGCGGAACGGTTCCTGATGAATCGCAACCATTCCGGTACCGGCACCGATCGTCCCAAGCCGACCATGGCTCCGACGACCCCGGCAACCCAGAGCTTTGGCAGCCTGGAAACCCCGGCTTCCGTCCAATCGGACAAGAAATCCAAGAAATCCGGCGGCGCCGCTCCCGGTTTCAGTTTCGACAAATAAGCTGGATCAGGAGAATAGATCATGCGTATCGTAACAACCGCCCTCATCACCGCCCTCGGACTCTCGGTTACGGCTTGTGGCAGCACCACCGCGAACCGCAGCGTCTACAGCGAACGGCAACCGGTCGTATCGAAATCGAATTTTGTACTCGATCTGGCGGCCGGCAACGGCGGATTGTCGACGGCGGAGCAAAACCGCCTGTCCGGCTGGTTCGACGCTCTTGAGCTCGGCTATGGCGATCGCGTATCCATTGACGACCCCGGCTATTCCGCGAGTTCGGTGGCAAAGGCGGCGGTCGAAAGCATCGTCGCAGGCTATGGCCTGCTGATCAGCGAAACAGCGCCGGTCACCGAAGGCTATGTTCCGGCCGGCCAGCTGCGGGTGGTGGTGACGCGCACCAACGCCTCGGTGCCGGGATGCCCCGATTTCAGCCATCGCAGCCATACCGACTTTCAGGCGCGGACAAGCGCCAACTATGGATGCGGAACCAATGGCACGCTCGCGGCCATGATTGCCGATCCCGAGGATCTCGTCCGCGGCCAGGATGCTGATGGGGAAGATCAGGCGCAGGCGTCCAAGGCTATTCGTGCCTATCGTGACAAGAAAGTTGGAGGACAATAATGAACGCTCCCTGGAAAGCCGGTTCGGTCGGCGGCCGCGAACCGTTCGCGGCCTTTGTATGCGATCACGACACGCTGGAAATGCTCCGCCCGGTTGCCGAGGAAATGGGTTGGTCGGTCGACAAATGTCACAAGGGTGGACTGCGCAATGCCATCCAGACCCTGTCCGTTTCCGCCAGTCCCAATATCCTGCTGGTGGATCTGTCGGAATCCGGTGACCCGCTGAATGACATCAATTCGCTGGCCGAGGTCTGCGAGCCGGGTACCGTGGTGGTTGCAATGGGCCAGGTCAACGACGTGCGCCTGTATCGTGATCTGATCGTCAGCGGCCTGCAGGACTATCTGCTGAAGCCGTTCAGCCCGGACCAGCTGCGGGATGTACTGTCCCAGGCGCAAGCGGTTCTGAATGCTCCGAAAAGCGACGAACAGCAGGCGGAAAAACCGCATATTTCGACAGCCGTGATCGGCACGCGCGGCGGCGTCGGCGCCTCGACCCTTGCCACTTCGCTCGCCTGGCTGCTGAGCCATGACCGGGAGCGCTTGACGGCGTTGCTTGACCTCGACGTCCATTTCGGTACCGGCGCCCTTTCGCTCGACCTGGAGCCCGGTCGCGGTCTTACCGATGCGATCGACAATCCGAGCCGGATCGACGGACTGTTCATTGAACGAGCCATGATCAAGGCCAATGAGAAATTGTCTCTGCTGTCCGCGGAGGCGCCGATCAATTCGCCGATCATGACCGACGGCACCGCCTTCTTCCAGCTGCAGGAGGAATTTCGCGCCGCTTTCGACTGTACGGTAATCGATTTGCCGCGCGACATGCTGATCAACTATCCGCATCTGCTCGGCGACGTCAATGCCACCGTCATCGTGACGGAATTGACTCTGGCTTCGGCGCGGGACTGCATTCGCTTGCTGTCCTGGCTGAAATCCCATGCCGCCCAGAGCAAGGTGTTTGTCATCGCCAACAAGGTGCAAACCGCCAATCTGGAAATTGGCCGTCAGGATTTCGAAAGCTCGATCGAGCGCAAGATCGACATCATGATCCCCTATGATCCAAAAACAGCCGCGCAAGCAGCAAAATTGGGTCAGGCAATGGTGGAAGCCGGCAAGTCCAGCAAGGCATCCGCGAAGATCATTGAACTGGCGAACCTCGTTCTTGGCTCGGTAACCAGCGGAGAAGACACGGATACGACCGGGGACAAGAAATCGCTGATGGAAAAATTTGGTGGTTTCAAATCATTTTTGCCCTCCAAAAAAACCAAAGAGGACGCTCCTAAAGTCTGAAGCAGGCACAGGTTTTCTTCAGCTTTAAAGGAATTTGATCATGGGTACGACGCAAATTGCAGTTCTGGGTGCTGGCATTCTGGCGGTTCTGCTGCTGCTCATCTTTGCATTTTCCGGCCCCTCCGAGTCCAAATCCGCCGCCCGGCAGCTGACCAAGCTCAAATATCGCCACTCCGACAGTGCCAATGTGCGGGTCGAAGCGCAGATGAAAAAGGCACTATCGGCGCGCCGCAAGACCACTCGTCCCAAGGGCGAGAACATGACCAAGCTCGAAACTCTGGCGATCCGGATGGAGAAGACCGGCAAGCGCTGGCCGCTTGCCTATTTTTTCTATGCTGCGGGCGGTCTTTTCGTGATCATCTCCGGCCTGCTGCTGCTCAAGGGTGCACCAATATTGCTGTGCCTGTTTGTTGGCCTGCTGGTCGGTGCCGGATTGCCGCATTTCGTCGTCGGCTTCCTGATCAACCGGCGCATCGCCAAATTTACCGCCTCCTTTCCTGATGCCATCGAGCTGCTGGTTCGCGGTCTACGTTCCGGCCTGCCGGTCACCGAAACGATCGGCGTGGTGGCGAGGGAAGTGGGCGGCCCGGTCGGCGAGGAATTCCAGAAGGTGGTCGACCGGATCAAGATCGGCCAGACCATGGAAGATGCGCTGCAGGAAAGCGCGAAGCGCATGGAAACGCCCGAATTCAAGTTCTTCTGCATCACCCTGGCCATCCAGCGGGAAACTGGCGGCAACCTTGCCGAAACGCTTTCCAATCTTGCCGACGTATTGCGCAAGCGCGGCCAGATGAAGCTCAAGATCAAGGCGATGTCCTCGGAATCCAAGGCTTCTGCCTATATCGTGGGTTCATTGCCGTTCATTGTGTTTGGGCTGGTCTATACCGTGAACCCGACCTATCTGGCCGGTTTTTTCTATGAGGAACGGCTGATCATCGCCGGTCTGGGCGGACTGTGCTGGATGAGCATTGGCGTGTTCATCATGGCCAAGATGGTCAATTTCGAGATTTAGCATGAAGGTACGAGGCAAATGACAACCGGCGGCGGACCAACATTGATGGGCATTGACGTCCTCTGGGTGGCAACCATTCTGGCGGCGGTCGCGGCTGCCGCCGTGTTTTTCGCCATCTATGCTGCGGTGACGGTACGCGATCCCATGGCCAAACGGGTCAAGGCGCTGACCGAACGACGGGAGCAGCTGAAGGCCGGGATCATGGCCTCGACCACCAAGAAGCGGGCCAAGCTGGTCCAGCAGAATGACACCACCGACCGGATGCGCAACGTCTTGTCGTCCATGCAGGTCCTGCAGGACACCCAGGTCAAGGAAGCGCAGCAGAAGCTCGCGCAGGCCGGCATCCGCTCCAAGGATCTTGCCTTCGTGATCATCTTCAGCCGTCTGGTCCTGCCGATCGTGCTCGGCGGGGGTGCGGCGCTGGCGATCTATGGCTTCAATTATCTCGGAGACTGGTCCGACATCAAACGCTTCGCCGTTTTTGCCGGCTCTGCCATTCTGGGATATAAGGGTGCCGACATCTACGTTAACAACCTGATTTCGAAGCGGACCGATCTGATCCGCAAGGGTCTGCCCGACGCCATCGATCTGCTCGTTATCTGTGCGGAAGCCGGCCTGACCGTCGATACCGCCTTTGCCCGGGTTTCCAAAGAACTCGGTAGCGCCTATCCGGAACTGGCCGATGAATTCTCGCTGACCTCGATCGAACTGGGCTTTCTCACCGAGCGGCGGCAGGCCTTCGAAAATCTGTCCTATCGGGTGGCGCTGGACCATATCAAGGGCGTCGTGACGACGATGATCCAGACCGAGAAATATGGTACGCCGCTGGCGTCCTCGCTGCGGGTATTGTCGGCCGAATTCCGCAACGACCGGATGATGCGGGCGGAAGAAAAGGCCGCGCGCCTGCCGGCGATCATGACCGTGCCGCTGATCCTGTTCATCCTGCCGACCCTGTTCATCGTGATCCTCGGCCCTGCGGCCTGCTCGATCTCCGATGCCATGCTGTAGCGAAACGCCCGTCTGAAAAATCAGGAGACCGGCAGGAAACTACCGCTCTTTTCAGGCGCGAGCGATGGTGTCGGCAGATTCCTTTATCTTTGCCAGCATCGCGGAAAGCTCGGCTTTCTCCTCCTCGCTGAGCACCGCCATGATTTTCCTGTCCATCGCCTGGGCGGCTGGCAGGATCTGGCCATAGAGATCACGCCCCGTGCTGCTCAGCAGCAGATGGTGCGACCGGCCATCCGCGCTGTTCGGACTGCGCTCGAGCAAGGCGCGATCGACGAGGGTTTTTACCGCACGATTGACGGTCACCTTGTCCATCAACGTTGCCTCTACCAGATGCCGCTGCGTCGATGCCCCGCGCGTCCCGAGCACGGCCATCACTCGCCATTCCGGTATCTTGAGCCCAAAGCGGCTCTTGTACTCGCTCGCGATCAGGTCGCTGACCGCGTTGGACGCCGTCGACAGCTGATAGGGCAGGAATTCATCAAGAAGAAAGTTCATGGGCAATATTTATTCAAATCTGGTTCGAAGTCCAATCCAAAATGTCCGGGGAAAGGCACGCTCTATTATTCCGTTGCTGCTGATAGCAGCCTCTACCCGGGCGTCGAAAAGATTCTCAACCCGCGTTTCGACCAGCAGCCGATCATTTAGGGCCAGCGACATGCGGCCATCAATCGTAAAGGCGTCGGCAAGGCTGAGCTGATTGACATCATCCTCGAACTGCTGCCCGATATAGCGCGCCGACAGGCTTGCTCCGGTACCATTTTCCTGCGCCCAGGCCACGGTCGCCGAAGCATTGTGCCGCGGGACCTGCGCCGGCCGCAAGCCGTCGATCGAAGCGGCATCCCCTGCGCCCTCGACCTCGGCGTCAACATAGGAATATCCGGCCCGGAAGGTGAGGCCGTCGGTCAGGTCTCCAAGATCGAACAGGGCATCGATTTCAATGCCCCTGGACCGGATCGATTGCAGATTCTGACGCTGGCTGTAGGTGGCGCCGGGTGCAACAAATCCGACCCCGGGGAAGACGCCGGGTCCGGTGGCCAAAGTCACATTCGCGATGGCATTGTCGAGCTGGTTGTAGAAGGCCGTCACACCCATCTTCAACAGGCCATTGTCCCAGTCGAGCCCCAGCTCGGCGCCCTTGACCCGCTCCGGCTCCAGCGACTCGTTGGCGGCGGTCGCATCGTCGCCGACGCGAAACGGCCGGAACAGTTCGTTGAGCGTCGGCAGGCGCCAGCCGAGATAGGCGGCTCCGCGAACGCTGAGCGCATCGGTCAGATCATAGGCAAAGCCGCCGCGACCGGTAAACTCGCTGCCGCTGCGGTTGGCGAATGTCTCGTCGGTCCTTAGCGCACCGGGGAACGGATTGATAAGCTCGATCTCGCGGCGGAAACCGTCATCGATCGACCAGAAGTCGACGCGGCCGCCGCCGGTCAGTACCAGGGCGTCATTCGCCTGCACGCTGGCCTCGACAAAGCCGCCATAGGTCGCGGTGCTGCCGCCGGCCCGGCGGCTGCGACGCGGGGTGTCATTGTCGGCGAAGAAGAAATTTTCCTTGGTTTCCCCTTCGGTCCGGCGCCAGTCGCCGCCGATCCGCAGCTCGATATCATCGCCAACCGGCGGCCGCACCTCGAAACGCGCACCGAGTCCGATGGAAGGCACATTATATTGTTCGAACACCCGGCTGACCGAATTGCGATCATCCGCGACACCGCCAAAGCTGACATCGAAATTGCGAATCTGGACATAGGCCAGGGCCGACCATTGCCAGTCGGAGATGCGATCGACCAGCCGGATGCTCGCATCCGCGCCGTCATTGTGATTGTCGCTGAAGGCGAAGCCGCGCTCGCGATCATCGGTAAAGGCGCGCACATTGGTCTGCAATTCGGTGCTGTCCGACAGCGGTGCGACAAAGCGCACGGCGAGGCCGGCCTGTTCATATTCCGCCGGACGATCGACCGAACCGCGCTGTCCTTCGATGATCGGGATGAAACCGTCGCCGCGCGCATAATTGGCGGAAATGGTGAGCTGGCCCTGCCCCAGTTCGCGGCCGACCAGCAGATCGGCATCGACGCTGTTGCGGCTGCCATAGGCCGCGCCCAGCTCGACCAGATCACCGACATTGTCGCTGAACAGTTCGATGGTGCCGGCAATCGCGCCCTGCCCGTCAGCGCCGGAGCCGCCGCCGCGGGTGATCCGCGCACTGCTCAGGGCAAGCGCGTCATAGCCGGGCCACGCCACCCAGCCGCCAAACGGATCCGCCTGCGGCACTCCGTCCAGGATCAGCAAGGCACGGGAGGAAGCATTGCCGCCCAGCCCGCGAAGCGTCACGCCCTGGCTGGTCGGATTGGCGGATCGTGCGTCGGATCGCCGGAATTGCTGCAACCCGGGCACATCGCGCAATATATTCTCGACCGGTTGCAGGGAATCGATCGCAATTGGGGTGATATTATAGGCCTTGTCGCCCAGCGAACCCGGCAGTCCGGTGACGACAATCTCCGCTATATTCCGATCGGCAATGACAATCCTGTCTTCGTCGCCGGCGGCCTGATCCTGTCCCCATGCCGGCACATGGATTGCCAGCAGAGGCAGTGCAAATATCCATTTTTTCATGATGCCGGCTTCACGGCTTCCGGAGCCGCCTTTTGAAAGGCCTCCATTTCATTGCACGCCGCATCAATCCGCACCAGCCGGGGAAAGGATTCCAGGTCGGTCCCGAAGCGCCGCGCATTGGCTATTTGCGGGACCAGGCAGACATCGGCCAGATTGGGTCGATCCCCGCCGAAAAAACCTTTCTCCGGTGCCATCAATTCCAGCGCCGCAAAGCCTTCGCTTATCCAGTGGCGATACCAGCGGTCGATGGCCTCCTGCTCCTGTCCCAGTTGATCCTTGAGATATTTCAGGATCCGCAGATTGTTCACCGGATGGATATCCGCCGCGATGACCATGGCCTGGGCCAGTGTGGTCGCTCGCTCGAACGGATCACGAGAGACCATCGGCGGGTCGGCATATTTGGCATCGAGATAGTCGATGATGGCCAGTGACTGGGTGAGATCATGCCCGTCGATCGAGAGCATCGGCACAAAGCCCTGCGGATTGCGCGCGACATAGTCCGCAGCCTTGTGGTCACCGTCGAGCAGGCTGGTGCTGACCGCTTCATAGGCAACGCCCTTGAGGTTCAGTGCGATGCGCACCCGGTAGCTCGCCGAGCTGCGCCAATAGTCGTAGAGAATGATATCTGTCATGCGCTGGCTTTGACGATTGGCCAGCGGAAAAGCAAGTGCTGCTATGCTCTCCTGACCTAGGCTACCGAACCGCCATCGATGGAAATATCCGCTTGCGCCTCAAGCGATGGCGTACGCCCGGTCCGTTTCGCCAGTTCTGCCAGTAGCTCCGGGGTCAGCCTGTTCGCCACCGCGGGATGCCCGGCCAGCCGCAAGTCGCCGGTGCCGCGGTCCCGCTCCGCCTGCCGGAGCAGTTTCAGCGCTGCATTGGTCGCGCGACTGGCCTGCAGCATTTCCGGCACCGAGGGCCGGGTCTTGCGGCTGACAATCTGCAGGAAGCCGAAGCCGTTGATCGCGGTGCGCTCGCAATTGGCGGTCATATGATCATCGAAGATCGCGGTGACGGCGGCGCGCTCCGTCTTGGCCTGCAACGTGGGAAAATCGACGCCGATATTGCCGCCGATATCGAAGCGCACCAGAGCCAGAGCTATTTCCCTCGCCGCCCGTTTTGCCAGTTCGAACGGGGCCAGCGGCCCGTCAACATCGATCAGCGTCATCGCCGGGGTCAGCGAGACCAGCAGCCTGCCGCCGTCAAAATCGATCTGGCCGGTTTCCGCCTGTTCGAGCGCTTCGTGCCAGCCATGCTGGGCAAGAAGATCCTCATCATGGGCGTAGAGCTGCCTGACGGGAAGTCCGGACGCTTCGAGTTCCGCCAGCAAATCAGGGCCATCGCCCAAGGGGCTTTCCTCGGGCACCGGTTGCGCCTTGGCGCGCTTGGCCTGCCCGCCGCGCTCGGTCATCGCCGCCCGCACGATTGCCACCCGCAGCTTCGCGCCTTCGGTCAATCCCTTCGGGAGCGGCTGCAGCAGCGCCTCCTGCCCGTCCGGCAGGGCCACGATCCCGGATTTTCCGGCGACCCATTGCCGGGTGAATTTCGCGTCGACGACCGCCCCGGGCCTGACCCGGCCATCGACCCGCTCGACCCGGACTTGTGCAAGCTCGCCATTTTCCAGACGCAGCGCGCGATTCTCGCCGATCCCGGCTTCGTAAAGCCAGCCATTCGCGAATTCAGCCAAGGGGATAGCCCGCGCTGATCAGGAGGTTGCGGGTTTCATAGAGCGGCAGGCCCATGATGCCGCTGTAGCTGCCCGACATCCATGTGACAAAGGCTTCCGCCTGCCCCTGGATCGCATAGCCGCCAGCCTTGCCCTGCCCTTCGCCGGTGGCGATATAGGCCTCGATCTCGCGCGGTTCGAAGCGCTTGAACTTGACGATACTGTCGGACAATTTGGTGCGGGTGGTGCCATCGGCCGTGATCACGCAGACCGCCGATATCACGTGATGACGTCTGCCGCTGACCAGCTGCAGGAATTGGCGCTGCTGCGCGGCATCAGTCGCCTGCCCCAGGATCCGGCGACCGACTGCGACAGTGGTATCACCGGCGAGCAGCATTTCGTCATTGGCGCGCTCGACAGCAACCGCCTTTTCCTGCGCCATGCGCAGCACATAGTCGCGCGGCAGCTCGCCTTTGCGGGGGGTCTCGTCGATATCGGGGGAGATGATCCGGTCGGGCGTCACGCCGAGACGACCGAGCAGTTCCAGACGGCGCGGACTGGAGGAGGCGAGGACGAGGTTCATATACTAGCTTCCGTCATGCTGAACCCGATTCAGCATCCAGAGCGTCAAATCGCAAGCGCAGTTTTCTGACAACCCGGGATCCCGGATCAAGTCCGGGATGACACCCTCTATATACCGTTCGGGCTGAGCCTGTCGAAGCCCATTGCGCGGAGGTATTGTCTGCCGATCGCCGTCCTTCGACAGGCTCGGGACGAACGGCATTAGGTCACTTGAAACGATAGGTGATGCGACCCTTGGTCAGGTCATAAGGGGTCAGCTCGACCAGCACTTCGTCGCCAACCAGCACGCGGATGCGGTTCTTGCGCATCTTGCCGGCGGTATGTCCCAAGATCTCGTGGCCGTTTTCCAGCTCGACCCGGAACATGGCGTTGGGGAGCAGTTCGCGAACCATTCCCTTCATTTCCAGTAATTCTTCTTTTGCCATATGGCGGTACATTTTCCCTGCTATCGCGGCGATCCCGCGTGTTGCAGTGCGCCATAACGACAAATCTGCAAAAAGGGAAGGATTAGCTGCATCTGCCCAGAGGATAATGGCCATCGCCGGGCCTACCATCCCGCTGCGACAATTTAATACAAAGAAATTATACCATTAGCGCGTCCTGCATGGCACTTCGGACATCTTCTCTCCCCCCTTTTTCCAGCTAGTGAAAACGATATGAACGCTCCCCCAGGATTCCGCAGCACTTCCTCTCCCCTTGTTCTGGCTGCCATGCTGCTTGCGGCTCCGGCGAGCGCGCAGGTGGCCGAAGCGGGCCCGGATTATGCCGACGACGAGATCGTCGTCATCGCGGAGCGGCCGCGCGGTGCCATCATCACCGAGATCCCGCCGGTGGTCGAACTGAGCGAGGCGGATATCGCCAGTTTCGGGGCCTCTTCGGTGCAGGACCTGCTCGAGGCGATCTCGTCGCAGACCAGCTCGAGCCGGGGTCGCGGCAGTGGCCGCCCGGTCGTGCTGATCAACGGCCAGCGCACCTCCGGTTTCCGCGAAATCCGCGATCTGCCGCCCGAGGCCATTCGCACGGTGCAGGTGTTCCCGGAGGAACTGGCGCTGCAATATGGCTATCGCCCGGATCAGCGGGTGATCAATTTCATCCTCAAGGAAAATTATACCGGTCTCAGCGCTTCGGCGGAATATGGCGTGCCGACGCGGGGCGCACAGGGACGGTCGGAGCTGGAAACGACCCTGACACGGATCGGCAAGAACAGCCGGGTCAATATCAACCTGGAATGGCAGAACAATAGCGCGATCACCGAAAGCGAGCGGGATATCATCCAGAATGCAGCCGGCGCGCTGGTCAATCTGGGCGATTTCCGTACCCTGGTGGCACCCTCGGACAATGTCGAACTCAACGCCAATTACAGTCGGCAGTTCGAAAATGGCATGGCGCTGTCGCTGAACGCCGGCTATGTCTACGACAAGTCTCGCGGTCTGCAGGGTCTGCCGAGCGGGACGCTCCAGGTCGCAGGCGATCCGCTGTTCCGCTATTTCACCGAATATGGCCCGCTCAACCGGATCCAGGAGAGCAACACCGCGCAGGCGGGGCTCACGCTGAATGGCAATCTGAGCGAATGGCGCTGGTCGCTGACCAGCGACTATACGCGCCAGCAGATCAACAGCGACACCGACCGTTCCGGCGATATCGGCGCGCTGCAGGCGGCCATTGATGCCGGCGCCGTTGATCCGCTCGCCGACAGTTTCGGCAGTTTGCTCGGCGCGCCGGTCACCGACAGCGCCCGGGTGGTTGACCAGACGATCAACAATCTGGCGACTATTTCGGGCAGCCTGCTCAACCTGCCGTCCGGCACGGTTACCACCACCATCAGGGCGGGCTATAACAGGCAGGATTTGGACGGCCGGGAAACGCGGCGCGGGATTGTTACCACCACCAGTCTCGGCCGCGACAAGCTGAGCACGGGCATCAATATCGATATACCGCTGGCCGACGAGAATATCGACGTCACCGAGGCAATCGGAAAATTGTCGGTCAACGGCAATCTCGGCTATGCCGATCTGTCCGATTTCGGCGGTCTGGTCGAATATGGCTTTGGCGTGAATTGGGAACCGTTCGACGGCTTGGTCTTCACCGCCTCCGCGATTGGCGAGGAAGCGGCCCCCGGCATTACCCAGCTCGGCAATCCGGTCATCATCACCCCGGATGTGACCATCTTCGACTTCATCAATGGTCAGACCGTGCTGGCGGCGATCACCACCGGCGGCAATCCGGCGCTGCTGGCGGAAAAGCGGCGCGATATCAAGCTGGCGGTCAATTACCGGCCGGAATGGCTCGACGGATTCAGCTTTCTCGGCGAATATTTCCGCAACAACAGCGACAATGTCGCCTCCAGCTTCCCCTTGCTGACGCCGGAAATCGAGGCGGCCTTTCCCGACCGGGTCACCCGCGATCCCGGGGGCCAGCTGATCGCGATCGACCGGCGTCCGGTCAACTATGCCAATGTCAGCAGCGAACGCATCCGCTACGGCATCGATTTCTCCAAGCGCTTCGGCGAACGGCGCGGCCGCGGACCGGGAAGATCCGATCGGGCAGCCCGTCCCTCGGACGCAGCGGCACCCGGTGGCCAGCCACGGGGTGAAAAACCGGCGGACGGTGCGCCTCCCGAAGCCGGTCGGGCCGAACGCCCCTCGGGGCCGCGCGCCGGCCCTGGTATGGGCGGTCGCCCGAGCGGCGGTCGCTGGCAGCTGTCGGCCTTTCACACCATCCGCCTGCAGGACCGGATCAGGATCCGGGACGGCGTCGATGAGCTCGACCTGCTGAACGGCTCGGCGACCAGTTCCTCCGGCGGCAGCCCGCGGCACGAGTTCGAGATCAACGGCGGCTGGTTCAACAATGGCATCGGCTTCCGCCTCGACGGCAAGCACCAGATCGCGACCCGCGTCAACGGCGGACTCACCGGCTCAGACCTGCGCTTCTCCGGCCTGACCACCTTCAACCTGCGGCTGTTCGTCAACCTCGACGATCGCGGCAGCCTGACCGAGAAAGTGCCCTTCCTCAAGGGCAGCCGCATTGCCCTGAGGGTCGACAATATCTTCGACGATATCCAGACCGTGCGCGACGGCAGCGGCCTGGTGCCGCTCAGCTACCAGCCGGGCTTCGTCGATCCGGTCGGGCGTTATGTTGAGATTGATTTCCGCAAGCGGTTTTAGGGGCCACTTTCGACGCGACGCGCGAGCGAAGCTCAACGGCGCTCATCGACGCAGACTCGAAACAGATCCTCCCCGCAGGCGGGGAGGTGGCAGCCCGCAGGGCTGACGGAAGGGGAGCGAGGCCAGACACTGCGCCCGGACGCACGCCCCCTCCACCATGCTTCGCGCGGCCCCCCTCCCCGCAGGCGGGGAGGATCTGGATAGCGACCGCGGTGGCTGTCCCGTCGCCCTGAGCCTGTCGACCCGGAGGGCGAGCGGAGCGCAACCGCGTCTATCGACGATAAGCGCGGTTCGACAGGCTCACCATGATCAAAACATGATCACAGTTTCAGCGTCGCCCGCGTCGTGCTTTTCGACATGAAATAGGCCAGCACCGCTGCGATGATGGTGACGATTGCCGTGAAGACCAGCGGTGTGAAGCGCAAATCCGGCGCGACGCCTTGCAGCACCATACCGATCAGCACGGCGGGAACCAGCGTCAGCACCAGATGCTTGAGCGCCAGCAGGAAGGGTGCGAAACCAACGCGGGTGTCGGCGGGGAGGCCGGGCGTGATCTTGCCCGATTTGCGCTGCGACACAGTGATCGGATAGACGATCAGGGTCAGCAGGATGCTCATCAGCACCGCGATGCCGACCAAAGTCCCGCCCAGGCTGGGGTCCGTGTCCCCGAGCGGAAGCGTGCCGGGCACATAAGCCAGATCGCGCGTCAGCCAGTAATTGATACCGCCCGCCAGCACGATATTCACCACCGCATCCCCCCGCGCCTGCTTCTCAATGAATGCGTCCATGCCGATCGGCGCTGCGGCTACAGTGGTGGCCATATTCTCTCTCCCTGTTTTTTTAGGGAGAGTGACGGCGGCGGGGGGAATGTCAAGTGGGATCATGCTGGACGAAACCTGTAACGCAGCGTAACTTAAACCCAATAGCGCACGGCAATCTCCTGGAGCGCTTCAACGCGGAGCGGGGTCAGGACCTGGCGAAGAGAACGGAGACGGACCTGGTTACGTAGCGACAAGGATAAAGCAGTGGCACGAAATTTCTTGGACAACATTCACCAACTGGAAGATCGGCTCGATAGCGAGCTGGAGAGAAGCGCGAGTCCGATGGGTCGTACAATCGGCCGGATCGCTCTGGTGATTTCCGGCGTTGTACTGGGAATAGTCCTGATGGTCGTGGGAGTCTCCCGGAACAATCAGGCGAACATTCCTTTCGAAGCGGGGACCGTCACCGCAGCAAGCTTTGCGCCACCTGATGAGAGCGAAATTCCGGAGGGACCGTGGGGCGATGCAATCATCCGTGGCAAGGCAATATTCGACAATCCCGGCGTGAACGCTGCCGCCTATGTCGGAAACGCCATGGCATGCAAAAACTGTCATCTGGATTCCGGGCGGCGCGCCGGCAGTTCGCCCATGTGGGCAGCATGGGGCAATTATCCCCAGTATCGCAACAAGAACAAGTCGATCAATACGATGGAAGACCGGATCATGGGATGCTTCCGCTATTCCATGAACGCGCCCGCCAGTTCTTCCGGTGCCCCGCCTCCGGCCGGGTCCGATATTTACCGGGACCTCCAGACTTATTTCCACTGGCTCGCCACTGGCGCACCGACAGGAAAGAACATTGCCGGCTCCGGCTATCCCGAACTGGAATTGACCTCCGCTGGTTACGATCCCCGGCGGGGTGCGCCATTATATGACCAGTATTGCAGCGGATGCCATGGGCCCGAGGGCAAGGGAGCCATCCAGCCTGACGGCACGGTTGTCTATCCGCCTTTGTGGGGAAACGAGAGCTACAACTGGGGAGCAGGAATGGCCCGCGTCGATCTCGCTGCCGCTTTCATCAAAGCAAACATGCCCTTCGACAACCCCGGGACCCTGACCAGTCAGGAAGCCTGGGACATTGCGGCCTTCATGGACAGTCAGGAGCGACCGCGGGACCCGCGACAGACCGGCAGTGTCGAAGACAACGCCAAACGCAACTTCGCCGGGCAGGAAACCTTCTACGGCAAGACCGTTGACGGTGTTCAACTGGGCTCGGGCGGCAGCGACGCGCGATAGGCAGCTACCATGAATGACAGGGTCACGGTGACAGCGCATTGCCATCATAAACCCCCGGCCGGCTGATCAGGAAACGCGCTCACCGGCGGATCACTGCCATTCCACCCCCTCCTCGGAAGAAGAGGGACTGCAGCGCGACTCTGTGTCCTTACTGGCGGCCGATCTTCCGCAAAACCCGCCAGGCCAGCGCCTTCGCCCTGTTCCGCGCCGGGAACCGCCCCGGTGGCCTGGGCGTCACTCCCCGCCGTCGCAGCCAGCCGTTGAACGCCCGCGCGTCCGCCTCGGCAAAGCTCCAGTCGGAGCGCCAGGTGATCGACAGCGAGATGCTCGGTTCCGGTCCGTTCCGGACATGGTGCGGCGCCATCACCGGCACGAAGATCGCCTTGCCCGGGGTGAGGTGATGGCGGATGCCCTCGGCCCCGAAATCGTCCTGCCAGACCAGATTGCGGTGACCGCCGAGATGATAGCCCTCGTGGATCTCGTCGGCGGCGAAGCGGGGGTCACCGGCGGGAAAGACGGTCATCCATTTCTCGCCGCGCAGCTGCAGTAGGATATTATGCTCCGGATCGAAATGATAGGGCGTCACCGCATCCGGCGAGGACACGAAGATAAAGCCCTGCGGCTTCAGCATCTGGCCGGTCTTGGCCTCCAGGATCGGGCGGATCTCGGCCAGCAGCGCCAGCAGCAGCGACTCATATTCCGGCATCTGCTCGATATTCTTGAGGACCGCCCAGCTGGCCGACTGGTCGATCATCCGGATCGTGTCGCCGATGGTCATGCCGTTTTCCGGCACATCCTCCGGCCGGATCCCGACCGGCAGGTCACCCGGATTATATTCCACGCTCCTTGCCGGCAGCGCCGTGCCCAGCTCTGCCAGCGCCTCAAGCGTCAGCAGCTCGTGCGACTGCAGGCTGTGATCCAGCACCCGGGCCTGTTCGGGATAGCAGGCATCAAATTGCCGCCGGGCATCCTCCCCGAAAACCTGCTGCCGAAACGTGGCCATATTGCTGATCTGGTTCATTGCTGCACCTCTGCCGGATCAAGAATTTCCCGCCCCCGGATCTTCCCCATCAGGTCTTCACCCAGCCGCAGGCCATGGAAGATCGCCCGACGCGAAAGGCCCCTGAGCTCGATCGAGAATCGCCCGATATGGCGGCGACCGGACCAGATGCTGTCGATCATCGGATGGTTTTCCGCCGCGCAGCTGTCGATCCACTGCAGTGCGCGCCGGTCGAGGAATTTGAGATTCTCGAGCTGCAGCAGGACACCCGGGGAAAAGCGCGAATAGTCCTCGTCAAAGGCGGTTTTGAAGCCGAAGGCACCGGGCGGGGACAGCAGGTTCACCAGCATCGCCAGCGGTTTGCCGTCGAGGCGAATATCCCGGCGCTCCAGCTGGCCTGCGTCGGCCGCGCCGGTCACACATTGCCGGAAAAAGGCGCGGGTCTCCGGAGCGCTGTCCAGCGCCGAGCCGTTCTTGCCCTTCCAGCCGGTTCGCTCCAGTTGCAGAAATTCCTCGATCCACGGCTCCAGCCCCTGATCGTCCATATGGTGGCCGTAGGTCACCGCGCCCAGCTCAGCGAGCCGTTTCGCCAATCGCCGGCATTCCTTGCGCTTTTTGCCGCGCAAGGTGACCTCCTGATAGGCGGCCGAACTCAGATCACTCTGCAGCAGCGCCCGCGCCTCGCTGTGCACGAGGTCGCAGCGCCGATCCTGGGCGCGGCTGACCGCGCGCAGGGCCTGATCCAGCGGCGCGCCGATGGTCATCCCGTTGACATGGAGAAAACCCGGCCAGCGGCTGTCGTCGAGCGCATGCAGCAGCTGCTCCCAGAAGGCCTTCTCGTGACCCTTGCGGACCAGCGGTGTGCCGAGAAAGCAATTGTGATGCATCCAGTTCTGGACATGCGGGACCGGCCAGCGTCCGAAACGGCTGGCAGGACCAAGCGGGAGCAGACCGAGCAATTGCGAATGGCCGGGCACGCCGGCCCAGAGCAGGAACAGCCGCAGGTCCGGATGATGGTCCAGTCGGGCCAAAGCCGGGCGCAGAAACCAATGTTCGTAGAATATATTCGGTTCGCTCGCTTGCCCAGCCAGATCGCCCCACGCCTCGACCAGATTGGCATCGATTGCGGCAACCGGATGCAGTACCGCCCGAGATTCGGATCCGGACAGGCCTTCGCGAAACCGGTTCGCCCGGATATCCTTGCCTTCCAGTCTCTGCAACCCGCTTAAGTCCATTGATATTTGCCCGCTCACAGCCATTGCACTTCTCGGCCTGTGGCTAGCGCAAAAGGGGTAATATGTGATTAACGCTCGGCGAGCTGCTATGGCGGGATCAAACCGACAAAAAACCCCGCCGAAATCGCTTCCGGCGGGGTCCATATTCATATTCCGTTAGGTCTGAGCCTGTCGAAGACCGTTTCTCGACAATCAGCGTCCTTCGACACGCTCAGGACTAACGATTGGACCGATCTATTACACGCCGCCCTGCGCCGCATAAAGCGCTGCGAGCAGCAGCAAGGCGACGATATTGGTGATCTTGATCATCGGGTTGACCGCCGGGCCTGCCGTATCCTTGTACGGATCGCCCACGGTGTCGCCGGTCACGGCCGCCTTGTGCGCTTCCGAACCCTTGCCACCATGATTGCCGTCCTCGATATATTTCTTGGCATTGTCCCAGGCACCGCCACCGGCTGTCATCGACAGCGCGACAAACAGGCCGGAGACGATCACGCCGAGCAGCAAGGCACCAAGAGCCGCGAAGCCATTGGCCTGGCCCGCAACCGCGGTAATCGCGAAATAGACCACGATCGGCGCCAGTACCGGCAGCAGCGACGGCAGGATCATTTCCCGGATCGCGGCCTTGGTTACCAGATCCACGGTCCGCGCATAATTGGGGCGCGAGGTGCCCGCCATGATGCCCGGATCATTGGCAAACTGGTCCCGCACGTCGATGACCACGTCGCCAGCGGCACGGCCAACGGCGGTCATGCCCATCGAACCGAACAGGTAAGGCAGCAACGCGCCCAGCAGCAGGCCGACGATGACATAGGGATTTTCAAGGCTGAAGCTGACCTCGAGGTTCGGGAAGAACTCCTTCAGGTCAGCGGTATAGGCCGAGAACAATACCAGCGCCGCCAGACCGGCGGAACCGATGGCATAGCCCTTGGTCACCGCCTTGGTGGTGTTGCCTACGGCATCCAGCGCATCGGTCTTGTTCCGGACGCTCTCGTCCAGACCCGCCATTTCGGCGATGCCGCCAGCATTATCGGTCACCGGACCATAAGCATCGAGAGCGACGACCATACCGGCGAGCGCCAGCATGGCGGTAGCCGCAAAGGCGATGCCGATCAAGCCAGCGAGCTGGAAGGCGACAACGATGCCGACGACGATCACCAGCGTTGGCAATGCCGTTGCTTCCATCGAAATCGCCAGGCCCTGGATCACATTCGTGCCGTGGCCGGTTTCCGATGACTTGGCGATCGACCGGACCGGACGATATTGCGTGCCGGTATAATATTCGGTGATCCAGATGATCAGGCCGGTAACCGCCAGGCCCACCATCATCGACCAGAACAGGGCCATGCCGGTGAAGCCGCCGCTGCCGTCCAGCGCGGTGCCAATCGGTGTGTCCATGTCGCCCAGCGTGCGCATGGTGACATAATAGATGGCCGGGATCGAAAGCACGGCGGTGGTGATGAAACCCTTGTACAGCGCGCCCATGATGTTCGTGCCCTTGCCGAGCCGAACCATGTAGGTGCCGATGATCGAGGTCAGGATGCAGACACCACCGACGATGAGCGGCAGAGACATCAGGTCGTAGAGCATCGCCCTGCCGACCAGGTCACCAAAGAGCAGCGCCAGCAACACCATCGTGGCGCCGACGGTGACGACATAGGTCTCGAACAGGTCGGCTGCCATGCCGGCGCAGTCGCCGACATTGTCGCCAACATTGTCGGCGATGGTTGCGGGGTTGCGCGGATCATCCTCGGGAATGCCCGCTTCCACCTTGCCGACCAGGTCGGCACCGACGTCGGCCGCCTTGGTGAAGATGCCGCCGCCGAGACGCGCGAAGATCGAAATCAGCGAAGCGCCGAAGGCCAGAGCGACCAGCGAATCAATGACCACCCGGTCATTGGCCGCCATGCCCATCTGGGTGGTCAGCACGTAAAAGAAGATCGATATCGCCAGCAGAGCGAGACCCGCCACCAGCATGCCCGTGACCGCACCGGCGCGGAACGCGACGGTGAGACCGGTCTGCAGGCTTTCGCTGGCACCCTGCGCCGTGCGGACATTGGCGCGAACCGAGATATTCATCCCGATATAGCCGGCAACGCCCGAAAGAATCGCGCCAAGCAGAAAGCCGACGGTCGAAATTGCACCAAGGAAGATGAATACCAGAACGGCGACGACAACGCCGACCAGACCGATGGCGCGATACTGGCGGTTCAGATAGGCTTGAGCGCCTTCCTGAATCGCCCCTGCGATGGATTGCATTTTTTCGTTTCCGGCCGGCGCATTGAGCACCTGGCGGCTGGTTATGAAGCCATATAATATGGCGACAAAACCGCATAAAATTGAAATGGTGACAACCGTCATCGCTGCATTCTCCCCTGTTTTTCTTATATTAAAACGCCCCTTATGACCGGGGCGATGGACGGATTGGCTATAGTGCGGGAAACGCGAAGCGTGCAAGTCCTGATTTGATCGCTCCGGAAGCAGTATCCGTGGCCTGTCCAGCGGAATGCATTTTCACCAGATCAGCCGTGCACGAAACCGATATTCTCGGGCAGCTCCAGCCGTTCGCCATGGCTGTGCAGCGTCAGGCCCGTACCCGGCCGGCAGGTTCCGACGCAGGTCAGCGGAATCGGCAGGACGGTTCCGGGACTGGCAGTGAGCAGCAGCTGATAGTCATCCCCGCCCGATGCCGCCTTCAGCCGGGCATCCTTGTCGTCGCCCACCAGGCTCTGAAATTGCCTGGACAAGGGTATTTCCGCCAGATCGATTTCGATCTGCACGCCGCTGGCCGCTGCTATCCGCGACGCGTCGAGCAACAGACCATCGGAGATATCCATCATGCTGCTGACCAGATTGGACAATATCCTGCCCTCTTCCAGCCTCGGCGTCGGGCGGGTGTGCGCTTTCAGCAGCGCTGCCGTGGTGTCGATATCGGCCGACTGCAGCGATCCGGATGCGATCTGCAGACCGGCCCAGGCATCACCGATGGTGCCGGTGACATAGACGGCATGGCCCGGCCTGGCATTGCTGCGTGAAGGCACGATATGGCCCTTTGCTTCGCCGATGGCGGTCAGGCCAAAGGTTCTTGGGGCATGCTCACCCATCGACACTGTGTCCCCGCCGAGCAGCGGGACCCCAAAGCGGTCAATCGCCTGCTTCAGACCCTCGACAAAGGCAGCGTCCCACTGGTCACCACCGGTACGGCCATAGCCGAGCAATATGCCCAGCGGTTTCGCACCCTTTGCCGCCAGATCGGACAGATTCACGGCGACGAGCTTCCAGGCCACGTCGGCGGGATCGGCATCGCGAAGGAAATGGACGCCCTCGACCATCATGTCGTGAGTCATCACCAGCTTGTGCCGTCCGAACGGCATCATCGCGACATCGTCGGCCAGTCCACGGGCGGCCGGATGGGTAGTGATCGCCTTCAGCCTGTCAATAAAATCTATCTCGCTCAAGACAGCGCGTGCTCCAGTGCCATTCTGATGGAAGCGTTGGCGCGCTTGCTGACCGCTGCCTGGGGGGCAAATCCGTTGAATCCGTGCGGCGCTCCGGGATAGATAGCCAGTTCAACCGGAACCCCGGATGAACGAAGCCGGTTGGCATAGGCAATATCTTCGTCGAGAAACAGGTCAAGATCGCCGCACATGATATAGGCGGGCGGCAAACCGCTGAGATCCGTTGCCCGCGCCGCTGCGGCATAGGGGCTGGCCCCACCTTCCTCCGCATAGAGCGACCAGGCGTGAAGCGATGTTTCGCGCGTCCATGTGGACGGCGGGATGTCCATATGCCCCGATGGCGTATCGTGCTGGTCATCGATCATCGGATAGATGAGCAGCTGGAACGCTACCTCCGGTCCGCCCCGGTCGCGGTTCAGCAGAGCGGCGCTCGCCGCCAGTCCGCCGCCCGCGCTGGGTCCGGCGAGGATGATCTTGCGCGGCTTGCGGTTTTCCGCCAGCCGCTCGATCACCGCACAGACGTCCCGCGCCGCGGCGGGCGCGCGATGCTCCGGCGCCATCCGGTAGTCGACCGAGACGACCGGCGCGAGCGAGGAATAGCCTTGCGCCGACAGATCGTCGGCACGGCCCATCACATAGCCGCCGCCATGCAGCCAGATGATCACGCAATCGGGGAACAGCAGGTCCCGCGCCCGATATTCGATCACCGCAACGTCAGGGTCGCCCTCCAGTCCGGGCATGTGATATTCGTCTTTCTGGCCCTCATATTCCGGCAGATCGACAGCCATCTGGGCGAAAAGAGCGTCCAGCGCCGCCCGTGCGCCCGCAACGTCCTGTTTCAGAATCTCGAAAATATAGGGCCCTTCCGCCGCGATCATGTCGCGAAATGCGGGGTCGAGCCGGTCCAGAAATTCAGACAAATTTTCCCCCAGTGCCGGCGGGGGTCAGTTCAGCCCCTTACCTGTTTTGCGATGCTGTCGAGCAGCCCGTTTACAAAACCGGCGTCCTTCTTGCTGAAAAAGGCATGGGCGACATCCAGATATTCGTCAATGACCGTTGCGACCGGCACATCCTCCTGTGCGACCAATTCAAATGTCCCGGCCCGCAGTATCTGCAGCATGGTCTTGTCGATCCGGCCCAGGGTCCAGCCGGAAGCCAGTTTCGACGCGACCAGCTGGTCAATTTCCTCGAGCCGCGAGGTCACGCCGATAACCAGATCATCAAAAAAGTCCCGTTCGGCCGGATGATATTGGTCATCCTCGATTTCCTTGCCGAGCCGGTGGTCGTGAAATTCCTTGAGCAGCTTCGGCACCGGCGTCTTTTCCATCTGGTGCTGGAACAGCGCCTGGACGGCGGCCAGGCGAGCGGCGGACCGGGATGTGGATTTTGCGGTCATGATCTTTTCATCCGCGGCATGCCCAGAAAATCGCGTTTGCCGATCGGGAAACCTTGCGCGCGAAGCACATCATAGGCCGTCGTGGCATGGAAATAGAAATTGGGCTGGGCGAAACTCAGCAGGAAATTTTCCGCAGTGAACGGCATGACCGTGTCCTTGAAGCGGAATTCCATCGGCTGGCCGATAAAATCTTCCATTTCCGCTTCGCTGACCGCTTCCAGACCGGTCTTTGCTTCATCCAGTTTTTCGTACAGGCCTTCCCAATCCGTGGGCGGTGCGGCCAGACTTGGTGTGAACACGCCTTCTCGCACTGCTTCGATCGCGCCCAGCGAATGCTCGCGGCAGCATTTTACCTGATAGGAAAAGGGCTGCATATCCTCGATCAGCCGCGCGCCGATAATCTCTTCCGGTGCCCTGCCTTTTTCTTCGCAATGGGCTTTCGCCTTGTCGACCAGCGCGCGAACCGCAGCGATAATCTGAAGCTGGGTTGGAATTACGGCATCATATAGGGAAATGGTCATGGAGATTTCTTTCTGTTGACGGTTAGCGCCGGTCGAGCCGCTTTGCTATGCTGGCGGCATGGGCCGGCAAGCCTTCTGCCGCTGCCAGAGCAACCGCCGCCGGACCAATATTGCGCAGGGCCTGTTCGTCGCAGTGGATGAAGCTGGTGCGCTTCATGAAGTCGGTAACCGAAAGGCCCGAAGAGAAACGCGCCCGCCGACCGGTCGGCAGGACATGGTTCGGGCCGGCGACATAGTCACCGACCGCTTCCGGCGTATGTCGGCCGAGAAATACCGATCCGGCATGCCGCACCTTCCTGAACAGCGCGTCGGGATTGTCGACCGCCAGCTCGAGATGCTCTGCGGCCAGCCGGTCGACCAGCGGCAGCGCCTGCTCGAGCCGATCGACGACGATGATCGCGCCATTGTCGGTCCAGCTGGTCGTGGCGGTTTCGGAAGTGGCCAGAACTTTCAACTGTTCAGATATTTTTTCAGCAACTTGATCAGCAAACTTCGCATCATCTGTGAACAGTATCGACTGGCTGGTCGGATCATGCTCGGCCTGGCTGAGCAGATCGGCGGCGATCCAGTCCGGATCATTCTTGCCATCGGCCACCACCACGATTTCCGATGGACCGGCCACCATATCGATGCCGACCACCCCGAACACCTGCCGCTTGGCCTCCGCAACCCAGGCATTACCGGGACCGGTGATGACATCGACCGATTTGATCTTTTCCGTACCATAAGCGAGCGCGGCCACCGCCTGTGCGCCGCCAATTCGCCAGATTTCGTCGACTCCGGCCAGTTCTGCCGCGGCCAGTACCAGCGGATTGATCTCGCCGCCATTGGCGGGGGTGACCATGATGATCCGCTCGACGCCAGCCACCTTGGCGGGAATCGCGTTCATCAGCACAGAGGACGGATAGGCGGCGCGGCCGCCGGGAATATAGATGCCGGCCCGCTCGACGGCGTTCCACCGGGCCCCGATCCGCACTCCAGCCTCGTCCTTATAGTCCCTGTTTTCAGGGAGTTGCCCTTCATGGTAATCACGAATTCTCAAGGCCGCGAGCTCCAGCGCCACCCGCAAAGATGCTTCCAATTCTTCCAATGCGGCAGCCGATTCCGCCTTATCGACGCGCCAGCCGGTCTGCTCCAGGTCATGCCCGTCAAACCTGCTGGTCAGCCGCGCCACCGCCGCGTCGCCATGATCCCGAACATCCCGGATGATCGTCTTCACATCGGCCGAAACATCGGCATCCGCCTCGCGCCGATCATTGACCAGAGTGTCGAAGGCTTCGGCAAAACCGGGGTCATTGACTGACATGCGGAATGTCATCGGACCTGTCCCGCCAGCTCGCGGAATTTCTGCACCAGCGGCGTCAGCTCGGCGCTGCGCATCTTGAATGCGGCGCGGTTGACGACCAGCCGGCCGGAAATATCCAAGATGCGGTCGGTCTCCACCAGGTCATTGGCCTTCAGCGTGCTGCCCGATTCGACCAGATCGACGATATGCCGCGACAGGCCCAGCGACGGCGCCAGTTCCATCGCCCCGTTCAGCTTGACGCATTCCGCCTGGATGCCCTTGCTCTCGAAATAGCGGCTGGTGAGATTGGGATATTTGGTCGCCACCCGCAGATGCGAGACATTGCCCACCTGTTCCGCATCGTCCTTCGGCTGCGCCACCGACAGGCGGCAGCGCCCGATGCCGAGATCCACCGGTGCGTACAGTTCGCTATAGCCGAATTCCTCGATCACGTCCGAACCGACAATACCGATCTGGGCCGCCCCATGCGCCACAAAGGTCGCAACATCGAACGCCCGCACCCGGATGATCGCCATGTGCGGCAGATTGGTCGCGAATTTCAGGCTGCGGTTGGACTTGTCAAAAAAGGCGTCTTCCGGCACAATCCCCGCCTGCTCCAGGAGCGGCAGGGCATCGTCCAATATCCTCCCTTTCGGAATTGCAAAGATCAGCGGTTTGGCCATGGTGGCCGCGGCTTTAGGGGTTCGCAGATGAAAGGGCAACGAGTTATGGACATTTTGGATGTGGAAGATATCGCGCAGGGAATGCGCGGCCAGGCCGAACATTGTCTGCGCAACGGCGCACCGGTGACGGCCTCGATCATACTGGCCCAGTTGCTCCTGATGGACGGCCCGACCGCCTGCGGGCAAAAAATAGCGCACTGGCCGGGAAAGCCGCTGGAAGACGCGATGCCGCTGCGCCTGACCGGTGGCCTCCATCATCTCTTTCTCAGCGGCAGGGAGCCGCGACTGGGCGAGATTTATGAAGGCCGGATCACCGATCAGGATCAGATCGATCAACTCGTCGGCCAGGTGGTGGCCGATCATGACGCCGAACTGCTGCCCTGGTTCGACGGCCCGCCGCAGACCAACGAATCCGGCCGCTCGGCCAGTTTCATGGCTGGCCTGCTCTGGCTATCGGGGCGGGTCGGTCCGCGATTCGAACTGCTGGAACTCGGAGCCAGCGCCGGGGTCAACACGATGATGGGGCGCTATCATTACGATCTGGGCGGCGTGCAGGCGGGACCAGCGGATTCGCCGATGCGGATTCGGCCGGAATGGCGCGGCCTGCCTCCTCCGGAAGCGCCCGTGAAGATCGTCAGCGCCCGCGGCTGCGACCAGAATCCGATCGATCTCACTGACGACGAGACCGCCGCCCGGCTCAAGGGCTATATCTGGCCGGAAATGCCAGACCGCTTCGAGCGGATGGAAGCCGCGATCGCACTGGCCAAGCGGGACCCTCCCGAAATGGACCGGGCAGATGGCGCCGACTGGGTCGAGGACCAGCTGACCCGCCCGCAACCACGCGGCGTAACCCGGGTGCTGATGCACTCGATCGTCTGGCAATATCTGCAGCAGGAGACGAAGGACCGGATCACCGCTGCGATGGAAACGGCGGGCAAGGCAGCGACCCCGGACAAGCCGCTGGCGTGGATATCGCTCGAGACCAACCGCAAGACCTTCAGCCACGAATTGATCATCCGCTACTGGCCGGATGGCGAGGAACCGGCGCTGCTCGGCCGGGCCCATGCCCATGGTGCCTGGGTCGAGTGGTTCGAAGAATAGCCGCCGTGCTCCGCACTTGATGCGGAGCTAGGGCGTCGGCAGCGCATGCCTCCAGAGCTCCGCATCAAGTGCGGGGGGTATAGTGATATTATTTTTTTGTGGCGCTAAGTTAGCTCGACGCACTGGTTGATAGCTTATCCATAAGCGATCAACTACAAACACTCTAATTTCGTTTGGGGACATTTTGAGCATGCTCTATCAGAACAGTGCTCAAATAATTTTAGCTAAATGATGGGGTATTAGTGACGGCGTCTTTGAGAGGAATTAGCCTTTTTTCCGGGTGTGGTGGGTTGGATCTTGGTTTTTCAAACCAAGGTTTTACCTTCGATTCGGCTATCGAATGCGATCCGAAAGCAATTGAAACCTATAATTCCAACTTCAAATTTGCAGCACGACAAGAGAAAATATCGAAAACCACGGAGCTAGAGAAAAACCTAGACTTGATAATTGCCGGGCCTCCTTGTCAAGGATTCTCGACTGCCGGAGGTTATAACAAACCAGATCCCAGAAACATTCTGTTAACAACGACTTGTGAAATTGCCGCAAAATCTAATGCCAGAATTATAGTGATAGAAAACGTTTCCGGGTTAACAAACAAAATAAATATTGATACCCTTAATAAGGCAATATCGATTCTACAGAATTCCAACTATTTTGTTGATAAAAGGGTTTTGGAATGTGAAAATTTTGGCGTTCCCCAGCGTCGAAGAAGATTATTTATTGTGGCTCGCCGAAACAACGCGGAATTCAATCTGTCAAATATACCAATTCAACATCCGATAACCCTTAAATATGTCCTTTCCAAAATAGATGAGAATGACCCATTTCATAGACCTATTTATTTGCACGCGGGCTCGCGAGAGTGGAATATTGCAAATGCGATTAAGCAAGGCCAGAAGTTATGCAATGTTCGGGCAAGCGAAAAATGCGTTCACACTTGGGATGTCGAGGATGCTTTTGGTGAAACGGCAAAAACTGAAAAGGATTGTCTATTGTCGATTCAAAGATTGAGGCGACAAATCCGAAGAAGAAATTTTGGTGATGCCGACCCGGTAGACATAAAATATCTGGAAGCTTCTCTGGGTAGGGACGTCATCCCCGCAGTTAACAAATTGGTTCAAAAAGGGTATCTCCGTCGTATAGGAAGCTATGTGGATTTAACCCATACCTTCAACGGGAAATACAGAAGATTGGTCTGGGATGGTATCTCACCTACTGTGGATACCAGATTTGGTGATCATCGACTGTTTCTTCATCCGTTAGAGAATAGAGGTATGACAATTAGGGAAGCCGCTAGAATTCAAGGCTTTCCAGACTATTATAAATTTCCACTAAATCCGACTTTAGCTTTTAGACAGATTGGCAATGCTGTACCTCCGCCGGTGGCCGAGAGCTTAGCGAAACTCGTGAAAAGTTTGATCCAATGAGTCAATTGACTGAGCTACCAATTGAGTGGGATTATTCTGGAGCAGAAAACCTCTTCAAACCTGAAGCGATCTCATTTTTGAAGTTTTTGTGTAAGAAAGTTTATCAGGAGTTCGAACCTAACGATTTCAAACCCTTTGAAAACCGCTTGGTTGATTGGCTAAACAATCTTGATGACGAGGAGCAGCAAAAAGCGTTTATAGCCATGTTATTAGATGTTTTCTTTATAGGGAGAACTGAATTTGAATCCCTATATCGACTGCTATTGAATTCTAGCATTGTTCGATGGATTATTGATGTTGAAAGCTTAGAAATTGCAGATGACGATTTGTCCGCGAAACTAATCCAAAAAGTTAACTCATCATGGATTTGAACCGCCCCGGGATTGCCGGAGGCCATTTGGTTTAAGTTAAGCGGCCATGTCGGTTTCGTCCAGCATGGCGTAGTAGTTTTTCTCAGCTTCCACGGGCGGGATATTGCCGATGGGTTCCAGCAGC
>Ga0209024_1000247_pt1 | contig 110024 bp, 103 predicted proteins | sample AutmiccommunBRH5_FD_187380 | JGI IMG/M metagenome (GOLD analysis project Ga0209024, IMG submission 187380) | Deep subsurface microbial communities from Mt. Terri, Switzerland - Autotrophic microbial communities BRH/5 (SPAdes) (version 2) | ecosystem: Environmental > Aquatic > Deep subsurface >...
TACCGGATCTACCCACAGTGCAGGCCGAAATCCAAGCCTGGACTCAAGCGCGCAACCGGGCGCATCGAACCGTCGACTGGCGATTCACCACCAACGACGCACGAATCAAGTTGAAACGCCTCTATCCACAACTATCTGATTGAGAGGCTACTAGTGGGCCACGCGGCTAATTAGGTAACGCTCAGCCGTCGCACAAGCGTTGTGGGCAAGGCGCGCGAGTGCAGGACTGGCTTTCCCAATTCAAGCGAGCGGAACGCAGCCCACGGCGCTTGCGCGGCGGCCCTCCGGGAGCCACTGTGCTGGCGCGACTCGGCGTTGCGTTTCTTGGCAAGGGAACAACCATTCCCTACGAAACGCGCCTTGATTCGCACCAGCACAGTGGCTCTGATTGTTACCTAATTAGCCGCGTGGCCCACTAGCCAGTGCGGAATCGGCTGGCGCGGCCGTCAGGCCCGCGCCAACCCGCGCCGCAGCAGCCAGCGCGCCAGTGCGGGCAGGATGAGGATCGCGCCCAGCATGTTGGTCACAAACAGGAAGGTGAGCAGAATCCCCATGTCGGCCTGAAACTTCAGCGGCGCGAAAATCCAGGTGAAGACCCCCACGCCCAGGGTGATGCCGATGAAGATCACCGCCTTGCCGGTAAGCCGCATGGCCTTGTAGAAAGCTTCCTCCAGTGTGTCTCCGGTGCGCATGAAGCCGCTTGCGGCGGCGTAGATGTAGATGGCGTAATCCACGCCGACACCCACGCCCAGGGCCAGCATCGGCAGGGTGTTCACCTTCAGGCCGATGTCGAGGATCGTCATCATGGCGTTGGCCAGCACGGAGACCACGGCCAGCGGGATGACGATACACAGAGCGCCGGTGATAGATCGGAAAGCCAGCAGTGTCAGGGCGATGGTCACCCCGTAAACCCAGGTCATCATCGGCCGCTCTGCCGCGGCCACGGTCTGGTTGGTGGCGGCCATGATGCCGACGTTGCCGCTGGCGAGACGCAGCCGGAATTTGTCGTCGGGCAGTACGGGCGTGAACGCCTCGATGCCGGCGATGATGTCGGCTATGGTTTCCGCCTTGTGGTCGGTGGTGAAAATATTGACGGGCATGGCGCTGCACGGCGCGTTCATGTAGTCGTCGCCGCCGCCGCGCTCCAGATCGTGCAGCGCCGCGGCCATGTTGAGCGGTTCCCGGGAGACCTCGAACCAGCGCGGACTGCCCTCGTTGTTGGCCGCGATGATCATTTTCATCGCCCGGGCGAGCGAGTCGACCGAATGCACCCCGGGCAGGTTCTGCACGTGCCAGGCGAAGCGGCCCATTTCCTTCATCACGGCGTAGTCGACACAGGCGTTTTCCGGGGCTTCCACCATCACCGTCAGCTTGTCCACGCCGATGGAAAATCTGTCGGCGATGATCTGGCTGTCCTGATTGTAGCGGGCCTCAGGGCGCAATTCGGGAATCCCGGCGTGCAGATCGCCGATCTTCATGTCCTTCTGCTTGTCGAGGCCCCACAGGGTGAGGCCGGCAACGATAGCCAGGATCGCCAGCGAGGGTCCGGCCCGGGTCGCGCGCGCCAGCAATCGCCACAGCGGGTCGCGCCGGGTTTCGGCGGCCCGGTGTCGCTCGCGATAACCCTCCAGGTCGCGGAGTTTCACGTAGGAAAGCAGTACCGGCAGCAGAATCATCTTGGTGAACAGCATGATTGCCATGCCGACGCTGGCGATGATCGCGGTTTCCCGCACGATCTGAATGTCGATCAGCAGGATGGTGGCGAAGCTCACCGAGGTGGTGATGACCGCCAGCGCTCCCGGGATCAGCAGGCGGCGAAAGGTGCGCTCGGCGGCCTCGAAGCTGTCGACGCCGTGGGGCACCTCCGGCGCGGGCACCACCGGCCTGCCCTGGGCGTCGGTGTCACCGCCATACATCACCTCGCCCATCCAGCCGCTCACCATCTGCACGCCGTGGCTGACGCCGATGGCGAACACCAGGAAGGGGATCAAGATGGACATGGGATCGAGACCGTAACCCAGCAGGTCTAGCGCCCCGAGCAGGCCGATCACGGAGACCAGCGAGACCACCGGCGGCAGTAGCGAGAGGGTGATGGATCCGGTGTACAGCCACAGCAGGATGCCGGTGACCGCGAGCGTGATGGCAAAGAAGCCGATCACCCCGCGAGCACCGTCGGCAATGTCGCCGGTCGATTTGGCGAACCCGGTGATATGCACCTTGATCCGGTCGTTTTCGAAGCGCTGGCGGATTTGCTCCAGATCCGCCGCGATCCGCTGGTAGTCGATGGGCTGACCGGTGGTGGGATCGCGCTCGATCAGCTCCGCCCGGATCAGGGCGCCGGAGAAATCGTTGGCCACCAGATCGCCGATGCGGCCGGACTTGATGATGTTGCGTCTGACGACGGGCATCCATTCCGAGGTGGCCTGGAATTCGGCGGGGATGACGAAGCCGCCGGCGAACCCGTCCTCGATGACTTCGATGTAGACCACATTGGGGGTGAACAGCGAGGTCACGGTCGAGCGCGCCACACCGGGAAGAAAGAATACTTCGTCGGTGGCCGCCTCCAGGGTCTTGAAGAATTCCGGATTGAAGATATCGCCGTCGGTCTGCGTCAACGCGACGATGAGCTGATTGCCAGAGCCAAAGTCGTCCTGATACTGGCGCAGGGTCTGAATGTATTCGTGCCCGGAGGGCATGAGTTTTTCGAAGCCCGCGTCCACGCGCAGCTTAAGGGCATTGAAGCCCATGACCAGCGTCAGCGCCACAAAGGCGACCAGGATCGCGGGCCGATGGGAAAAGATGAGAGCCACAATGCGGTCCAGGAGAGATGCTTTGGTCATCGCCATGTTTGGGTACGTCCATCGCTCATCGATGCGGGATGTGGTGTGTCCCCGGCGCTCACCGGGTTGGCGGCAGCGAAAAATGCTGGGCGCCGGCCTCCCCGAACAACAGCAGGCGGCCGGCCGCGGTGCGCTGCACGGACAGGAAGCCATCGAAGCCCGCGTAGGGCAGTCGCTCCGCCTCGGTGTGGCCTGGGGGCAGGCGCAGAATGAGGCCGCCGGCGCCCACGGCGATCAGATCGCCGCTGTCCAGCCGCAGCGTGTCGTAGAGATTGGCGGTGGTGTCGGTTGCCACTTCGCGCCAGGTCTCCCCGGAGTCGCCGGACCGATAGCAGTGGCCGCGCAGCCCGTAGATCAGCAGGTCATCCGGGACGGAGGCCTCGATGCCGAAAAAAGACCCGCCGTAGGGGGAATCGAGGACGCGCCAGGGGCTGGCTGGCTCCGGCTCGGGTTCGAATACGGGGCGGTAGTGGAGCAGGGTGCCCAGCTCACCCGCGATCAGGAACCCGTCGCCCAGGGGCGCAATTGCGTTCAGGTGGGGTTCGGGTTCCTGGCCGGCGGCGGCAAGCAGGTCGCGGAGCCCCCCGGTATCGACTTCCTGCCAATGGGTGCCGCCATCCGTGGTGAGGAGCATGAAGGAAAAGGCCCCCACCGCGATGCCGTGCCGGGGATCCGTGAAATGCAGATCCAGGATCGGCTTGGGAACATCGCCGTCGGGAATACGGTTCTCGTAGACGATTTCCCAGTTCAGGCCACCGTCGGCGGTGCGCAGGATCAGACTGTCGTGCCCGGCCGCCCAGCCGTGGCGGTCATCGGTGAAGGCCACCGTGGTCAGCAATACCTGGGTGGGCACCTGCTCGGCTTGCTGCCAGTGGTCGCCCTGGTCGTCGCTGTAGACGATGCTGCCGTGGGCTCCCACTGCGACGATGCGGTTGCCGGCCCGTGCCGAGTCGGTCAGCAGCGCCTTGCTCGCCAGCGGCGATTGCACTGCCGGTAATTGCGCCGGGTCGGCGGTGGGGCCGTCGCCCGCCGCGGCCAGCGGGGCGCACAGCGCCAGCCAGAGCACCCGTACCCTGCGGTGACGCAGGAGTGCGCAGCTCTGGCGCAGTCGGTCAAACCGGCATAACGGTGATCCCCTCATCGGGCTACTGCTCCCGGTACGTCTTCGGGTGGACCCTGGTGGCCGCAGGCCCATCGCGGCCGGCCCCTGCGGCGCTCGAAACTTCCGGGTCGGGCCTGGCCGGGAGATGGCCCGGTCGCCGGGACATCCCCGTGGCCGGCACTGCCGCGGTCAGCGGATTCCCCGGGCCCTGATGTTGCCCGGTGAAAAATAGGAATCCTCGGCCCGCCAACTCATATCCGGCCCCGGATCTTCGTTGTCGAGGCCCATGAACATCATTCGACCCGCCTGCAGGTCGTAGGAGTCCAACAGTGTGTAAAACATGGTTTGCGCGTCGTACAGGTTGACCAGATGCAGCTCGATCGGGCGCCACAGTTCGCCGCGGTTGTCATAGTTGTCAGCGAGCAATACCCACCAGCTGTCTTCGTCGAGGAAGAGTTCCCGGTAGCTGTAGATGTGCCTGGTGCCTTCCCGCAAGGTGCCGGTCAGCTTCCAGACCCGGTGCAGTTCGTAGCGCGCCAGATCCTGGTTGAGGCGGCCATCCTGGATGATGTCCGCCACCTCGACGTCGCCACTGTGCAGTTTGTAGGAATTGTAGGGGACGTATTTCTCGTGCAGACCTTCCAGCTTCCATTCGAAGCGGTCGTTGGGCCCGTTATAGCCATAGCCGGAATCGACCGTCATCAATCCGCTGCTGCCGGGAAAGGGGTAGGAGTAATTGATCTGCGGCGCGCGTTTCACGCGGCGCTGTCCAGGGTTGTATTGCCAGGCCTGGCGGAGATTGCTGGTATAGGCGATCGGGTCGAAGGCGAGCAGGACCTGACCGGCCTGTTTCGTGGGGGCGGTGATGGTTTGAAAGTAGCCGTAGCCGGTTCCCTGGACGCTGGGATCGAAGTTTTCAATGGTGTTCTCGGGGTCGCCATAGATCCAGTGGATCTGTACCGACAACTTGTTGATCTCGTAGTCGCCACCACTGGTGGTGGCGGCAGTGTTATCCCAGAAGTTGATCCAGGTCGGCAGCGGCCTGGTCATGGCGTTGATAATCCCCTCATGACCGTTCTTGGGTATCGGGAAGGGCCAGGCGATGACCGCGTTCTTGAAGCCGATCTGGTCGCCGGAGACCGTGATCTCGGCGGTCTTGGCATTGGCCATCGCCGCATCGTAGAACCGCTTTTCGTAGACCGCGCTGCGCCGCGTCGGATAGATGTTCATCTTGTATCCGGGGATCTCCTCGAACAGCTTGAGCTGCCCCGGCGTCAGCTTGTCGGCGTACTGCTGATAGTTGTCCGCGGTGATGGTGAACAGGATCTGGTCGTCGGCGAAGGGATCCGGGTGGCGGTCGCCGGGCTCGAATCCCGCCGGTACCGGCAGGGGTTCGTATTTCCATTCGGGAATGCTGCCATCGGCATTGCCCGCGCGAATCGCACCAAGCGGCGTGAGTTCGGTGCCCGTATAGCCGAGCTTGGCGATCTCCTCGCTGGATAGCGGTGCCGCCGCAGCCCCGGCGGCAGCCAACAGGAGCGCCAGTCCCCAGTGCATCGGCCGGGCGGTGCGATGGCGCGCGGATTCAGTACCTTGGCAATGGATATCGGACATGGAAAGGATCCTCAAAAGCGGTATTTGAAGGCGAGCGAAACATTGTCCCGGTCGGAGTAGGCGCCGGCGGCGTTGTCGCCCAGCCAGGTTGTATAGGCCAGTTCCAGGGACGTGCTGGACAGATAGCTGAAGTCGACGCTGGCGCGAATCGTCTGCTGTCCCTTCTGCAGGGTGCCGCCGATGCCGGCGGCCTGGGGTTGATAGCCGTCGACGCCGTGGATCCAGACCAGGGCGGGTCTGACGTCCAGGTTTGCGAAAAGATTGAGGTATTCGAGTTGGGCAACCAGGGCGTAACCCCAGGAGAAGGGGGTTACGGGTTGGTCGAGAGCGTCGGCCCCCTTGAAGTGTCCGGAGAACGCCGGGCCGGAGCCGTGGTGGACAAAGTCCGTGGGATCTCCGCCCTTCAGCCCTTCGATCCATTGGGCATTGACGTTCAGAATCAGGCTGAGGGTATTGGCGCCGAGCAGAGTAGTGGCGTCGGAATAGGTGAGCGCGCCGAGGTAGGTATACATATCATGGTTCTCGGTCCCGCATCCGGATATTTCGCCATCCGGGCCGGCCAGCCCGGGCGGGAGCATACCCAATGCGGTCTGGATGCCACCCAGGCCAAAGAGGTTGCCGCACTGCCGCACGTCGTGAAAATCCGGCCGGTAGTTGAACTCGGTCTGAAACGCAACGCCCAGGCTGCCTGGCAGCACGCCGTTCAGGGAGATCGCGTAGGTGTCCAGGTCCTGGGCAAATTCCCAGACATAACCGCCGAAAGTCACGCCGATCGGAGAAAACGGATCGGGGACGTTATGGCTTTCATCGACCGTGGGTGCGGGCATGAAGGCATGGGAGCGGACCCAATAGAGCCCCAGGTCCGCATAGCCCAGCGACGGCAGGATGGTATGCAGCGCGACACCCCACTGGCCGCCGTCGTCGGGCCGTTCGGTGTCCAGATAGGGAACCCCCGGGATCAGCAGATCCGGCTTGTAGCCCTTGCCGTACAGATCCAGGGGGCTGAAGAAGGTGCCGGTGCTGAAGAACTCCGATCTGCGCCAATTCCAGACGTAATAGGCCTCCAGGCTGACATTTTCGGTGAACCCGAATTGCCCGTAGATCATTTCCTGGGGCATCAGGGTTTCCTTGATTTCGGTGCCGGGAGTGGTGGTCTTGCCGAAATCCACCGGATTCTGCATCTGGCTGATGCCGCCGCCGAGAATGTCGCTTTCACCCCAATTGACCACTTGCTTTCCGACCCGCACATTCAGCAGATGGTCGCCGGGACGCCAGGTGCCGTACGCGAACAGATCGAGCACCCGGAACTTGTTTCCAGCCAGGTTTTGCCCGGCGCCGGAGATGCCGTCGAGTTGGCCGACCGGGGTGGGGCGGAAACAGTTGTCGCAATCCTGGTTCTTGATGGTGTAGTCGTAGGTGTAGGTCAGGCGCGAGAAAAATCCGTAGTTGTCTTTCCTGAGACTGATGTCGGCCAACAGCGAGAGCGGGGAACTGAAGACGTCCCCGTCGTCGGGAAACACCTGGGTGTTACCCGAATACGGCGCCGGCACCCCTGGGATGAACGAGCGCGTGTCCGCGTTCTCGGTTCGCATCGCGGCGCTGGCGGTGAAGGTGGTATCGATCTGGCCCTTGATGTCGCCGAGCGTGAATTCGATGGCCATGGCCGGTGCCGTGGCCAGGCTCGCCACGCAGGCGACCGCCGGGGCCAAAAGGCGGGTTCCGGGTCTTGTTGCGGTTCTCGCGCGATCCGGAAGCCGGCGAGGCCGGGCGATATCGGGCGACATCGGACCGGGATCGGCCCCGGTGGACAAGCAGGTCGATAGGTACACAGCACATCCCTCAGCAGATAGTTATTATCTCGGCCACCGCGTCTATCGGCGCGGCCCGGCGCCCCCGTTATCGGAATGCGCCTGCCACCGTTCGCCAGAGCCTAGCACCAACCAATTTCCGATAGCAATGAATGGCATCGACCCAGGTTATTTCGCCCCGCGTGCAGATTTTCGGCGCCGGTCTGTGCCCATCACCGCCGGGCCTGACGCCCGAAAACGGCGCCCGACCGGTCTGGCGCCCGGGACCGGAAGCGGTGGCGGCGACCGGGGCGCGTGGCGGCGCCGCCGCAGCCAGAGCTGGATGCGGTCCGGTGCTTGCTCAGCGCGGGCTCTGCGCCCGCACCGTCGCCCGCAGGTGCTGGAGCAGCCACTCGCCGCCGATACGTACATAGTCGTCGTCGTAGCGGATCGCCAACCATTTGTCCTCGTTGTCCTTGCGGAAGGTGAACGGGCCGAGGAAGTACCAACTAGCGGTGGCGCGGTCGCCGTCGACGCGGATCTGCGGGTTCATGACATTGTGTTGGGAAAAGCTGATCAGCGATTGGAACTTGCGGAACAGATCCCGGATGGCGTCGTGGCCCCGCGCCTCACCGAAGCCGGCGCCCTCCCAGATGCCATCCGGCGCGAACACTGAGGTGATCTGCTCCGGGTTGTGGTCGTCGTCGCAGATGGCGCAGTAACGCGCCTTGAGCTGCCTGATGGCTTCGAGATCCTCGAGCAGCGCGATGCGCCGCTGCAGATCGGTGGCGTTCATGGGCGTGATCCTCAGATAATGTCAAGAGGAGCTTGGCGTCGCGGCCTGCCGCTGTCCAGCCGGGCAGGCGACAGGCCCTGACCGGGATCGCCGGTCCGTTTCCGACGTTGTAGCGGATAGGCGTCGTGCCCCCGTGCAGTTGGCCGCTCGAAGATCGGGAAAGTCGGATGAGCGGTGTTGAATTCGCCGAGCTTTCGGGGATAGCATCGGCAACGGTTTGACAGGGAAAGGACACGCCGCAATGGAATGCAGAAACTGCAAGGAAACCATCGCCGACAAGGCCTCCTGGTGCCCCAGGTGTCATCGTCCGCAGTCGCGGTTCCGCGCCTGGTTTTCGCCCCAGGCGCTGACCGTGGTGGCCTTTGCGCTGGCGGGCTATTGGTTGATCACCTCCGTGGCGCTGCGCAGCTCCATGACCGAGCTTGCCGGCGGTTCGATCTATGATGGCGGCGATCAACTGACGCTCGGCGATCTCCGCTTCCGCACCTCGGAAGAAGAAGGCTGCGACGCCTGCGTGTCTCTGACCGGCACCCTGACCAATCGCTCGGAGGTGGCCTGGTCCAACCTGCACTTCCAGGTGACTTACTACGATTCGGCAGACGAGGTAATCGACGTCCACAATGACCAGGCTGCGGACCTCACGCTGGGGCCGGGTCTGACGCGGCGTTTTCGCGTCAAAGGCAAGGCCGGTGCCGCACCCGGCCAATATCACCATAGCGAGGTGGTGGTCACCAAGGCGTCGCGGGACAGTCGGTGGGATTGAAGTCGGACCGGGCGCGTCGTCGGGGAAGGGCGGGACGGCGGCCCGGGGATCCACCGTGGTCTGAACTTCAGCAACCGAAGGGATTGCAGGAACATGCGTATTCTCGTTGCCGGGGGCACAGGTTTCATCGGCGCGGCGCTCTGCGCGCGGCTCGCGGATGCGGACCACCAACTGGCGGTGTTGAGTCGCGACGTCTTGCGCGTGCGGGAACCGGCGCTGGGGGTCGCGCGTCTCGATGATCTCGCCGGTCAACCGCCCTGGGATGCGGTGATCAACCTCGCCGGCGAACCCATCGCAGATAAGCGCTGGAGCACGGCACGGCGAAGCCGGATACGCAGCAGCCGCATCGACCTCACCGAGGCGCTGGGGGACTGGGTGCGCCGGCTCCAGGTCCGTCCCCGGGTCTGGGTCAACGCCTCCGCGGTGGGCTATTACGGTATCGCCGAATCCGATGAGCCGGTTACGGAAGCGGCGAGCGGCGACGACAGCTTTTCCAGCCGTCTGTGCAGGGATTGGGAGCAGGCCGCACTGCAGGCGGAAACCCTGGGTATCCGCACCTGCGCGCTGCGCCTCGGCATCGTGCTGGGGCCGGATGGCGGCGCGCTGCAGCGCATGCTGCCGGCCTTTCGCCTGGGTCTGGGTGGTCGGCTGGGCACGGGCCGCCAGTGGATGCCCTGGATCCATCGCGAAGACGTGTTGGACATCATCGAGCGCTGTCTGGCCAACCCGCATTTGCAGGGCCCCATCAATTGCACCGCCCCCAACCCGGTGACCAACAGGGAATTCACGCGGACACTGGGGGAGGTGCTGCGGCGGCCCACGCCCGCGACCTTGCCGGCCTGGGCGGTGCGCCTGCTGTTCGGGCAGATGGGCGAGGAGCTCCTGCTGAGCGGCCGCCGCGTGGAGCCGCAACGGCTGCGCGATACCGGATACCGGTTCCGGTTCGAGCGCTTGGAATCTGCGCTCGCCGACCTCGTCTGAAGGGAGCCGGTGCACCGTCCCGGGATTTGCCCGGGCTAGTGGGCGTGGTTTGCGATCCCGGCGTGGGCAGCTGCCTTCGAGGGATGCCCGCTGGTACGCCTGCCATACCCCGGGCTCTCGGATGTTCCCCGAGTCCTGATCGACACTTCCCATGCTGGACGCCCTTCCCTACCCTGCGGTAACTTTGCACCCTCGCCCTGCCGCGCGGCGCGGGAGGCCAGCACCGGAGAAGCCGCCATCAGCACGCTCGCGATCACCCCGTCCAACCATGATTTCAGCCCCATCCACGAGGCCATGCAGAAATATGTCGATGCCGGCCTGGTCAGCGGCCTCTCGGCGGTGATCCTGAAAGGCACCCAGGTGGTGGATTTCCACACCTGGGGTAACGCAGACATCGAGAGCCGGCGGCCGCTGCGCGAGGATGCCATCTTCCGCTACTACTCCGGTACCAAGATCATCACCTCAGCGGCGGTGATGATGCTGCACGACGAGGGCGCCTTCCGCTTCGACGATCCGGTGGCCAAGTACCTCCCCCAGTTCGCGGGATTGCGGGTGCTGAAGCCGGGCGCCACGGAGGTGACGGATACCGAGCCGCTCTCGCGCCCGCCGACCATCCGCGAACTGATCAGCCACCAGTCGGGCTTCACCTACGGACTGTTCCCGGAAACGCCGGTGGACAAGCTCTACACCGAGCAGCGGATCATGGACATGGATTCGTCGCTCGAAGAGATGATCGACAAGCTGGCGGCGCTGCCCTTGATCTTCCAGCCCGGCGCGCGCTGGAACTACAGCATCGGCATCGACATCCTGGGCCGGCTGATCGAGATCTGGAGCGGCAGGACGTTCCGCGATTTTCTGCGCGAGCGGCTGTTCGCGCCGCTGGGCATGATGGATACCGACTTTCATGTACCCGAAGACAAGCACGAACGCCTGACCACGCTGTACCTGCCGCTCGATCTGCGCGACAACATGAAGCCCGGCCTCAAGCCCTGCCCGGATCTGCTGATCGGCAGCGTGCTGGCGCCCAAGCGCTTCCACTCCGGCGGCGGCGGCCTGGTGGGTACCATCGGCGACTACACCCGCGTCATCCAGATGATCGCCAACGGCGGCGAATGGGAGGGCCGGCGCTACCTTTCGCCGGCCGCGGTGGAGCTGATGCACACCAACCTGCTGCCGCCGGGCGTGCAGGTCAGGCTACCCGTCTGGGAGATGCCGGACACGGTGTTCGGCGCCGGCTTCGCGATCAAGAACGCGCCGGCCGAGGGCGAACCCGCGAGCGCCATCGGCGAATACCACTGGGGCGGCATGGCCGGCACCCATTCCTGGATCGCACCGCGCGCAAACCTGTCAGGGCTGATCTTCACCCAGCGCGCCTATGGCTTCTGGCACCCGTTCAGCCATGAATTCAAGCGGCTCGCCTATCAGATCGCGGGGGATTGAGCGGTGGACAATGCGCAGCCGCCATCGTGGTTGCGGCCTCGCGCCGGGCTAGCTGCGCTTGCCCGGCCTGAAACTTCTTCTACAACCAGAAACAGGGGGAAATGATCATGGCACGAGTGGCAGGCAAGGTGGCTATCATCACGGGCGCCGGCAGCTCCGGCATGGGCCGGGTCACGGCGCAATTGCTGGCCCGCGAGGGCGCCAGCCTGGTGGTGGGCGATATCAACGAGGCGGGCGCACAGGAGACGGCGAAGCTGATCCAGGACGCCGGCGGCCAGGCGGTGGCCATGCGCCAGGATGTGTCGAACGAAGACGACTGGGCGGCGATCGTGAAGCTCGCGCTGGACACCTTCGGCAGCGTCGACATTCTCGACAACAACGCCGCCATGTTCATTGCCAAGCCGCTGATGGAGACCAGCACCGACGAGTTCCGCCGCCAGAATGCGGTCAACGTCGATGGCGTGTTCTTCGGCATGAAGGCGGTGATCCCGGCCATGGAGCGCGCCGGTGGCGGCGCCATCATCAATATCTCCTCGGGGGCGGGCATCGTCGGCTTCCCGGCGGCGGGCGGCTACAGCTGCAGCAAGGGCGCGGTGCGGCTGATCACCAAGGCGATGGCGCTGGAGTGCGCGCAGCGCAAGAACGGGGTGCGGGTGAACTCCATCCACCCCGGCCCCATTCTGACCCCGATGCTGGAGCAGGGCATGGAGGATCTGGGCGGCACCGCGCAGGTGCGCACCATGTTCGAGCAGCTCGCGCCCATGGGCCATCTGGGCGAACCGCTCGATATCGCCAACGGCGTGCTCTACCTGGCCTGCGACGAATCCAAGTATGTCACCGGCGCCGAACTGGTGATCGACGGCGGCTTCGTCGCCCAGTAAGGGCGTGACCACAGCCCGGGCGCCGGCCGCAAGCCGGCACCGGAGTTGTGGTCTTCCCCCGGACCCTGGGCTATGCTCGATCCAATCCGGCGCAGCGCGGCGCACCGCAATAACACCAGAGCGCCCACGGAGCGCCCAACTCCCGCGCAGCGCCCACCAGATTTTCCATCGAGATGCACCGCATCGGGAGCCTTACATGAGTTATGACCTGGTCATCAAGAACGGCACCGTGATCGACGGTTCCGGCCTGCCCAGATACCGCGCCGATGTCGGCGTGATCGGCGGCAAGATCGCCCATATCGGCCGCATCCGCGAAGCGGCCCGGGAAACCCTGGACGCCGAGGGCCAGGTGGTCACACCGGGCTTCGTCGACGGCCACACCCACATGGACGCCCAGATCAACTGGGATCCGCTGGGCACCTGTTCGGTCTGGCACGGGATCACCACGGTCGTGATGGGTAACTGCGGCTTCACCCTGGCGCCCTGTGCCGCCAAAGACAAGGCGCTGGTGGTCCGCAACCTGGAGCGTGCCGAGGACATCGCCGGCGAGGCCATGGAGGCCGGCATCGACTGGACCTGGGAAACCTTCGCCGACTATCTCGACACCATCGAGCGCCTGCCCAAGGGCATCAACTACAGCGGCTATGTCGGCCACTCGGCGCTGCGCACCTATGCCATGGGCGAGCGCGCCTTCAGCGAGGCGCCGACCGCCGACGAGATGCGTGCCATGAAGCAGGAGCTGGAATCGGCGCTTCGCGCTGGCGCCATTGGCTTTTCCACGTCGCGTACCCGCAACCACCAGACCCCGGATGGACAACCCGTAGCCAGCCGGGTCGCCACCTGGGACGAAGTGCGCGAGCTGGTCAACGTGCTCGGCGAGCTGGACACCGGCCTCGTCGAGATCGCCAATGAGGAAGCCGGACGGGATCCCGAGGCGCAACGCGAATACCAGGTGCGCTTGCGCGACTTGGCGGTCCAATCCGGCCGCCCGCTCACCTTCGGCATGTTCAGCAGCCGGCGGGCCCCCGACATCTGGCCACCCTACTTCGACCTGCTCGAAGAGACGGCCGCGCTGGGCGGACGGATGTTCATTCAGGCGCACAGCCGCGCGCTGAATGTGCTGATGTCGTTCGAAACCCGGCTGCCGTTCGACAAGTATCCGGTATGGAAGGAGTTCCGCAAGAAATCCCTCGCCGAGCAGGAGGCCGGTCTGCGCGATCCACTGCTGCGCGCCCAGCTGATCGAGGCGGCGAGCAGCCACCACATGGAAAAACAGGGCGTGGGCGCCGAGATGCGCCGCCCGGATTACGACTGGCTGTTCGTGATGGACAGCATCACCGGACCGCACCGCTCGGTGGCCGAGATCGCCCGCGAACGCGGCGTGGAGCCGGTGGCGGCGATGATCGACCTGGCCCTGGAGCACCAGCTGCGGCTGTTCTTCCGCCAGCCACTGTTCAACGAGAACGATGACCACGTGCTGGCCATGATGCGCCACCCGCGCTCGGTAGTGACCTTCTCCGACTCCGGCGCCCATGTGTCCCAGATCATGGATTCGTCGCTCCAGACCCATGTGCTCAGCCATTGGGTGCGCGAGCGTCAGGCGTTCACGCTGGAAGAAGCGGTGCGCATGCTGACCCTGGAGCCGGCGATGGCCTGGGGTTTCCACGACCGCGGCCTGATCCGCGTGGGCATGGCCGCGGACCTGATCGTGTTCGACCCACAGCGGGTAGCGCCGCAGATGCCGGAAGTGCGCCACGACCTGCCCGCCGGCGCCCGCCGCCTGGTGCAGAAAGCCGACGGCATCTCGGCCACCGTGGTCAACGGCAAGGTGCTGATGCGCAACGGCGAGCACACCGGAATCTACCCGGGACAGCTGCTGCGCGGTCCCCTGGCCGCCCATCGCTGAGGGAGGCCGAGAACGGCGGATGCGCTGACGCTCATCCGCCCTGCGCCGCATTACCGGCGCGCGCGATGCCCGGGGTGGGAGACCGTCGGGGGTTTCGCCGGATGCGCCGCCATGCGGCTTGCCCGGGCTGCGCTGACAGGCTCTGGCCTGAGTCCCAGGCTGGGTAAGCGCAGCGCATCCGCCGCAATACCTGCCGCGATCACTTCCGCGCCCGGATCAGCAGCACCGGCATGGTGAAGTTCACCGCCCCCCCGGCGCCGGCAAAGGGCGCCATAGACTCCCGGGCGGCGGCCGCCAGCCGCGCGAACTGATCATCGTCGAGCAGGCCGCCCAGCGTCCAGGCACAGGCGCGCTCGGTGGCCACCAAGGCGTCGATCGAGGCGAACCTGACGGCGCCGTCGGTGCGCGACACCTCGGCGTCAGCGATACCCGCCTGCCGGCAAAGCTCGCCCAGCCGCTGCCGATCGCCGCAGCAAAACGGCGCCCGGAACGCCTCGGCGACCGCCGGCCCGAACAGCCGGTGCAGCAACTCGCTGAGTACCGCGTAACCCGGCGAGTGATCCAGGGCATCACAGACCGCGACCGCCAGCCGGCCGCCCGGCTTCAGTACCCGCAGCGCTTCGCGAAGCGCGCCGGCGCGATCGTCGAAGAACATCAGGCCGAACTGGCTGACCACGGTGTCGAATTTGCCGTCCTCGAAGGGCAGGGCTTCCGCCGGTGCCTCCCGCCAGCGGATCTGCGGCAGCCGCTCGCGGGCGACCGCCAGCATCTCCGGGTTGCTGTCCAGACCGGTCACCGACCCCTCTCCGTCCAGACGCCCGAACACCGCGCGCGTCAGCGCCCCGGTCCCGCAGGCCACGTCCAGTACCTGTTGTCCGGGCGCTATTCCGGCGGCGTCCGCCACCACCGCGCCCCACTGCTCGAACAGCGCCGGCACGAAATGGCGCTCGTAGATTTCCGCCGGTGAATGTTCACCGCCCGCCTTCGCCTCTGCATTCATGGCGCGACCTCCCAGTTGCCGTACAGGGTGCCGGCCCCCGGGCCATTGCAGTGACCGGGCCGCCAGCCTAAGCTGGGGCTGTCCCGGTCTTCGCGGCAGCACCGGGAAAACCGGACCCTTCACCAGCCGAGTTACAGCCTAAACGGAGATGAACGCAGGGAACCACGGCAGCGAGTCCGGATCACTTGACCCATCGTCCGCAGCGCCGCCGCGACGCCGGGCGACCGCCGAGATCGATAGCGGTGTCGCTGGCGACCCCATCTCCGATGTCCTGGAGACCATCCGCTTGCGCGGCGCCGTGTTTTTCCTCTGGGAGCCACGCTGGCCCTACGCCACCGGCGTCGCCGACGGGCGGCGGATCGGCGACTACATCGCGCCCGGCACCGATCTGGTGATCTCCTACCATATCGTCACCGAAGGTCCCTGCTGGGCGGCGGTCGCGGGGGAGGCGCCGCTGCGCCTGGATACCGGCGATATCCTGGTGCTACCGCGGGGCGACGCCTACAAGATCGCCAGCGAGCCCCAGTACCCGACCGCAGCCGAGGAGGCCGCCTCGATCGAGTTCTTTCGCCTGATGGCCGCCGGCGAACTCCCGGCGGTGGTCGCCGACGGCGGCCCGGGACCCAGGCGCAACGGCCTGATCTGCGGCTTTCTCGGTTGTGATCTGCATCCCTACAATCCGCTGCTGTCGACCCTGCCGGCGATGATCCGGGTGCCGCCGCCGGCGGCGGGGGAGGATCCGCTGTCGCTGCTGATCCATTTCGCCTGCAGCGAGGCCCGACAGAACCGGGGCGGGGAGCGCTGCCTGCTCGCCAGACTCAGCGAAACCCTGTTCGTGGAGGTGCTGCGCCGCTACCTGCGCAACCTCGAGGGTGGCGGCGCCGGCTGGCTGCACGGCCTCCGCCACCCACTGGTGGGACGCGCCCTGCGCCTGCTGCACGGAAGGCTGGACCATCCCTGGACCCTGGCCAAACTGGCGCGCGAAGCGGGCGCTTCGCGCTCCAGCCTGAGCGAGAAGTTCACCGCCGTCGTAGGTCAGCCGCCGATGCAGTATCTGCTGCGCTGGCGCATGCAGGTCGCCGCCGGCCGCCTCGCGGACGGCACCGCCAAGGTCTACGCGGTGGCCCGGGAGGTGGGCTACGAGTCGGAAAGCGCCTTCAGCAGAGCCTTCAAGCGCGAAGTCGGACAGTCGCCGGCGGTCTGGCGCGCGCAACGGCTCAACAGATCCGCGGCAGCTGCTCTCCGCTGAGCAGGTCGATCACCCGCGCCACACCCAGCTCGCCGCGGCAGAATACCTCGCCGGCCGGCACCGACCGCACTTCGCCGATGGTCACCGCACCGGGCGGCGCGCCCAACGCCACCACACTTCGCCGCCTGATCCTTGAAACCGGTGTCGCCATCGAATTCTCGGATATCGCCGCCAGCAAAGACTTTCAAAGCACGCTCAAAGCCTTACTACCGCTTGCAAGATAGCCTTGCCGGTCCAAGAGGTCAGCCGAGAACTCGCGCAGGTTACAGAGGTCATTTGTTTGCGGATACATCTGTCGATGCAGGCAATACTTCCTCACACAATCCAGTTCCGCTCATGGCACACCCAAAACCTGACCCCCGGAACCGCCCTTCCGAACAAGCCGGAGATCGTTGGCTGTTTTATGCATTCCTCACAGCATTGCTGACGATTGTCCTTGTGTCCGGTGCGCTCGTTACCGCTGCCGGTATCGCCCCGGGGCGGCAAATCGCCCGCGCCTACGACACTGACCAGGCCTTCCACCGAAAAGTCACTGCGAGCGGAAATGTGTACCGGGCCTCCTATCTCTGGCGCCCATACCAGACAGGCGGGCGTGACGCTGCTGGACGGGGAGCGCATCCAGCCAGGTCTCACGCTGTACACCTCGGGCGCGGCGACCTCGGCTTATCTGGTGGATCTGCACGGCAGGATTCTGCACCGATGGCATCGCCCGTTAAGCAAAATATGGTCCAAAAAGGCCTCCCCGGTCGCCAAGCCGCAACCCGATGATCACGTCTATTTCCGCGCCGCAAAGATGTTCCCCAACGGAGATCTACTGGTAGTGATCGAAGGGAATGGAGATACCCCTTATGGTTACGCGCTGGCCAAACTGAACAAGGATTCCAACCTTCTGTGGATCAGGCATCTGCGCGCCCACCACGACTTCGAGGTGGCCGATGACGGCCGCATTTACGTACTGACCCACGACATCGTCGATGTGCCTTTGGAGAATTTCGATTCACTGGCCGAGGCCAGAATCGAAGATTATCTGGCGGTTCTGACCCCGCAAGGCGAGGAAATCTCCCGTCTTGCGCTCACCGAGTTGGTCGCACGCTCTCCCTATGCACAACTACTGCGTACGGTTGCCAGCTATGCCGCTGCGGATCCTTTGCAAACCAACGCAGTGCAAGTGATCAACGCCAAAGCAGCCGCCGGCATGCCGATTGCCAACGCGGCAGACATCCTGGTTTCGTTCCGTGAACTGAACGCCATTGGCATTATCGATCTGGAACGAGAACAACTGACTTGGGCCGCCCAAGATCCCTGGATGGGGCAGCACTATCCGGTGTTGCTCGACAACGGCAACATCTTGTTGTTCGACAACCGGGGCAACTTCGATCTGCCCGGCGGCGGCTCGCGAATCCTCGAGTTCAATCCCGCTTCGATGGAGATCGTCTGGCAGTATCGCGGCACTGAAACCCACCCCTTCTTCAGCGGCATCCGCGGTGACCAGCAGCGGCTGGCCAACGGCAATACTCTGATCACGGAATCCGACACCGGGCGCATTGTCGAGGTAACCAAGCGCGGTGAACGGGTCTGGGAGTATTTCAATCCCGCTCGCTAGGACAGTGACGGCGAGCGCATCGCCATCGTCAACCACGCGCAGCGCCTACCCGAATCACAGGCTCGGTAGTTGTCCCGGGACACCGGTGCGTTGGCCCGGAAATTCCCCAATTAACGGAGGTGTAGACCATTATCAAAGGCTTGGCATTCGCAACAATGGCTCTGGCATCCACCCTGCCTGCTCAGGCATGGGTCTATATCGGCCCGGGCGCGGGGTTGGGCATGCTCGGTGCACTCTGGGGCCTGGTGACCGCGGTCGGCGCGGCACTGCTGTTCGTTCTGCTGTGGCCGATTCGGCGCGCCATACGCCGCAGAAACGGGCTGCAACAGGCTGACGAGAGCACCGCGACCGAGCCCGTAACCGACACCCCGTCCGCCCCGGCCCACGATGCCCGAAGGCACTGAGCATCATGGGCCTGCTGGATCCACCACAGAGCGTCCTGTCCTGGCTGGACGCCGCGGCGGCAAAGATTCTCGCCCCCCAGGCGCAGGTCGCCTGGCGGCCATACCCAGGATCGAGAAGTGGCGGCCCTCGAACCTGCTCATCGGCAACCCCGCAGGCTACCTTCCGGCGGAGGCTCCCATCGAGGGCATAGAAATCACTTTTCCATCCCGGGAACTTTGGCCCACCGGGCCTGATTGGATTCGCGGCTGGGAGTTCACGTTCCTGTTACTGCTTTTTGTCTTCGCGATGACATTCAAGAAAATCAGGAAAATCGAATGGCCAACGCCCCGCAACGAACCCACGGACCAGGCATCCGGGTACCCGGCTGGCAGGATGCGCTGGGCGCCTGGGTGGAGCGCCGGCCCCGGCTGCGGCGCCGCTTGGGCAACTGGGAGACCATAGCCCTGCAAGATCGGCTCGGCGAGGTAGCCATCGATCGGCCGACCTGTATATGTGGCTGGGCGAGATCCGGAACCACCATCCTGCTGACCCTGTTGGCAGAACATCCCGAGACCACAACCCACCGTTATCGAGACTTTCCGGCACTGTCCACGCCCTGGGCATGGAACTGGTTCGTGGACCGCGCCGCACGGGGCAATGAACAGCCGTCGGAACGCGCACATGGCGATGGGCTGATGGTCACCGCGGACAGTCCGGAGGCCTTCGACGAAGTCCTCTGGGCAGCCTTCTCGCCGCCGGGAAAAGAGACGGTGGGGCCACAGTGTCGCTTAGCTCTGGCGCGGCAGACGGGAACTCGCCGGATGGGCACTGTACTGGGCAGTGATTCACGATCACCTCAGCGAAGTGCTCGCCACGGATGCCGGCGTACGCAACGCCAGCCTGGTGGTCCGCTACGAGGACTTTTGTGCAAACCCCGAGCAGGTATTGTCGGCAATCCTGACCCATTGCGAGCTCACTGACACAGAGCTTACCGAGCTCGCCCGGAGCAGGGTCTCCCACCCCGAGTACTATCGGCCGCCTTTTCCCGAAGAAGAGATCGCCTACATCAGACGGATCGCCGGCTGCGCCGCGGCTCGGGTGGGCTACCCCCTGCCACCGGATGCCGCCGGGGCGTCCGCCGCGGTCGGGGAAGCATAGACCCGATACCGCGTCGCCGGTGCCTTGATCTGGCAGGCCGGAACCGCCTCTGCCGCGGCCGGCCGGCGACCCTGTCATGGGCGCCCCATTCTGCCGTCCGGTGTCGTCATTCACAGCCACCGTGACCGGGCTTCGTGCGGCCCCCGGTTGTCAGCGCGACAACAAAGGACAAGAATGCGGGTGCTACCCGTTATTACAACAACCTGCGGAGGCCCCCATGGCGGAATACCGGTTTCCCGTCGACGCCAGTCAGATCATGCTGTTCGCGCGCGCGATCGGCGACAAGAATCCCATCTATCACGACGCCGACTACGCCAGCAGCACCGAGGTCGGCGGCATCGTCGCGCCCCCCACCTTCACCCAGGCGGCGGCCCAGTACGACCCGGGCTTTCCGCTGCGGCCGCGGATCGGCGAGCCCTGGTTCGGGTCCGGCCGCGAACCCACAGGCGCCAAGCCCAAGGAAAAAGCCGGGGATGCCGGCAAAGGCGAAGGCGCCATCGGCCAGAGCGCCCGGGTGCTGCACGCCGAACAGCGCTTCCAGTACTTCCGGTCCATCCGGCCGGGGGACGTGCTCACCGTCACCACCAGGCCCGGCAAGCGTTGGGAGAAGCAGGGCAAAAGAGGTGGCACCCTCAAGTTCAGTGAGTCGGTCAGCGAATTCCGCGATCAGCAGGGTGAGCTGGTGTTGATAGCCACCATGGTCGGCGTGGAAACCGGCCAAGCCGTCTCCCAGTCCTAGGAGGAACGACATGACACTGCGTGCGAGGCAACTCAACGTCGGCGACACCCATTCCGAAACCGTAGCCCACAATTTGACCCGGACCCAGATCGTGCAGTACGCAGGCGCGTCCGGCGACTACATGCCCCTGCATACCGACGAGGTCTATGCCCGCGAGGTGGCCGGTTATCCCACCGTGTTCGCCCACGGCATGCTGTCGATGGGCGCGACCGGCGTCATGCTGACCAACTGGGTCGGCGATGGCCGTCTGACCGACTACAGCGCCCGGTTCACCCGGCAGGTCTGGCCGGGAGATGACCTCACGGCCACCGCCACGGTGACCGCCATCGACAGCATCGAGGGCCAGTATTTCATCCAGCTCGATATCACCACGGTGAACCAAAACGGCGAGACGGTGATCGATGGCAAGGCGACCGCGCGTATCGATCCCTGATCGCACGATCGATCCGACGAGGATGAGAGGCCCGGCATGACCGACGGCAAGAAGTTCGATCCCTACGCAGACCTGCTGAAACCCGATGAAGTGGACCCCGAGCAGGTGCCGCCGCCGATCCCAGCCGCGACCCTGGTGCTGTTGCGCGACGGCGACGACGGCGTGGAAGTACTCATGTTGCGCAAGACCTCGGCGATCCGCTTCGGCGGCATGTGGGTGTTTCCGGGCGGCCGCGTGGACCCCGGGGACCGCCTGCCGGGCGAGGACGACACCATGGCCGCACGCCGCGCTGCCGCCCGCGAGGCCCGCGAAGAGGCCGGCATCGATGTCGACCCGGCAGAGTTTCTCTGGTTCTCCCACTGGACCCCGCCACCGATCACGCCCAAGCGCTTCAGCACCTGGTTCTTCGCCGCGCGCGCCGAAGGCCACCACGCCGCGATCACCGTGGACGGCGGCGAGATCGACGACCACCTGTGGATCAATCCCACCCAGGCCATCGCCCGCCACGCCGCCGGTGAGATCGACCTGGTGCCGCCCACCTGGATGACCCTGCACAGGCTCTGCACCCGGGACACGGTAACCGGGTTGCTTCAAGAGCTGGGCGCCAGGCCGCCACGCGTCTATGTCACCCACCTCGGCAAGACGCCAGAAGGCGATCGGGTAGCACTCTGGGAGGGTGATGCCGGCTACGAGGCCTGGGACGCCAGCCTGCCCGGCCCGCGCCATAGGCTCACCATGGCCAAGAGCGGCTATCGGCTCGAAGACTCCGACCGTCCGGAGAGCTGACGCCATGTCCGAGCCCGGGACGCGGCCCCGCTGGGGGCTGGACGACGCCGAGCTGGCCGCCTACCCCACGGTCTACCGAACCGATCTGCTGGCCGGCCGGGTGGCGCTGATTTCCGGGGGCGGCACCGGCCTGGGGCGCGCCATGGCCTACCTGTTCGCCCGCCTGGGCGCCCAGGTGATGATCTGCGGCCGCCGCCAGGAAAAGCTCGACGAAACCGCCGCCGGTATCCGCGCCCATCTCGACCGGGAGATCGCCAGCCGCGCCATGACCATCCGCGACCCGGAGGCGGTGGCGGCGCTGATCGACGAAACCTGGAGCCGGTTCGGGACCCTGGACATCCTGGTCAACAACGGCGGCGGCCAGTTCCCCCAGGCGGCCATCGACTTCAGCGTCAAGGGCTGGAACGCGGTCATCGACACCAACCTCAACGGCACCTGGTACATGATGCAGCAGGCCGCCCGGCACTGGCGCGACGCCGGCCGCGGCGGCAGTATCGTCAATATCGTCGCCGATATCTGGCGCGGCATGCCCGGCATCGCCCACACCTGCGCGGCCCGGGCCGGTGTGGTGTTCGCCACCCGCAGTCTGGCGGTGGAATGGGCGCCGCTCGAGATCCGGGTCAACTGCATCGCCCCCGGCACCATCGCGACCCCCGGCCTCGAGGTCTACCCCGAGGAGGCCTCGCGGGACTTCCACCGCGCCAACCCCATGCTGCACTGTGGCGACGCCATGGACATCGCCGAGGCCGCGGTGTATCTCGCCACCAGCTCCGGCAAGTTCATCACCGGCGAGTGCCTGACCGTGGACGGCGGCCAGCAGCTGTGGGGCGAGGTCTGGCCGCACGGCAGGCCCGCCTGGTTCGAAACTCCCTGACCGCGAGCCGCGACCGTGAACGACCCCGACGACAAGGCGCTGTACGGGCTGGAAGACGCCGAGCTGGCCACGCACCCCACGGTTTTCGAAGCGGGCCTGTGCGCGGATCAGGTGGTGCTGATCTCCGGTGGTGGCAGCGGCATCGGCAGAGCCATCGCGTACCTCTACGCGCGGCTGGGCGCCCGGGTGATCATCTGCGGCCGGCGGAGCGAACCCCTGGCCGAGACCGCCGAGGGCATTCGCGCGGCCTGCGCTGCGGAGGTCATTACCCAGACCATGACCATCCGCGATCCCGATCAGGTCGCAGACCTCTTGGCGCTGGTGTGGGAGAGGTGCGGCGGCCTCGACGTGCTGGTCAACAATGCCGGCGGTCAGTTCGCCCAGGACTCCCTCGATTACTCGGTCAAGGGCTGGCGGGCAGTCATCGACACCAATCTCAACGGCACCTGGTACATGATGCAGCAGGCCGCCCTGCGCTGGCGCGACGCCGGCCGTGGCGGCAGCATCGTCAACATCGTGGTCAACATCCACCGCGGGACCCTGCAAACCACGCACAGTGCCGCAGCGCGGGCGGGCGTGGTCTATCTGAGCAAGAGCGTGGCAGTGGAATGGGCCCCGCTCGGCATCCGCGTCAACTGCATCGCCCCGGGCGCGATTGCCTCCTCGGGTCTGCGCAACTACAGCCGCGAAGCCGCCGAGCAATTCCGCTACGCCAACCCCATGCGCCGGGCGGGCGATGTCTGGGATGTCGCCGAAGCCAGCGTCTACCTTGGTTCGGGCGCCGCTGACTTTGTCACCGGAGAGGTGTTCGCCGTGGACGGCGGCTATCAGATGCTGGGAGAGATCTGGGCCGGCGGAGAACCTGAATACTTCGCTCGGGGCCGCGGCGCCGGGCGCTTCTCCGAGCCCGGGGAGGAATAGGGAGGGGAACGGACAAAAAAACGCCGCACAAGGCGGCGTTAGGCAGGGTGGGGTTAGAAAAGATTCAGGTTGGCAATCACGATCGCCGCGAATACGGCGCCTACCAGGGCACAAAAGCCCCCGACCGCCAGTTCCTCGTTGATTCCATGATGATGCAGAAAGTTCATGTCATACCTCCGCTTCGCTGTTCGATGCACAGTATAACAACTCATGGGAATGGTTTTGACTCAGATCAAACACTACAGGTTATGATTTTTTTGCAAAAAACCCATTCCTTTGGGTTATGTCTCTTCGTGGGCAAGGCTTCCGGCGCGGCGCATGGGCTGATCGCCGGGCCGCCTCAGGCGGGCTGCAGCGGATCCTGACAGTAAAAGGCACGCAGCTGGCCGTACAGATCCGGCCAGGCAGCGGCCAGCCGGGCCGGGGCCTCGAAGAAGCACTCGCTGGCCACCGCGAAGAACTCGCCCGGATCCTGCAAGGCATAGGGGTCCAGCGGGCCGCATTGCCCAGTATTTGCGCTGGCGTCGAGGTCCTCCCAGGCCGCGGTGAAGGCCTGTGTCCAGCGCGCGGGCTCCATCCCCGGGTGCAGCGGCGGCGCGCCGTTGGCGCCGCCGGCCCCGCACATGTCCAGCTTGTGCGCCATCTCGTGGATGACCACGTTGTAGGCGTCACCTGCATTGGCCTCCAGGACATCCTCCCAGGACAGAACCACCGGACCCTGCTCCCAGGATTCGCCGCTCAGCGGCGCGCGCTCGGTGTGCACCACCCCGTATTCGTCTTCTCGGTCATGGGCGGGCACGAAGGCGCGCGGATAGACGAGCACACTTACCCAGCCCCGATACCAGTCGAGCCCCAACTCAAGGACCGGGACCGCGGCCATGGTGGCGATCCGCAGCGCCATCTCCCGGGTGACCTCGACCCCCTGGACGCCGGTAACATCCTTGCGCAGCAGGAAGCGCAGGGTGGTATCGCGCAGCCGCTCCCGCGCTTCCCCTTGATAGCGCGCGACCACCGGCCAGCCAGCGACAGCGGCCTCCCACTCGGCTGCCGGAACCCCCAGCCGTCGCAGGCGCCGGTCTTCGCGCCAGCGGCGCAGCCGCGCCAGCACCCCGATCAGGCCGAAGCCGCCAGAAAGTCGTTTATGCGGGCAATATTGGCGTCATGGTTCTCGCGCATGGCGATCAACTGCCCGCGCAATTCGCCCTCTCCCAGCCTAGGGACCATTTCACCCAGGCGCTTGGCGACCCAACCCTGACCGCGGTTGAGAAACCGCAGCCGTTCATCGAGCTCCGCGATGGCCATCGCGCGGCTATGGAAGTCCCCGGTCGCTGCGGTGGGCGTGCCGCCGAGCGCCGCGATGGCGGTGCTGAGCACGCGGCACCAGTTCGCTTCGTCGGCGAAGATGTCGTCGATCAGGGCGCGCTCGCCCGCAGTGGCGCAATCGCGGCGGGACTCACTGGCCACCCGGGTGCCGGCGCGCTCTGCGGCGAGCAGCACATTGAGTAATTCGAGCACTTCGTCGGTCGTGGCGCGGTGCATGTAGGTATCGTCACCAGCCCCGGCGGCACAGACCGGAGAACTGGGTGGCCTGGCCTCGGAATCAGACGTCATGGGCAAACTCCCCGTCGCTGTTGATGTCCAAGGCAGTCTAGCAAAACGGCCACCGAGACCGTGTTAGACTGAGATTCGGCCACGGCCCACAAGGCCCGACCGACGACAAACTCCGAGCTCCGGGGCTCTAACTCCCCCTCATCCGACGCTCCATTGCGAGCCGGGGGGGACAGGAACCCGGCGCCGAGGATCCGGAAACGGGTCCGAGGGATGTGCGGGAAACCGCGCCTCCTCCCACATTTGGAAAGGTGTTTGCCATGCTGCAAGACAATTTCGGGCGCGAGTTTCACTACTTGCGCCTGTCGATCACAGATGTCTGCAACTTCCGTTGCACTTATTGCCTGCCCGACGGCTACCAGGGCAAACCGGACAGCGCGTTCCTGTCCCTGGATGAGATCCGCCGGGTGATCGCCGCTTTCGCCGCGACCGGCACTTCCAAGATCCGCATCACCGGCGGCGAACCCTCGATACGCGGCGACCTGCCGGAGATCATCGCCGCGGCCAAGGCGACCCCGGGCATCCGCACCGTGGCGCTGACCACCAATGGCTACCGGCTGCCCGAGCGCATCGATCGCTGGGCGGCGGCCGGGCTGGATGCGCTCAACCTCAGTATCGACAGCCTGGATCCCGGGGTGTTTGCGGCGATCACCGGCCATACGCGGCTGCGCGAACTGCTCGACGGCCTCGACCGCGCGCTGGCGCTCGGCATCCCCCGGGTGAAGGTCAACACAGTGTTGCTGCGCGGCCACAACGACGGGCAGATCGACCGCTTTCTCGACTGGATCCGCGATCTGCCCATCACGCTGCGCTTCATCGAGCTGATGCAGACCGGCGACAACGCGGATTTCTTCCGCAGCCATCACGTCTCCGGCGAGGCCCTGCGCCAGCGCTTGCTGGACGCCGGCTGGCGCCCGCTGATCCGCGGCCACAACGCCGGCCCGGCATTGGAGCTGCACCATCCCGACTACAGCGGCCGTATCGGCCTGATCCTGCCCTACAGCAAGGATTTCTGTGCGACCTGCAACCGCTTGCGGGTCAGCGCCCTGGGCCACCTGCATCTCTGCCTGTTCTCCGAGCAGGGCATCGACCTGCGCCACCTGCTGCAGGAGGATGCCCAGCGCGACGAACTGATCGCTTTTCTGCGCGATCGCCTGACCGACAAAAAAGTCAGTCACTTCCTGCACGAGGGCTTCAGCGGCGGCACCCGGCACCTCGCCATGATCGGCGGCTGAATGGAGGGCACCCCATGGCCAAGACCTACTCCGACCACTTCGTACCCCTGCAGATCGCCGTGCTGACGGTATCCGACAGCCGCACCGAAGAGACCGACACCTCCGGGCAGCTACTGGTCGAACGACTCACTGGCGCCGGCCACCAGCTGGCGGAAAAACGTATTCTCAAGGACGACCTCTACCGTATCCGCGCCCAGGTCGCCGCCTGGATTGCCTCCGACCACATCCAGGCCGTACTGATCACCGGCGGTACCGGCTTCACCGGGCGCGACTCCACCCCCCAGGCGGTAGCACCTCTGTTCGACGTCACCATCGAAGGCTTCGGCGAGCTGTTCCGGCAACTCTCCCATGGCGACATCGGCTCCTCCACGGTGCAGTCGCGGGCGCTCGCCGGGCTCTCGAACGCCACCCTGATCTGCTGCATGCCCGGCTCCACCAACGCCTGCCGCACCGCCTGGGACGGCATCATCGGCGAACAGCTCGACGCCAGTCACCGCCCCTGCAACTTCGTCGCTCGACTCAAACAGGTAGCGGGCGGAGACTGCGCCACCCGGGAGGCATCGTGAGCGGCCTGTCCCACCTCAACGCCGCCGGCGAGGCGCACATGGTCGACGTCAGCGGCAAGGCGGTGACCACCCGCACCGCGATCGCCGAGGGCTTCATCGCCATGCAACCGGAGACCCTGGCGCTGATCGCAAGCGGCGGTCACGCCAAGGGCGACGTGCTGGCCACCGCGCGCATCGCCGGCATCCTCGCCGCCAAGCGCTGCGGCGAGCTCATCCCGCTGTGCCACCCGCTCCAGCTCTCCCGGGTGGGGGTCGATTTCACCCTGGAGGACGACGGCGTGCGCATCCGCGCCGAGTGCAGACTCGACGGCAAGACGGGAGTGGAAATGGAGGCCCTGACCGCGGTCTCGGTCGCCGCCCTGACCCTGTTCGACATGTGCAAGGCGGTGGACCCGGGCATGGAAATCGGCGCCATCCGCGTACTGCACAAGGCCGGCGGAAAGAGCGGCACCTGGGAACGCGGCGATGATTGAGGTGCTGTTCTTCGCCCGCCTGCGCGAGGCCCTGGGGCTGTCGCGGCTGACTCTGGAACTCGACGCGCCCATCACCGTCGCCCGACTCAAGGAATTGCTGGCCGCGCGCGGCACCGCCTGGCAGCAGGCGCTGGGACAATGCCAGGTGCTGGCGGCGGTCAATCAGGAAATGGTCGGCGAAGCAACCGTGATACGGCCCGGCGACGAGGTGGCGCTCTTCCCCCCCGCCACCGGGGGCTGAGCATGAACACGGCGATCCGCATCCTCGACTCCGCGCTCGACCCGGCGGCGCTGAGCGACGAACTCCTCGCCGCCGGCACCCGCGGCCGCGGCGCCCTGGTCACCTTTGTCGGCATGGTCCGGGATCTGCTCGACGATCCGGTAGAGGCCCTGGAGCTGGAACACTATCCCGGCATGACCGAGCGGGCGCTGGAGGACATCGCCGCGCGGGTGCGCGCGCGCTGGCCGCTCGGCGACATCCTCATCGCCCACCGCGTCGGCCGCCTGCAGCCCGGCGACCCCATCGTGTTCGTCGGCGTCACCGCCAGCCACCGGGCCGAGGCCTTCAACGCCTGCCAGGCGCTGATGGATTACCTCAAGACCGAGGCCCCGCTGTGGAAAAAGGAGATCACTCCACAGGGCGAGCGGTGGGTGGACGCCCGGGACAGCGACCGGGTCGCCGCTGCGCGCTGGAAAACGGTGCTCGAGCAGCAGTGAAGCCCGACCGGTGAGCGCACTGGGCGCCCTGCTCGCCGGCGGCCGCTCCCGGCGCATGGGCACCGACAAGGCACTGCTGCCGGTGGCCGATGGCACCCTGCTCGATTACATGGCGGCCAAGTTGGGCACCCTGCCACTCGACGAAATCGTGATCTGCCGCGATGCCCCGGGCTGCCTGGCCGACGCCGTCCCCGGGCTGGGCCCCATCGGCGCGCTGAGCGCCCTGAGCACGGCCTACCCGGGACGCGAAGTCCTGGTGGTGCCCATCGACATGCCCCTGCTCTCGACCGCCACCCTGATGGCCCTGCTCGGCGGTGGCAATCATCAACCACGTCACTATGCGGGCCACTTCCTGCCGCTGCGGCTGGTGCTGGACCCGGCCGCGATCGCCGCGATCGCCCACCGGGCTTCGCCCCAGGCCGGAGACCGTTCCCTCGCCGGCCTGCTGCGCGCGCTGGACGCCCGCACCCTGCCCCCGCCCGGCGATGCAGAGGAACTCGCCAACCTCAACCGACCGGAGGACTGGGATCGGGTTCGGCGCCTACTCGATGGCAGTGCAGGCCGGTCGGCCTGAGCTGCCGGCCGCAGCCGGGCGGAAATCTCTACCGAAGCGCGGCGGCTGGGGCGGTCAGGGCTGTCGGCCCGGCGCGTACTGCGCGCCGCGATCCCCGATCTCCTCAAAGGCGGCGGCGCCACCGTCTGCGTCCAGCTGCCAGACGGTATAGGGGATGAAGCGATCGCCCATCTCCATGCCCGGGCTGCCCGGCGGCATGCCCGGCACGGCGAGGCCGCGCGCCCCGGCGGGGTGAGCGGCCAGAAAGCGCGCCATACTGGTCACCGGCACATGCCCCTCGACGATCAGTCCGTCCGCCGTCACTCCGGTATGGCAGGATTGCATGCGCTGCGGGATGCCCAGTTCGCGCTTGCGCTCGGCAAGCGCACCTGCGTCCAGATCCACCGCGCGTGCGGCGATGCCATGGGCATCGAGGTGCTCGATCCACTTCGCACAGCAGCCGCAGTTGGCGTCCTTGTAGACTGTCACGGGCTGTTCCGGAGACCCGGCCACCGCGACGCCACCACAGAGTCCCGTCGCCATCACCGTCGCCAGCAGCACCCCGCGCATCCATGGTGTTCCTGTCATGGCCTGCCACCACTTGCCGCCGCCAAGAATCCACCCTGTCTTCGCCAGACAGCTGGCGGTGTCCCACTGGAGCGGCCACTGTCGCTGGCACAAGCCCGCCGGACCGCCGGACATTGATTGCCGACGTTTGGAATCGCCCTCGGCACTGGGTACAGCCGACACGGAGGGTGACGCGTGAAACCGATCGATCGCAGACAATTCATCAGGCCGGCGGGTGGTCGCGGGCAGGAAAGCAGCAACCGAGCTGGTAGCGCAGCACACTGGCCACTCTGGCAGGCTCTCGATCCGCTATCGAATCGAGGTGCCTGCAACAAAAAATGACTGGCGGCGCTTTTAGAAGGCTCTCCGCCATTTCCCGCGATCATTACGCCGATCGCTCGAATACATAGGGCTCCAGGCTCTCCTGGGCCTGGATGCGGAGCTTGTGCCACTGGCCGCCACCATAGTAGGCCAGGGCGCCGGGCTCGGCGTTGCCCTCATGGTTGTAGTAGGACAGGCAGTCGCGGAACGGGGCGGTGGCGACATCCACCTTGCGGCAGTGATCAGCGTAGCGCTCCTCGGCCTCCGGGGTGACGTCGACGATGTCGGCATCCCGCTCGCGCAGCGTCTTCAGCATCCACAGGACGTATTCGGCGTGCGCCTCGATGGCATCCGTGAAGTTGAAGCTGCCGCCGCCACCCTGGGGCCCGGTGACGATGAACAGATTGGGAAAGCCGTGGCTGTGCAGACCGAGAAAGGTCTTGGTGCCCTCGTCTTCCCACTTCTGCTTGAGGGTCTTGCCTTCGCGGCCGACGATCATGTTGAAGGTCGCGGTGGCCATCCACTGGAAGCCGGTGGCGTAGATCAGCACGTCGAGCGGGTATTCGACACCGTCGTGCACCACGCCGCGCTCGTTGATCTCGCTCACCCCCCGCGGCGCGGTGTCGACCAGATGCACATGGGGCAGATTGAAGGTGGGCAGGTACTCGTCGTGGAAGGTGGGTCGCTTACAGCCGTAGGCGTAATAGGGCTTCAGGGCCGCCGCCGTTTTGGGGTCCTCGACGATCTCGTCCACCCGGGCGCGGATCTGCTCCATGATGCGGAAGTTGGTATCCAACTGCTTCTGCATGATTTCTTCGGGGGAAAGCTTGGGCGCGTTGGGATCGCGTTTTTTGCTCTCCATGGGGACCTTGCCGGAGAGATAGTCGTCGTTGGCGCGGATCGCCGTGCGCCCGGAGGAGATCTTGGCGAAACGCGCGCGCCGGGCGCGCGCCCAGCCGGGCTCGTGCTGCCAGGTCTCGACCTCCTCCGGCGTGGTCTCGCGCTGATCGCGGACATCGACCGACGAGGGCGTGCGCTGAAAGACATAGAGCTCCTCGACCACCTTGGCGAGTTCCGGAATCACCTGCACGGCGGTAGCGCCGGTGCCGATGATGCCCACCCGCTTGCCTTCGAGAGGTACATCGTAGTCCCAGCGCGAGGTGTGGAAGGACGCGCCCCGGAAGGTTTCCATACCCTGGATCTTGGCCAGCTTAGGCGTGGTGAGAATGCCATTGGCAAGGATCACATATCTGGCCTTCATGGCATCACCACGGTCGGTCGCGACAACCCAACGCTTGGCGCTGTCGTCCCACTCGGTCTTCTCGACCGTGGTGTGAAACAGGCAGTGGTCGTAAAAGCCGAATTTGTCGGCCATCCTCTGACAGTATTCGAAGATCTCGAAACCGCCGGCGAACTTCATCGAGGGGTAGTAACCCATTTCCTCGAGCAGCGGCAGATAGCTATAGGACTCGACATCACAGGCGATGCCCGGATAGCGGTTCCAGTACCAGGTGCCACCCACGTCACCGCCCTTCTCGCAGAAGCGGACATCGGTGAATCCGGCTTCGCGCAGCCGGTACCACAGCAACAGACCCGCAAACCCCGCACCGACCACCAGGATTTCGCAGTCGTCGTCCAGCGCCTCGCGGGGTACCGGGGCCGTGGAATGCACGTCGGCGAGGTAGCGGCTGAATTCGCCCTCCATGGACACATAGTCGGCGGCCCCGCGGCGAGACTCCTTGAATTCCCGGTACTTGGCCTGCTCCTCGGCATTGAAGACCGCCCCGGAGGGCTCTTCGGGCAGCGCCTTGAGGTGGTCGTCGTCGAGCACCGCATAACCCTTGCCGGTGACATGGGCATGGGCGTTTTGGGCCCGGGTGTCAAAGATTTTCAGGCCGGTTTTCGGGTCGATACGAATCGCGGTTCTCGTCATGGTCTCAACTTCTCTCTGCACTGGAATGTAATAGATTCAGAACGCAGCATGCCTTTCGGTTATTCATCCCGAATGCGCGCGTCCCACTTCGGTATATGGCCCAGTAAACCAAAGACTGGCGGCCGATGACAGCCCCCGCCCCGGATCTCTGGTGACCTGGGGGATTTTCCGAGTCCAGGCACAGGAGTCACAGCGCCAGGCCGACGCCAAGTAACCGCTACCCACCTACCCCCGCAAGTGCTGTGTCTTGGCCGGCGCCGGCGCGCTGTTTAGAATGCGCAGCTCAGCCTGTTACGAGCCACCATGAGTCGACGCACGCCACTGCACGAAATCCACGTCGCCGCGGGTGCGCGCATGGTGGCGTTCGCGGGCTGGGAAATGCCCCTGCACTATGGCTCCCAGCTGCAGGAACATCACCGGGCGCGCAGCCACGCCGGGCTGTTCGATGTCAGCCACATGACCATCCTGGACATTGCCGGCACCCACGCCGAGCAGTGGCTGCGCGAGCTGCTCGCCAATGACGTGGCGCGCCTGCAGACGGCCGGCACCGCCCTCTACGGCGCCATGCTCAATGAGCGCGGCGGCGTCATCGACGACCTGATCACCTACCGCCTCGAGGACCGCTATCGGCTGGTCTGCAATGCCGCCACCAGATCCCGGGTGCTGGAATGGATCGAGCGCCAGTCGCGGAATCGGGCAGTGACGATCGCGGAGCGAACCTGCACCGCGATGATCGCCGTGCAGGGACCACGGGCAGCGGCCACCCTGGGCGGCGTCTTGCGTCAATACGCCAGTCGGCTCGACGCCCTGGAGCCCTTCTGCGCCACCTGGTTCGGCGACTGGCTGGTGGCACGCACTGGATACACCGGCGAGGACGGCTTCGAGATCATGCTGCCCGGGGACGCGGCTCCGGCCTGCTGGCAGGCCCTGGTGGCGACCGGTGCCCGTCCCGCAGGACTGGGCGCACGCGATACCCTGCGCCTGGAGGCAGGGCTGAACCTGCACGGTCACGAGATGGACGAGGACGTATCACCGCTGGAGGCCAATATGGGCTGGACGGTGGCCTGGGAGCCCAACGACCGCAACTTCCAGGGCAGGGTCGCTCTCGAAGCCCTGCGCGACAGCGACGACTACCAGGTACTGACCGGGCTGGTCATGACCCAGCCCGGTGTGCTGCGTGCCGGTCAACTGGTCCACCTGCCGGGCAGCGACGAACCCGGGGTCATCACCAGTGGCACCTATTCGCCCACCCTGGGTCACGCCATCGCCCTGGCGCGGGTTCCGCGCGTCGAGGCGCGACAGGCTCTGGTGGACATACGCGGCCGCCGAGCCCCGGTGCGCATCGTGCGCCCCCCCTTTGTCCGCCGCGGCAAAAAAGTTTACAACTGAGCCTGCCCCGGCGGGCCCCCTGCAACCTGCGTCCGGCGTGCGTGACCCGCAGCCGGCGAGCGGAGAGACACCATGGTCGATACCCCCAAGGAGCTTTGCTACCGAGAGACCCATGAATGGGTGCGCGACGAAGGCGACGGCACCGTGACCGTGGGCATCACCGACTACGCCCAGGAAAGCCTGGGAGATATCGTCTATGTGGAGTTGCCGGCGATCGGCGACGACCTGGAAACTGGTCAGGAAGCCGGCGTGGTGGAATCCGTGAAGGCGGCATCCGATATCTATGCCCCGGTGTCGGGCACCGTGGTGGCCATCAACGAGGTACTGGAAGAGACCCCGGAGATCATCAATGCCTCGCCCTATGGCGACGGCTGGTTCTACCGCCTGGAAGTGGCTGATGCCGCGGAACTCGAGGATTTGCTCGATGCGGAGGGCTACCTGGAGGTGGTCGAGGAGGAAGAGGCGGGCTGAGCCCCGCGGAGCGCAGCGTCGTGTGTCTGGTCGCAGTCGCCTTTTGCCATCGCCCCGACTATCCGCTGGTCGTGGTCGCCAATCGTGACGAATACTATGATCGGCCGGCGTTGGCGGCGCACTTCTGGGAGGATCACCCGCACATTCTCGGTGGCCGCGACCAGGAGGCCGGGGGCACCTGGTTCGCGGTCGACCACAGCGGCCGCTGGGCCACGGTGACCAACTACCGGGGCGGCGCCATCGGCGCCAATGCCCGCTCCCGCGGCGAGCTGCCGGTGGGTTTTCTCAATGCCGGGCAGCCGGCGCCGGTCTACGCTGCCGGAGTGACCGCCAACGCGCATCGCTATCGCGGTTTCAGCCTGCTCGCCGGCAGCCCGGAGGACCTGGCCTATTGCACCAACCAGGACCCGGATGCGCGCACCCTGGCACCCGGCATCTACACCCTGAGCAACGAGGTCCTCGACACGCCCTGGCCCAAGGCCGAGTATGCGCGGCACATGCTCACCGCGGTACTCGACGAGCCGGGCCCGCTTTCCCCGGACCGCCTGCTGGCGATCCTAGGATCGCGCGAGCAGTTTCCCGACACCCACCTGCCGGACACCGGGATCGGTCTGGAGATGGAGCGGGTGCTGTCGGCGCCTTTCATCGTCTCGGACAGCTATGGCACCCGGGCCACCACGGTGCTGACCATCCGTAGCGACGGCGAAGTGTACTTCGCCGAACAGTGTTATCGCCGTGGCAAACCCACCGGGCGTCGGGATTACCACTTCCGGCGTGGCGACCGCCCAGCCTGACCCCGGCGCCGGCAGCTGGAAGCAGCCCAAGGACCTAGAGGGCCTCAGCGCGCGTCCGGATCCAGCCACCGGGAACGCAGCACAGGAGCCGGCCCCAGGCGCCGATAACCAGAGGTTGAGGGAACATAGAGCGGGTGCTTGGGCTCTCCCAGCCGGGTGATGGCCAGGCATTGCAGTTCCGGCACCAGGGAGCGCACCGCCCGACTGCGGCCCAGCAGGCGTCCCCGATTGCCCCAGGCAGCGACCACCAGCTGGGACTCAGCATACAGACGCAGCAACCAGCGGTCGTTGCCGGCCCCGATCAAGCCCTCCGGCAGCGCCGCCAGCCGCGCCAGCTCCACGCCAGAAGCGCAGCGGCGTGCGAACAGATTGGCCACCGCCAGGCCACCGTAGCCCCAGGCGCGAGCGAAGCCCAGGCAGCGGCGCACGCTGTGGTCGTCCCGCACCTCATCGGCAGCGGCCGGATTCAACATGATGAACAGCACCTGCGGGCCCGGCGCCCAGCGGCGCCAGAGCGCATAGCGATAGCGCCGGCAGCGGGAAAAGCGGGCATCCGCATCCATGGCAGGCAACTCGAAGCGCCGCCGGGCGCGCTCCGACGCGCCCGGCGATCAGTCTTTCCGGTAACCGGCGGTCGGGCAGCCAAGGCAGCGGGCGAAAGTATTCTTCGCCGGCCAGACGACCAGCTTCTCGCCAGACTCCTTGACGTTGCCTCCGGCCGCCGAGAACGGCAGGCCGACAATCCAGATCGCCGTGCCCAGCACCGTGGCCGCCAGCAGCGCCGGCCGGCCGATAACCAGGTCCGCGCCCATCTCGATCGCGGAGGGCGCATTGGCATCCTCGGCATTATCGGCGGCCGCCAATGTCGGGTGGCAGAGCAGCAGTGCCGCCGCCAGCACCAGGGGCCGGGTCATTCTGCCGTTTCTGACCAGTTGCAGTGTCACCGTTGTTCCCTCCAGAGTGATTCCCATCAAGGGGTTACCCGATCCTCGGGCAGGTCCGCGCGAGTATAAGGGCCGCGGCAGGATGACGCCAACGCACGGGGTTCACAATTCACAAAACGCCCATGTAGCCGCCGGCGGGCCGCGGTTGGACCGGCGCGGGGAATGTGCGAGCCTGCCGCCATGTGGCCCCGCCCCGACGCCATATCCCACCCCGCCCATGGCGAGCCCGAGTGCACGCCGCGCGCCCTCGTCACCGGCATCCTCATCGGCGCCCTGCTGACCCCTTGCAACGTCTACAGCGGCCTCAAGATCGGCTGGTCGTTCAATATGTCGATCGCCGCCTGTCTGCTCAGCTTCGGCTACTGGCGGCTGAGCGGCAATCTGCTGGGCAGCCGGCCCTGGGGTCTGTACGAAAACAATATCAATCAGACCACCGCCTCGGCGGCGGCCTCGATCGCCTCCGGCGGTCTGGTGGCGCCCATACCGGCGCTCACCCTGCTCACCGGCCGCGAGTTCGACTGGGCGGTACTGAGCCTCTGGGTATTCACGATCAGCGCCCTGGGTATCGCGGTGGCCGCGGCGCTGCGCAAACCCATGATCCTGCGCGACCGTTTGACCTTCCCCGCCGGCGTGGCGACCGCCGAAACCGTACGCGAAATCTACGCCCGCGGCCGTGATGCGGCAGCACGCGTGCGGATGCTGGCCGGCGCCGCGGCGGCCTCGGCGGCGGCGAAGCTGGCTTTCGAGATCGCGGGCGCGGTGCCGCGACTGGCACTGCCCGGGCAGGCACCGGTAATCGGCGCCCCGGGGGCGGCCGCGCCGGCGCTGGGCAAGCTGGGCTTCGCGCTCGACCCTTCGCTGTTGATGATCGGCTTCGGTGCCATCATAGGTCCGCGCGTCGGGCTGTCCCTGCTGCTCGGCGCGCTTATCGCCTGGCTGGTACTGGCACCCTGGGTACTGGCCCAGGGCTGGGTCGCGCCGGATCCCGCGGCGGCGGACTGGTTCGGCCCCCTGGTACAGTGGCTGCTCTGGCCCGGGGTGACCCTGATGACCACCGCCACCCTGACCACCTTCAGCCTGGCATTGTGGCGCCGGCTGCGCCATCGCCCCGGGCGGAACCGGCTGCAGATCCCGGTGCCTGGGCCGCTGTTCGCCGGCGCCACCCTGGCGGTGCTGGCCCTCGCAGTCGCGCTGCAGCAAATCCTGTTCGCCATTCCCCCCTTGGCCGGCATCTTCGCGGTCGGTCTGGCGTTCGCCCTGGCGGTCGTCGCCGCACGCGTCGTGGGAGAGACCGGCATTCCCCCCATCGGCGCCATCGGCAAGGTGGCCCAACTCGGTTTCGGGGCCGCAGCGCCGGGCAACCTGACCGCCAACCTGATGGGCGCCAATGTCACCGGCGGCGCCGCCGGCCAGTGCGCCGACCTGCTCAACGATCTCAAGTGCGGGCATCTGCTCGGCGCCACCCCGCGCCTGCAACTGTTCGCCCAGCTGTGCGGCGTGCTGACCGGCAGCCTGGTCGGCAGTCTGACCTATCTGACCCTGGTGCCGAATCCGCACGCCCAGTTGCTGGGTCCCGAGTGGCCGGCGCCCGCGGTGGCGACCTGGAAAGCGGTAGCCGAAGTATTGGCGCACGGACTGGCGGCGATTCCCGAGGGTACCGCGTCGGCCATGGCGGTCGCGGCCGTTACGGGCGCACTGCTCGCCGCAGCACAGCTGCAGCAGGCCGCGAGTCGCTGGCTACCCAGCGGAGCCGCGCTGGGACTGGCCTTCGTGATCCCCGCCTGGATCAGTCTGGGGCTGTTCCTGGGCGCTGCGGTCGCCGCACTGGCCGGCCGCCTGGCGCCGGCCTGGTCGGGCCGGTTCGTTCTCGCCATGGCCGCTGGCCTGGTTGCCGGCGAAAGCCTGGCCGGCGTCGCCGCGGCGTTAGTCAGGATGGCCGCCGGTTAGTGGGCCACGGCGCTTGCGCGGCGGCTGAGCCTTACCTAATTAGCCGCGTGGCCCACTAGCGACAGGCCGCTGCCGGTTCCGAGGGCGCGCCAGCCAACCGGCAAGCACACCGACCAGAATCCCGGGCATGCCCTCGTATACGCCGCTGTGCAGGCCGGCGAGCCGCCAGCCGATGGCCACGGCGACACCGAGCACGGCCGCCAGTGCGCCATTGGCAAATACCACCGGCACCCCGAGGACCCGCAATACCAGCAGCGGGCCCAGGGAGGCGGCCAGGCCCGACCAGGAAAAGATCACGATGCCGAATACGCTGCTGCGGCCCAACAGCGCCCAGGCCAGGGCGCCCAGCACAACCAACACAGTGGTGAACTTGTAACGCAACAGCGGCGCCTCCCCGCGCCCCGAGGCGGGCAGATCCCGGGCCAGTGCGGAAGAACAGGCCAGCACCAGGGAGTCCGCAGTGGACAGCGTGGCCGCGAACACCCCCGCCAGAATCAGGCCGACACCGACCGGATGCAACAGCTCCTGGGCCAGCCGCGGCAGCGCCATCTCGGCGTCGAAGTCTCCGGGATCCGCGATCAGCACCCGCGACAGCAACCCGACGCCGGTGGCCATGGCGTAAAACAGTGTGAACCAGCTGTAGTACCAGCGCCGGGTACGGGTCAGGTCGGGATCCCCGGACAGCGCCATGAAGCGCACCATGATGTGCGGCTGGCCGATCACCGAAAATCCGGCGAACAGCCAGCCCACCGCAAACAGCAACGCGCCGCTCACGCCGGGCCAGGCCAGGTCTGGAGGAAACCAGTCGAGCAGGTGCTCGACCCCGGACAGGACGGCGTGGGCCCCCGAGAAACCGCCCGCCGCCGCCAGTGCGATATAGAGTAATACCGCCATGGCGCCCATCATCACGATCGACTGGGCGACATCGGTCCAGATCGAGGCGCGCAGGCCGCCGGCCGTCGAATAGGCGATCACCAAAACCGCGGCCAGCACGGCGCCGCTCCACTGCGGCCAGGCGAAGACGCCGGCCAGCGCCTTGCTCCCCGCGACCAGTTGCGCGCTGGTGTAGGCGAGCAGGAAGACCAGGGTAAGCAATGCCAACAGGCGCTTGAGTGCCGGTTGGACGTCGCCGTTCCAGTCGCTGACCAAGCCCACGAAGCTCAGCTCGGAACCGGCGGCCGCGGCGCGGCGCAGTCGCGGATGAATCCAGCGCGAGGCCAGATAGTCGCCGAGGATCCAACCCAGCATCAGCCAGAAGGAGGCCAACCCGGTGCTGTAGGTATAGCCGATGACGCCGATGAACATGTAGCCGCTGTTGTTGGTCGCCACCGCGGACAGACCGGCCAGCGACGGCGGAATGCTGCGGCTGGCCAGATAATAGTCGGCTCCGGTACCGCGGCTGGCCCGCGCCGACGCCAGCCCGACGGCCACGAAGGCGAGCAGGAAAAGGACGAAACTGGTAGCGGCCAGGCTAGCCTCCTAGGCGAGCGGCTCAGGGCCGTGGCGGCCGGCCCTCATGGAGCGGGGATGCCGGCGCGGCCACCCTCAGGCCGCGCAGATCGCGGCGCCGTGGTCATGGCGTTCCACCAGGCGGCGGTGCAGGGCGCGGATGGCATCATTATAGTCACGCTCGTCGATCACGCACTGCATGTCGACCTGGCGCAGGGGCTGGTGCATGGCGAGAATCGAAATGTTCGCCTCGGCCAGCGCCGTGGCGGTCTCGGCGAGCAGCCCGGGCACCCGCATGTCGCTGCCGATGGCCGAAACCAGCGCCACCCGACGCACGTTGAACTCCGCCTCCGCGAAGCGATTGTTGAGCGCCGCCTGAATCCGGCGCACGGTTTTCAGGTTGCAGGCCAGGTAGTGGGTGAGGCTGTTGGCGTTGCAATCCTTGCTGATGATATGGGCACGGAAGCGGCGGATCACCTCCAGCGCCTGCTCATCGTACTCGACGAAGCTGCCGGCCATGTCTTGATCGAACAGTTCCAGCGCATAGACGCCCTTGCGCCCGACGATGATTTCCACACAGGGCTTCTCGCTGATGTAATCGTGGGTGATCACGGTCCCGGCGTGGTCGGGCTCGAAGGTGTTCTTGATACGCAATGGGATACCGCTCTGGCGCAGTCCCTTGGCGGCGCGCGGGTGAATCGCCTCCATGCCCAGGTTGGCGAGCTGGTCGGCGACGTCGTAGTTGGTGCGGCCGATGGGTACTACCCGGTCGGCGCCGACCACCAGCGGATCGGCGCTGCTGAGGTGGTATTCCTTGTGGATGACGGCTTCGGCAGCGCCGGTGACCACGGCGATGCGGCTGAAGGTCATTTCGCTGTAGCCACGGCCGAAACGACTCATCAGGCCGCCGTCGGCATGGGCATAGCCGGTGACGATAGGCAGCTCCCGCTGCACATCGATGCCGGAAAACCCAGCGCGAACCCGCTCGTCGAGAGACAGCATTGCGGTCTCCCCGCTCCAGCCGGTGAGATCGACGAAGCGTGCGGCCACCCCTTCGCCGGCCAGCAGCCGGCTCAGATTCCAGGCGCTGTGTGCCTCGCCTATGCTGGCCAGCATCTCGCGTACCGTGGCCAGATGGCTGTCGACCTGAAAGTGGCCATGGCGGCAGAGCCGGGCCAGATCCGCCAGACAACGCTCGGCTTCGGACAGGCGCTCGGCGACGAAGGCGTCGGCGGCCGCGCGGTCGGCGGTGGACTCGAACAGCTCGCGGTTGATTTCCTGCAGGCGGTGGCGCACTGCCGCCAGGGCATCGCGCCAGGCGTCATCGTCCTGGGCGCTGGAAAAGCTCGAAAAAACCCCTGGCTGATCGGTCTTCTTGTGTTCGAGCAGCAGATTGGTCACGCCGCCGTAGGCCGAGACCACGAAGATGCGGCCATAGGGGTTGGCGCGTCGCAGAATGATGTTGTCACGCACGGCGGCATAGTCACTCATCGAGGTACCGCCGATTTTTTCCACAGTGTGGCTCATGGTGTTGTGTTTCCTTGGCGTCGGACAGTCAGCGAATCCGGGGGCTGAACCCTGGGCGAAATCGGACATTACCGGCGGCCGTCAAGTCCTGGGCGCGAGCCGCAGCGGCGCCGGCGCCAGCGGCTGGACATTGCCGCGCGTTGCGATGAAACCGGGGCGCGGAGGCTGCCCACAGTAGGGTTCGCGCAAGCCATTGCTGATCGCGTTGTAGACGAAAAACACATTGCTGCGTGGATCCGGGGTGATGTTGCCGTTGGATCCGTGCATGACGTTGCTGTCGAACACCGTGGTCGTTCCCGGGGGGCCGACCGCAGCCACCACCTCTCCGCTCTGTTCGGCGATCCGGCGCAGGCAGGCATCGCTGGGCACCCCGTATTCCTGTTTGACCAGGGATTGCCGGTAGTGATTGGTGGGGGTTTCTCCGCTGCAGACCGCATAGCTGCGGTGGGAACCGGGAAGCAGCAGCAAGGGCCCGTTGTGAGCGTGGTTGCGGGTCAACGAGATGGAGATGCTCAGCGCCCGCATCCGCGGCATGCCGTCCTCGACATGCCAGGTCTCGAAATCCGAATGCCAGTAGAACTCCTTGCCGCCGAATCCAGGCTTGTAGTTGAGCCGGGACTGGTGAATGTATACCTCGTCGTCGAGGATGTAGCGGGCCAGCTCGAGCAGACGGGGATCTGCCGCGACCGCGGCGAACAGCGGGCTCAGCTGGTGGACCCGGAACAGCGAGCGCAAGGCCCCGGTCTCCCGTTCCCGGATTGCCTCCGGGCGCTGCGCGATCAGGGCATCGCCACGCAGCCGATCCAGTTCCGCCGTCATGGCAGCGATCTCGGCCTCGCTGAACAGGGCTTCCAGGATCAGGAAGCCGCGCTTTTCGTAGGCGTCTATGACCTCTCGCGCGACCGGCGCCCGCCGATCGGCAGGCGCATGGACCACCGGGTCGATACGCGGTCCCAGAGTTGCCTGACGGCCGCCCCGGGATGGGTAAAGATCCTGTGTCTTGGCGTTCAGGGACATGAACCCTCCTTCGATCAATTCAGTCGACTACGGCTTCGGCTTCCAGTGGATACACGCCATCGGCGTCATGGACCTCGGTGCCATTCAAGGGCGGGTTGAACACACAGGCCATGACCATCTCGGTCTCGGCGCGCAGGATGTGCTTGTCGTGCTGATCGAGGAGATATACGGTACCCGGCGCGATCGGGTAGGTCTTGCCGTCGGCCACGGTCTCCACTTCGCCGTATCCGGAGACGCAATACACCGATTCGATATGGTTCTGGTAATGCATCGGCAACTTCGCACCGCGGTAAATGGTAGTGATGTGAAAGGAAAAACCGGCGTTGTCATTTTTCAGCAGCAGCCGGGTGCTCTCCCAGCCGGGGGTCACGATGCGACGTCCGGTTTGCTCGGCATTGCGCAGGTTGCGTACGATCATTGGCTTGTTACTCCTTGGTTGCAGGCGGCGCTCAGGGCGCCTTGGCGTTTGTTGCGGGCGGCGCTCAGGACGCCTTGGCGGCACGGTCGCCGAGTTCCTGTTCGAGGCTGGCGGCGAGGATAACCAGGCCCTCGCGGAGCTCCGCCTCGGTGATGATGAGGGGGCACAGGCACTTGAGCACCTGACCGCGATTGCCCGAGGTTTCGATGATCAGCCCGCGCTCGAAGGCGGCGCGACTGATCCGCTCCGCGGTCTCGCCGTCGGCGCATTCGATGCCCTGCATCAGACCGCGGCCCTTGACCCGCACTCGGGCCACGCCGAATTTCTCGCTCAGGCTCTGCAACCCCGCTCGCAGCTGCTCCCCCCGGGCGCGGACCGAGTCGGCCAGGACGTCGTCGCTCCAGAAATGCTCCAGCGCTGCGGCAGCGGTGACGAAAGCATGATTGTTGCCGCGAAAGGTGCCGTTGTGTTCGCCCGGTTTCCAGACATCGAGCTCGGGACGGTACAGGAGCAGTGCCATGGGCAGACCATAGCCGCTCAGCGACTTCGATAGAGTGACCATGTCCGGCTTGATGCCGGCCGGCTCGAAGCTGAAAAAGGTACCTGTACGTCCGCAGCCCGCCTGGATGTCATCGACGATCAGCAGCATGTCGTGCTTGCGGCACAGGCGCTCGAGGCCCTGCAACCAGGCATTGCTGGCGGTATTGAGACCGCCCTCACCCTGGACAGTCTCGACGATCACGGCAGCCGGCAGATCCATCCCGCTGGAGGGATCACCCAGCATGCGATCGATCACTCTCAGGGTATCGGTATCGCGGCCCAGGTAGCCGGCGTAGGGCACGCGCGACACATGGGCCAGGGGGACTCCGGCGCCGCCGCGATGATGCTCGTTGCCGGTGGCCGCGAGCGCCCCCAGGGTGGCACCGTGGAAACCGTTGGTGAAAGCGATCACCGAGGTGCGGTCCTTGATCTTGCGAGCCAGTTTGAGCGCCGCCTCGACGGCGTTGGTGCCGGTCGGGCCAGTGAATTGCAGTCGGTATTCCAGCCCGCGGGGAGCCAGTATGCGATCGCGGAAGGCGGTCATGAACCTGGCCTTGCCCTCGGTGTGCATGTCGAGACCGTGGGCGACACCGTCGTCGGCAATATAGTCGAGCAACGCCCGTTTGAGCACCGGGTGGTTGTGTCCGTAGTTCAGGGCCCCGGCACCGGCCAGAAAATCGAGGTAGGCCTTGCCGTCTTCGTCATACAGGTAGGAGCCCCGGCCGCGGGTGAAGACCACCGGAAAAGAGTTGGCGTAGCACTGCGCCGAAGATTCGAGTTCGCTGAAAATATCCATGAATTTCCTCCGGATGTAATCGTAGGTTTGTCAGCTGGCCACAGGCGCTGAAAAAGGCCCGATCCGCAGCAACACCTCGTCTGCGTGGCAACCGTCGAAGTGGCGTTGCGACTCAAACAGCGTGGTGGTTTGAGTTTCCGCCGAGAGGGCTCGCGCCAGGCGTTCGAACAGCGCCCAGGAAGCCTGGTTGTCGTGCCCTATGGTGGTTTCGAGATAATGGATATCCGCGAGATCCGGACGTTCCAGTAGACCCAGCAAGAGCCGGGACCCCAGCCCCAGACCGCGGGCGGCGGCATCCACCGCCACCTGCCAGACAAACAGGGTGTCCGGGCGCGCTGGCACCCGGTAGCCGGAAATGAATCCGAGGGCGTTGCCATCCTCGGCCACGGCAATGATCGAGGTGTCGGCGAAGTGACTGCACTGCAACAGGTTGCAGTAACGGGAATTGGGATCCAACGGCGGACAGCGGGCGATCAGTTCATGGACCGCAATGCCATCGTCAGGCTGGGGTTGGCGAAATTGGATGCTGGGCGCGCCGCTGTCGCGGGCACCCCGACTGGAGTCCGGGTCAGCGTTACCTTCGTTGTTGTCCATCATAGGTCAAATCGTTTGCACTCGTTGCTTTATATTAATGAATGTAATGATTCCGCGGTGCCATGGGCACGGGGAAACATCCACCAGTACCAGCAGGGGACCACGTACTACCGGGAAAATCAGACTATTGACCGCGTGTTACAGGTAATTGACGATTTCCAGCCGGAGATGCGTGGCCCAGCGCTGAAATCAAGATGCATTGTACTCAAATCATCGCCCCATGCCAAGCGGAGCCATGCGCCCGGGCCGGCGGCGGCGCTGGATCCGCTAGAATGGCGCCCTTCGCCACCACCCGCAGAAACACCCTTGGACATCATCGCCGAGGTGCTGGTCGCCCTACGCCAGGTGATCCGCGCCACCGACCTGCACTCCCGCTACCTGATGAAAACCACCGGGCTCACAGCGCCCCAACTGCTGGTGTTGCGCGAAATCCAGGGCGCCGGGGAGCTCTCGGTCAGCGAACTGGCGCGGCGCATCAGCCTGAGCCAGGGCACAGTGACCAGCATCCTCGATCGCCTCCAGACCCGGCAACTGGTAACCCGGGAACGCTCGCAAATCGACAAGCGCAGAGTACTGCTGCGTCTGACCACCTCGGGCGATCAGGCTTTGAGCCGGGCGCCGCAGCCCCTCCAGGAGCACTTCGTGCGCAAGTTCGAAAGCCTGTCATCCTGGGAGCAACACATGATCCTGGCATCGCTGCAACGGGTCGCCCGGCTTATGGACGCAGACCACATCGACGCCGCGCCGGTGCTGGCGATCGGCGCCCTCGACCAGCGCGAGCCGCCAGACCCCGCAGCCTAACCACATCGGGCCCGGCGGCATCTATACTGGGCCGGAGAGGGCAGAGGCCCGCCGCTCCGAGGAACTGCCGCCATGAGCCATACTCCCCTGGGCTTGGTACTATCGACCGCCACCAAGGCGCCGCCCCGCGAACTGGCCGAGATCGGGCAGTTCGCCGAAGAGCGCGGCTTTGCCGCGGTGCTGGTCAACGAGGGCCGCGGCGACGCCCTGGCCTGCGCACAGGCCATCGGCGCGGCCACCGAGCGCATCCAGGTCGGCACCAACATCGCCAACATCTACTACCGTCACCCCTTCCTCGCGGCCATGGCCGCCGCCACCATCGCCGAACTGTCGGAAGGCCGCCTGGTGCTGGGCCTGGGCAGCAGCCACCGCCAACTGCTGGCCGCACAGCGCATAGCGGCGGGCTCACCCCGCGAGGACCTGCACGACTATGTGGTGCGGGTCAAGGGCATTCTGGCCGGAGAAGACGACAACCCCCTGTTCCCCCCGCGCCCCTGCCCCTACCCCGTGCCGGTGCTGGTGGCCGGACTCACGGTCGAGAGCGCGGCGGTGGCGGGCGGGGTCGGCGACGGTCTGATGCCCTTCCTGCCGTCCCTGGATCACCTCAAGAAGCTGTGCCGCGCGGCGCGGGATGCCGCCGCTGCGGCCGGGCGCGATCCCGCGGCCCTGGACTGTATCCTCAGCATTCCCACCTTCCTGTCCAACAACCTGGACGCGGCAAGGTCCGCCGCCAAACATAATCTGGCCTTTTTCGCGCGCCTCCCGAACTATCGCCGCCAATGGCGGCTGTGCGGCTTCGCGGACGAAATGGACGCCATCACCACGGCCTGGGAAACCGGCGACCGACGCGCCGCTGCGGCCTGTATCAGCGAACGCATGGTCAACCAGGTATGCGTCTATGGCTCACCGCAGATGTGCCGCTCGCAGCTGGCGGCCTTTCATGCCGCGGGCGCCCGCCTGCCGCTGCTCGCGGTGAGCCCGGTGGGCAACGCCGACCGGCTGGGCGCGACCCGGGAGGCAATCCGGCTATTGGCGCCCTGACCGCGGCGGCAAAATCAGCGATCACCTCAGTGGCTGATGCGGGCACCCGGCCGGTAACGATCGCCCTCGAAGGCGCCGAACAGACGCACCACCTGCGGATGGCCGACCGGCTTGCCGCTGGTGTCCGGGAGCAGATTCTGCTCGGACACATAGGCGACGTAGTAGGATCGGGCGTTTTCCGCCAGCAGGTGGTAGAAGGGCTGATCGCGATGCGGACGCACTTCCTCGGGGATTGCGGCCAGCCATTCCTCGGTGTTGTTGAAAACGGGATCGACGTCGAAGATCACGCCCCGAAACGGGTGAAAACGATGCTTCACCAGTTGCCCGATGTGGAATTTGGCGATATGGCGGATAGTCACGCTCAGACTCCGAAAACCGTAACCGCCGCGCCGCGCGCAACGGACTTTGATTCGAGCATTGTCACATCTTTCGATGCCATCGAAGGTTCCGGCATCTTCGCTCCCGAACCCGGGGCGCGTCTGGACCTCGCCCTCCTCAGTGGAACCCGGCATGGGCCCAGTGTCTGCGGACCGATGGCCGGGCTGCCACCTAACCGACCTGTTGCCCCCGCCCTTCCCAGTGGGGCTCCTGCAACTCGCGGCGGCGAATCTTACCGGTCATGCTGCGCGGCAGCGTGGCGACCATCTCTACCGATTTGGGCACCTTGTAAGCGGCGATCCGGGCACGCGCGAAATCCATCACCTGTTCGGGCCCAAGGCCGGAGCCCGGCCGCGGCACCACGAGGGCCTTGACCGCCTCACCCCAGTAACCGTCGGGAATCCCGATGACCGCAACGTCGCAGATATCCGGGTGCCCGGCCAGCACCCGCTCGATCTCGGCGGGGAAGATGTTCTCGCCGCCGCTGATGATCATGTCGGTGATCCGGTCGCAGATGTAGATGAAGCCCTCTTCGTCGGCCGTCGCCGCATCCCCGGTACGATACCAGCCCCCGGCCAGGGCGGCCGCACTGGCCGCCGGCTGTTGCCAATAGCCTCTGGGCATCCACCGGCATTTGAGCACCAGCTCACCCACTTCGCCGGCCGGCAGGCTCTCTCCCAAGGGGTTGACGATGCGCACGCTGGCGCCGGCGATAGGCTTGCCGCAGGAGCCCAGCTTGCCGCGCTCCGGCAGATGATCCTCCGGTGCCAGCCGGGTGACCATCCCGTAGTTCTCGGTGGCGCCGTAGAACTGGGCGAAACGGCAGCCGAACACCTCGATGGCCTCCTGGAGCAGCGACTCGGCGATCGGCGCCGCGCCATAGTGGATGCACCGCAAATGGGAGTAATCGCGCGCCCGCGCTCGCGGCTCACGCAACAGGGCGTGCATCATGGTGGGCACCAGCAGTACCTGGTTGGCGCGCCGCTCGACCAGCGTATCCAACACCTCGGTGGGCCGGAAATCGTCGAGCAGCTGGAGGTGCGCGCCGCGCAGCAGAAAGAACGTCGAATGGTTGACGCCGCCGACGTGAAAGAGGGGCATGACATTGAGGATCACCGACGCGACCCGGGAACCGACCAGTTGCTCGTCGACCAGCGCACGAAACAAGCTTTCGTAACCCTGATTGGTCAACCGCACCCCTTTGGGCCGACCGGTGGTGCCACTGGTGTAGAGCTGGAGGAGATCGTCCTCGCCGCGGGCACTCACCCTTGGTCTGGTGGTCAACTGGGCGTCGCGCCAGCGGCGGTAGTCCGGCCAACGATGGTGGCCGCCGTCCAGCGCAACGATATGGCGCAGTTGTGGACATTGCGGGGCGATCCGTTCGGCGACGTCGTAGAACTCGCGAGCCACGAACAGTATGGGGCTGGCGGTATCATCGAGCAGTTCAGCCAGTTCCCTTGGCGCCAGCCGCCAATTCAGGGGAGTCAGCGCATGGCCCGTGGCGCCGGCGCCGATCAACAGCTCGAAAAACTCGGGGCGGTTTCGGGACAGCATGACCACCCGGTCGCGGCGCGGCACCCCCACCCCCAGCAGTCCGTTGCCCACCTGCCAGCCGTGGGTGACCAGTTCACCGAAGCTGTGAGTTTCACCCCGAAAGCTGATCGCCGGGCTTCCGGCCCGGGTCTGGCGCAGCGTGGCAAAGCGGTCTGCAAACAGCATGACGACCTCCCGCATTATTGTTATTGGCTGGAGCTTAGAGCGAACCGCATGGCTGGGCAACAGGTGCGCGCCGGGGCTGCGCTACAATCCCGGCCTGCCAGACCATCGGGGCACGACGCCATGACAGCGGCCTTCAAAGCGGATCAACCGCTCGACCTCGCCGCCGCGCTTGAACGCCTGACGGCCGATGGCTTGCTGCACCGGCAGGACGCCAACCAGGTGGCCGGCAGCCACCGCAGCCGCGAACAGGCGCTCAGGCATCCCCTGATCTACATCGCCAGCCAGCAACTGGAGAGCGCTGCCCGGCCCGGCCGGGTGCTCGATCTCGAAGCCCTCACCCAGTGGCTGGCGGACGCCGCCGGACTGCAGGTACAGCGCATCGATCCGCTGAAGATCCGCGTCGCCGAGGTGACCCGGGTGATGTCCTTCGAATTCGCCAAACGCCACGGCATTCTCTGTCTGGAGGCCGGCGCCGAAGAAATCGTGATCGCCACGGCGCAACCCTTCGTCACCGCCTGGGTCTCGGGCCTGGAACAGGCAGCGCGCAAACGGGTGCGCCGGGTGGTCGCCAACCCCGCCGACATCGAGAAATATCTGCTCGAGTTCTACACCCTGTCGCGCTCGGTGTTCGGCGCGGGATCCGCGGTGACCGGCACCCGTCCCGGGACCGGCAATTTCGAGCAGCTGCTGGAACTGGGCTCGCTCAAGGATCCGGACGCCCAGGACCAACACATCGTCAATATCGTCGACTGGCTGTTGCAGTACGCCTTCGACCAGCGCGCCAGCGACATCCATATCGAACCTCGCCGCGAACTGGGCAAGGTGCGCTTCCGGATCGACGGCGTGCTGCATCGCGTCTACGAACTGCCCAGCCCGGTGCTGGCGGCGGTGACCAGCCGACTGAAGATCCTCGGGCGGATGAACGTGGCGGAGAAGCGCAAACCCCAGGACGGCCGTGTCAAGACCCGTTCCCCGGCCGGCGGAGAAATCGAGCTGCGCCTCTCCACCCTGCCCACGGCCTTCGGCGAGAAGATGGTGTTGCGCATCTTCGACCCGGAAGTGTTGCTGCGCAGCTTCACCGAACTCGGCCTCAGCGGCGAGGACTACCGGCGCTGGCAACAGATGATCAACCGGCCCCACGGTATAGTCCTGGTCACCGGGCCCACGGGGTCGGGCAAGACCACCACCCTGTACTCCACGCTCAAGCAGCTCGCGACCGAGGAGGTCAACGTCAGTACGGTGGAAGATCCGATCGAGATGGTCGAGGAAAGCTTCAACCAAACCCAGGTGCAACCGCAGATCCAGTTCGGCTTCGCCGAGGGGGTGCGAACCCTGATGCGCCAGGATCCGGACATCATCATGGTGGGTGAAATCCGCGACCTGGAAACCGCGGAAATGGCGATCCAGGCGGCGCTGACCGGGCACCTGGTGCTGTCCACCCTGCACACCAACGACGCCCCCACCGCCCTCACCCGGCTGCTCGACCTGGGCGTGCCCGCGCATCTGCTCAAGGTTACCCTGAATGGCATCATGGCCCAGCGCCTGGTGCGCACCCTGTGCCCGCATTGCGCCTTGTCGGCACCGGTGGATGCCCAGGCCTGGCACACCCTGATACAGCCCTGGAAAGCACCGCCGCCGGCCCGGTTCCGCGAGCCCGGCGGTTGCCTGGAATGCCGCGACACCGGCTATCGCGGCCGCCAGGGTCTGTACGAAATCATGCCCATCAGCGAGACCCTCAAGCCGCTGATCATCGATCAGTGCGACATTTCCGCGCTCCGCGCCCAGGCCGTGCGCGAGGGCATGCGCACCCTGCGTCTGGCGGGTGCCCAGCAAGTCGGCGCCGGCAGCACTTCAGTCGCCGAGGTGTTGCGGGTGACCCCGGAACTGGGGCGCTGAATATGCCCGACCGCCCCGCCCTCTCCACGGCCCGCTCGACGCTGTTCGAGCGCCAGCGTGAGCAGTTCCTCGAAACCGTCGGTGAACCCGCGCGCGCGCGCTTGGCGCGGCTGTGCCGCGACCCCGATTTCGCCGCGGAGCTGGCCTGGGTGTGGTCGGCGAGCGAATTCGCCGCCGCCGTCTGCAGACGACAACCAGAGGCCTTTCTCGAACTGGCGGAAAACGAAATCTTCGGCCATCCCCACCAGACCGGCGCGCTCGAAGCGGCGCTGGCCGCGGAGCTCGAGGGCTGCGCTGACGAAGACAGTCTCGGCGGACTGCTGCGATGCTTTCGCAATCGCCAGATGCTGCGGATTGTATGGCGAGACCTGACCCGGCGCGCCGACCTCGAGGAGACGCTGGCCGCATTGACCGAACTCGCCGAAGCCTGCGTGCGCGGCGCCCTGCAAGTACTCCATCCACTGGCCTGCGCACGCTGGGGCCAGCCCCTGGGGCAGGAGTCCGGCCGACCCCAGGAATTGGTGGTGGTAGCCATGGGCAAGCTCGGCGGCGGCGAACTCAACCTGTCTTCGGACATCGACCTGTTGTTCACCTATCCGGAAGGCGGCGAAAGCGACACCAACCGCGGCCTCGACAACCAGGAATTCTTCCTGCGCCTGGGGCGCACACTGATTCGCGCCCTGGATCAGCACACCGCGGACGGCTTCGTGTTCCGGGTCGACATGCGCCTGCGGCCCTACGGCGACAGCGGGCCACTGGTCGCGAACTTCGATGCCTTCGCCGATTACTATCAGACCCAGGGGCGGGACTGGGAGCGTTACGCGATGATCAAGGCCCGGCCGATCAGCGGCGCCGCCGAAGACCGCGCGCGGCTCGAAGAGCTGCTGCGTAACTTCACCTACCGCAAATACATCGATTTCTCGGTGATCCAGTCGCTGCGCGACATGAAGGCGCTGATCAACCGCGAGGTGGCCCGCCGCGAACTGACCGACAACATCAAGCTCGGCAGCGGCGGCATTCGCGAGATCGAATTCATCGCCCAGGCCTTCCAGCTCATCCGCGGCGGTCGCGACCCGCGCTTCCAGACCCGGCGCCTGGCCGAGGTGCTGGCGCTGATCGACCGCGAGGGGCTGCTGCCCGACGGCGCCGGCGCGCAGCTGTGGGACGACTACCGCCTGCTGCGCGATACCGAACACGCACTGCAGGCCTGGCGGGATCAGCAGACCCAGCAACTGCCCGACGCCGCCGAAGACCGCGAGCGCCTGGCGCAGGTGCTGGGCCACCCGGGCTGGGCGGCTTTCGCTGCCGCCCTGGCAGCCGCCAGAGCCCGGGTACAGGAGCTGTTCGCAGCGGTGGCGGCGCCCGCGGAAACCGAGGCAGACGACACCCCGGCGCGCACCGCCTGGCTGGAAGCCGGCGGCGAAGGTGCCGAGACCGATCTGGCCGAACTGGGTTATGGCGCCGATGCCGCCACCGCCGCAGCCGCGCTGCGCGAACTGTTCACGGCGCGGCCCGTGCAGGCAATGACCGCTCAAGCCCGGGAGCGCCTCGATCAACTGATGCCACTGCTGATCGGGGATTGCATTGCGGCGGGCAGCCCGGCGGAAACCCTGCGCCGCATCAACCTGGTGCTCGCCGCGGTGGCACGACGCAGCGTCTACCTCACTCTGCTCAGCGAGAACCCCGGGGCCCGCCAGCAGCTGGTCCGGCTCTGTGCCGCCAGTCCCTGGATCGCCGGCGAGCTGGCCCAGCACCCCGCCCTGCTCGACGAACTGCTCGATCCGGGCACGCTCTACCGCCCGCCGGATCGCGAAGGTATTGCCCGTGACCTGGAGGAACAATTGCGGCGGATGCCGGCCGGCGATCTCGAAGCCCAGATGGAAGCGCTGCGCTACTTCCGCCGCGCCCACGCCCTGCGGGTGGCAGCCGCGGAAATCACCGGCGCTCTGCCACTGATGCAGGTCAGCGATTACCTGACCTGGCTGGCGGAGGCGATCCTGGGTGCGGTGCTGGATATCGCCCGCACCCATCTCGGCACCCGGCACGGCAAGCCGGGCACCGCGCCCGACGCCCCGACACCCGGCTTTCTGGTGCTGGGCTACGGCAAGCTCGGCGGCATCGAACTGGCCCATGGTTCGGACCTCGATCTGGTGTTCCTCCACGACGCCCAGGGCGCGCTGGACACCGACGGCGAGCAGCCGCTCAGCAACGAGCAGTTCTTCATCCGCCTCGGCCAGCGCATCATCCATATCCTCAACACCCGCACCGCCTCGGGCACCCTGTACGAAGTCGACATGCGGCTGCGCCCCTCGGGCAACTCGGGACTGCTGGTGAGTTCGCTGGCCGCGTTCGAGCGCTACCAGATGAGCGACGCCTGGAGCTGGGAGCATCAGGCCCTGGTCCGTGCCCGCGCGATCGCCGGGGACCCGGCGCTCGCCGAGCGTTTCGACGAAATCCGCCGCGCCATCCTCTGCCGCCCCCGCGACCGCGCCGAGCTGGCGCGCGAAGTCCGCGCCATGCGCCAGCGGATGCGTACCCATCTGGGTACGCCGCAGCGCACTTCGGCAAGCGAGGTGTTTGACCTGAAGCAGGATCCGGGCGGTATCGTGGACATCGAATTTATGGTTCAATTCCTAGTCTTGGCCGAGTCTCACTGCCACCCCGATCTGACCCGCTGGACCGACAACATTCGCATCCTGGGTGACCTCGAGGCGGCGAATGTATTGCGCGTGGCGGATACCGAAGTCCTGCGCGAGGCCTACAAGAGCTACCGCATGGCGGGACACCGGCTGCAGTTGCAGGGTCTGCCCGGCAGGGCGATGGCGGCGGAGTTCGCCGACCAGCGCGCCGCGGTCACCGCCATCTGGGAACGCCTGCTGGGCACCTGACGACATTGCTTGAAGGAGAGCAAACCCATGTCCTTTGCGGATCGCGACGGGTTCATCTGGTTCGACGGCCAACTGGTGCCATGGCGCGAGGCCAAAGTGCATGTGCTGACCCACACCCTGCACTATGGCATGGGCGTGTTCGAAGGCGTCCGCGCCTATCACACCGAGAGCCGGGGCACGGCCATCTTCCGCCTCGAGGATCACACCAGGCGGCTGTTCAACTCCGCCAAGATCCTCGGCATCTCCATGCCTTTCGACGCCGAGACGCTCAACGCCGCTCAATGCCGGGTGGTGCGGGAGAACGGCCTGCACGAGGGCTATGTCCGACCGCTCGCCTTTCTCGGTTCCGAGGGTATGGGATTACGCGCCGACGGCCTGCGCACCCACGTCATCGTCGCCGCCTGGGAATGGCCCTCCTACATGAACCCGGAAGCCCTGGAGCTGGGCATCCGTATCCGTACCTCGTCGATCACCCGCCACCACGTGAATATCACCATGTGCAAGGCCAAGGCGACCGGCAACTACACCAACTCGATGATGGCGCTGCGCGAGGCCCTGCAGTGCGGCTACGACGAGGCCCTGCTGCTCGACCCCGAAGGCTATGTCGCCGAGGGCAGCGGCGAGAACATCTTCATCATCAACCGCGGCGTGCTCTATACCCCGGAGCTGACCTCCTGCCTCGAAGGCATCACCCGGGAGACCGTGATCGAACTGGCGCGGGAGTGCGGCTACGAAATCCGCGAGAAGCGCATCACCCGCGACGAGGTCTATGTCGCCGACGAGGCCTTCTTTACCGGTACCGCAGCCGAGGTACTGCCGATCCGCGAACTGGACAACCGGGTGATCGGCAATGGCCGGCCCGGGCCCATCACCACCAGGTTGCAAAGCCTGTACTTCGACGCCGTGCGCGGCCGCCTCGACGCCCACCCGGAGTGGCTGACGCCGGTCGATGGCTGACCATGACCGCGGACCCGGACGACAGCAGCGGCCCCCGGATCCTGGTGGTCGGCGCCTCCTGGGTCGGCGACATGGTCATGTCCCAGGCGCTGTTCATGGCGCTGCGCCAACGGCATCCCGGCTGCCGCACCACCGTGCTCGCACCGGCCTGGAGCCGCCCCCTGCTGGCGCGCATGCCGCAGATCGACTCCGCCATCGACCTGCCCTTCGCGCACGGCGAATTCAACCTCGGCGGCCGCCTGGCATTGGCGCGGGGTCTGCAACCCAAGCGCTTCGACCGCGCCATCGTGCTGCCCAATTCCTTCAAGTCGGCACTGATTCCCGCCTTTGCCGGCATCCCGGTGCGCACCGGCTGGCGCGGCGAAATGCGCTTCTGGCTGCTCAACGACATCCGCCTGCTCGACAGGCAGCGCTACCCGCTCATGGTGGAGCGCTTTGTCGCGCTGGCCTATCCCGAGGGCCGGCCGCTGCCCGACCCGCTGCCGCGTCCCCGGCTGCACGCCGATGCCGAGCGCCTCACCGCACTGCGCGAGCAGTTCGGCCTCGATCCGGGCGCACCTGTGCTGGCGCTGTGCCCAGGCGCCGAATTCGGCCCCGCCAAGCGCTGGCCGGAACGGCACTACGCCAGTGTCGCCGGCACCCTGATCGCGCGCGGTTGGCAGGTCTGGCTGCTGGGCTCGGCGCGCGACCGTGATGTCGCCGCTGCGGTCATCGCCGCGCTTCCCGCGACACAGCGCCACAGTGCCCACAATCTCGCCGGCGCCACAGAGCTGGTCGATGCGGTCGACCTGCTAGCCGGGGCCGATCTGGTGGTGAGCAATGACTCCGGCCTGATGCATATCGCCGCGGCCCTGAATCGCCCCCTGGTGGTGGTCTATGGCGCCAGCAGCCCGGCGTTCACGCCGCCGCTGTCGGAGCGCGCGGAAACCCTGGCGATCCCGGTCGACTGCGGTCCCTGCTTCCAGCGCGAATGCCCCAAGCGTCACCTGAAGTGCTTGAATGACCTGCAACCCGAGCTGGTGTTGGCCGCCGGCGAGCGCCTACTGGCCAACGGCTGAGTGGGGCGGCGATGCAGCTGGCGGTCTGCCTGTTCAAGTACTTTCCCTACGGCGGTCTGCAGCGGGATTTCCTGCGCATCGCCCTGGCCTGCCGAGCGCGCGGCCACCGCGTCCGGGTGCTGACCCTGGGATGGACCGGCGAACGCCCACAGGGGCTCGACATCGAGGTGGTCGCGGCACGCGGCCTGAGCGGCCCGGCACGCTACCGGAATTTCTGTACCGCGGTGCAGCAGCGTCTCGCCCAGGCACCCGCCGATGCCGTGGTCGGCTTCAACAAGATGCCCGGGCTGGATATCTACTACGCCGCGGACCCCTGTTACGCCCACAAGGCCCGAACCCAGCGCGGGCCCCTGTACCGGCTGTCGCCCCGCTATCGGCATTTTTCCCACTATGAAAGGGCAGTGTTCGCGGCCTCGGCCAATACCGAGATTCTGATGATCTCCGACCTCCAGAAACCCCTGTTTCAACACTACTACGGGACCCCGGCGACCCGCTTTCACGAGCTCCCGCCCGGTATCGATCCCAGCCGGCGGGCCACCCCCGACGCCGCCGACCAGCGCCGCGGCCTGCGCGCCGAATTCGGCATCGAAGCGACCCAGCCGCTCCTGCTGATGATCGGCTCGGGCTTCCGCACCAAGGGTCTGGACCGCGTGCTGGAGGGGCTGGCGTCGCTGCCGCCGGCACTGGCCGCGACCCGGCTGCTCGTCATCGGCCAGGACGACCCGCGTGCCTTCCAGCGCCTCGCGCGCCGGCTCGGGGTCGGCGACCGGGTACGCTTCTTCTCCGGCCGCGATGACGTACCGCGCTTCCTGCAGGGCGCCGATCTGCTGGTGCATCCCGCCTACAGCGAGAATACCGGCACCGTGCTGCTCGAGGCGCTGGTCGCCGGCCTCCCGGTATTGACCACCGCCAACTGCGGCTACGCCGGCCATGTTGCGCGCTCCGGCGGCGGTCGGGTATTGCCGGATCCGTTTCGACAGGCAGATTTCAATCACGCGCTCGCCGAGCTGCTCACCGGGGACCGGGCAGTGCTGCGCCGGCGGGCGCTGGACTGGGCGGGGCAGGCCGACATCTATCGCCTGGCGGAACAGGCCGCAGTGCTGATCGAGCGGCTGGCCCCGGGAAGGGAGCGCGCATGCGCGTCATGATCAGCGGCGAACTCGCCCGCGCCTGGGCGGGCCGCGACCTCTTCGAGCAGATGCTGCGGCTCGAAGGAGAGGAATACCGGGCCCTCGAGGGTCGCCGCACCCTGCGCTTCGAACTCGACGGCCGGGCCTATTTCGCCAAGGTCCACCAGGGCATCGGCTGGCGGGAAATCGCCAAGAATTTGCTGCGCCTGCGCCTGCCGGTGCTCGGCGCCGAGCAGGAGTGGCGGGCGATCACCCGCCTGCGCGGGCTGGGGCTGGACACCATGCGCGCGGTGGCCTTCGGCAAGCGCGGCTGGAATCCGGCGCAACGGCTGTCGTTCCTGGTCACCGAAGCGCTGGAGCCGAGCATTGATCTGGAGACCTTCTGCACCAACGGCGGCCTGGCCGGACTGGGGATTGCGGAACGACGACGCCTGATTGCACGCGTCGCCGACATCGCCCGCACCCTGCACGACCATGGCCTCAACCACCGCGACCTCTACCTCTGCCACCTGCTGCTCGATACCGCACCGCGGTGGCGCAACGCACCGCCGGCGGAGCGGCCGCTGTACCTGATCGATCTGCACCGCATGCAAAAGCGGCGCCGCATTCCCTGGCGCTGGCGCCGCAAGGATCTCGCCAGTCTCTGCTATTCGGCCCGGCGGGCCGGCTTCAGCCGGCGCGACGAACTTCACTTCCTGCGCCATTATCAGGCCGGCGGCCTGGGCATGGCACTGGCCGCCCGGCCCTGGCGCCAGGTGGACCGGCGCGCCCGGAGGCTGTACCGCAAGGGGGTGCGCAAGGGGTATCACTCATGACCGGCGCGCGCCTGACCATCGCCGATGCGGAGCGCGCGCTGTTCGCCGCGCGGGGGCTGGACAGCTTCGAGGCACTCTGGAGCACGGCTGCCGCCAGGGTCGAGGCCGGCAACGCCGCGCGTGGCGGCAGCAGTACGGTTGCCTTGCTGGAGCTCGAAGCGCCCGAGGGGACACGCCGGTTCTATCTCAAGCGCCAGCGCAATTTCAATTGCCGCACGCCGCGCCATTGGCTGGGGGGCATCCCGGTCGCGCAGCGGGAGTGGTGCGCGATCCAGGCGTTGGCACGACGGGGGATCGCCACCCTGGAAATCGCAGCCTACGGCCGCCACCATCGCCGGGGCGACGACCGCGCGCTGCTGCTCACCCGCGCCCTCGACGGCCATCAGGACCTGGACGCCTGGCTGCACGACCACCCGGACCGCGCGGCCCGCAGCCGGCTCGCGGAAACCGTCGGAGCGCTGATCGCCGCGCTCCACGGCGCCGGCTGGCGGCACGGCTGCCTGTACCCCAAGCACCTGTTCATAGCACGCGATTTCCCGGCGCGGACTGCCGCCAATCCGCTGCGGCTGATCGATCTCGAGAAGTGCAAGCGTATCCGGCGCCCCCGCGGGGGAGTGCGCGACCTGGACACCCTGTTTCGCCACTGCCCGGCATTGGACGCCACCCTGCGGGAACAGCTGCTGGCAAGCTATATCGCGGGGCTCGGCGTCAACCTCGACACCCGGCAACTGGCCGAACGGGTCGCGCGGAACAAGCGATGACCCCGTCGCCCGTGGACTTCGCCCAACTGCGTGCCGCGGCTCCCGGCAGCCTCGAATGCTTCGAGTTGGCGCTGGTGGGCCGCGAACCACTGCGGATCATTCAGGTGCACCGCCATCTGCCCGGACGCCGGCTGGCCTGCCGCGCCCGCTGGGGCAACGAGCAACTGTTGGTGAAACTGTTCTTTCGCCACCGCGACTACCGACGCGAACGCGCCGGGCTGGAGCTGCTCCACGATCGGGGCGTGCCCAGCCCCAGGATCCGCTGGCACTACCATGCCGGCGACGCCTGGCTGCTGGCCACCGAGTGGCTGCCCGAGGCACACGCACTCGATTCCGGCCTCTGCCGGCCGCACTCGGCGGCGGACGCGCGCGCGGTGTTTGCGCTGCTCGGCACCCTGCACCGCGCCGGGCTGATCCAGGAGGATGCTCACCTCGACAATTTCCTGCTCTCGGGTGCGCGCGCCTACGCCATCGACGGCGCCGGTATCCGCCGCGCCGCCGGCAGTGGGGACACGACCGCCAATCTGGCGCTCTTGCTGGCCCAGTTCCCGCCCGGCAGCGACCACCAGGTGCTCTCCCTGGCCGCGGCCTACGGACCGCTGCCGGCCCCCCGCCGACTGGCGCGCGCCCGGGATCGAGCCCGCCGCCGGCGGCTGCGGGCCTATCGCCGCAAATGCCTGCGCAATTGCAGTGAATTCACCGTCGAGCGCTCCTGGCGCCGGTTCACAGCGCGCCGGCGCGATCGCCGGGACAGGAATTTTCTGGAGTTGCTGGCCGATCCCGGACCCGCGGTCGCCGGCGCGCAGCGCCTGAAGGACGGCAACACCGCCACCGTGGTGCGCTGCGGTACACCGGCATCGGACCTGGTGGTGAAACGCTACAATGTCAAGAACTGGCGGCACGCCCTGAGTCGCGCCCCGCGCCGTTCGCGGGCCTGGATCTCCTGGCAGAACGCCAACCTGCTGGCGCACATCGGGGTATCCACGCCGCGGGCCCTGGGTCTGCGGGAAGAGCGCTGGGGGCCGTTCAGGCGCGTCACCTACCTGATCACGGAGGCCAGCGACGGGGTGCCACTGCACGACTGGTTGCGCGCGCGGCCGCCGAACGAAGTGCCGGCCTGGCTCGACCGGGCCCTGCTGCAGACGCTCGCCAGCCTGGCCCGCAGCGGGATCAGCCACGGCGATCTCAAGGCGACCAATTTCCTGGTCGAAGAGAGGCGCGAACGCTTGCTGCTCATCGATCTCGACGCCATGCGGCTCCACCGCAGCGGCAGCCGCCACAGGCGTGCCCTGCAACGCGACTTGCGGCGTTTCCTGGCCAACTGGGACGCCGGCCTGCAACAGCACTTCGCCCGACTGCTGGCACCACTGGCCGCCGGTCACCGTATCGCAAAGGAGCTCTAGGTTTGCCCACCATCGTACTCGGCCTCTCCGGCGCCCTCGGCCACGATCCGTCCGCCGCCCTCTATATCGACGGCCACCTGGCCGCCGCCGCGGAGGAAGAGCGCTTCATCCGCGACAAGCACGCCAAGAACCGCATGCCGCTGGAAGCGGCCCGCTTCTGCCTGCGCCAGGCCGGGGTGAGCCCGGCGGACGTCAGCCTGGTGGCGGTGCCCTTCGCACCCATACCCCTGTCGTCCCCGGCGCGCTGGCACTTCGCGCGCCGTTACTGGTACGCACCGGACCGCGCCCTGGATGCCCTGCTCAACGGCAACCGGCGCTACCGGCGCTACCGCGACCGTATCTTCGAACTGCTGCGCACGCTGGGCATAGATCCCCGGCAGATCGAATTCGAGCCGGTCGAGCACCATCTCGCGCATGCCAGCAGCGCGTACCACCTGAGCGGTTTCGAGGGCAAGACCGCGATCCTCGGCGTCGACGGCAAGGGCGAGTACGCCACCACCTTCTTCGGCTACGGCGAACACGGTCGCATCCACAAGATCAAGGAATTCTACGACCCGGATTCGCTGGGCGGCCTCTATGGCGCACTCACCGAGTACCTGGGCTTCGAGATGCTCGACGGCGAGTACAAGGTGATGGGCATGGCCCCCTATGGCGACCCGGACCGCCACGACCTGTCGCGCCTGCTCGACTGTGACGGCCGCAGACTGCGGGTCAACACCAGGTACGTCAACACCGTCGGCATGCGCCGCTACAAGGAGAACGGCAAGGGCTTTTACTTCAGCCCCCGGCTGATCGAATGGCTGGGGCCACGCCGCCGCGGCGACAGTGCCGATCAGCCCTATATCGACTATGCCGCGACCATTCAGGCGCTCTACGAGGAGGCCGTGCTCAAACTGATGGATCACTATCTGGGCGACATCCTGCGCGAGACCGGCCGTCTGGCCTTCTCCGGGGGCGGCGCGCTCAACGTCAAGCTCAATCAGAAGATCATCGCCCGCCCGGAAGTGCGCGAGCTGTTCGTGCAGCCGGCTTCCGGCGATGCCGGCACCGCGGTGGGCGCCGCCTCCCATGCGCTGGTCCAGCGCGGCATCCGCCCCGAGCCCATGGAGCATGTCTATCTGGGGCCCGCCTACACCACGGAGGAATGTCTGGCGGCGTGCCAGCGCCACCCGCAGCGCCCGCGCTGGGAACGGGTGGCGGATATCCCGCAGCAGGTAGCACGATTGCTCGCCGACGGCCACCCCGTGGCCTGGTTCCAGGGCCGCATGGAATTCGGGCCCCGCGCCCTGGGCGGGCGCTCCATCCTCGGCTGCCCCAGCGTTGCCGGCATCGCCGATCGCATCAACGAGCAGATCAAGTTTCGCGAGCGCTGGCGGCCGTTCTGCCCGAGCCTCCTCGATCGCGTCCGGCCACAGATGTTCAAGGTGGATCACCCGGCGCCCTTCATGACCTTCACCTTCGAGGTGAACGACGCCTGGAAGTCCCGGGTTCCGGAGGTGGTCCACGAAGACGGCACCGCCCGTGCCCAGGCGCTGGAGCGGCGCCACAATCCGCGCTATTACGAACTGATGGAAGAACTCGAACGCCTCACCGGCAACGGTGTGGTGCTCAACACCTCGCTCAACCGCCGCGGCGAACCCATGGTTTGCTCGCCCGATGACGCCCTGGAAATGTTCTTCGGCTCCGATCTGCAGTACCTGGCGATGGAAGATCTGCTGATCAGCAAGCCCGGCCCACCCCGTGGCTGAAGCGCCGCTGTTCAGCATCGTCATTCCCTGCTTCAACTACGGCCACTGGTTGGAGCGGACGGTGAACTCGGTACTCGCCCAGGACGGCGGCGACTGGGATCTGCTGGTGATCGACGACGGCTCGACGGACACCACCGCACAAGTGGGTCGGGACCTGCTCGGCCGCCATCCCGGGCGGTTGCGCTTTCTGAGTCAGCCCAACCGCGGCGTGGCCGCGACCCGCAACCGCGGCATCGACCAGACCCAGGGACGCTACTTGATCTTTCTCGACGCCGATGACGAACTGGCTCCCAACGCCCTGGCGAGCTATCGCCAGCTGATCGAGCGGGCACCCCAGGCCGACCTGCTGGCCGGCACCCACCTGGTGGTCACCCCCGACGGCCGCACCAAGCCTTGCCCCGTGGGCACACTGCCGGCGGAACCGCGTCGGCGCTTCAAGACCTATCTGTTCGACGGGGCCCTGCATTTCGCCGGAAGTGCTGCGGCATTCCGCCGCGGCGCGCTCGCCGCGCGTCGCTACCCCGAGCACATGCCCTCCACCGAAGACATCCCGGTGTTCGCCTATCTGCTGGCCACCGGCGAGATCGCAGTCACCCCGGCGGTGGTGGCGATCATGCACCAGCACCCGGACTCCCTGCGCCACGACACCCGACGCGCCGCGGCCGCGGCGCCGGCCCTGCTCGAGGAGGTGTTTCGCGCCGACCTGATGCCCGGCTGGACCCAGGCCTACCGCAGGCGCTACCAGGCTCGGCGCTGGCTGTCGCTGTTTCGCTCCCATTACCTGGCCGGAGAACGCCCGGCGGCCCTCGACTGCTTTCACCGCGCGCTGCGCCTCGAGCCCCTGGCGACGCTCAGCCGCTGGTCCTACCTGCGCAAGTACCTGAAGCTGCGCTGCGGCCTGGGACCGGAGAAAAAGTCGTGACCCGCGGTCTGGCGTACATCCTGTCCTCGAACTTCAGCGGCTCGCACTTTGTGTCACTGATGCTCGGCAGCCATGCGCGCTGCGTGCCCCTGAGCGACCCGCAGGGATGAGATCGCCTGCGAACTGGATATGCGGCCGGACGCTAACCGGAAGGCCCACCGATCAGCATCTCGGCCGGTGCCGGCAGTGGGCGACCACTGCGGGCATAGCCGCGGCGAAAGGCGTCCATCGAGGTGCGCACCAGCCCCCAATCGCCGGGATAACGCATCAGGTGGCGGAGATTGCGGGCCACCAGGGCAGCGCCCAGCGGCGCGTTGCGAAACTCCAGGTCGGCGACATCGATGAGGCCGAGATCGCCGGTCTCGCCCACCACGAGGTTGCCGAAGTGCAGCGAACGGAAGTAGACCCCCAAGCCATGCAGCTCGCCGAGAAAGCCGCCGAAGCGGGCGATCCAGGGTTCGCAGTCGGCCTCGGCTACCAGCAATTCGCGCAGCGTGCATCCCGCCAGCGGCCGATACAGCACCGCTGTGCGCTGCAAATGGGGAATGCGCAGCAGGCGCTCCGGAACCACGGTGGGGATGCCCAGCCGCCCCAGGCGTTCGGCATTGCGCTGGAAGCGCCGGGAATAGGGCCGCATCAGGGCGCTGCTGAACAGCCGCTTGCGCCGAAACAGTTTCAGGTAGTGGCCATCTCCGAGCGCGAGCAGTTTGGCGCCGTGGTGATCGGCCTCCAGCACCCGGGCACCCGCGGTCAACTGCTGATAGGCGGCTTCGTCCAGCCTGTCAAACCCGTCTGTGCTCAGCATTTCAGATCGTCGCCCGCCCGGCATCCGACAAAGCGACATTCTAGCCGGTTGGCGGTAACTTTCTTTACAACCGCGCCGTCATCCACGGCATTTGCTAGAGTCGCGGCCCACACCGGCAGCGCGCTCGCGGCAGCAGCGCCAGCAACCGACCGAGGAACCCAGGGTTGACCCATATCCTGCTGGTCAAGCTCAGCTCCATGGGCGACCTGATCCAGCTGCTACCGGCACTCAGCGACGCCCGCGCGCAGCACCCGGAGCTGCGCTTCGACTGGGTAGCCGATACCGCCTTCGCGGAGATCCCCCGCTGGCATCCGGGGGTCGACCGGGTGATCGTCAGCGCCCACCGCCAGTGGCGCGAACGCAAGAGTGAATTTTTGCGCCACGGCGCCGGCGCCTGGCTGCGCGAACTGCGCGCCCGCCGCTACGACCTGGTGATCGACGCCCAGGGCAGCTGGAAAAGCGCCGCGGTGACCGCCCTGGCGCGCGGGCCGGGCGCCGGTCTGGACCGCACCGGCATCCGCGAGCCCGGCGCCCAGTGGCTCTACCGGCAGCGTTACCCGGTGCCCCGCAACCGGCACGCCATCGCCCGCTGGCGGGCACTACTGGCCATGGCGATCGGCTATCGCCAGCCCACCGGGGATCTGGATTTCGGTCTATCCGCAGTGTCCTGGCCGGTGCCGCCGGTCGATCTGCCAGCCCCCGCGCTGACCCTGGTCACCAATGCCACCTGGCCGACCAAGCATTGGCCGGATGCTCATTGGCACCAACTGATCGAACGCGGGCTCGATCATGGCTACAGCCTGGTGCTGCCCTGGGGCAGCGCAACCGAACGGCAGCGGGCCGAGCGCCTGGCGGCGAATCGTCCCGGTGTCCTGGTACCGCCCCGGATGTCGCTCACCGAAATCGCCGGGCTGCTGGCCACCAGCGTCGCGGTGGTGAGTGTGGATACCGGCCTGGCACACCTGGCCGCCGCCCTGGGGCGCCCGGTGCTCACCCTGTACGGGCCCACGAATCCGCGCTTGATCGCGGCCACCGGCCCCGCGGCGCAGCACCTGCAGGCCGACACCCGCGACTGCATTCCCTGCGGCCGCCGCCAGTGCCGTATCCCGGGCTATCAGGGCCCGGAGGCCCAGTGCCTGCGCGAGCTGACCCCGGCACTGGCATGGGCACGGCTGGAACAGGTACTCTCCCCCTCCCCCGGCTGAGCGCCACCATCGAGGAGTCTTCCGTTGCCGGCTGAATTTCCGCCCTTCGAACGCGCCCGGGTTCTGGTGGTGGGCGACATCATGCTCGACCGCTACTGGTACGGCCCGACCGCACGCATCTCCCCGGAAGCGCCGGTGCCGGTGGTCCGCATCACCGCCGCCGACGATCGCCCGGGGGGCGCCGCCAACGTCGCACTCAATCTCGCCGCGCTGGGCGCCAGGGTCGGCGTGGTCGGCGCCGTCGGCGAGGACGAGGCTGCCGCCATCCTCGCCAGCCAGCTGGCGGCGGCCGGGGTCGCAGCCCATCTGCTCTCCTGCCCGGACCGGCCGACCACCACCAAGCTGCGCGTCATGAGCCGCAACCAGCAGCTGCTGCGCCTGGATTTCGAGGACCCGCCGACCGCGGCGGACATCGCCGCCCTGCCGGCCAGGGTCGAGGCGCTGCTGAGCACCTGCGACATTCTGGTGCTGTCCGACTACGCCAAGGGCAGCCTGCAGGACCCCGCCGCCCTGATCGAGCGAGCCACGGCCGCCGGCGTGGCCGTGCTGGTGGATCCCAAGGGCAACGATTTCCGCCGCTACCGGGGCGCCGCGCTGCTCACGCCCAACCTCGCCGAACTGGAAACCGTGATCGGCCCCTGCAGCGACGAGGCAACCCTGTGCGCACGCGGCCGGGCGCTGGCCGAAACGCTCGAACTCGGTGGTCTGCTGGTCACCCGCGGCGAACAGGGCATGACCTTGCTGCGCCCGGGACAGGCGGAACTGCACCTGCCGGCCCGGGCCCGGGAGGTCTATGACGTCACCGGCGCCGGGGACACCGTGATCGCGGTACTGGCCGGCGCCCTGGCGGCGGGCGCCGAGTTGCCGGACGCGGTGGCGCTGGCCAACCTGGCCGCCGGCATCGTGGTGGGCAAGCTCGGCACCGCGACGGTCAGCGGCCCCGAACTGCACCAGGCGCTGCGCCGCGAGCGCGGCGCCGAAACCGGCGTGCTCAACCCGGAGCAGTTGCTGATCGAAATCGCCGACGCCCGGACCCGCGGTGAACGCATCGTGTTCACCAATGGCTGCTTCGATCTGCTGCACGCCGGTCACGTCAGCTATCTGCGCCAGGCGCGCGCCCTGGGGGACCGGCTGATCGTGGCGGTCAATGACGACGCCTCGGTGCACCGCCTCAAGGGCGCCGGCCGGCCGCTCAACCCGGTGGCGCGGCGCATGGCGGTACTCGCCGGACTCGAGACCGTGGACTGGGTGGTGAGCTTCACCGAGGACACCCCGGAACAGCTGTTGCAACGCTTGCAACCGGACATCCTGGTCAAGGGCGGCGACTACCGCCAAGACCAGGTGGTGGGCTGGCAGATCGTCACCGGCTACGGCGGCGAGGTCCGTACCCTGGGCCTGGTGGACGACTGCTCGACCACGGCGCTGGTCGAGCGCATCCGCGCCCAATCCGCCGACCCGGAATCCTGAGGAGCCACCGTTGTCACCCGCTACCGGCAATTCCGCACCGGCGCGGCTCCGCGCCGCGATCCGCGAACGCTACGCCTGGCTCGCCCTGCTGCTGTTCTTCGCCATCTGCTTCCTGCCCGCCAACGGCACCGGAGCCACCAACCTCTATCGCCTGTTCGTGGTGGTGCCCATGCTGCTGTGCTTCCGGCCGGCGGACCTCGCCGTCATCTGGCGGCAAGCGCCGGCGCGCTGGTTCCTCGTGCTCTGCGCCTGGCTCAGCCTGAGCCTGCTCTGGGACGGTTGGAGCCACAAGGACTTCAAGCTGCTGCTGCGCGAACTGAACGTGCTGGCGCTGTTCTATCTGGTGTTCCTGATCGGCGATCTGCACCGGCGGCGCATGGGTCTGCTGCTCGACGCCCTGGTGGTCCTGGGGGTTATCGGCGCGCTGTTGATCATCAACGACTGGCCGGAGCTCAGGGAGCAGGGCGGGAACTACCACGCGTACAGCGCGCGCGGCGTCTTCAAACACCATGTACTGGTCGGCTGGGCACTGGCGAGCGTCGCCCTGATCGCCCTGTACCGCTACCTCAGGGTGCCGCAGCCGCGCGCCGCCCTGCTCCACGGGTGCGCCGCCCTGGGGCTGGCGCTGCTCGTGTTCTGGGTGCAGGCGCGCAGCGCCTACCTGGTGCTCGCCGGCGGCGGAGTGCTGATGCTGCTGCGCTGGCACGGCCGGCGCGCGGCGGCCCTGGCCGCCGCCGGCATCGCGCTGGGGCTGGCCATGGAGCTGGTGCTCCATGACCGCCTGGCGGAACTGGTCGACCACCTGTTGGCACGGGGCACGTCCGGTCGCCTGGAGATCTGGCAACACGGCTGGCGGCAAATGAGCGACGGCGGCTGGCAGCTTTGGTTCGGTCGGGGCCTGTCCGCCGAGGCGGCCACCGAAGTCGCGGGCAGGATGGCAGCCCACTACCACAACCTGGTGCTCAATCAGTGGTTCTATGCCGGCCTGGTCGGCGTCGCGCTTTACCTGGGCTGGGTGGTGAGCCTGCTGCGCCGCGCCTGGCGCGAGCCCGACCTCTGGCTGTGGAGCGTGCTGGTGGCCGCCATGCAACTGGGCTTTCTCACCGACGGCGACCGGCTGTTCGTCAACCCCGAGGCGATGCTGCTCGCCTTCCTGCTGCCGGCATTCCTGCTCGGCTTCGGGGTGCCCGCCCCGCATGCATCTCCGCGCCCGCTGCCGGCGTGCCGGAAAGCCTCGGTCCCTGTCACACCGTCGCGATGAAAGGCACTTGCGCTACCACCAAGCGCGCCAGGGCGCCCAACGACCACGCACCGGTGACGAAGTGGATTCGCAAACCCACGAAGTGCGTACCGGCGGCATGCTGCTGACCGGCTAGCCGGCCCGGGTGCTGCCACTCGCGCAGCGGTATCCTTGGTTTTGACATGGTTGGCATTGCCAGAGGAATGGAGAGCCCCTTCGTCGATGCGCCATGTGACGAACCCTCCCGGGCGGGATTACACTGCTTGCAACAACAGAAACCGAACCGCGCACCGTGGGCAACAGCGAACATCGGCAGGGAGCCGGCCCAGGCTGCGACCCCGGACCGAACAGGGTTTGCCCACTGCCAGCGCCTTTGCTTTCGCGCTGGAGAAAGACGGGTTTCTGCGGCCATGTGGGCTATACGGAAATATTCCGTGTTTAAACAGGACGGTTTCCAGACACTCCATGTTAAATTGCAAGGAGAGTTATGAACCAAACTGAAGCACTTGCTCTTTGGGGAGCGGTGACAGGAACTATCGGCACTTTAGCTGGGTTGCTTAATCTTTGGCTTCGGTTCAGACAGCATGGGCTAGACAAACCGAAACTTAAGTGTGAGTCTTCCTTCGGCTATGATGGCCCGAACTTTTCAAAACACAAAATTACGATCAGGGCGATAGGACGGAGACCAGTATCTATCGACAGTATCAGGTATTTCATCACCCCAAGAAGCTGGAAGCAAAGAGCTACCAAATACTGGCAACATAAATCTGGACGATGGATGTGGCATCAAGAGCCAAAGCAAAAGGTGAAGTTAAGCGAGGGGGAAAAAGTTGATTTTCCCATATTGTTGCCTAATGGTATTAGCATAACTGAAATTTACAAAGCGGAGATTATCGATCAAACCGGACAGTCATGGCCTGTAAAATGGCCGCCACATAAAAAACTCAAGAAAATTGCTACTCAGGAAGTGCTAGACGAATCTGTCAAAGAGAATGAAAGGCGTGTGGTTAGTGTCACTGGTTATCGTGTTGGCGAAAAATATTTTCTGGACACAAAGTTCAACACTAAGCCAGGGCGCACCGGAAAGACCTGTGGAAGAGGTTTTTGGTTTCTTGGCCTGAACGAATATAACGAAAAACTGCATGATGTAACTGAATGCCAGGCTGATAAGTTCTTGTCTGGCGAGGTAGAGGAAATTCTTTAGTAATGCAATTTAATCGGGTAAGGGCGGGTATTTAGCCCGCCCTCCCCACACCACCTGGCATGCGGGCCCGCACCAGGCGGTTCATCAGAAGGGAGCACACGACGATTTCAAGTATAGCCATGCGCTCTCATCCACAGATCACGCACGGAGATCAAGCCCTGGCGCTTGAGCCAGTCATTGGTCATTCCGGTTTGCGTCGCCAATGTCCGGGACGGGTGCCAGTAGCCCTTGCTGCTGAGGCCGGTCAGGATCGCATGGCGCTTGCTCGTCCCCAGGGCCAACAGGTTGCGGACCTTCGTGCGCACCTTGCGCCACTGTTTCCAGTAGCACATGCGCACCCGTCGGCGCAGCCAGTGGTCCAGTTCGGGGATGGGACGATAGTAGTCCGAGATACCGAAATAACCCATCCACCCGCGGACGTACTGGGCGAGCCTGGCCAGCCGATACGCCATCGAGACTCCCCAACTACGGCCGGTCAATGTCCGGACCTGATGGCGGAAATCCTGATAGGCGCGCTCGGACCAACGCAGCTTGGTCCCCCGAAAAGTGAATCCGAGGAACACGCAATCGTGGGTCTTTGCCACCCGGCTTTTGTGCTCGTTGACCACCAGCCTGAGCCTGCCGGTCAGGAAGCGCGTGACGCTTGCCATGACCCGTTCGCCCGCGCGGTGGCTCTTCACCAGGATCAACAGGTCGTCCGCATAGCGGACAAACCGATGACCCCGGCGCTCCAGTTCCTTGTCCAAGTCGTCCAGCAGGATGTTGGCGAGCAGCGGCGACAGGGGGCCGCCTTGCGGCGTACCGATCGCCGTCGGTTCGATGCGCTCGCCGACCAGGACACCCGCCCGCAGGTACCTGGCAATCAGGGCCAGCAACCGTTTGTCGCGCACCTTCCGGGCCACTCGGGCCATCAGGACGTCGTGCGGGACATTGTCAAAGAACTTGACCGCTGCGCGGGACATCGCCGGGTCGGACAGATCTCCCCCAATAAGGACATAAACTTTCAGTGCAGAATCGCCGCATTTACCCTATCCCCTGTACCCGGCGGACTGCGTCAGCTTGTGCTGACTCGCCCGGGGACCGCGCCTTCTATTCGATTTCTGTCCGTCGGCTCGCACCTTTGCGCTCGGGTTTCCTCCAGACAAGCCCTCGCGGACTTGCCCTTGCCGTCGGCTTTCTCATCTAGATTGTCGCGCTGTTCTCACCTTGATTGTCGCGCCACACCCCATCAGATCATGCCCATGTCGGGCGTACACAATCGGCTGCACAGCGACCGATTTTCCGCCGCTTCGAGGCTCCAAACCGGCGGCTGAGCCGGGCGTTATACGAATTGACACCTGATACGTTACAGGGTACGATCAAGGAATGATCCGAAGCTTCAAGCACAAGGGCTTGGCAAAATTCTTCAAGTCAGGCAGCACTGTCGGAATTCAGGCTGCTCACGCAAAGAGGCTTCGGCTCATTCTCGGTAGATTGAATTCAGCGGTGAATGCCAAAGATATGGACTTACCCGGTCTTCGGTTGCACGAACTCTCTGGCAATCGCGCCGGAATCTGGTCAGTGACGGTCAGCGGTAACTGGCGAGTGACCTTCCGGTTCGAAGACGGAGATGCCGAGATTGTGAGCTACGAGGATTATCACTGAGGTACCGCCAATGTTAATGCACAACCCTCCGCACCCGGGTGAAGTACTGCGAGAACTTTGCCTTGAGCCCCTTGGCCTCTCTGTCACGGCGGCGGCAGAGGCATTGGGTGTTAGCCGCAAAACGCTGAGCGCCGTGTTGAATGGCAAGGCCGGTATCAGTCCAGAAATGGCAATCCGGCTCTCTATCGCTTTTGATACCTCGGCAGAAAGCTGGCTGAATCAACAGTCCCAATATGAACTCTGGCACGCCGAACAACATCGCAAAGAGCTCAACGTGAAGAAACTTGGTGCAGCCTGAACATGAATGCGCGGCCCAATTCAGGCGTTCGGCAGCAAACCTGAGGGCCGTTTCCCCGTGATCGACCCGGAAGCTTTGGTGGAAGATTTTCTGACCGTTGCCGAGCTGGCCGGGCTTCGCATCAACCGTAATCAGATTGCGATCGAGCGCCTCCCGGGGCCACATCAGCCGCCGAGCCGGCTGCCAGCGGGCAAGATGGCGGTGTACGTCTTCGCTTATGGAGACACCACGCTCAAGGTCGGCAAGGCAGGCCCGAACAGTCAGGCACGATACATCAGCCAGCACTACAACGCTGGCAGCGCCCCAAGCACGTTGGCCGCAACCCTCATAAAGCGGGGTGGCGAGATCGGCGTCGCGGATCTGACCAATGAGTCCGCGTCGGAGTGGATCAAGACTAATACGGATCGGATCAACTTTGTCCTAGATTCTGAGGCAGGCATCGATAGCCTTTCCCTCCTGGAGGTATTCCTGCATTGCCGGCTCAAGCCGGCTTTTGAGGGATTCGCAAGCCAGCGATAAGCCGAATCGGGTAAGAGTTATTGTCAAATCTGGTGTTCAGGACCTGAATCAAGCGGCAGCCTGGTTTGATTTTGTTTCCTCGATTCCATCCCTGAACTTCACTCCGGTAATGACCTGCGCCAGGTACTCGAACCCTCGCTGACGCCGCCAATTCTTCTGCGCACACTGGCCCAGTTTGAACATCATGTGCAGCATGCCGTCGCGGCTAAGACAGCCCTTGGATCGCTTGGTCCGATGGCGGATAGTGCCGAACGTCGATTCAATCGGATTGCTCGTCCGGATGCTCTGCCAGTGCTGCGCCGGGAAGTCGTAGAAGGCCATCAATTCCTCTCGATCCTTCTCCAAGCACAACGCAGCCTTCGGGTATTTGGGCTCATACGTCACCAGGAATAGATCGAAGGCCTTGCCGGCGTCCTCCCTGGTCTCCGCCTGCCAGATTTCATGTAAGGCCTGCTTGGCTTTGGGCTGCAGCGACTTCGGCAAGCAGTTCAATACGTTCGCCGTTTTGTGCATCCAGCACCGCTGTTGCCGGGTTTGGGGATAGACTTCCTCCAACGCGGCCCAGAACCCCATGGCGCCGTCGCCGATGGCCAGCCGGGGGGGCATTCATGCCACGGGATTTCAGCTTCAGCAGCACCTCTCGCCAGCTCTGGGTCGACTCCCTGACACCGTCTTCGATCGACAGAAAATGCTTCTCACCGCGCTCGTTAACGCCGATCACTACCAGCGCGCACAACTTGGCGTCCTCCGCTCTCAAGCCGCTGTAAACGCCGTCAGCCCACACATAAACCCAACGATCCCGGTCCAGCGGCACCTCGCGCCAGGCTTGGTATTCTTCCGACCAGGTACGTTTCAATCGCGATACCGTGCTGGCCGACAGTCCCTTGGCTTCCGGGCCGACCAGCACTTCCAGGGCGCCACTCATCTCACCGCTGGACACGCCCTTGAGATACAGCCAGGGCAGCGCTGCCTCCAGGGATTGCGTCTTGCGGACATAGGGTGGCACCAGTGCTGAGCGGAACGTGACAGGCTCACCGGTCTTGGCTCGCACCTTCGGAATCCGCACCGTGACCGGTCCCAGGCCAGTCTGGATGTCGCGCTCTGGCAGGTGACCATTGCGCACAACGCCGGCTCGGCCATCGGCCAGGCGTCGGGCCTCATGCGCGATGAGCAATTCCTGCAACTCAGCCTCCACTGCCTGTTCGATCAGCCGTCTGGCACCGACCCTGAGCATTTCCGTCAACGGGTCCGCATCTGCTGCTCGACCTTCGAGCTCGATCACGTTACTCTTTTTCACGGCGGCGTATCTCCTGTGTTGCTTGACTTGTTTGGCGACAACAAATCAACCAGATACGCCGCTTTTTTTCAAACCCTCAAACACCAGATTCAGTTATAGCTCCGGTTTCGGTGCTGAGTATCCAGACTGAAGAAATGAACTACCAAATCGGATTCAACCCGTGGGTGAATCCAGTCAAGAATATTCCGCTTGAGGTCCAAGTGCAGAGTATTCGCCTTGGATATTCGCCTTTCAGCATTGTTGTCTGTGTGGCAGTAGTGGCATATATCGTCTATTGGGTGTGGCGGGAATATGTCAGTACGTCCTAATCGGGTAAGGGCGGGTATTTAGCCCGCCCTCCCCACACCACCTGGCATGCGGGTCCGCACCAGGCGGTTCATCAGAAGGGAGCACACGACAATTTCAAGTATAGCCATGCGCTCTCATCCACAGATCACGCACGGAGATCAAGCCCTGGCGCTTGAGCCAGTCATTGGTCATTCCGGTTTGCGTCGCCAGTGTCCGAGACAGGTGCCAGTAGCCCTTGCTGCTGAGACCGGTCAGTATCCGGACCTGATGGCGGAAGTCCTGATAGGCGCGCTCGGACCAACGCAGCTTGGTCCCCCGGAAAGTGAATCCGAGCAACACGCAATCGTGGGTCTTTGCCACCCGGCTTTTGTGCTCGTTGACCACCAGCCTGAGCCTGCCGGTCAGGAAGCGCGTGACGCTTGCCATGACCCGTTCGCCCGCGCGGTGGCTCTTCACCAGGATCAACAGGTCGTCCGCATAGCGGACAAACCGATGACCCCGGCGCTCCAGTTCCTTGTCCAAGTCGTCCAGCAGAATGTTGGCTCGCCCGGGGACTGAGCCTGCTATGCGATTTCTGCCCGTCGGCTCGCACCTTTGCAATCGGGCTTCCTTCAGACAGGCCCTCGCGGACTCGCCCTTGCCGCGCCAGTACGCGTATCTCCACCACCATCTCCAAACTGTGCATGGCACCCCGTCCAAAGGGACGCCAGCTTACCTGCCCGTCAGGGGGTCAACTTTACTTCAGCGAAAAGGGGTCATTTTTACTTCGGCGCTAACATCGCCTTCACTACAAAGCCGCGTGTGTTAGCCGCGTCATACAAAACGTTCGTATTGACGTACGTACTGAAAGGCGTACGATCCGTTGGAAGTTGTACACGCAAAAGGTGCGTCATGGCCGGAATCACTGCAACTGAGGCCCGTAGCAACCTTTACCGGTTGATTGATGAAGCAGCTGAGTCTCATCAACCAATCGTCATCATGGGTAAGCGGAATAAAGCCGTCTTGGTATCCGAAGAAGACTGGTCCGCTATTCAAGAAACACTTTACTTGGTCTCCGTACCTGGTATGCGGGAGTCTATTCGTGAGGGGATGGAGACCCCCGTGGATGAATGCGATGAGGGGTTGGACTGGTGACATGGAAGTTGGTTTACACCAGGCAAGCCCAGAAAAATGCAAAGAAGTTGGCCTCCAGCGGCCTCAAACCAAAAGCCCAGGAGCTATTGGAGCTAATAGCGGAAGATCCATACCGCAAGCCGCCTCCGTTTGAAAAACTCGTTGGCGACCTTGCGGGGGCCTGTTCACGCCGTATCAATATTCAACATCGTCTGGTTTACCAAACGCTCGAGGACGAGCGAGCGGTGAAAGTTCTCAGGCTCTGGAGCCACTACGAATAATGTATAACCAGCCGCTGTTGCCGGACAATTTTTGACCACTTTGCAGCTCCAAAATTTCCGCAAAAAAATTCAGTAAGTCGTAACAATTATTTTTTGTCCTTTTCACCGCTGGCCCAGCTTTTACGCCAAGTAGGTATAAAAACGACGGAAGTTTCTTGGCAAGGGAACAACCATTCCCTGCGAAACGCGCCTTGATTCGCACCAGCACAGTGGCTCTGAGTGTTACGTAATCAACCGCGTGGCCCACTAGGGGATACGTCGCATTTGAACCTTCAGGAAACATGAAATTATCGCTTCCTGGCGTCCGTTTTAGTGGGGCAGCTTCATGTCCACACTCTTCAGGTCCCCGTACAATCCGTACGATGGGCCGGATCAGCGCATCCTTCGCACCAGAGCCGGGTATCAGCATCCCTGAGCGAGATTTCAGTCACCGTGCAGGGTGGCGACCAACACTCTGGATCCGGCACGCTCGCGGTGTTCACAGAGGTACACGCCCTGCCAGGTGCCCAGGGCCAGAGCGCCTTCGCGGACCGGCAGGCTCAGCGAGGCGCCGATCAACACACTCTTGATATGCGCCGGCATATCGTCGTCGCCCTCCAGTACATGGCGGTAATGCGGCGCCCGTTCCGGCGCCAGTACGCGAAAATGTCGCTCGAGATCGCCGCGCACTTCCGGATCCGCATTTTCGTTGATCGCCAGCGATGCCGAAGTGTGCTGCAGGAGCAGATGCAGCAGGCCCACCCGGCTGCTGGACAGCTCCGGCAGCGCGCGCAGCACTTCGTCGGTAATGAGATGAAAGCCCCGGCCGCGGGGCCGCAGCCGGATGTCGCACTGATGCCACACGATCAGGCCACCCGGTTGATCGGTTGTCCGGCCCGCCAGGCATGGATATTGGCGGCGATGGCGTCGACCAGCCGCTGACGGCTCTCGCGGCTCACCCAGGCGCAGTGCGGCGTGACGATGAGATTTGGGATGTCCGGGTCGAGCAGCGGGTGATCCGGTGGTGGCGGCTCGGCATCGAGTACATCGAGCGCCGCCCCGGCGAGCCGCCCGCCACAGAGCGCCCGGCGCAACGCCTGGGGCTCGACCAGGCCGCCGCGGGCGGTATTGATGAGCAGTGCGCCGGGTTTCAACGCCGCGAGAAAGCCCTCGTTCACCAGGCCTTGCGTCTGCGCGGTCAAGGGGCAGTGGAGGGACACCAGGTCGCTCTCCGCGAGCAGATCAGCCAGCGGCAGGCGACCGGGCTGGGCAGCCGCATCTGGGCGCAGGCTCTGCGCCACCCGCACGCGCATGCCGAAGGCCTCGCCGAGCCGCGCCACCTCCCGCCCCAGGGCGCCGAAGCCGATGATACCCAGGGTCTTGCCGGCGAGCTCCATCACCGGCCGGTGCATGAGGCAGAAGTTGTCGGTGCGCGACCAGTCCCCGGCGCGCACGTCGGCCGCGTACTGGTGCCAACGGGTGGCGAGCGCCAGCAGCAGGGCAAACACATGCTGGCCGACCGCGGCAGTCCCATAATTACGCACATTGCACACCGGGATACCACGCGCCCGGGCTGCGGTCAGATCGATATTATCAACCCCGGTGGCGCCCACACAGATGAGCCGCAGATCGGTCGCCGCGCGGATCGCGGCTTCGTCCAGAGGGATCTTGTTGGTGACCACCACGGCGCTGCCGGCCAGGCGGCCGGCGAGCTCGGCGGCGGACGTCGCCGAATGCCAATCCCAGTGCGCCAGGGTTGCCGCCAACGCCGAGAAATCGAGATCCGCGGGATGCAGGCTGTCGCCATCGAGCATGACTCCGCGCATGGGGCAGTACCTCCGAAATCAGACGCCCTTGAACACCGGCGGGCGCTTTTCCAGCGCGGCGTCGATGGCCTCCAGGTGGTCTTCGGTGTTCTGCAGGGTCGCCTGCATGCCAGCGGCCATCTCCAGTGCCGCCGACAGCGGCATCTGCTGGGATTCCATCAACAGCTTCTTGGCATAGCGAATGCCGATCGGCGGATGGGCGACGATGCGGTCCGCCATCGCCTTGGCGGCAAACATCAGGGCGTCGGGCTCGACCACCTCGGAGACCATGCCCCAGCGCTCGGCCTTGTGAGCGTCGATCATGTCGCAGGTATAGCTCATCTCACAGGCCCGCGACAACCCGATCACCCGGGGCAGAAACCAGGCGCCACCGTCGCCGGGAATCAGGCCGACGCGCATGAAGCTCTCGGCAAAGATCGCATTGGTGGAGGCGATGCGGATGTCGCACATCATGGTGAGGTCGCAACCGGCGCCGATCGCGTGGCCGTTCACCGCGCAGATCACCGGCACGGTGAGCTCGGCCATGGTGCGCGGAATCTGCTGGATGCACTCCAGATACCAGTTGCGGATGCCGTGCACGCTGAGCTTCTTCTCCTGGGTCATGGCGCGGATTTCCTTGAGGTTGCCACCGGAGGAAAAACTCTTGCCGGCGCCGGTGAGGATGATGCAGCTCACTTCCGGGTTGGCCTCGGCACGCTCCAGCTGGGTGATGAGGGCGGGCACGACCTCGTCGGAGAGCGCATTGCGGGTATCCGGCCGGTTCAGGGTGATGGTGGCGATACGGTCATTGAGCTCGAACAGCACGGCATCGGTCATAGCAGATCCTCGTCAGGACAAATGGCACATCAACCGCGCGGAGCGGCTTTTCTCAGTACTTCCCGGGCGCGCGCCACCACGGGCGCGTCGATCATCTTGCCCTGATAGCTGACCGCACCGCGGCCCTCGGCGAGCCCCTGCTCATAGGCAGCGAGCAGACCTTGGGCGTGGGCCACTTCCTCGGCACTGGGCAGGAAAGCCTCGTTCATGATGGCGATCTGGTTGGGGTGAATGCCCAGCGCGCCGGTGAACCCGAGCTGCCGGGCCTGGTGGATCCGCGCCCGGAAGGCGTCCAGATCCGAATAATCGGCGATCGACCCCACGAAGCCCAGCGGCAGGATGCCGGCGCGGCGCGCCGCGAACACCAGCTGCTGATTGGGCGCGAACAGGGTCTCTGCGGTGGGCTGCATGCCGACTTCGGCACTGAAATCCTCGGCACCCAGAAACAATCCGATCAGGCGCCCGCTGGCGCGGGCGATGGCATCCATCTGCGCCAGGCCATCGACGCCTTCGATCAACGCCAGCAGCCGGGTATGCCCGGGGGCAAGGCCCTGGTCGACTTCGAGCTCGTCGATGATCTCGGCGATGAACGCGATATGGTCGGCGCTGGCGACCTTGGGTACCGCAATCGTGTGCACAGCGGCGCAGACGCTGTCCTCCAGATCGCGCACCGCGAGCCGCCAGGGGCGGTTGATGCGCACCAGCACGTCCAGCCCGTGACCGGCCACGGTAGCCGCTGCGCCCGCCACCGCGGCCCGGGCACTGGCCTTCTCGGCCAGCGGCACACTGTCCTCGAGATCCAGGATGATGGCATCGGCGCCCCGGGTATGCGCCTTGGCGACGAATTTTTCGACATGGGCCGGCACGAACAGCGCCGAGCGCCACGCCGGCAGCTCCCGCGCCGCGCTCATGCCGGTCGCTCCGCAGCCACGCTGGCCTGCATGGTGACCGCGCCGCTGTGATCGACCACCCAGAGCTTCAGGCCCTGCGCGTCGCGACAGCCCTCGACGCGAAAGGGCGCGCCGTCGATCAGCGGGCGCACCGCCCGATACTCGTAATAACCGACCTGCTGCTGCGGACACTGGGCGCGGACCAGATCCAGCAGCAGGGTGGCCGACAGCGGGCCGTGCACCACCAGCCCGGCATAGCCCTCTTCCTGCATGGCGTAGTCGCGATCGTAGTGGATGCGGTGGCCATTGAAGGTGAGCGCCGAGTAGCGAAACAGCAACACCGGGTCCGGCGTCCAGGCCCGACCGAATTCGGCCGCCGCCGGCGGTGCCACCGGCTGAGGGGCCGGCGCCTGTGGATCTGGGTCCTCCCGGTACACCAGATTCTGCTGCTCGCGAATCACGCAGATCCCACTCACAGCAATTTCGTGCGCCACGGTGACGAACACCAGGTCACCGGTACCGCCGCGCTTGTGGGCGACGCGCTGCACGGTGCTGGTCCGGGTCGCCGCGTCGCCCACCCGCAGCGGCGCGAGAAACTCCAGGTTGCCCGACGCCCACATGCGCCGCGGCAGGGGCACCGGGGGCAGGAAGCCACCGCGCTCCGGATGGCCGTCGCGGCCGATTTTGGACTGCCGGGCAGTGGGCAGGAAATACAGCCAGTGCCAGGGCTTGGGCAGTGCGTCGCCCGGCTCGGGAGGGTTCTCCCAGTCGAGGGTGGCGGCCATGGCGGCCACCTTGGCCGGGGCGATCTGGTCGCTGGCGGTTTCCTGCCGGCCCTGCCACTGGCGCAAATGTTCAAGGTCGATGGCGGTCATGGTCGGCACTCAAAAGGACTTGGGCAGGCCCAGCTCGTGGATCGCCACGTGAGACAGGATCAGGTTAGTGGAGATGGGCGCGATCTGATACAGCCGGGTCTCGCGGAACTTGCGCTCGATGTCGTACTCCTGGGTATAGCCGAAGCCGCCATGGGTCTGCAGGCAGGTGTCGGCGGCGTGCCAGGCGGCCTCGGAGGCGATCAGCTTGCACATGTTGGCCTCCGAGCCACAGGGGCGGCCGGCATCGAACAGGCGTGCGGCATTGAGCACCATGAGCGCGGCCGCCTCGGTCTCCGCATAGGCACGGGCAATGGGAAACTGAATGCCCTGGTTCTGCCCGATGGGGCGCCCGAACACGACGCGTTCGCGGGCGTACTCACTGGCGCGCTCGATGAAGAACCGGGCATCGCCGATACACTCGGAGGCGATCAGGATGCGCTCGGCATTCATGCCGTCGAGGATATACTTGAAGCCCCTGCCCTCCTCGCCGATCAGGTTCGTCGCCGGTACCCGCAGGTTGTCGAAGAACAGCTCGGTGGTGGAGTGGTTGATCATGGTCTTGATCGGGTTGATGGTGAGCCCGTTGCCCACCGCCTCGCGCATATCGACCAGAAACACGGACATGCCATCCGAGGACTTCTTCACCTCCTCGTAGGGCGTGGTGCGCACCAGCAGCACCATGAGGTCGGAATGTTCGGTGCGCGAGATGAACACCTTCTGGCCGTTGATGACATAGTCACCGCCATCGCGTACCGCCCGGGTGCGAATGCGGGTGGTGTCGGTGCCACTGGTCGGCTCGGTGACACCAAAGGCCTGCAGGCGCAGCGAACCCTCGGCGATGCCCGGCAGATAGCGCTGCTTCTGGTCGGGATTGCCGTGCTTGAGCAGGGTGCCCATGGTGTACATCTGCGCGTGGCAGGCGCTACCGTTGCAACCGGAACGCTGGATCTCCTCGAGCACCGCACAGCCAGCTTCGATGGGCAGGCCGGCGCCGCCGTATTCCTCCGGTATCAGTACCGACAGGAAGCCGGCCTCGGTCAGGGCGCGCACGAATTCGGTGGGATAGGTGTGGGTGTCGTCGAGTGCTCGCCAGTATTCCCCGGGGAACTGACTGCACAGCTTGGCGACCGCCTCGCGGATCTCGGGGTAATTCTCGTTGGTGCTGCTCATGGATGGGCCCGCTGCTGGAGGTGAGGGAAAAGCCAGGGGCCGGGATTTTATCGGCTGGGAGAGTCGGCGGCAAAACCACCGACCAGCCCGGGCAGGCTCTCGCGCAACCCGTCGAGCGCGAACTGCACCGCCAGAGCGGCGAGCAGGATGCCCAGCAGCCGGGTTATGACATTGACGCCGGTCTCACCGAGCAGACGTTCCACCCGCGCCGCGGCCAGAAACATCCCCAGGGTGATGCCCAGCACCGCCATCGCCAGCACCGACACCAGCAGCATCTCGGCCAGGTTCTGCCCGCGGGTCAGCAGCATCACCGTGGTCAGGGCGCCCGGGCCCGCGATCAGCGGAATGGCGAGGGGAAACACCGCCACGTCGTCGCGCCGCGCCGCCTCGCTGCGTTCGCGCAGGGTGGTAGAGGTGAGGCCGCTGTGGCGGACGAAGAGCATGTCGACCGCGATCAGGAACAGCAGCACACCCCCGGCAATGCGGAACGCCGGCAGACCGATACCCAGATAATCGAACAGCAGGCTGCCGGTAAAGACGAACAGCGTGAGCACCGCGGCGGCGATGGCCACCGCCTTGACCGCGGTGCGCCGCCGCTCGTTCGGGCCCTTGCCCGCGGTCAGCGCCGAAAACATCGGCGTCAGGCCGAAGGGGTCGATGACCACCAGCAGCAACACGAAGGCCGCCGGGGCCGCCTCGATCCCTGCACTCACCCGACGCTCCGGTGACGGGCGCGCCGCGCCCGCACCCGCTGATTGAGCAGCTCCACCGCGAAGCTGAACGCCATGGCGAAGTAGATGTAGCCCTTGGGTATATGGAACTCGAGACCGTCGGCGATCAGCGCGGTGCCGATCAGCACCAGGAAGGCGAGCGCCAACATCTTCAGGCTCGGGTGGCGGACGATGAAATCACTGACCGACCCGGCGAAAACCATCATGAACAGGATGGCAATGATCACGGCGATCACCATCACCGGCAGGTGGTCCGCCATACCCACTGCGGTGATCACCGAATCCAGGGAAAACACCAGATCGAGCAGCGCGATCTGCACCAGCATCAGCGGATAGCTGACCCGCTTGGGTGGTGGCGGTGCCTCCAGCGCATCGGCGGGGTTCGCCATATCCATCTCGTGGCTGATCTCCATGGTCGCCTTGACCAGCAGAAACAGGCCGCCGAGGATCAGCACCAGGTCGCGCCCGGAGAGGCCCTGCCCCAGCACCGTGAACAGATCGGCTGTGAGCTTGACCAGCCAGGCCAGGGACGCCAGCAGCACCAGACGCAACAGCAGCGCCAGCGACAGACCGATCAATCGCGCCGAGCGCTGCCGCTCCGGGGGCAGCCGCTGCACCAGGATGGCGAGGAAAATGATGTTGTCGATACCCAGCACGATCTCGAGAGACGTGAGGGTGGCCAGGGCCAACCACGCCTGGGGGTCTGCGATCCATTCAAACACGGTGGGATGAGCTCCAACTGGATGAAGAAAGGCGGCGATTGTCCCCCAAAGTCCTATGCCCGGTCATCCGCGAACCGTCGTCCCGGCCGGGCTTCAATCGCGGGGATCTGCACCGCCGCGCAGCCGCTCCTTGATGGGATAGATGAATTGCAGTGTGCCGAAGGTCAGCACCGACAGCAGGAGTGCGATCTCGAAACGCCGCCAGGCGACCGCCAGCCCGATCGCGCCGGTGGTCCAGAGTGCGGCGGCGGTTGCGGTCCCGGAGACCTCGCTCCCCTTGTCGCTCTTGAGGATGGCGCCGCCACCGATGAAGCCCATGCCGGTGATGATGCCGTACATCACCCGCGCCTCGGCGTCGGTGCTGTCCAGCACCTGCATGCCGATCAGCATGTAGCCGCAGGTCGACATGGCCACCATGGGAAAGGTCCTCAGGCCGGCGCTGCGCGAATACTTTTCACGGTTCCAGGCGATGGGAATGGCGAGCAGGTAGGCGATACCGAGATGAACCAGGTTGCTGGTGATGTCGCTCCAGTCGGGATTGAAATCCATACTCCATGCCTCAAGGGAATTACGCGCGGCGAACGTCCCGGCTCTTGCGGTGTCGAACTTGGTGCCGGCGGCGGGTCTCGCCCTTGGCGCGGCTCCACAGTATCGCAGGCTGTGACGTCCATGGCATTCGCCAGGGGCTTGTCGCCCTCGGCAATCGGCGGAGCCGTGCGGAGTTCCGGCGCCCCATGGATTCAGCAACAATCGTTGCACAGACAACAAGGCAAAAGGAGTAGTGACATGAGCCAGGCACCAACAGACGACTTCAAGGCATTACGCGAGGATTTCGATCGACTGCGCAAAGATGTAGGCGAGCTGGCCGACAGCCTCAAACAGGCCGGGCGCGAGCAGGCGGCAGCGACCAGGCAACACTCCCGCGAGACCTTGAACGGCGCTCGAGACCGACTCCGCGACAGTGCTCAGGCGGCGACCGAGCGAGGCCGCGAATATTATGAGCAAGTGGAGCATCGGGTTGGAGACCACCCCTGGAGCAGCCTGGTGACAGCATTTGGCGTAGGATTCATCCTCGCCAAATTACTTGACCGGGGAGGCCCGCGCTGAATCGACTGACGGAATGGCTGCTCGCACTGATCGATCTGTTGGAGCTCGAGGGAGGTCGACTCAAACGACAGACCTTTCAGCTCGGGTTCGCATTGGGCTTGGTAGCGCTAAGCGGTCTGGTAGCCTTCGCCGGGATACTGATGCTCGCGCTGGGGACTGAAAAATGGCTGCGCGACCTGACCGATCCGGTTTCGTCGCTGTTGATCACCGGCGTTCTATTACTGATCGGAGCCGGGGGCATGAGCTTATGGATTCGCCGACTGATGCGGTAGCGAGGGCGCGCGCCCGACTGCGGCAAGCTGCTGGGGCCCACGACCGTTTCCGGGCCCTGGTCGCTCCCCGCCAACGAGCATTGGTAACAGCCTTCGCCTTGGGTGTTGCGGTAGCCGACATGATCACCAGCAGGCGAACAGGGCGCCGTGGACGCCGGCCTTGAGGTCGCAGTTCATATACTCATCCGGATTCAGTTCCGGCGAATAGGATGGCAAGTAGAACACCTCGATCTCGTCCTTGTGCTCAGCCAGCCAAGCTTTGACGACCTTGGCGTGATGCACGCGCAGGTTATCGAGGATCAGGAATACCTTGCGCTTGGCATCCTTGATCAGCCGCTTCATGAAGTCGATCAGGATGTCGGCGTTCATGGTGCCGTCGAAGACACGAAACCGGACTTTGCCCTGGTTGGTGAGCGCCGAGATCAAATTGATCGACTCGCGCTTGGCATTGAGTCGAATGACAGGGGTCTTCCCTTTCGGGGCGTAGCCGCGGACGTGCTGGCTGTCGCTGCGCAGACCCGTGTCGTCGCCCCAGTAAATCTCGGCATTCTCAGCCTTGGCGCGGGCATGAATGGCCGGATACTCCTGATCCAGCCACTGCCGAACCTCGGCGGGGCGTTGTTCATAGGCCCGCTTCTTGGGCTTCTGAACCGTGAAGCCCCAGCGCTTGAGGTACTCGCCCAGGGTGCGGATCGCGATTTTGACGCCCGTCTCCTGAGCCATCAGCTGTTGCACCGCTTCTCGGGTCCACAGGGCATAGCGCAACTTGAGCTGATCGGGCATCTTCTCTCATGGCCGGATTATGGCATGCCTATTTTTCTGCCGGGTTAATAATAACCTGAACAGGTTGTAAAACCTGGCGGCGTGTGGGTTCAAACTGAATTCTGACCAGCCGCTGATCCTGTCGGGTGGCAATACGGCAGCGACACTGCGAGCGGCCGATGGTCATCCGGTAGGCTGATTTACCGGTGTCATGATCGCCATGGTTGATACCATCATGGAAGATACACTAGGGGGTGGGAGGGCATAGCTTTGGTAAAGCAACGGGATGTCACTGTCTTTTATGATGAGCGCGTTCTGGCTCACCATCCGGACAGTGAGGTGCAGTTCCTTCCGGGCCGTCTGGACAAGCGGGTACGCTCGATGCTGTCTGGGCTGAATGTGCAGTGGAAGTATCCGGAGCATCCCGGCCGGATTACCGCCATCATGGATCTGCTGGCCCGGGAACCGATACCTGGAGTGCAGTTCCAGCCGGGTAAGGCGGCAACCCGGGACCAGTTGGGCAGAGTACACACCACGTCGTTTCTGGACGATATCTTCTCGCTGCGAAATGAGAGCGCCTGGCTGGATGTGGATACCACAGCGGTTTCACCAGGCAGTGTGGAAGCGGCTGAGGTGGCCGCAGGTACGGCTATTGCTGCAGTGGAAGCCGTGGTTGAGGGCCGCACCAGTAGTGCCTTTGCAGTAATCCGGCCCCCCGGACACCATGCGGAGCCGGTGCGGGCGAGGGGCTTCTGCCTGTTCAATAACGTGGCGATTGCCGCGTCTCATGCCCAGAATGCACTGGGCTGCAAGCGGGTGCTGATCATTGACTGGGATGCTCATCATGGCAATGGAACCCAGGACATATTCTGGGCGGACCCGGACATTATCTTTTTCGATATGCACCGGGCCGCCCCCTTCTACCCAGGCACCGGGGCCCTGACGGATGTCGGGGCCGGCAGGGGCGAGGGCACCACCATCAACGTCCCCATGCCGGGCGGCGCGGGAGACGAGGCCTACCTGAAAGCCATGCGGGAAATCCTGGTGCCTGCCGCGGATTACTTCAAGCCGGATCTGGTGCTGGTTTCTGCCGGATTTGATGCTCACTGGTTCGACCTGGCCCTCAATGTTTCCTACGAGGGCTTTTCCTCGATGACCGGAATCGTCCAGGGCATTGCAGACAAGCATTGTGGTGGCCGGCTGGCCATGATTCTGGAGGGTGGCTATAACACGGAGTCACTGTCCCGCGGCGTCCACACGGTGCTGGAGGTGCTTGCCGGTGCCGAACCGAAGAAGCCGAGGGTTTGCGGGATCGCGGAAGTGGAGGCTGCTGCCGACTTCCACCGGGATGCCTTCGCCCCCGATAACCCGGATTAGGTGTTTGCGGTTGGGCGGGCGAGCACCACCGACATTTCCCCAAGCCATGCTGTCTGTCGCCGGCTGGTCCCACCAATGCCGGTGGCGTTGTGAATTTACCCTGGCACAGGGGTACCCGATGAGCGACCCGACCTATACCCCTCGATTCCAACTGCTCGAAAATCACAGGCATCTTGCCACCAGGGCGTCCTCAAGTGGTAGCGGATGTTGCCGTTCGGGGTGAGCGACAGCCGCTTCGCCGACGCCGCCGGGCGGGGGCGCGCCATCGCCCGCCGGGCAGCTCAGAGCACCAGCGCCGTGGCCAGAAACAGCATCAGCCCCATGCCGATGACGTCGGTAAAGGTGGTCAGGAAGATGCTGCTGGCGGTGGCCGGGTCGGCACCGAAGCGCTGCAGCGTGAGCGGCACCAGCACACCGAAGATGCCCGAGCCCACACACGAGCCGATCATCGCCAGCACGACGACCACGCCCAGCATGGCGGGATTGATCGAATCGGTGACGATGGCGTAGCCGAGCATGGCCAGACCGGCCAGCACGCCCACCACCGCGCCGTTGAGCGCACCGAGCATGATTTCCTTGCGCAGCAGAGCGCGCACCGGGTAGTCGCGCAGCTTGCCCAGTGTGATGCCCCGCAGCGTGATGGCCATGGCCTGGCAACCGGTGTTACCGCTTTGCCCGGCCAGCACCGGCAGAAATGCGGCCAGTGCCACCACACGGCTGATGGTGTCCTCGAACAGCCCCACCACCACGGCGGCGGCAAAGGCCGTCACCAGGTTGATGAGCAGCCACGGGTGGCGCATGCGAAAGGCCGTCAGGACCGGCGTGTTGATCTGCTCGTCGCGGCTGACGCCGTACTGCGTGCCAGTCTGGGCGCTGAGTTCCTCGGCGATGTGTTCGTAGATCTTCCAGGCGTGCACTCGGCCGACCACCTGGTGCGCGTCGTCGACCACCGGATAAACGTCGTAGTGGTGCTGCTTGATGGTACCGACGGCCTTGACCAGCGAGGTGTCGATGTGAAACGTCGCCGGTTCGCTGTCCATGATCTCGGCCAGTGCGTTCGAGGGCTTGGCAAGCAGCAGATCGCGCATGTTGACGATGCCGGCCAGGCGCCCTTCGCAGGTGACAAAGATGTCCTTTATTTCAGGGAGTTCGGCGCTTTTCACCAGAAAGGCCATCGCCTCGGCCACGGTGCGGTCGGCCGGCAGCAGCGCGGAGGTCGGCCCCATCAGTTCGCCGATAGTGCCCTCGGCGCCGGCCTGCAGCACGGCCCGGGTCGCCGCATCCTCGGGCGCGACCAGCTCCGGCAGGTGCGAGGCCACGGCGGCGGCGTGATCGCCCTCCAGGCGCTCCAGCACGAACTGGATGTCCAACGGGGAAAGGTCCACCAGTGCCTGCGCCGCGTCGAGCGGTGGCTTGCCGGCGAGTTTTTCGGCCAGTGTGGTCAAACAGGGATCTTGCGACATGGCGGATTCCTGACTGGGCGCTGCGAGCAGCAAACGGCGGCTGTATCCGGCGCGCGGTGAAGGTCGCTTACGGGTCGTTCTTGCCCGGCCGATCAAATCGTACCACGCGCCGAATGACCTGCCGGAAATAGGAAACACGGAGCCGTTGCGCCGCGGGCTTGCTCCGGTGACCTGCTTCGCCGGCTGTCGTGGACTTCAGTGATCGGGACCCCCGCGAAGCGGCCGCGTCGGCAACGTCATTACCCTTCTCCAAACGGATTTTCATCCGTCATATAAGCGTGTTTGTTGCGGGCCGCGGCTATCGCGCAACCGAACCGCACCCTGGTATTCACCCTTTTGCTGCAGCTGACCGAGTATCTACCGGATCACCACCAGACCTTGGATGTAGGCATCGAGATCAGGCGGTGACCAATGCCAAGCACCCAGCCCACGGTCTCGGGCCGGCTGGCAAACAGAACGCGCAACGGAAACGGCAAGCTGAACAGCCATTGGCGCACTGGCTGTTCGGGCCCAACTTCATGGGCCAGCAGCACCGCACTTTCGGCCATGGGGCCGCAGCTCGGACAAACCCCCTTCGTTTGCAACTGAAAGCAACGAGGTGTTCGGCGTGACAGGTGCCGCAGCGTGCTCACAGCAGCCATGGGCCAGCCGCCCGCACTTGCGGTAATCCTCGATCTCCCGCAGGACATACGCCGGCAGCGCCCTGCCCTGCTCCGCTACAGGGGTGGCGAATATCGGGGAATACGTGTCGACGATCCGATATAGAGCGGAGTCTACTCGGGCGGATGGCGCTGGTAACGACCAGCATCCCTCTTCCGGGTGGCCATCCGGGCCACCACCGCGTGAGGCATGATCCGCATGCCTTGCGACACTGTTGTATACAGTCTACGGCTCAATTACGGAATCTTGAAGCCTCAGCCACGAGGCCAACCAGTGCCAAGCATTACTTGCCAGCGCCGGTCACTCCACTCGATTGCAAATAAGCCTTTTTTATATTTTATTATCAATGACTTATTTTCCTACGAACTGGCAATTCCATGAATAATACCATGCTCAGAAAGTCCTCAAAAATGCTCGAGCAAATCGCCGATTGAGCGCCGCCACACGGCGCCCTAGTGGGCCACGCGGCTATCATCCGGGCTTGACTTCCAAGTGTACCCCCCGTTCTCCCGCAGGGAATGGATCACCGTAAGCAAGCGCAATTTCGCTAATTGGCAATAACATTGACAATTAGCCATGCCCCCACATAATGCACGCATGTAAAGCAACCATAAATCACCGTGACCTACATCCCCCGAACCGCAGAATCCAGACTTAAACACAACGCCCGCGGCTATCCAGTGCTTGTCGTTACGGGTCCACGCCAATCCGGCAAGTCCACCCTGGTGCGGCATGCCTTTCCCGAACACCGCTATGTTTCGCTTGAGGATCTCGACCAGAGGGAATTTGCCGAGACAGACCCGCGGGGTTTTTGAAGCAGTTTACCGAGGGAGCCATCCTGGATGAGGCGCAACGCTGCCCTGCACTGTTTTCCTATCTTCAGACACGCGTCGATGAACGGCAGCAACCCGACGAATTTATCCTGACGGGATCCCAGCAGTTTGGCCTGTTATCAGGCATAACACAGAGCCTGGCAGGCAGAGGCGCACTGATGACGCCGTTACCTATGACCTACGGCGAATTACAACGCGCAGGCAAAATTGGCAAAAACGTCGACAAGATACTCTTCGATGGGGCGTACCCTCCCATCTTCGATCGCGGAATCGAACCACACCCTTGGCATGGAAACTATGTACGCACTTACCTGGAACGCGATGTCCGACAATTGATCAAGGTACAGGATTTGGGCACGTTTCAACGCTTTTTAAAATTGTGCGCGGGGCGGACCGGACAACTGCTCAATCTTTCCTCGCTGGCCAATGACTGTGGCATTACGCATAAAACCGCCAAAGCCTGGATATCCGTACTGGAAGCCAGTTATATCGTGTATCTGTTGCCACCGCATCACCAGAATTTCAACAAGCGTCTGGTCAAAACGCCCAAACTCTATTTACTGGATACCGGTATTGCCACTTGGCTGCTGGGCATCCAAGACAGCGAGCAATTGGCTACTCATGTTCAACGTGGCGCCTTGTTCGAATCCTGGGTCATCAGTGAATTGCTTAAGACCCGTTATAACGCGGGAGAAACCTCGAACCTATACTTCTGGCGTGATCGTTCGGGACATGAGGTGGACCTGCTGATTGATCTTGGAGCCCATCTGTCACCGCTGGAAATCAAATCTGGGCAAACCATCAACAAGGATTACTTGAAGGGGCTGGAGTTTTGGAAACGCCTGGCAAATGATAACACCGGAAAGACCTGGCTGGTTTACGGTGGTGATAGTCGACAGATACGCTCTGATGTCACTGTACTACCTTGGTATGAGATCAATTTCGAGCACATTGTGATATGAAAACACCAGCCGTCGGTCGCAATGATCCCTGCCCTTGCGGCAGCGGAAAGAAATTCAAGCACTGCTGCATGGGCAAGGAGAACAGCACGGCATCTGCTCAGGACAGGGCAGGCATGTCCGAATTTTTGCGTAAAGCACTCGAAGGCCGGCAATTCAACTCACTGGAAGAAGCACAGGCGTTTCTCGACCAATACAGCCAACAGCAAAACCGGCGGCAGCTGGACGAATTCCGCGGTTTATCGCCCGACCAGATGCATCAGATGCTGAATTTCCCATTCGCATCACCGGGACTGGTCCGTTTTTCCGAGGTGCTCGATGCCACTCCAGCCGCGCCGATACTAACCCTGTTCCACCAATTGACGGATGCCATCGGTGAGCAGGGCCTCAAACCGACCGCCAAGGGCAATCTGCCACGCAACTTCTGCCGCGAGGCCGCGCTGGCCTATTGGGGTGAGCAGCGGTATCAGGAAAACACCCGTTATGGCGGCATCAATCGGGAGGAGGATTTTGCCGATCTGCATGTCACCCGCCTGGTGGCCGAACTGGCGGGGCTGATTCGCAAATACAAGGGCCGGTTCATCCTCAGCCGCGATTGCCGCCGGCTGCTGGCCAGGGACGGCATGAGCGCCATCTATCCCAGACTTTTCAGGGCCTATGTCGAGCAGTTCAACTGGGCATACCTAGACGGCTATCCCGAACTGCGATTCATGCAGAGCGCCTTCCTGTTCACGCTTTACCTGCTCATGCGCTACGGTGACATTTCGCGGTCACAGGTGTTTTATGAAAACGCCTTCCTGGGCGCCTTTCCGATGCTGTTGGATGAAGTACCATCGAGCCAGTTAATTTCGTCCGATGAAACAGTGCGACACGCTTACACTTGGCGCTCGCTGCTGCACTTCGCAGGCTTTCTGGGACTGGCGATGGTGGAACCGGCTTCTGAGGAGTTCCTGTGTCGCGAGTATCGGGTGAAGGCCCTGCCGTTGCTGGGCCAGATCGTTCAATTTCAGCTCACCAAGTAAAGACACATGGCGAAAAAGCGCAAACAAGATGATTCGCTGGCCACCTTGCTGGAGACCGCACCGAAAACCAGGCTGGTCGATCTGCTCGTCCGCGTGGCAGGCACGCACCCCGCTGTCCGGCATGAATGCCTCGATTACCTGACCAGGCACACCGCCCTGTCACACAACCAAAAGATACAGTCCGAGGGCGAAAAACTGCTGGCTCTGTGGGCCAAACTCGCTCCGGACCTGGACGAACTGGATGCATACGGCGGTGGCGATTATGACGCCGACTTCCATGTTTCAAGCCTGTTGCAGGAGATCGCACAGACCCTTTCCCGGAAAAATCTCGAAGCGGCCTACCGGCAACAACTGCTCGATAAGGTCCTGCCCTATATCGAGCGCGGTAATGCTGGCCTTGACGATGATCTCTATGATGTAGCCTATGCGGCCTGTTATACCGACGACGATTGGCGGGCACTGGCGGAAGCCTTCGAGACCATGGGTGGAGACTGGAAACTCGACCATGCGCGCCGTATTTATCGCCGACTCGGTAACCGGGAAAAATATCTCGAACTGCGCCAGCGCAAACTGGCCACCGGCACTGACTACTTCGACCTTGCGGACTTCCACTGGAAGGCTGGTGAGAAGCAGAAGGCCATGGAAGTCGCGGAGGCAGGGCTGCTCCGCGGAAAGGGCCGCATGGATGAACTGCGCCAGTTCGTTGCCAAGCGGATCAAATCCGCCGGCAACCGCGAACGCTACCTGGCGTTGCAATTCGATCAGGCGATCGATCACCTGACCTGTGACAAGTACAAGGCGTTTCGGAAACAGTGCACGGCAACTGAATGGAAGCGTTACGAAGCAAAAACCCTTGCGCAGCTGGAGAACGCCTGGGAGAAGGAGCAACTCCGCATCCGCATGCACCGCAAGGAGTATGGTGAAGCGGTGGCCGTACTGACCCGAAGCCGCTATCCTCTCCACGCCTGGGACAGCACTTATGAACTGCAGACCGCCACGCGTCTCGAAGGCAGGTATCCCGAAGCGATTCTCAAATACTATTTATCCGGACTGGGCAACCTCAAGACCAACGCCCCGCGCAAGGAATACACCCGCAAGGCACAGGTGATGAAGAAGATCCACCACGTGTTGGTTGATGTACTGCACGATGCGCCGCGCTGGCGAGATTTTGCCATCAAAATCAAACGAGACAACATAAAGCGCCCGGCTTTCCAGGAAGAATTTGCCAAAGCCGTACCGGGTTGGCAGGCGTTGAAATAACAATGACACGCTTTTCGGAAATGGGGGTAGGCAACGATATAAACCGCACCCACCTGCATAATCGCGCCACACTCGTTCGAGAAGCGAAATCTGAACTCCGTTAATACCATGACAACATCAATTTTCCACTCATGGTATCGCTGCTGTTTGCTTTATAGCACGCGAGAAATACCATGAAAAATACCGTTGATGATGTAGATTACATTATCAATTTAATTGTTTTTACTATTATTATTTTCCAATATGTTACAAATTCCTGTCACTCCCACTCGATGGTCGCCGGCGGCTTGCCGGAAATATCGTAGACCACGCGGGAGAGGCCCGGCACTTCGTTGATGATCCGCCGCGAGCAGAGGTCCAACAGCGCGTAGGGCAGGTGTGCCCAGCGGGCGGTCATGAAGTCGACGGTCTCGACGGCGCGCAGGGCGACCACCGGCTCGTGGCGGCGGCCGTCGCCGGTGACGCCGACGCTTTTTACCGGCAGGAAGACGGCGAAGGCCTGGCTGGTCCTGTCGTACCAGCCGGCGCGGCGCAGTTCCTCGATGAAGATGTGGTCGGCCAGGCGCAGGGTGTCGGCGGCGGCCTTGGTGACTTCGCCGAGGATGCGCACGCCCAGGCCCGGCCCCGGGAAGGGGTGGCGCTGCACCATCTCGGCGGGCAGGCCCAGTTCCAGGCCGATGGCGCGCACCTCGTCCTTGAACAGTTCGCGCAGCGGCTCGACCAGTTGCAGCTTCATGTGTTCGGGCAGGCCGCCGACGTTGTGGTGGCTCTTGATGACCTGCGCCTTGCCGGTCTTGCCGCCGGCGGATTCGATCACGTCCGGGTAGATGGTGCCCTGGGCGAGGAAGTCGACGCCTTCGATTTTGGCGGCTTGCTCGTCGAATACCTCGATGAACAGCCCGCCGATGATCTTGCGCTTGGCCTCGGGGTCGGCCACACCCCGCAGCGCACCCAGAAAGCGCGCCTCGGCATCGACCCGGATCACCTTGACGCCGAGGTTGCGCGCGAACACCTGCATCACCTGGTCGCCCTCGTGGTGGCGCAGCAGACCGTTGTCGACGAACACGCAGGTGAGCTGGTCGCCGATGGCCTGGTGCAGAAGCGCGGCAACCACGGACGAATCGACCCCGCCGGACAAGCCCAGCAACACCTTGCCGTCACCGACCTGTCGGCGCACGGTGGCGATGGCGTCGGCGATGATGTTGTCGGGCGTCCAGACGCTGGCACAGCCGCAGATGTCGTGCACGAAGCGGGCGTAGATGCGCGTGCCCTGGGGGGTGTGGGTGACCTCGGGATGAAACTGAAAGGCGTAGTAGCCGCGCGCCTCGTCGGCCATGCCGGCCAGCGGCACGTCGGGGGTGGAGGCGATGCCTTTGAAGCCCGCCGGCAGGGCGCTGACGCGGTCGCCGTGGCTCATCCACACATCCAGCAGGCCGTGGCCCTCGGCGTTGACGCGGTCCTCGATGCCGTCCAGCAGCCTGGAATGCCCGCGGGCGCGGATCTCGGCGTAACCGAACTCCCTGACCTCGCCGGGTTCCACGGCGCCGCCGAGCTGCACCGCCATGGTCTGCATGCCGTAGCAGATACCCAGCACCGGCACGCCGAGCGACCAGACCACCTCGGACGCGCGCGGTGAACCGGCCTCGGTGACCGAGGCCGGTCCGCCGGAGAGGATGATGCCCTTGGGCGCAAACACCCGCAGCGCGGCGGCGTCCATGTCCCAGGGGTGAATCTCGCTGTAGACGCCCAGCTCGCGCACACGCCGGGCGATGAGCTGCGTGTACTGGGAGCCGAAGTCGAGGATCAGGATACGGTCGGCATGGATGTCAGTGGACATGAGTTCACCCAGGGCGCGGCCGGCGCCGGATCGGTAGCGAGAGAACGGGGCGGCGGCTGCAGGGCGAACTAGCTGCCGCCAACCGGATAATTAGGTGTTTCCTTGGTGATGCCGACGTCGTGAACGTGGCTCTCCTGCCTGCCTGCGCCGGTCACGCGGACGAAGCGTGGTTTGGTGCGCAGCTCGCCGATATCGCGGCAGCCGGTATAGCCCATCGCCGAGCGCAGCCCGCCCATGAGCTGGTGGATGATGGTCGATACCGGGCCCTTGTAGGGCACTCGGCCCTCGATCCCCTCGGGGACGAGCTTGTCGGAGCCGACCCTGGCATCCTGGAAATAACGGTCGCTCGAGCCCTGGGTCTGGGCCATGGCGCCCAGCGAGCCCATGCCGCGATAGGCCTTGTAGGTACGTCCCTGATAGAGCTCGATCTCGCCCGGCGCCTCCTCGGTACCGGCGAGCAGCGAACCCACCATCACCGCGTCCGCGCCCGCGGCGATGGCCTTGGCGATATCCCCGGAGAAGCGCAGGCCGCCGTCGGCGATCACCGGCAGGTCCAGATGGCCTAGAGCCTTGACCACATTGGCGATGGCGCTCACCTGGGGCACGCCGACCCCGGTCACCACCCGGGTGGTGCAGATCGAACCCGGGCCGATACCGACCTTGACCGCGTCCGCACCCGCCTCGGCCAGCGCCAGCGCCGCCTCGGCGGTGGCGATATTGCCGCCGATCACCTGCACCTGAGGATAAGTGCGCTTGATCCAGTCGACCCGGCGCAGGACATTGAGCGAATGACCGTGGGCGGTATCGACGACCAGCACATCGACACCGGCGGCGATCAGCGCCACCACGCGCTCCTCGGTCTCCGAACCCGTGCCCACGGAAGCCCCCACCCGCAGCCGGCCGAGCTCATCCTTGCAGGAATCCGGATAGCGCTCGGCCTTGTCGATATCTTTCACCGTCACCAGGCCGCGCAGTTCGAAAGCGTCGTTGACCACCAGCACCTTCTCGATACGGTGCTTGTGCAGCAAAAGCTTGACCTCCTCGGCGCTGGCGCCCTCGCGCACGGTCACCAGGCGCTCGCGCGAGGTCATCACACTGGCCACCGGAGCATCCAGATTGGTCTCGAAGCGCACATCACGGCGGGTGACGATGCCCACCAGGTCGCCGTCGCGCAGCACGGGCACACCGGAGATATTGTGCTCTCGGGTGAGCGCCAGCAGCTCGCGGATCGGGGTGTCCGCCGCTATGGTGATGGGATCCTTGACCACCCCGCTTTCGAACTTCTTGACCGCCCGCACCTCCTGAGCCTGCTGCTCGATGGACATGCTCTTGTGCACAATGCCGATGCCGCCTTCCTGGGCCAGGGCGATCGCCAGCCGGGCCTCGGTGACCGTATCCATGGCGGCGGAAACCAGCGGTATGTTGAGACGGATGGCGCGTGTGAGCCGGGACTGCAGGCTGACGTCGCGAGGAATTACCTCGGAGTAGCCCGGCAACAGCAGGACATCGTCGAAGGTGAGGGCTTCGTGGTCGATTCTAAGCATGATCTGCGCCGACGGCCCATGCCGGAAGGCGCCAAATTATAGTCCCGCCCGCGGGCCCGGTAAACCGAAGCCCAGCCCCGGGCGGGGTACAATGGCGCGGTGAATCACCTCGACCGCAACCCAGCAGCGCCCGCCGGGCGCACTGTGCTCAGCGTCTCCGAGCTCAACCGGCGGGCCCGCCAGCTGCTGGAGACCCATCTGCCCCAGATCTGGGTGGAGGCTGAACTCAGCAATCTGTCCTGCCCGGCGTCCGGGCACTGGTATTTCACCCTGAAGGATGAACACGCCCAGGTAAGGGCCGCCATGTTCCGCAACCGCAATCAACTGATCCGTCGCCGTCCCGAAACCGGGCAACAGGTGCTGGTGCGGGGCCGCATCAGTCTCTACGAGCAACGCGGCGACTACCAGTTGATCGTCGAACATCTGGAACCCGCCGGCCACGGACTCCTGCAGAGACGCTTCGAGGAAATCCGCGCACGGCTCGCCGCCGAAGGCCTGTTCGACACCGAACGCAAGCGGCCGCTGCCCGCGATGCCGCGCTGCCTGGGCGTGATCACTTCGCCCACCGGCGCCGCCATCCACGACATCCTGCGGGTGCTGCGACGCCGCTTCCCGGCGCTGCCCGTGTATCTGTACCCTTCCCAGGTGCAGGGCCGGGCGGCGGCCGGCGAACTGGTCTCGGCCATCGAACTCGCCAATCACCACGGCGTCTGCGACCTGCTCATCCTGGCCCGCGGCGGTGGCTCGCTGGAGGATCTGTGGTCCTTCAACGAGGAGGCAGTGGCACGCGCGGTCGCCGCGAGCCGCATCCCGGTGATCTGCGGTGTGGGTCATGAAACCGATGTCACCATCGCCGATTTCGCCGCCGACCTGCGTGCCCCCACGCCCTCGGCGGCGGCGGAACTGGCGAGTCCGGACGGCGCCGAGCTGACGGCAGCGGTCACCGCACTGCATGCCCGCCTCACCCGGGCCATGGCCGCCAGCCTGGCCGGCCTGAATGCCCGGACCGAGGCACTGCGGCGGCGCCTGCGCCACCCCCGCGAGCGCCTTGAGCGCCAGGCCCAGCACCTGGATCACCTGGAAATCCGCCTGCGGCGGGCACTGGAAACCAGAATGCACCGCGACCATGCCCGCTGTCGGGAACTGCTGCAACGGCTGTGGTCCCAGCACCCCAGCCGGCTGTTGGAAGGCGCCCACCTGCACCTCGACTACTGCGGCAGCCGCCTGACCGAGGCCATGCGCCACCGCCTGGAACGCGAACGCCGGCGCCTGGAATCCTGCGCCGGCCTGTTGCAGGCGGTGAGTCCGCTGGCCACCCTGCAGCGCGGCTATGCGATCGCCCTGGATCGAAGCGGACGTACCATCGGCAGCATCCAGGCCACCGAACCCGGCGCGGAGCTTGCCGTGCGCCTCCAGGACGGCACCCTGGAGTGCACCGTCACCGCCACCACCCCGGCCAATGCCGCCGCCCCCGTTACCCGGAGAGACTGAAGCCATGCCCAGCAAGACCACCGGTTTTCTGCTTTTTCTGTCGCTGTCGCTCGCCGGCGGCTCCGCCACGGCCAACCAGCCGCCCAGCGAGGTCTGGGATCTCGGCGATCTCTATCCGGACGTCACCGCCTGGGAGACGGCCTTCTCGGCGATCGCCCGGCGCATCGACGCCCTGGACGATTGCCGCGGTCGGCTGGGCACCGGGTCCGAGCAGCTCGCGGCCTGCCTGGAGCGCATGAACGACACCTATCGCGACCTCTTGCGCCTGTTCAGCTACGCCTATCTCGATCGCGATACCGACCTGCGCAACAGCGCCGCCAACGAGCGCTTCTCACGCGCCCAGAGTCTCTACACCAGATACGGTGAGGTGACCAGCCATGTGCAGCCGGAACTGGTGGCGCTGGGCGCCGAGGTGCTCGAACCCTGGCTCGCCGCAACCCCGGCGCTCGCCGATTACGACTTCTTCATTCGCGAGACCCTGCGCAAGGGTGCCCATATTCTGTCGCCGCGCGAGGAGCAACTGCTCGCCGCCGCTGCCGATCCGCTGAGCGCGGTCGGCACTGCCTATCAGGTGCTCACCAGCGCCGAGATGCCCTGGCCCACGCTGACCCTGTCCAACGGCGAAACCGTCAACCTCAACCCAGCGCTCTATACCCTGCACCGCGCGGCCGACACCCGGGCCGACCGCAAGGCCGTGTTCGACGCCTTCTTCGGCACCTACGCGGGTTACGCCGAGACCCTGGCCACCACCCTGGCGGGCAGCATCAAGGCGGCCGGCTTCCAGGCCCGGGCGCGCGGCTTCGAGTCCAACCTCGCCCAGGCGCTGCACGGCGATGACATCCCGCCCGCGGTATACGAAACCCTGGTCCGCGAGGTGAACGCCAACCTGCCCACCCTGCACCGCTACCTGCGCCTCCACGGCCGCATGCTCGGCGTGCCCGAGCTGCACTATTACGACATCTACCCGCCCGCGGTCACCACCACGCGGCGCTATGACATCGCCCAGTCCGCGGCCCTGCTGCGCGCCGCGGTGCAGCCGCTGGGGCCCGACTATGGCGCTCGCCTCGACCAGGCGCTGCGCCAGCCCTGGATGCACGTGCGCCCGGCGGAGGGCAAGCGCGCCGGCGCCTACATGATGGGCGCCGCCTACGACGTCCACCCCTACCTGTTGCTCAATCACAACGACGACTTCGAATCCCTGAGCACCTTCGTCCACGAGTGGGGACACGCCATGCATTCGCTGTTGGCCAACCGGGCGCAACCCTTCGCCAAGGCCGCCTACCCCACTTTTCTGGCCGAGATCGCCTCGACGGCCAACGAGGTGCTGCTCTACAACCACCTGCGCGCCACGGCGGAGAGTCCCAGGGAAGAACTCTTCTATCTGTTCCAGGAGCTACAGGGCCTGCGCGGCACCTTCTTCCGCCAGACCCAGTTCGCCGAGTTCGAGCTGGCCGCGCACCGCGAAATCGAGCGCGGCGGCGCGCTCTCTGCCGACAAGCTCAACCGCCTCTACGGCGATATCCTCAGGCGCTATCTGGGTGACGCCCAGGACGTGCTCAAGGTCGACGATGCCTACGCCGTCGAATGGGCCTATGTGCCCCACTTCTACACCGAGTTCTACGTCTACCAGTACGCGACCTCGCTGGCCGCCGCCTACCGGTTGATGGAGCAGGTCCTCGACGGCGGCGAAGCGGAGCGCACGGCCTACCTGGGCATCCTCGAGGCCGGCGGTGCCAGGCCGCCGTACCAGATATTGCTGGAAGCCGGCATCGACATGGCCGACGCCGAGGTCTATCGCGCCGTGATCCGTCGCTGCAACCGGCTGATGGATCGCGCGGAAGCCTTGCTCGCCGAGCACCCGGAGTTGGCGGCGAGGTGACCGGTTTCCTGCCATATCAAGGAGCACGAATCGCTTCAATCAGGAGCCACAGAGATCGCCGGATTACCTTGACTGTGCGAAAATTGTCACAAAACCAGATTACAAAAAATCAGTTAAGCCACTATCGCGATAAAGCATCAGATGCCATGGATATACTTGTGAATGGCACTGAGTATTTGACGTAAAATTGGATGATGTAACTAAGGGAAAAAATGCGAAAAATTATCTTGGCAATAACCATTGCAACGGCAACCGGATGCGCAACCATCGTTAATGATGCAACTATACCGCTGACCGCTAGTTTTTCTGACGGCTCATCAGGAGAGTGCAGCTTTCGAAATAAAAGAGGGCTATGGTCTTCAACAATACCTTCTTCGGGAATCATGATCCGAAGATCCGATGACGCTTTAATTTATGACTGTTCCACAAAGGACGGAAGAAAAGCCGTTGGCTCCGTCAGGAGCGAGATGGAAGGAGGCAAACTGGCCGCAAGTGTAGTTTTTTGGGATTTAGGAATTACCGATTCAATCACTGACAAACACAGAACGTATCAAGGTAATGTCGTTATACCCGTATCGCCAAAGGAACAGTCAGACTAACGGCGATAGCGTATAAGGCGGTTACTTTGCCCGCGCCGCCGGCAGCGGGCAATTCCCGGCACTGACGGGCATGGCGGCAACTTCGTCGCGGGTCACCTGCAGCTGGGCGCGCTCGCGGTCATCGATAGGATGGCTCGCCAATCCTTCATCGAGCAGCGCCAGCGCGGCCGCCCGGCAGCCGCGCTCGCCAAGGAGTTGGGCGAGATTGTTGCGGGCGAGCACCGATTCCGGTTGACGCCGCAACAGCGCCGCAAACTGGGCCTCCGCCGCCGCCCGATTACCGGCGGCATAGTAGGCGTTGCCGAGCCCCGCCCGCGCCCAGGGGCTGTCGGGCCAGCGCTCGGCGGCGACGTCGAAGGCGGCGATCAGGGCCGCCGGCGGCGCTATGCCCTCCATGTCGGTGACCGCGCGCAGATAGCGATCGCGCTCGGCGCGGGGCGGCAGCGTTCCCGGGGACAGCACCACCAGACCCCAACGATCGGCCCGCTCCCAGGTGGCGAGGAATTTCCGTGCCGCGAGAACCTGGCGCCTGGTGGTTCCGGAGCGCAGCAGGAAGGTATCGGCGGCGGCATCGAACCCGACCACCACCGCGAAATGCCACTGCGGCCAGCGCCGGATGCCCAGGTTCTGCAGGACCAGCACGGGATGCCCCGAGCGCAGGGTCGCAAGCAACACCTCCAGATCCGGCGGCAGCGGGTAGGGCACCAGACCCCGCCTGCGCGCTGCAGCCTTCAGTTCGACCTGCAGGCTGCCCTTCTTGCCGGGCAGATACACCTCGTCGACCAGGGCGTCGGGGTCGGCCGCACGGCCCAAATGGCCGAACACCGTGGCCAGTGCCGCGGGCCCGCACTGATAGTCGCGCTGGGGAAAGAAGGGAACGGCGTCGAGTTCGACCTGCTCGGCGCCGGCGGTCGGTGGCAATACCGGGGCCCTGCTGCAGGCAGTGAGCAGCAGGGCCCCGGCAACCGCCAGAACCCGGCAAAGGGGGCTCAAAGCCCCTTGAAGACGTTGGTGACGCCGACGATTTCGAGTATCACCAGGATCACGAACACGGCGCCGATCAGGGCCAGGCCACCGGCGCCAGCCGGCAGTTCATCGAGGTGTCTGGAGATCATCGCAAGCTCGTTGTCGGACAATGCCGCCACCCGGGCGCGGGCATCCTCCTGAGCGACCCCCTGGGCGAGCAGCAGATCGCGCACCTGCTCCCGGGCCAGGAAACGATCGACGCGCTCCAGCTGCTCGCTGCGCGCATCCGGCGCAAGTTCGGCGGTGCCCATCATGGCTGCCGCAGCGGGCTGCACCGCAGTGGCCAGGGTCAGGCTCAACACCAGCGTCAGGCTGGTCAACAATCCGGAGAGTCTACGGAACTTCATTTGCGCTATCCTCGGGTGACGCGGCGGACGCCGCAGACGCCGCGAGTGTATCCAGAACCCGCGCGACGCTCAAAGACAAAATGCGCGGAGCACCCGGTCCGCCGCGGTTTGACCACGGTTCGGAGGCACAGTCACAATGCACCTCGTTTTTTCCACTGGCTTACAGGAATCATCATGAGTGCAGGACAGCGACTTCCGGGAACCCCCGAACCCATGCACCGCTGGCCGGGCGCCGGCGGGGTGATGATCGCCGGCGATTCCTGGGGCGACGCCAACGGCCCTCTGGTGCTGCTGCAGCACGGCGGCGGCCAGACCCGACACGCCTGGAAGGGTGCCGGAGAAGCCCTGGGCGCGGCCGGTTATCATGCGGTCGCCTTCGACGCCCGCGGCCACGGCGATTCCGACTGGTCCGAGACCGGCATCTATGGCCAGGACATCATGGTCGAGGATCTCCTGCATGTGATCGACGCCTTGGGTGGCCGGCGCCCGGTGCTGGTCGGCGCCTCCATGGGCGGCGGCACCAGCCTGGTCGCCATCGGCGAGGACCAGGTCGACGCGACCGCCCTGGTGCTGGTCGATATCGCGCCCCGGATCGAACGCGCCGGTGTCGACAAGATCATCAACTTCATGTCGCTCAAGCCCGAGGGCTTCGATTCCCTCGAAGAGGTGGCCGAAGCCATCGCCAGCTACCAACCGCACCGCACGCCGCCCAGGGACCTCCAGGGATTGGGCAAGAATCTCCGCCTGGCACCCAACGGCAAGTATCGCTGGCACTGGGATCCGCGCTTCATGCAGGCCAAGCGCGACATGGAACAGCGCATGCTGCGCCTCGAGGAGTGCGCGCGTGCCCTGAAGCTGCCGGTGCAACTGGTGCGCGGCGGGCTCTCGGACGTGCTCAGCGAGGAAGGCGCCCGGTCTTTTCTGGCCCTGTGTCCGCACGCCGAGTACATGAATATCACCGATGCCGGACACATGGTCGCCGGCGACCGCAACGATGTGTTCGCCAACGCGGTGACGGATTTCCTCTATCGCGCGGTGCCACTGCAGGGCGAGCCGGTACAGCCTCCCCACGAGACGCATCCGCACCACGTCGGACCGCCCGGCGACATCAACGATATCCCCTGATCCCGGCGCCGCGAGCGCGGCGCACACCGGGCTCGCCCGCAGGGCTGGTAGAATGCTGCTCAGCGCAGTTTTCGCCGAGGTTTCGCCATATGACCGCCAGGGCCCACCCCGCCTTCACTCACATTGGTAGCAGAGCAGTGTCCTCGCTCAAGGTCGAGGTCCAGCGCTACCGCCACCTCAAGACCGGCGCCGAACACATCCATCTGCACAGCGACAATGCAGAGAACGTGTTTCTCGTGGCGCTGCGCACGGTGCCCAGGGATTCCACCGGGGTCGCCCATATCCTCGAGCACACCGCGCTGTGCGGCAGCGAGAAGTATCAGGTCCGGGACCCCTTCTTCATGATGATCCGGCGTTCGCTGAACACCTTCATGAACGCCTTCACCAGCTCGGACTGGACGGCCTATCCCTTCGCGAGCCAGAACCGCAAGGATTTCGACAACCTTTTGGACGTCTATCTGGATGCCGTGTTCTTCTCGCGGCTCGACCCGCTGGACTTCGCCCAGGAGGGCCACCGCCTCGAATTTGCCAAACCGGACGACCCCGACTCGCCGCTGACCTTCAAGGGTGTGGTGTACAACGAAATGAAGGGCGACATGAGTTCGATCAATTCGATTCTCTGGCACACGCTCTGCAAGTACCTCTATCCCACCAGCACCTACCACTACAACAGCGGTGGCGATCCGGAGTGCATCCCGGACCTCAGTTACCAACAGCTGCTGGAGTTCTACCGCAGCCACTATCACCCCAGCAATGCCATCTTCATGACCTACGGGGATATTGCCGCCCACGAGCACCAGCACAAGTTCGAGAATCAGGTGCTCAACCGCTTCGAGCGCCTCGAGGAAACCATCGCCGTCGCTCCCGAGAAGCGCTACCTGGCGCCACTGCGCGTCCAGGAGGCCTACGCGGTCGACGAGCCCGATACCAAAGCACGCACCCATGTGGTACTGGGCTGGCTGCTCGGCAAGACCACGGATCTGATGGCCAACCTGGAAGCCCACCTGCTCAATTCCGTGCTGCTCGACAACAGCGCCTCTCCCCTGCTCCAGGCGCTGGAGACCAGCGATCTGGGCACAGCGCCGTCCCCCATGTGCGGGCTGGACGACTCCCACCTCGAAGTGCTGTTCGTCTGCGGCCTGGAAGGGTCCGAGCCCGAAAACACCGCGGCGGTGGAAGCCCTGGTGCTGGACACCCTGCGCGAAGTCGCCGAACGCGGCGTACCCGCCGATGAAGTGGAAGCAGCCCTCCACCAGCTCGAGCTCAAGCAGCGCGAAATCGGCGGCGACGGCTACCCCTATGGCCTGCAACTGATTCTCTCCGCACTGGCCAGCGCCAGCCACCGCGGCGACCCGGCGGCGCTGCTGGACCTGGACCCGGTGCTGGCCGAGCTGCGCGAGCGCATTCGCGACCCGGACTACATCAAGAACCTGGCGCGGACCCTGCTGCTCGACAACCCGCATCGGGTACGCCTGGACCTGTGTCCGGACCCCGAGATTCCCGCACGCCGCGAAGCCGCGGAGCGGCGCCAGCTCGACGAGCTTCGCGCCGCCCTGGACCCGTCCCAGCGCCAGGAGATCGTGGCCCGCGCCCAAGCTCTGGCCGAACGCCAGGCCCAGGCCCAGGACGACGACGACGGCATCCTGCCCAAGGTGGAACTGGCCGATGTGCCACCGGAGATGGCCTATGTGGCGCCCAGCGGACGCATCGAAACCCCGCTGCCGCTGACCAGCTATGGCGCCGGCACCAACGGCCTGGTCTATCAGCAATTGGTGCTCGACCTGCCGCAGCTGAGCGAAGCCCAGGCCGATCTGCTGGCTCTCTACGCCAGCTGCCTGCCCGACCTGGGCATCGGGCAGCAGGATTACCTCGCCACCCAGCGCTGGCAGGCGGCGGTGAGCGGCGGCGTCAACGTCCACGCCAGCGTGCGCGGCGCGCCGGACGACGTCCAGGCGCTGCGCGGCTACCTGGTGGTGTCCAGCAAGGGGCTCGGTGTCAACCAGCGGGAACTGTCGCGGCTGCTCGATGCCACCCTCAATCAGGTGCGCTTCGACGAGCTGGATCGCCTGCGCGACCTGATCGCGCAGCTGCGCGCGCACATGGAACACAGCGTCACCGGCAACGGCCACGCCCTGGCGATGGCCGCGGCGGCGGCGCGCTTCAGCAACGGCGCCCTGCTGCACCATCGCTGGGGCGGACTCGAGGGCATCCGCAACCTCAAACAACTCGACGCCAGCCTGGAGGATGCCGGCAGGCTCAGCGCCCTGGCCGACCAGCTGCAGGAAATCCATCACTTGGTGCTGGCCGCACCGCGGCAGTGCCTGCTGGTTGCCGAACCCGAACGGCTGACTGACTTTGGCAGTCGCTTCCTGGAGGCGCTGTCACCGCCCGCAAGCGGCGCCTTCACAGCATTCGCGCGCCCGGCGCTGTGCGAACCCAGCAACCAGCTGTGGACCACCAGCACCCAGGTCAACTTCTGCGCCCGCGCCTATCCCACGGTGGCCATGGATCATCCGGACGCGGCCCCGCTCAATGTCCTCGGGGGCTTCCTGCGCAATGGTTTTCTGCACACCGCGATCCGCGAGCAAGGCGGCGCCTACGGCGGCGGCGCCGGCCAGGACAACGGCATCGCCGCGTTCCGCTTTTTCTCCTACCGGGATCCCCGCCTGGAGGAGACGCTGGCCGATTTCGACCGCGCCCTCGGCTGGCTGGCCTCGGCGAGCCACACCCCACAGCGCGTTGAAGAAGCCATCCTCGGCGTCATCGCCAAAATCGACAAGCCGGGCTCACCCGCCGGCGAAGCCAGGCAGACCTTTCACGCCGAACTTCACGGCCGCGATCGCGCACGTCGTGAGTGCTTCCGCAGCCGCGTGCTGGAAGTGACCCTGGAAGATCTGCGCCGGGTGGCGGCGAGCTATCTGCTGCCGGAGCGGGCGAGCACCTCGGTGATCACGGCGCCCGACCGGGCTTCCCGGCTTGCAGCGCTCGAGCTCACCACAATGGCATTGTGAACGGCCGGCGATCCCGAGAGTCCATGAGCGCCAGCGACCGGCTGTTTGCGCAGCCACTGGCGGAAATCGCCGGCTTTCGCTTTGACCAGCGGGTTGCCGCGGTTTTCCCGGACATGATCCGCCGCTCGGTGCCGGGCTACGAGACCATCGTGGCCATGACCGCCACCCTGGCCGAGCGCTATGCGCAGCCCGGCACCCGCTGCTACGACCTGGGTTGTTCCCTGGGTGCCTCCACCCTGGCGCTGCGCAGCGGTCTGGGGGATCGCGACTGCACCATTGTCGCGGCGGACAACGCCCCCGCCATGATCGACCGCTGCCGGGAAATGCTGGCCGCCGACCGGAGCTCGGCGCCGATCGAGTTGCACTGTGCGGACATCCGCTCGCTGGCAATCGACAAGGCTTCACTGGTGGTGCTCAATTTCACGCTGCAGTTCGTGCCCCCGGCCGAGCGCGGGGCGTTGATCCGACGGATCCGCGCCGGCCTGGTCCCCGGCGGGGTGCTGGTGCTGTCGGAGAAGATCGCCTTTGCCGACGCCGCGCTCGACCAGCTGATGACCGAGCTCCACCACTCCTTCAAGCGCGCCAACGGTTACAGCGAACTGGAGATCGCCCAGAAGCGCAGCGCCCTGGAAACCGTGCTGCTTCCGGAAACCCTGGACACCCACAGAAGGCGGCTGCGCGACGCGGGCTTTTCCGCCGCCGACGTCTGGTTCCAGTGCTTCAATTTCGCCTCCCTGCTCGCCTTCGCATGACCCCGGACTACAAGCCGCTGCTGGACGCATTGGCACGCATCCCGCGGCTGCGCAGCTGGGCACAACAGCTGCCGACCCAGATCGCGGCCAGCCTGAGCCCCGCGCGCTGGGGCGACCTACCCGCCTGGCAAGAGGCCCTGGAGCGCCTGCCGGCATTGCGGCCGGCGACCCTCGACTTTGGCGCCGGGGTGCGTATCGGCAGCGCCGAAGACGCCACCGACGCCGAGCGCGAAGCGCTGCGCGGCGCCCTGATGGCACTGCATCCCTGGCGCAAGGGGCCTTTCGAGCTGTTCGGCCTGCACCTCGACAGCGAATGGCGCTCGGACTGGAAGTGGCAGCGCCTGGCGCCCCACATCGACGATCTCGACGGCCGCCTGGTGCTCGATGTCGGCTGCGGCAACGGTTACTACTGCCTGCGCATGCTGGGTGCGGGTGCGCGGCGGGTGATCGGCATAGACCCATCGCCGCGCTTCGTGATGCAGTTCGAAGCGATGCGGCGCTACGCCGGAGCCTTGCCGGCAGATGTGCTGCCCCTGGGCGTCGAACAACTGCCGTCGGGACTGGCGGCTTTCGATACGGTCTTTTCGATGGGGGTCTTCTACCACCGCCGCTCCCCCTTCGACCACCTGCGCGAGCTCCGTGAGCTGCTGCGCCCGGGCGGCCAGCTGGTGCTGGAAACCCTGGTCATGGAAGGCGGGGCCGGACAGGTGCTGGTACCGGAAGGTCGCTACGCCAGAATGCCCAACGTCTGGTTCCTGCCGGATCCCGACAGTCTGGTCTCCTGGCTGCGCAAAGCCGGGTTCACGGCACCTCGGGTGGTCGATATCACCCCCACCACCACCGCCGAGCAGCGGCGCACGCCCTGGATGCACTTTGAGTCGCTCGCCGATTTCCTCGACCCCCTGAACCCGGCGCAGACCTGCGAGGGACACCCAGCTCCGCGGCGTGCCATCGCCCTGGCCGGCGCTTGATCCCTTCCCGATCCGACGCTAAGGTAGCGCGCCGCACGCTGTGACCGGCAAGGCCAGCAGTGCAATTCCTATCGCCACAGGGGTCTTTATCGATGTTTTTTGCCGACCGTCTGGAACAATTGCAACAGCGTCAGGGCGACCGCACCGCGATCGTGTTTGACGGCGAATCCATCAGTTTCTCGACCCTCGCCGAACGCGCCTGGCAGGTTGGCACGGGTTTGCTGGAAATGGGCATCTCGCACCAGCAGCGGGTGGCCCATCTGGCCAGGAATTCGCCGGAATTTTTCGAGATTTTTTTCGGCGCCGCAGCTTCCGGACTGGTCACCGCGGGGCTCAACTGGCGGCTGGCGGCCCCGGAAATCGAGCAACTGCTGAACTACACGGGCAATGAGGTGCTGTTCGTCGGCCGGGACTTCTACGCCATGGTGGAAGCGATCGAACCCAACCTGAAATCCGTGCGGCATATCATCGCCCTCGACGGCGGCCACGAGCGCTGGCCCGATTACCACGCCTGGCGCGACGCGCAAGCCCCGCGTCGCCCTCAGGTAGAGCTACGTGGCGACGACGACATCCTGCTGCTCTACACCAGTGGCACCACCGGCCTGCCCAAGGGCGTAGAGCTGACCAACGCCGGCTACAGCGCAGTCTTCGATGCCTTCGTCAACGACGACATCCTGGCGGTCGATCCGGAGGCGGTGTTCATCAACGTGATGCCGCTATTCCACGTCGGCGGCATCAACCTCACGGTATTGCCGCTGCTGCGCGGCGCGGGATTCCACCTGTTCCCCGAGTTCCATCCCACCCAGGTGCTGGACACCCTGGAGCGCGAGGGCATCACCAACGCACTGTTCGTACCGGCGATGATCCAGATGCTGTTGCAGGAACCCAGGGTGCGGGAGCGCGATTACAGCAGGCTGCAACGCATCTACTACGGCGCCTCGCCGATCTCGGAAGCGGTACTCAGCGAGGCGGTCGAGGTGTTCGGCTGTGATTTCATGCAGCTCTATGGCGCCACCGAAAATTACGGCCTGGTGAGCAAGCTGCCGCCGGAGGACCATGCGCCGGAACGCAACCGCCTGCGCTCCTGCGGCAAGCCGGTGGCGGGCGCGCAGGTCAGAATCGTCGATGCCGCCGGTAACGAAGTCCCCACTGGAGAAGTGGGCGAGATCCTGCTGCATTGCGCCTGGACCATGAAATCCTACTGGCAGAAGCCCGAGGCCACCGCCGAGACCGTGATCGACGGTTGGTACCACACCGGCGATGCCGCCTGCGTCGATGAAGCGGGCTATCTGTACATCAAGGATCGGGTCAAGGACATGATCATCACCGGGGGGGAGAACGTCTATCCCGCGGAAGTCGAAAACGCCCTGCACAGCCATCCCGAGGTCGCCGACGCCGCTGTGATCGGGGTCCCCGACGCCAAGTGGGGTGAGGCGATCAAGGCGGTGGTGGTATTGACTGCCGGCGCCAAGGCGACCGAGGCCGATATCATCGCCTTCGCGCGTTCACGCATCGCCGGCTTCAAGGTGCCCAAGTCGATCGACTTCGTCGACGCCCTGCCGCGCAATCCGTCCGGCAAGATCCTGCGCCGGGAGCTGCGCGCCCCCTACTGGTCGGCGCTGGAACGCCAGGTCAGCTGAGGCATCTGCCCGGCCCGGACGATCCCGGGTCGGGCGCCTTTTTCTTGACCGGTGGCAGGCGCTTGCCTATAGTAGCCGCCCTCGCACCCGTAGCTCAGTTGGATAGAGTACCTGGCTACGAACCAGGTGGTCGGGAGTTCGAATCTCTCCGGGTGCGCCATCTTCCTTTCCCTGGTTTTCCCGGCACCGGTCACCGACAAGGGTTTCGGTCCGGCATCGACCGGGCCGGCAATTGGCGCTCGACCAGCGCTTGTGGCCCGCTCACTCCCGGCGCCAGCGCGTCTCCCCGCGCACATCCTCGAGCACGATGCCCGCCGCCTTGAGCTGATCGCGAATCGCATCGGCGCGGGCGAAGTCGCGCGCGGCGCGGGCCTGGTTGCGTTCCGCAATCAACTGATCCACCGCGTCGCTGGTCAAGCCACTTTCGAAACCAACCAGGGCAGAACCTCCCGCCGTCGCCCCTCCCTGCCCAACGTAGCTGTAGCTTTTGCTTTTGCTTTTGCTTTTGCTTTTGAAATAATCCTCGGGATCCTGCTGAAGAATCCCCAGAATCGCGCCAATCCCCGCCAGCATGCGTACTTGCTCCGACCAGTCGTCACCGACTCGGTCGAGCTGATTGATGGCGCCGGCAAGCTCCTGCATCAGTGTGATCGCTTCGCGAGTATTGAAGTCATCGTCCATGACTTCGACAAAGCGCTGAAAGTACGCGTTGCCCTGCATCTCGGTTGTTGAAAACGGCGTGAGGGCAACCGACGCGGCGCGGCCGATCTTCCCCCTGAGGGCGAAGTACAGGCCGTCGAGCGCCGCCTTGGCCTCGCGCAGATTGTCCTCGGCATAGTTGATGGGGCTGCGGTAGTGGCTGGAGAGCAGGAAGTAGCGCACCACTTCCGGATGGTAGCGTTCCAGCACTTCCCGAATCGTGAAGAAGTTGCCCAGCGACTTGGACATCTTCTCGTCGTCGACCCGCACCGGTCCGGCGTGCATCCAGTAGTGCACATAGGGCTTGCCGGTCGCCGCCTCGCTCTGGGCGATTTCGTTCTCGTGGTGCGGGAAGGGCAGGTCCGGACCGCCGCCGTGAATGTCGAAGGTCTCGCCCAGATGACAGGTGGACATCGCCGAACACTCGATATGCCAGCCGGGGCGGCCGCGACCCCAGGGCGAATCCCAGCCCACGTCATCGGCAGCTGCGGCCTTCCACAGTGCGAAGTCGCGGGGATCCTCCTTGGCCTCGTCGGGATCGACGCGGGCACCGGCGAGCAGCGCCTCGGGATCCTTGCCGCTGAGCTTGCCATACTCGGGAAAACGCTTGACCCGGTAGTAGACGTCACCATTGGCGGCCGCGTAGGCATAGTGGTTGTCGACCAGGGTTTCCACCATGTCGAGGATGTCCCCGATGTGTGCAGTGGCGCGTGGCTCGATATCCGGCGGCAGCACCCCCAGGGCGCGCTCGTCCCGATGCATGGCCTCGATCATGCGTTCGGTCAGTGCGGTGAAGGGCTCGTTATTGTCGGCGGCGCGATTGAGAATCTTGTCGTCGATGTCGGTGATGTTGCGGACATAGGTGACATCCCAGCCACGGCTGCGCAGATAGCGGACGATGGCATCGAAACAGACCAGCACCCGGGCGTGACCGACGTGGCACAGGTCATAGACGGTGATACCGCAGACATACATGCGGATCCGGCCGGGCTCGATGGGCCGAAAGGGCTCCTTGCGCCGGGCCAGGGTGTTGTAAATGATCAGCTCCATATCCTCAGCCCTCGCCACCCTGCCGCGCCCAGGTGTCCCGCAAGGCGATGGTGCGATTGAAGACCAGACGTTCGCCGGCGCGGGGATCACGGCAGAAGTATCCCTCGCGCTCGAACTGCAGGGCGGCGCCGGGTACGGCGCCGGCGAGGGTGGACTCCGCCTTGCAGCCTTGCCGTACCTGGAGCGACTCCGGGTTGAGCGCCTGCCGGAAATCGCCCGCGGCCTCCGGATCGGGTTCCGCAAACAACCGGTCGTAGAGCCGCACCTCACAATCGACCGCGGTGCCCGCATCGACCCAGTGAATGACCCCGCGGGGACGGATGCCAGCCGGCGGATCGGCGCCCAGGGTATCCGGCTCGATGCGTGCCAGCACCTCGACCACCTCGCCGGCGGCATCGCGGACCACGTCTTCGGCGCGGATCACATAGGCGCCGCGCAGGCGCACCCAGTCGCCCAGCACCAGGCGCTTGAAACGCTTCCGTGACAGGGAGGTATCGGTGCTGAAATCGTCGCGGTCGATGTACAGGGCCGCGCCGAAGGCCAGCTCGCGCTCGCCCAGCTGCGGGCGCTGTGGATGGTTGGGCAGGCGCAGTGTCTGGATCTCGGCCGCCGGCCAGTTGGTCAAGCGCAGCCGCAGCGGTCGCAGCACGCAGAGGGCGCGCGGTGCGGATTCATTGAGATCCGCGCGGATGAAATGCTCGAACTGGGCCATGTCGACGACGCCGTCGGTCTTGGCGACCGCGAGGCTGTCACAGAAGGCGCGGATCGCCGCGGGCGAGACTCCCCGCCGGCGCAGGCCGGCGAGCGTCGGCAGGCGCGGATCGTCCCAGCCGTCGACATCGCCCTCGGCAACCAGTTGCCGGAGCTTACGCTTGCTGGTAACCGTGTAGTTGAGGTTGAGACGGCCGAATTCGTATTGGCGCGGCCGGCTGGGCACCGGCAAATTGTCGATGAACCAGTCGTACAGCGGCCGGTGATCCTCGAACTCCAGGGTACAGATGGAGTGCGTGACGCCCTCAATGGCATCTTCCTGGCCATGGGCGTAGTCATAGGATGGGTAGATGTTCCAGCGCGTGCCGCTGCGGTGGTGGGCGACCCGCTTGACCCGGTAGAGCACGGGGTCGCGCAAATTGATATTGGGCGAGGCCATATCGATCCGGGCGCGCAACGCCATGCAGCCCTCCTCCACCTCACCGGCGCGCATGGCTTCGAACAGGGCCAGGCTCTCCGCCACCGGCCGGTCGCGGTAAGGACTGGGCCGGCCGGGTTCGGTGAGCGTGCCGCGATAGTCGCGGATCTGCTCCGCAGTGAGCTCGCAGACATAGGCCCTGCCCGCCTCGATCAAATGCAGCGCCCAGGCATGCAGTTGCTCGAAATAGTCCGAGGCGTAACGCACCGGCCCGTGCCAGGCAAACCCCAGCCAGCGCACGTCCTCGATGATCGCATTGACGAACTCTTCGCTCTCGGCTTCGGGGTTGGTGTCGTCGAAGCGCAGATGGCAGGCGCCGCCATACTGCTCGGCAAGGCCAAAATTGAGGCAGATGGACTTGGCGTGACCAATATGCAGATAGCCGTTGGGCTCCGGCGGAAATCGGGTCACGATCTGCGTGACGACACCGGCGGAGAGATCCCGCTCGATGATCTGCTGGATGAAATTGCGCGGTTTTTCGGAATCCATCGCGGACCTTGCCATGCGGGTTCGGGCGCTGACCGATCGGACGGAAAGCGGGAAAAAGGCCGCAGATTATAGCCCCCGCCCGGGGGCGGCGAAACGTGGCCGCGAAACGGGGTGGCGCGGCGCGGCGATTCCCATGACCACCATCAGGCTTTATCATGCAACCCCTCCGCGAGCCAGAAACCGCCCCATGATCACTCTGCACACCAATTACGGCGCCATCGACATCGAACTCGATTTCGAGCGCGCACCCGCAAGCGCAGCGAATTTCCTGCAGTACTGCCGCGAAGGCTTCTACGCCGGCACCGTATTCCACCGCGTGATCGACGGTTTCATGATCCAGGGCGGCGGGATGGATGCCGAGATGCGCCAGAAGGAGACCCGCGCACCGATCGAGAACGAGGCCGACAACGGCCTCAAAAACGACGCCGGCACCCTGGCCATGGCGCGCACCAACGATCCCCACTCGGCGTCCTCGCAATTCTTCATCAATGTGGCGGACAACGACTTCCTCAACCACAGCGGCAAGAATCCGCGCGGCTGGGGCTATGCGGTGTTCGGCCGCGTGGTCAGCGGCATGGACGTGGTGGAGCAGATCAAGGCCGTGCCCACCGGCAATTCCGGTCTTCATCAAAACGTGCCGCTCTCCCCGGTCGAGATCGAACAGGTCACCGTTTCGGAAGCCTACCGGGAGCGCTGAACCCCGGTGCCAGCGGCGGCCCTGTTCGTCTCCGACCTGCACCTGGCCCCGGAGCGCCCCGCGGTCACCGAAGCCTTTCTGGAATTTCTGCGCGGTGCGGAAACCCCGGCGCTGTACATCCTCGGCGATCTGTTCGAAGCCTGGATCGGCGATGACGACGACAGCCCACTGGCGCAATCGGTGACCGGCGCGCTCGCCGCCGCCAGCGCACGGGGCATCCACCTGCACTTTCTCGCCGGCAACCGCGATTTCAGCGTCGGACAGCGCTTCGCGCGCAGCACCGGAGCGCGCCTGCTGGGGGACCAGGAATCGGTGTCGATCGCCGGGCGGCGTCTCCTGCTCCTCCATGGCGATACACTGTGCACAGACGATGCCGTCTATCAGCGATTTCGCCGCCGCATCCGCAACCCCTGGGTGCTGGCCCTGCTGCGGCGGCTGCCCCTCGCCGCGCGGCGCCGCATCGCGCAGCGCTGGCGGGAAGCCAGCACCCGTCACAACAGCAACAAGCCCGAATACATCATGGACGTCAACGAGCAGGCAGTGACGGAGGCTTTTCGCACCTCGCAGGCCGAACTGATGATCCACGGCCACACCCACCGCCCCGGCCGCCACGTCTACCGGATCGACGATCGCGAGTGCGAGCGCATCGTGCTCGGCGACTGGACCACCGAGCAGGGCTGGTATGCACGCCTGGAAGACAGCGGAAGTCCGGAGCTGCGGTCGCTTGCGCTCTGAGCGCCAAGTCACCCAGTCGGGCGGCGGCGAAGCTGGCGCACCCGAGAGGGCGAAGGGCGGTCCGGCCCCGGGGGACGGAGGCTAGTGGGCCACGCGGCTAATTAGGTAACGCTCAGCCGTCGCACAAGCGTTGTGGGCAAGGCGCGCGAGTGCAGGACTGGCTTTGCCAATTCAAGCGAGCGGAACGCAGCCCACGGCGCTTGCGCGGCGGCCCTCCGGGAGCCA
>Ga0209024_1000251_pt1 | contig 109070 bp, 97 predicted proteins | sample AutmiccommunBRH5_FD_187380 | JGI IMG/M metagenome (GOLD analysis project Ga0209024, IMG submission 187380) | Deep subsurface microbial communities from Mt. Terri, Switzerland - Autotrophic microbial communities BRH/5 (SPAdes) (version 2) | ecosystem: Environmental > Aquatic > Deep subsurface >...
CTAGTGGGCCATGCGGTTAATTAGGTAACGCTCAGAGCCACTGTGCTGGTGCGAATCAAGGCGCGTTTCGCAGGGAATGGTTGTTCCCTTGCCAAGAAACGCAACGCCGAGTCGCGCCAGCACAGTGGCTCCCGGAGGGCCGCCGCGCAAGCGCCGTGGGCTGCGTTCCGCTCGCTTGAATTGGCAAAGCCAGTCCTGCACTCGCGCGCCTTGCCCACAACGCTTGTGCGACGGCTGAGCGTTACCTAATTAACCGCATGGCCCACTAGACTGGGCGTTGAAAAACGTCGCGAGGATGCCCGAATACGTAGCGCACGGTGGGGCGCGACCGAGACCCCTCGGCTAGACCGGCGAGGGAGCGGGCAGCGGGCAGCGCACGGCGCCGCGGACGCCCAGCGGGAAGGTTCAACCAAGCAGCCAACGCCACCGGCCGCGACCCGAAGCAACATCGAGCTCGCCGCCGACCGGCGGCGGCCAGGGAGTTTTCGACCTTGATCCAGCTCACCGACGTCAGCCTGCGCCGCGGCACGGCGCTGCTCCTGGAACATGCCGGCGCGACCCTGTTTCACGGTCACCGGATCGGGCTGATCGGCGCCAATGGCAGCGGCAAAAGCTCCCTGCTGGCCCTGCTGCGCGGCGATCTGAGCGTGGACACGGGCGAGGTCGCAATGCCGGCAGACTGGCGCATCGCCCACATGGAACAGGATCTCGGCGACCTCGACCGACCCGCCCTGGAGCTGGTGCTGGATGGCGACCCCTGGTTCCGGGCGGCGCAGCGCGATGTGCAACGCGCCGAGTCCCGGGGCGATGGCACCGCCATCGCCCGCGCCCACGAGGGCTATCGCCAGGCGGACGGCTACAGCGCCGCGGCCCGTGCCGCCCGCCTGCTCTCCGGTCTGGGTTTCGACGCCGCCAAACAGCAGCGGCCGGCTGTCGAATTCTCCGGCGGCTGGCGGGTACGCCTGGGGCTGGCGCGCGCCCTGATGTGCCCCTCGGACCTGCTGATGCTGGACGAACCCACCAACCACCTGGACCTGGAAACCGTGGTCTGGCTGGAGCACTGGCTGCGCGGCTATCGGGGCACCCTGCTGGTCATCTCTCACGACCGCGACTTTCTCGACGCCGTCATCGGCGAGGTGCTGCATATCGAAGATCGCCGCCTGCACCATTATCGGGGCGGCTACAGCGACTTCGAGCGCCAGCGCGCGGCGCGCCTCGCGGAACAGCAGGCCGCTCATGAACAGCAGCGCCAGACGATCGCCCGCATGGAACAGTTCATCGACCGGTTTCGCGCCAAGGCCACCAAGGCGCGGGCCGCACAAAGCCGGCTCAAGGCACTGGAGCGGATGCGCCTGGTCGCCCCGGTGCAGGCAGCCAATCCGTTTCGATTCGAATTCCGCGAACCGGAGCCGCCGGGCAATCCGCTGCTCACTCTGGACGACGCCACACTGGGTTACGGAGACGACGCCGTGCTGGAAGCGGTTTCCGTACAGCTCGCCCCCGGGGACCGCGTCGGCCTGCTGGGCGCCAACGGCGCCGGCAAGTCCACCCTGATCCGGACCCTGGCCGGCAGCCTGGCGCCACTGCGCGGCGAGCGCAGCACCGGCAGCCGGCTGCAGATCGGCTACTTCGCCCAGCATCAGTTGGAACAGCTGGATCCGGACGCGAGCCCGCTGGCGCATCTCCAGCGTCTGGATCCGGCAGCTACGGAACAGCAGCTGCGCGATTTTCTGGGCGGTTTCGACTTCACCGGGGATCGCGCCTCGGCACCGGTGGCACCACTCTCCGGCGGCGAGAAGGCGCGCCTGGTGCTGGCACTGCTCGCCCGGCGGGCGCCGGGCCTGCTGCTCCTCGACGAGCCCACCAACCATCTCGACCTCGACATGCGCGCCGCACTCGCCCTGGCGCTGCAGGACTATGCCGGCGCCCTGGTGGTGGTGTCCCACGACCGCCATCTGCTGGCCACCACGGTCGACAGTTACTGGTTGGTGGCCGACGGCAGGGTGACGCCCTTTGCCGGCGACCTCGAGGATTATCGCCGGCGCCTTGAGCCGCAGCAGCAGGAGACCCAGTGCGCTCCCTCCACAGGGCGCCGCGAGCAACGCCGCCGCGAAGCGCAGCAACGGGCCGAACTGCGCCCGCTGCGCGACCGCGCGGCACGGCTGGCGGCGGAGCTGGACCGGTTGGGCGGCGAGCTGGCCGACATCGAGACTCGGCTCGCAGACCCGGAACTCTATACGCCGGAAGCCCGCCCGCAGCTCCAGGAGCTATTGCGTCGCCAGGGCGCGCTGCGCCAGCGCTGCGAAAACCTGGAAAGCGACTGGGTCGACGCCGAGGAAGCGCTGGAAGCGGCCCGTACTCAAGCCTGAAGCGGGAGTCAGCCGCCGCCGACTACTCCGCAAGCGACCCGCGCGCCGCCCCCGCCCAGGGGCGCCGGTTGATCGGCGTGGTTATCGCCACCTTGATGGATGACCAGCGCGCGCTCCACCACTGTCTCCAGACTGCGCAGCCGGGGTGCCAACACCGGCTGGTTGGCGGTCCCGTCCGCGGCGACGAACAGCGGGGGCAGGTCGCCCAGGTGGCCGTCTCCCCAGGGCGTGCCGTGACGGTCGGTACCGGCGGGATCATGATGGCCGCCCGCGGCCAGGGCCGGCACCGCGGCACCGTCCTTGTCCGCCGGGCCGCAAGCCGGATTCTGGTGCAGATGAAAGCCGTGCAATCCGGGACTGAGCCCCTCCAGGCGCGGCCTGAACACCAAGCCGTATTCGGTTTCACGAATGGTGATACTGCCCAGCGGCCCACCCACGCCATCCGCCTGCGCGGCATGCACCGGCACTTCCAGTTCCGCGGCCTGCGCGCTACCCAGGGCCAGCAAGGCCACCAACGCCACACGACTTCTCATACCGCTTCCTCCCCGCCAATGAACGACTTCCGCGAGCCTAACAGATCCCGGCTTTCCGCTCAGCAGATCATGCGCCGGCGGATCAGCGCGGTGGCGGAGATCAACCCCGCCAGCCCGTAGCCGACCACCACCGCCAGGTTCAGCCAGGGCTGATGCAGACTGCCGCCGGTGAGCAGCGGTCGGATCAGGTCCACGGCATGGGGCAGCGGCAGCACATAGGTCAGTCCCTGCAACCATTCGGGAAACTGCTCGCGGGGGAAGAAGACCCCGCCGGTGAGCAGCATGGGGGTCAATATCAAGGTGAAGTAATAGAGAAAAAAGTCATAGTTGCGAGCAAAGGCGGTAACCACCATGGCGCAGGCGGCGAAGGTGAATCCGGACAGCGCCACCACGGGCAGCGCCCAGAGCGCGCGCCAGTCCGCCACCAGGCCCATGGCGGTGGCCACCAGGAGGATGGCCATGGCGCTCATCAGACCCTTGGTCGCCGCCCACAGCACCTCGCCGAGCACGATATCGTCGACCACCAGGGGTGCGTTGAGCATCGCATTCCAGGTCTGCTGGTTGGCCATTCGGGTAAATGCCGAATACATGGCCTCGAAGCTCGCGGTGAACAGGGCGCTGGAACAGATGATGCCCGAGGCCAGAAAAGCCACATAGGACAGCTCGCCGAGATCGCCCACCAGCCGGCCAAAGCCATAACCGAAAGCCAGCAGATAGAGTAGCGGCTCTCCGAAATGGCCCAGTATCGAGGGCAGCAACATCTTGCGCCACACGCGCAGGTTGCGTTGCCAGACGGCCAGGCTGCGGAAGCTGGGGCGGGGCAGAGCGATCATCTACGTCAGTCGCGCAGTTCGTGGCCGGTGAGCTTGAGAAAGACGTCCTCGAGATTGGCCGGCCGGTGCAGGTACCTGTGGCCGGCGGCATCCAGCTCCCCGAGCAGCGCGCCGGGCGTGGCCGTATAGAGCAGCAACAGATCTCCGGCCCGGTAGGCGCGCACCCCGGCACCTCGGGCGGCCAGGACTTCGCCCGCCGCGCGGCCCGGGGCATCCAGCAACTCGATGACATGAGGCTCGATATGGGCCTGGATCAGGGTCCGCGGCGAAGCGCTGGCGAGCACCCGGCCGGCGTCAATGATGGCCAGCCGATCGCACAGGCGCTCGGCCTCCTCCATGTAATGGGTGGTCATGATCAGTGTGGTGCCGGTGTCACGCAGTTCGCGCAGCCGCTGCCAGATATGGTGCCGGGCCTGGGGATCCAGACCCGTGGTGGGCTCGTCGAGCACCACCAACCGGGGTTCATTGACCAGCGCCCGCACCAGGGTGAGGCGACGCTTCATGCCGCCGGACAAGGCCGCGATCGGGGTGTCCTCGCGGCCCTCCAGGTTGGCCAGCGCTAGCAGTTCGGCGATGCGCGGCGCCAGATCCTTGCCGCGCAGCCCGAAATAGCTGGCGTAGGTGACCAGGTTCTCGCGCACGGTGAAATCCGGATCCAGGCTGTCGAACTGGGGCACCACGCCGATCCGGGTCCGCGCCTCCCGGGCCCGCGCCGGGATGGGCTCGCCCAGCACCTGGAGTTCGCCGCCGTCGGGCGGCGTGAGCCCGAGCAGCATGCGCAATATGGTCGTCTTGCCGGCGCCGTTCGGTCCCAGCAGTCCGAAAAATTCGCCCTGGCGCACCTCGAGGTCGACGCCGTCCACCACCCACTGCTCGCCGTAGCGCTTGCACAGGCCGTGGGCGACGACCAGGGGAGCGGCAGCGCTCGGTTGCTCTACCCGCATGCTGGAAGGGCTGGTCCAGAAAGGTGCAACATCATACGCAGCGCCGAAAACCGCGTCACCCGCTGCGCGCCGCGCCGGCCTCCGCCTGTTCGCCCCCGAGTGCCGCCGGGGAGTGCCCGCCGCCCCCGCGCCGGCTGCTTTCGGCCAGCTGTTTGAGATCCTGAACCGCCACTGTGAGTTGCGCGAGCCCGGCACCCGCAGCGGGCAGTTCGGCGAGGGTCCGGCACAGGCGGGCGAGCGCACCACCATGGCCGGCGAGCCAGTCATCGATCCACTCCGCCGGGGTCCGCCCGTGCCGGTCGGCGGCAGCGGCGGTCGCCGCCAGGCTGCACAGATGCTGGGCGCAGTCCTCGCGCAGACCGGCGCGACAGCGTTCCTCGGCGAGATCGCGCGGCGCATAGTGGTCGAGCGCCGCCTGCAGCTGGGTCAATCCCAGGGCCCGGGCCAACTCGAAGTAGAGAGCCGCAGTGCGTTCCAGACGCACGCCGGTCCGATCGGTGACGGCGGCGATGTCCAGCGCCGCGGCCAGAGGCTCCAGACGCGCCATGCGCGTAGCCAGGGCATCCGGCACCCCCTTGCCGACCAGGGCGCCGGCGCGCTCCGCGAGACGCTGGCGCTCGGCTTCCGGCAGCACACCCTCCAGTACCGCTTCCAGGGCCCTTGCCTGAGCCTGCAGATGACCGGCGGCGGAGCGGATCGCCGCACCCTCCCCGAGGTTGCGCAGCAGCCAGGCCACGCCGATCTCGGCCAGATCCAGCACCGCGAGCTGCATCTCCATTTGGGTGCCGGACGCCACCTGGCCGTCGAGCGTGTCGATGGCTTCCCAGAGCGCTTCCAGCCGGTGGATATCGCGGATCGCAAAGTAGGCCTGGATGGCGTCCGCGGTGGCCACCCCCTCGGTATCGGCGAGCCGGAACGCGAAACCCGCGCCCATGCGATTGAGGACTTCATTGGCCATTTCGTTGCAGATGATTTCCCGGCGCAGGCGATGACGGCGCAACCCGGCACCGAAACGCGCCGCCAGCCGTTCCGGAAAGTAGCGCTCCAGGATCGTCTCGAAGCCGGCCTCGTCGGCGAGCCCGGTCTCGGTCAGCGTTTCGTCGAGCTGCAACTTGGCGTGGGCGAGCAAAACCGCCAGTTCGGGCCGGGTCAGCCCCAGGCCGGCGGCGGCTCGGGCTTCGATCTCGGCGTCACTCGGGAGCCCATCGAGCTCGCGGGTGATGCGGCCGTCGGCCTCCAGGGCACGGATCTGGCGCGCCTGTTCGCCGAGCAGGCGCGGCGCCTGTGCCACCATCAGGCTGAGCGCGCCGGTCTGCCGGTAACTGTTGCGCAATACCAGCTCCGCCACTTCGTCGGCAAGCTCGGCGAGCAGTCGGTTGCGCTGCCGGTTGGTGAGCTCCCCCTCCTCCACGGCGGCATCGAGCAGGATCTTGATATTGACCTCGTGATCCGAGCAATCGACGCCGCCGGCATTATCGATGGCGTCGGTATTGATCCGCCCCCCGCCCAGCGCAAACTCGATTCGCGCGCGCTGGGTAATACCCAGATTGCCGCCCTCGCCAACCACCAGGCAACGCAGCTGCCCGGCGTCGATGCGCACGCCGTCGTTGCCGCGATCGCCGACTTCGAGATGGGTCTCCTGGGCCGATTTCACGAACACCCCGATACCGCCGTTCCACAGCAGGTCGACCGGCGCCCGCAGCAGCGCCTGGACCAGCGCGGCGGGCGTCAGCTCGTCGGCGTCGATCGCGAGCGCGCGGCGCACCTCCGGTGTCAGCCGGATCGCCTTGGCGGCCCGCGGGTAGATGCCGCCGCCGGGCGACAGGTGGGCGCGGTCGTAGTCGGCCCAGCTCGAGCGCGGCAGCGCGAACAGCCGTGCCCGCTCCTGGAAGGAGACCTCGGGGTCCGGGTCCGGATCAATGAAGATGTGCCGATGATCGAAGGCGGCGAGCAGGCGTAGCTGGCGCGACAGCAGCACACCGTTACCTAATACATCTCCGGACATGTCACCGATACCCACCGCGGTGAAGGGCTCACGGTCGGGGTCCCGGTCCATCTCCCGGAAGTGCCGCTTGACCGCCACCCAGGTACCGCGGGCGGTGATACCCATGCGCTTGTGGTCATAGCCGTGGCTGCCGCCCGAAGCGAAGGCGTCGCTCAGCCAGAAGCCGAACTCGGCGGCGACCTCGTTGGCGAGGTCCGAAAAGGTCGCGGTGCCCTTGTCGGCGGCGACCACCAGATAAGGGTCGTCATCATCGTGGCGCACCACCTGCGGGGGCTCCACCACCGCGCCACCATGGTAATTGTCGGTCAGGTCGAGCAGGCCGCGGACAAAGATCCGATAACAGTCCTGGGTTTCGGCGCGCAGCGCCGCCCAGTCCGCCGGCGGATTGCGCACCACGAAGCCACCCTTGGCGCCGGCCGGCACGATCACCGCGTTCTTGACCAGCTGCGCCTTCATGAGGCCCAGCACCTCGGTGCGGTAATCCTCCCGGCGCTCCGACCAGCGCAGGCCGCCCCGCGCCACCTTGCCGCCGCGCAGATGTACGCCCTCGGTGCGCGGCGAATAGACATAGATTTCCATGGCCGGCACCGGCCTGGGCATTTCGGGAATCTGACCGGGCAGCAGCTTGAAACTGAGATAGACCAACGGCCTCCCCGCATCCCCGGTGCGATAGAAGTTGGTGCGCACCGTGGCCTGAATCGCCGCGAGGATGCGCCGCAGCATGCGGTCTTCGTCGAGACTCGGCACCTCGTTCAGCGCCAGTTCGAGCTGTTCGGCAATGCGCGTGGCGCGCCGCGTCTCGACGCGCCCGGGATCGAAGCGGTTGTGGAACAGGCGCAGCAGCAACCGGGCAATGCGGGCGTTGCGCACCAGGGTCTGGGCCATGTACTGGAGGCTGAACAGCGAACCGGCCTGGCGCAGGTAGCGACAGTAGGCACGCAGCACGGCGGTCTCGCGCCAGGTCAGGCGGCCGGTCAGCACCAGCTGATTGAACTGGTCGTTCTCCGCGCTGCCGTGCCAGATCGCGCCGAAGGCGTGCTCGAACAGTTCCCGCACCGGCTCCAGGTCCAGCTCGCGACCGGCCTGTGGATAGCGCAATCCGAAATCATGGATCCAGCGCTGGTCATCAGCGTCGGCGAGGCGCAGCTGGTAGGGATGCTCTTCCAGCACTTCGACACCCAGATTCTCCAGCACCGGCAGGGCTGCGCTCAGGGTAATGGGGCCGCCGCGGTGATAGAGCCGCAGGCGCAGGCGATCGGCGGCCGCCTCCAGCGGGCGGTAGAGCATCAGCGCCAGGGTTTTCCCGCCTTGGAGGCTCTCCATCCGTTCGATGTCGTGCACCGCCGCGCCCACCAGGGTGTCCTCGCGGTAGGCGGCGCTGAAACTGTCGCGGTAGCGGACATGAAGGCGGTTGCCGCGCGCCTCGCCGCAGTGCTCGCGCAACGCATCATGGAGGTCATCGGCCCAGTCGCGCACCGCGCGGGCGAGACGCAGTTCCAGGGCGCGCTCGTCGACCTCCGGAATCTGGCGCTCCGGCATGCGCACCGTGAAGTGCACCCGCGCCAGGGTGGCCTCGGACAGATTGACCGCGAACTCGCACTGGTCGCTGGCATAGGCCTCCTTGAGCGCCTGCTCCATGCGCCGGCGGATCGCGGTGTTGTAACTCTCGCGCGGGACATAGACCAGACAGGAGACGAAGCGCTGGAAGGGATCCGGGCGCACGAACAGGCGCACCGCCTGGCGGTCGCGGAGATGGAGGATTCCCAGGGCAATGCGATACAGGGTATCGACGTCGATCTGGAACAGTTCCTCGCGGGGATAGCCGTCGAGGATGTTCACCAGCGCCCTATAGTCATGGCCGGCCGCAGGCAGGCGGGCGCGCTCCAGCACCGCCTCGATCTTCCGGCGCAGCACCGGCACGACGCGCGGATCGCGGTAGTACACAGAGGAACCGTAGAGGCCCAGGATGCGGTGCTCGCCGATCACCTGGCCGTCGGCGGCGAAGCGCCGCACGCCGACATAGTCCATGGCGGCGGGGCGGTGGACCTGCGCGCGCTGATTGGTCTTGGTAAGGATCAGCGGCTCCGGACATCGCGCCCGGGCGCGCACCGGCTCGGGCAGAGCGCCGAAGCTCTGCGAGACACCGCCGCCGCTGTCCCGGCGCAGGATGCCGAGGCCGGAGTCGGCCACTTCGCACAACGCGGTATCACCCTCGGCAGCGGCCGCCACCAATTCGTAGGCACGATAGCCCAGCAGCGTGAAGTGGTCGTCCAGCAGCCAGCGCAGAAACGCCTGGGCCTCGTCGCGGTCGGCAGCCGCCAGCGGCGCGGCGCCCAACTCGTCGATCACCGCCTCGACCCGTGCGCACATCGCCGGCCAGTCGCCGACCACCAGGCCCACCTCGCCGAGCACCCCGAGCATCTCGTCCTGAATCTGAGCCAGGCGGTCGGTGCCCTCTTGGCGATCGATCTCGAAATGCAGCCCGGCATCCGTGGGCTGCCCGCAGTCGGTGATCGCCGTCACCTCCCCATCCTGGTCGCGGGCCACGCACAGTGTGGGATGCACGATCAGGTGGACGGTGAGACCCAGCCGGTTACAGGCCATGGTCAGCGAATCCATCAGAAAGGGCATGTCATCGGTGACGATCTGGACAACGCTGTGCAGCGACTGCCAGCTGTGCTGCTCCGGGTCGGGGTTGTACACCCGGATCCGGGGTTCGCCGCGCGGCCGGCGCCTGAACAGGCTCCAGTGAGACAGCGCGGCACCGTACAGATTGGCGGCGCTGCGCTCGGTCAGATCCGCGCTGGCGACATGGCCGTAGTAGTGTTCGACAAAGGACTGCACCAGGGGCCGTTCGTCACCCGGCCAGCGCTCGGCCACCAGCTGGGCAACCTGCTTCAATAGATCCCGTCTGCGCTGATCAGAGTCCACGACCACGGCTCACTTTGGCGGCGGCCATTATGACCGCCCGCGGTTGACAAGCAGAAGACAGCCACCCCGGACGAGCGCGCGCAGCGGCACCGCGCGTTGGCCGGCCGGGCCGGGCGGCAACTCAGTAGCGCCCGCCCACCGCAGTCGGCAGGCGAGCGCGGATGTCGGTGAGCTCGGCGGCGTTGAATTCGACCGTCATCGCGGCGAGGTTTTCGCGCAGGCGGCCGAGCTTGCGGGTCCCCGGGATCGGAAAGATGTCATCGCCCTGGTGCAGCACCCAGGCGAGCGCGACCTGGGCCGGAGTGATGCCCTTGGTGGCGGCGATATCCTCCACCAGACCGACGAAAGCCCGGTTCTGCGCCAGGGCCTCCGCTTGGAAGCGCGGCGAATGGAGCCGGTAATCCCCGGGATCCAGCGCCTCGCGATCCGGGATTGCCCCGGTGAGAAAGCCCCGTCCCAGCGGACTGTAGGCGACAAACCCGATACCCAGCTCCCGGCAGGTGTCGAGAATGTCGCCCTCGGCATCCCGGCTCCACAGCGAATATTCGGTCTGCAGCGCGGTGATCGGATGCTCCCCGTGGGCGCGGCGGATCTGCCCGGCGTCGGCCTCGCTGAGGCCCAGGAAACGCACCTTGCCGGCCTTCACCAGATCGGCCATGGCACCCACGGTGTCCTCGATGGGCACCTCGGGATCGACGCGGTGCTGGTAATAGAGATCGATGGTGTCCACACCCAGGCGCTGGAGACTGGCGTCGCAGGCCTGGCGCACATGGTCGGGACGCCCGCAGACGCCGGCCAGGCTGCCATCCTCGCCGCGCAGGATGCCGAACTTGGTGGCCAACACCAGCTCATCCCAACGCCCCTGGAAGGCCTTGGCCAACAGTTCCTCGTTGCGGCCGCTGCCGTACATGTCGGCGGTGTCGAAGAAGTTCACGCCCAACTCCAGGGCACCGTGCAGGGTACGGATCGATTCCGCGTCTTCGGCCGGACCATAGAACTCGGACATGCCCATGCAGCCGAGACCGAGTCGAGAGATCCGCAGGCCGCTGGCCCCCAGTTGCCATGTCTTGCTCATCGCTACCCCCATATGCTGCCGTTTCGCCCCACCATAACCGGCGCCGCCGCGCCCCACAACAGGCGCCGGCCCGGCAGCCATCCTTTCGCCGGGCGCCGAAGCCCAGTAAACTGCCCGCCCTTTTCCCAGGGAAGGCCGCCAGCGGAGACCCGGATGAAGCCCACGCGCAAGCCCCGCAACCCGAACTTCTCATCCGGCCCGTGCAGCAAGCGGCCCGGCTATGACCTCGCCAGGCTCGACCCGGCGACCCTGGGCCGCTCCCATCGCTCGGCGCTGGGCAAGGCGGCGCTGCTGCGCACCTGCCGGGATACCGCCGAGCTGTTGGGCCTGCCCGAGGACTATCGGGTAGGGGTGGTGCCCGCCTCCGATACCGGCGCCATGGAAATGGCCATGTGGTCACTGCTCGGGCCCCGCCCGGTGGACGTCTTCGCCTGGGAATCCTTCGGCGAGGGCTGGGTAACGGATATCGTCAAGCAGCTGAAACTCGATGCGGTGAACACCTACCGGGCGCCCTATGGCGAACTGCCGGACCTGGGCCGCGCCGATCCCGGCCACGACATCGTCTTCACCTGGAACGGCACCACGTCCGGCGTCCGGGTTCCAGATGGCGACTGGATCAGCACCGAGCGGGAAGGGCTGACCCTGTGCGACGCCACCTCGGCGGTGTTTGCCATGGACCTGCCCTGGGACAGGCTCGATGTCGCCACCTTCAGTTGGCAGAAGGTGCTCGGCGGCGAAGGCGCGCACGGCATGCTGGTGTTGAGCCCGCGTGCAGTGGCCCGCCTGGAGAGCTACCGGCCGCCCTGGCCATTGCCCAAGATCTTCCGCCTCACCAAAAACGCCGAGCTGATCGAGGGCATCTTCCGGGGCGAGACGATCAACACCCCTTCGATGCTGTGCGTCGCCGACTACCTGGACGCTCTCGACTGGGTGCGCGCGATCGGCGGGGTCAAGGAAACCATCGCCCGCTCCAACCGCAATCTGGCGGTGCTCGAGGACTTCGTCGCCGCCAACGACTGGATCGACTTTCTCGCCACGGATCCGAAAATCCGCTCCAACACCAGCGTCTGCCTGACGGTCGACCTGCCCGAAGCCGCGGTCAAGCGCATGGCCCAGCTGCTCGAAGCCGAGCACGTGGCCTACGACATCGGCGCCTATCGGGACGCGCCGGCCGGCCTGCGCATCTGGTGCGGCGCCACCGTGGAGACCGAAGACCTGGCAGCCCTGATGCCCTGGCTCATCTGGGCCCATGAAAACAGCCGGGGCTGATTCGAACCCGCCGCGCCGGCCCGGCCGGCGACCCGACCCTAGGGGAGACCGATGTTCAGGATTCGCACCTACAACCAGATTTCCAGCAAGGGACTCGAACGCTTTCCGCGCGACCGCTACCAGATCGGGCCGGACATAGAGGAGCCAGAAGGCTACGTCCTGCGCAGCCACAAGCTTCACGGCCAGGAAATCCCCGCTACCCTGCTCGGCGTCGCCCGCGCCGGCGCGGGCGTCAACAACATCCCGGTCGCCGAATACAGCGAGCGCGGCGTGGTGGTGTTCAACACCCCGGGCGCCAACGCCAACGCGGTCAAGGAACTGGTGCTCACCGGCATGCTGCTGGCCTCGCGCGACATCTTCACCGGCATGAGCTACGTACAGGGACTGACCGACATCACCGAAGATGCGGCCATGGCAACCCTGCTGGAAAAGGAAAAGAGCCGCTTTGCCGGCTGCGAGATCCAGGGCCGCACCCTGGGCGTGGTCGGCCTCGGCGCGATCGGCGCCATCGTCGCCAACATGGCGCTGGAACTGGGCATGAGGGTGGTCGGTTACGACCCGGCGCTGTCCGTGGAAGCCGCCTGGCGGCTGTCCAGCAGCGTCGAGAAGATGGACAGCCTGCAGAGCCTGCTGGCGCGCGCCGACTATGTGACCCTGCATGTCCCGGCACTGGCCTCCACCCGTCACATGATCAATGCGGACACCCTGCGCAGCCTCAAGCCGGGCGCCGTGCTGCTCAATTTTGCCCGCGAGGAGATCATCGACACCCCGGCCGTGATCGCCGCCCTCGACAGCGGCCAGCTCGGCCGCTTCGTCACCGATTTCCCCATCCCGGCTCTGCTCGGCCGCCCTGACGTGATCGCCATGCCACACCTCGGCGCCAGCACCGCGGAGGCGGAAGAAAACTGCGCGGTGATGGCCGCCGATCAACTCATGGACTTTCTCGAGCACGGCAACATCCGCAACTCGGTGAACTTCCCCGCCACCCGCATGGTGCGCAATGGAGGCTACCGCCTGACCTTCACCAACGCCAATGTGCCCAAGGTGCTGGGCAAGGTGCTGGCGGTGATTGCCGACTGCAACAACAACGTCATCGACCTGGTCAACCAGAGCCGCGACGACTTCGCCTACAACATCATCGATGTCGACCAGCCTCTCGACCAATGCATCCTCGACCTGATCACCGCGGTCGAGGGCGTGATTCGCGTCCGCGCGCTGTAACCGATAGCGGGCTGAACCCTGGCGGGGCGGCAAGACAAAAAAAACGGCGTCAAATGACGCCGCTCAATGGATTGACCGGATCACCTAGAGGGGGAGGTTACCGGTCGCTCAACACAACAAGAGAGTTGGCTTGCACGGCTTGAGACCGGCCGTGGATCCGGAAAGTTCAGCACCGCGACAACAATTTTTATCCCCCACCTTGACCCGCGGCTCCGAGATAACATAACTGATTGATTTAACTATTGTTAAATCGTGACCAATAGGTCTGAATCGGCGCCCGGACGGCACCCGAGAGGCGTGCCTTGCGCCGCTGGTGGCACATTGCTTCAATGAAACCTGTCGGCGTCACAGGCGGCTCCGGTCGCCCCGCCGCGGCCGACAACCCCACATCCGCCCGAGCGCAAAACTTAGCAGAGGTTCTGCCCATGACCACTTCGACTCCCGCAACCCAGCTTCCGGCCGACAGCGGCGAATGGCTGCACTTCGGCCCCGACCCGCGCTTCGAATACCCCATTGATTACGCCATCCGCATCCTGGGCTGGTCACCCGACACCCAGACCGTCGACTTCCTGGGCAAGTGGGCGCCGCACGCCTACTGCCATTTCCACCGCCACCTCGGCGCCACCACTTCACTGGTACTGGAGGGCGAACACCACACGGTGGAAACCGTCGCCGGTCGGGAAGTTCACCAGGTGCGCAACCCGGGCGACTACGCCCGCAAGGCCGGCGGCGAGGCGCACATGGAGTTCGCCGGGCCCCGGGGTTCGCTGGTGTTTTTCAGCATGCAGGCGGTCGACGGCCACTTGTTCGAAGTGCTGGGCCGCGCCGAGCGCGTGCTGGCACAGACCTCTCTGGAGGAATTCGTGGCGGGCGATCTGCCGCGATAGCGAACTGACGCGCGGCCAGCTTCTAGTGGGCCACGCTGCTCCTCCAAAGTACCCCAGGCCACAAACCGCCTTCAGGCTCACTTCACGCTGCAATCACACCCGCCGTGCGGGTTCGTGTGCCATTAGACAGTACTGGCGGTTCCACTGGAGGTCGTTTTGCGATAAGTTCACCGCCTCTAACCTAGGCCTCCGAACAAACGACCCGCGCATGCAATTCCACAAGCTACCAGCCGCGCTCGCGGCACTACCGAGCCTGCTAGCCAATCTTCCCAAGGGTCATCTCGCTGCCGCCACTACCGTGGCGGTGCTGATCGCGATGCTGTTGGTGCTGCTGCCCTCCGAGCGGGTGGAGGCCAAGCGGGTGATCATGGAAATCCCCCTGAATCTGGACTCGCGGCCGCAGCTCCCGAGCGCCGAAGACACCGGGCACGCGTCGGCGACCGGCGTGCTCGACGACCTGGATTGGCGGGAGGAGCGAGTGCGCCGCGGCGACACCCTGACCAGCGTGTTTCGCCGCCTGTCGCTGGGCCTTGGCGACGTCTATGCGGTGACTTCGGCGGACGCCGACAGCGAGGCGCTGGCGAGGCTCCATATCGGCGAGACCTTGGCGGTCGCATTCGGTGAAGATGGCACGCTCGACAAGCTCAGGTACTCGCCGTCGCCGACGGAAACCTACCTGTACGAGTACCTGGGGCCGGACGCCGGCTTTGCGCGCCAGTACCTGGTCACGGAGCCCGAGCGGGCGGCGGTGGCGCGCTCGGGCACCATCCGCTCCTCGCTGTTCGTGGACGCCGAGGCCATCGGCCTGTCCCACGCCCAGATCATGGAGTTGGCGGGCATCTTCGCCTGGGACATCGACTTCGCCCTGGATCTGCGCGACGGCGACAGCTTCAACGTACTCTTCGAGGAGAAATTCCTCGACGGCCGCAAGATCGGCAACGGCGACATCCTCGCCGCCCGCTTCACCAACCAGGGCACCACCTATACCGCGGTGCGCTTCGTCGCCCCGGACGGCTCGGCCGACTATTACACACCGGAAGGCCGCCCCATGCGCAAGGCCTTCCTGCGCGCCCCGCTCGATTTCACCCGGGTCAGCTCCAACTTCAATCCGAAGCGCCTGCACCCGGTGTTCAAGACGGTGCGCCCGCACAACGGCATCGATTACGCCGCATCCCGGGGTACCCCCGTCTACGCCGCCGGCAACGGCAAGGTGGTACGCGCGGGCCATACGGGCCCCAACGGCAACTATGTGGTGATCCAGCACGGCACCCAATACACCACCAAGTACCTGCATCTGCACAAACGTCTGGTCAAGGTCGGCCAGACCCTGAAGCAGGGCCAGGTGATCGGCACCGTGGGCTCGACCGGCTACGCCACCGGCCCCCACCTGCATTACGAATTTCTGGTCGACGGGGTACATCGCAACCCGCGCACCGTCGCACTGCCCAAGGCCGAACCCATCCCGACCCGCCTGCGGGCGGACTTCACCGCCGGGACCCAGACCCTGCTCGCACAACTGGACAGCCAGGCCGCGCCCTTGGCGCTCGGCGATTGAAACCGGATCCCAGCGCTGAAAGCGGGCTTTTCATCGGCCTGATCTCGGGCACCAGCATGGACGCGATCGATGCCGCGCTGGTCGAACTGGGCCCCGAACGGATCCGCCTGCTGGCCTCTCACAGCCACCCCCTTCCTGCAGCGCTACGCGCTGACCTGACAGCGCTCTGTCACCCCGGAGGCCGTCACCCCGGAGGTATGGCTGACCGGGACGCCATCGACCTGCTCGGGGCGACCGATCGCTGCCTCGGCGAGCTTTTCGCCGCGGCGGCCATGGAACTGCTCGCCCAGTCCGGGGTGGCGGCCGCGGCCGTGACCGCCATCGGCAGCCACGGCCAGACGGTAAGGCACCGCCCACCCAATGACACCACCCCCCACCCCTTTTCGCTGCAGATCGCCGACCCGAATATCATCGCGGCGCGCACCGGCATCACCACAGTCGCCGATTTCCGGCGCCGGGATCTGGCCGTCGGCGGCCAGGGAGCCCCTCTGGTACCGCCGTTTCATCTGGCCGCGTTCGGGGATCCGCTTGCGCACCGCGCCCTGATCAACATCGGCGGTATCGCCAACCTGACGCTGCTGGCCGGCGGGGCATTGGTGAGCGGCTTCGATACCGGCCCGGGCAACTGCCTGCTGGACGGCTGGATCCGGCGCCATCAGCGACTGCCCTACGATGACCGAGGAAACTGGGCGGCCGCGCATGTCCCTGACGCCGAATTGCTGGCGCGGCTGCTGGACCACCCCTTCTTCGCGCTGCCGCCGCCCAAGAGCACCGGCCGCGAAGACTTTCATCTCGACTGGCTCGACCAGCAGTTGGTGGACGCACCTGTACCTGCGCCCGGCCAGGTGCAGGCCACCCTGTTGGCGCTGACCGCGAGCAGCATCGCCGCGGCGGTGCGCGCGCACGCCGCGGCGGCGACCGAGGTCTATCTGTGCGGCGGTGGCGCCCACAACGACGCATTGCTGGCGAGCCTGCAGCGGGAGCTCGCGCCCCTGCCGGTGGCGACCACCACCGCGCTGGGGCTGGATCCGGACTGGGTGGAGGCCGCCGCCTTCGCCTGGCTGGCGCGTCAGAGCCTGCTGCACCGGCCGGGCAATCTGCCCGCGGTCACCGGCGCCATACGCGCGGCGATACTGGGTGCGATCCACCCCGGCTGAGCCGCGCGGGGCGGCACTGAACGGGTCTCAGATGGAGAACGAGGATCCGCACCCGCAGGTGGTGGAGGCATTGGGATTGCGCACCGAAAACCGCGCACCTTCCAGGCCCTCCTGGTAGTGGATCTCGGCGCCGGCCAGATACTGGAGGCTGAGGGGGTCGACCACCACGGTGACCCCGTCACGCTCGACCCGGGTGTCGTCCTCGGCGGCCTGCTCCTCGAAAGCGAAGCCGTATTGAAAGCCGGAGCAGCCGCCGCCGGTGACGAACACCCGCAGCTTGAGCTCGGGATTATCCTCTTCCTCGACCAGAGTCTGGACTTTGGCAATCGCCGCCGCGGTGATTGCCAACGGCGGCGGGGTGAACAGCTGGGGAGCGGACATGATCGATTACCAGTTGCAATTGATGCCGGCCCCCATTATAGGGCTTTCGCGCCGGCTTGCTCGGCATCAGCGTGTCTCCGGGACTTCGGCATCGGGCGCAGCCGTGGCGGGCATCAGCTTACCGGTAACTCTGGCACCCCGCTCCACCTCCAGCAGGGCGTAGTGGACATTCCCTTCGACCTCCGCGGTGGCGGTCAGATGCACCTGCTCTCCGGAGTGGACATCGCCCTGCACCCGGCCGCTGATCACCACCACAGGCACCCGCACCTCGCCGCAGATCACGCCCTCCTTGAGCACCCGGATCTGGGCGCCGGCCTCCGCTTCTCCGGTCACGTTGCCGGCGATCTCGCCTTCCACTTCCAGGCTACCGCGAAACAGGATATCGCCGGTCACCCGGGTGCCGCGGGCCACCAGCGTGGTGGCCTGATCACTGAAGCCCAGCTTCGCCTTCCTCACCATCACCGTCCTCCCAGGCAAATCTGCGCACCCGCGCATCTTCCCGCTTTCCGCGCGGCCAAACCGAGATCTCCACCTCACGGGGGGAAAAATCCGCAGGAACCACCAAGCGTCCATCAAAAAACTTGAAGTAGCGGAACGACAGCGGCACCACTTCCCGATCGACCCCCTCGTCGAGCTCGGCGAGCGGAAAACTGACCGCCTCACCCCCCGCGTCGCCGAACAGCACGACTTTCAGGCTCACCTCCAGGGACTCGCGCAGATCCAGGTTCTGGCGTATCACCAAGCGGTAATCGTAGTGGCCGGGCGCCGTCGGTGTGGCCCGCCAGTACTCGATATGCAACCCCTTGATGCTGTTGTCCTGCTGCAGCAGCAAGCGATAGAGGTTCAACTCCTCTTCCTGGGCGGCGACGCGCCGGTCGAGCTCGCCCAGCGCGCGCCGCAGTTGCTCCATGCTGCGCCAGTCGACCTCGGCGGCCAGCATGCGGTTGACCAGCTGTTGTTCCAAGCGCGCGGCGCGCTGGCGTTCGACGCTGAGCTGGGCACCGGCGCGCCTGGCTTCGGCGGCGGCTCCCGAGCGGTTCGAACCCCACCAATAGCCCAGCGCCAGCAGGGCGATGCAGACCATGACCCCGGCGATCCGGGCGCGCAAGCGGCTCATGGGCGCGAGACCCCGATACTCAGGGCAGCAGGGCGGGGGCCTCGAGGCCCAGGGTCTCCGGCAGGCCGAAGGCGAGGTTCATGTTCTGTACCGCCTGGCCCGAAGCGCCCTTGACCAGATTGTCCTCGACCACCAGGATCACCGCCTTGTGCCGCTGCTGGGGTCGCTGCACGCCGATCCGCACCCAGTTGGCACCGCGCACGGAGCGGGTCTGGGGATATTCCCCCGCCGGCAGTACGTCGACGAAGGGCTCGTCCCGGTAGCGCTGCTCGTAGAGCTGCTGGAGATCGAGTTCCGGATCGGACAGGGTCGCGTAGAGCGTGCTGTGGATGCCGCGGATGATGGGCAGCATATGGGGCACGAAGGTCAGCGACACCGCCGCGCCGGCGATGTCGGCGAGCCCCTGCTCGATTTCCGGCAGGTGGCGGTGGCCGGCCACGCCATAGGCCTTGAAGCTATCGCTCGCCTCGGTGAGCAGGTTGGCGATATTGGCCTGGCGGCCGGCGCCGCTCACCCCGGAGGCCGAGCTGGCAATCAAATCTCCGGTATCCACCAGCCCTGCCTCCAGCAGTGGCAGGAAGCCCAGCAGCACGCTGGTGGGATAACAACCCGGGCAGGCGATCAACCGCGCCGTGCGGATGCGCTCGCGATTGAACTCCGGCAGGCCATAGACCGCCTCGGCAACCAGCTCGGGACAGCCGTGGGACTGCCCGTACCAGTGCTCCCACAGGGGTACCGAGCGGATGCGGAAATCCGCCGATAGATCGATGACCCGCACCCCGCGCGCCAGCAGCTCGGGCACGGCCGCCTGAGCGACGCCATGGGGGGTGGCGAAGAACACCAGGTCACAGTCGGCGAGGCGCCCGGCGTCGGGCTCGCTGAAGGCGAGGTCGAGGTGGCCGCGCAGGTTGGGAAACAGTTCCGCCACCCCCCGGCCCGCCTCCTGCCGCGAGGTGATGGCGACCAGCTCGGCCTCTGGGTGGCCGACCAGCAGGCGCAGCAATTCCACCCCGGTATAGCCGGTCCCGCCGACGATTGCCACCTTGATCATGTCTTCCGCCCGCCTGCCGATGGGCGGCCATGATACCCCATGGCGGCACTGCTGCCGGGTGCCGGCAAAGCCGCTACCATGGGCGCTTTTCCCGGCCTCGAGGGACCCATGCCTGCCGAATGGATCGAAGCCCTGCACATCATCAGCGTGGTGTGCTGGTTCGCCGCGCTGTTCTACCTGCCCCGGCTGTTCGTCTACCACGCCCTGGCCGAGGACGAGATCAGCACGGAACGCTTCAAGGTCATGGAGCGCAAGCTGTCCCGGGGGATCGCCAGCCCGGCGATGATCGCCACTCTGGTGTTCGGTATCTGGCTGGCCAGCCTGGCACCGGAATACTACCTCCGCCAGCCCTGGTTTCTGATCAAGGTGACCCTGGTGGCCCTGCTCGTGGTCTACCACCACATCTGTCTCTACCTGATGCGCCAGTTCCGCAACGACAACAACACCAGATCTCACGTCTTCTACCGCTGGTTCAACGAAATTCCGGTGCTGTTTCTGATCGCCATCGTGGTGCTGGTGGTAGTGCGTCCCTTCTGAGGCACCCTTGGCCGCGGCACTGCCGATTCCCCATAATGTCCGCCTCCCCTCCAACGGCGACCGCCATGACCCGCTCCCAGGACTGCTTCGAAGCCGCCCAGCAGCACATCCCCGGCGGCGTCAATTCACCGGTGCGCGCCTTTCGCGCCGTGGGCGGCACCCCGGTGTTCTTCGCGCGCGCCCAGGGACCCTGGCTGGAGGACGTCGACGGCAACCGCTATCTGGATTACGTGCAGTCCTGGGGGCCGATGATCCTCGGCCACGGCCATCCGGCGGTGCTCGACGCGATACGCGATCAACTGGAGCTCGGTCTCGGCTTCGGCGCCCCCACCGAGCTGGAAACCCGCATGGCCGATACCCTGTGCGCGCGGGTGCCCGGCCTCGAACTGGTGCGCATGGTCAACTCGGGCACCGAGGCGACCATGAGCGCCATCCGCCTGACGCGCGCCGCCACCGGCCGCGACCGCATCCTCAAGTTCGAGGGCTGCTACCACGGCCACGGCGACTCCCTGCTGGTCAAGGCCGGTTCCGGCGCCCTCACCCTGGGCGTGCCCAGCTCCCCCGGCGTGCCCGCCGCCCTCGCCGCCCACACCCTGACCCTCGCCTACAACGATGCCGCCCAGGTCGAGGCACTGTTCGCCCGCGAGGGCGACACCATTGCCGCGGTCATCGTCGAGCCGGTCGCCGGCAACATGAATTGCGTGCCGCCCGAGGCGGGATTTCTGGAGACTCTGCGCCGGGTCTGCGACCGGCACGGCACAGTGTTGATCTTCGACGAAGTGATGACCGGCTTCCGGGTCGATCCCCGTGGGGCGGCCGGGCGCTACGGCATCACCCCCGACCTCGTCACCCTGGGCAAGGTGATCGGCGGCGGCCTGCCGGTGGGCGCCTTCGGCGGCCGCGCCGAGCTGATGCGCCAGCTCGCCCCCCTGGGGCCGGTCTACCAGGCCGGCACATTGTCGGGCAATCCGGTCGCACTGGCCGCCGGCCTGGCCACCCTGGAAGCGCTCGCCACGCCCGGGCTCTACGAACGGCTGTTCGCCAACGCCGAAGCCCTGGCCGCCGGCCTCCGCGAGGCGGCAGCCGGCGCCGGCGTACCCCTGGTGGTCAACCAGGTGGGCTCGATGTTCGGCCTGTTTTTCACCGATGCCGGGGCGGTCACCGACTTCCGCCAGGTCATGGCCTGTGACACCGCGCGCTTCAACCGCTTTTTCCATGCCATGCTGAACCGCGGCGTCTATCTGGCGCCCGCGGCCTACGAAGCCGGATTCGTATCCACCGCCCACGGCTCCGCCGAGATCGGGCAGACCCTTGCCGCGGCAGGGGCGGCCTTCCGCGAACTGGCCTGACCATGCGACCCCGTCAGGTGTTCAGCGCCTATCCGCAATCCGACCACCGGACGCAACGCCTGCGCGAGCGGCGCCACTGCATCGCCTGCGGCGTACCCTGTGCAACCGAGGAAATCGCCGGCGGGCTGCGCTACCGGTGCCGCGCCTGCGGCGCCACCCAATACCGCAATCCGGCACCCGCGGTGGCGGTGCTGATCGCCGACCGAGATCGCTTCGTGCTCGGCCGCCGCCAGTCGCGCTCCCTGGGCCACGGGCTCTGGTGTCTGCCCTGCGGCTACATCGAGTATGAAGAGGACCACCTCAGCGCCGCGCTGCGCGAGGTGCGCGAGGAAACCACCCTGGAGGTGCGCATCGAGAGCATCCTCTCGGTGGTGACCAACTACCTGCAACCGGAGGTCCATTCGCTGGTCACGGTACTGGAGGCCTCGGTGACCGGCGGTGAATTGCAGGCGGGCGACGGTCTCACCGAGGCGCGCTGGTTCACCTACACCGGGCAGTTCCCGGAGATGGCCTTCGCCGCCGACACCCACATCATTTCCCGGTTTTTCGAAACCGGCCTGAAGGGCGCGCCCGTGGACCCGGCCTACGCGCGTGCCGGAGCACCCCCATGAGCGACTGGAACCTGCGCGCACCCTACCCGGCCACCCGCATGCGCCGCCTGCGCCGAACCGGGTTCGGGCGCCGACTGGTACGCGAGCACCGGCTGACGGTGGACGATCTCATCTACCCGGTGTTCGTGCTCGACGGCGAGCACCGCCGCGAGGCGGTCGCCTCCATGCCCGGGGTCGAGCGCCTCTCGATCGACCTGCTGGTGGCGGCGGCCGCCGAGTACGTGGAGCTGGACATCCCGGCGCTGGCGCTGTTTCCGGTCATCGAGCCGGCGCTGAAATCGCTCGATGCCGCGGAAGCCTGGAATCCAGAAGGCTTGGTGCCGCGCGCGGTGCGCGCCCTCAAGGCCGCCTACCCGCAGCTGGGCCTGATCACCGACGTCGCCCTGGATCCCTACACCAGCCACGGCCAGGACGGCATCGTCGATGAACCGGGTTATGTGCTCAACGACGTCACCGTCGCCACCCTGGTGCGTCAGGCGCTGTGTCAGGCCGCCGCCGGTGCCGACATGGTGGCCCCCTCGGACATGATGGACGGCCGTATCGGCGCCATCCGCGCCGCGCTGGAGGCCGAAGGCCATCCCAACACCCTGATTCTCGCCTATGCGGCCAAGTACGCCTCCGCCTATTACGGCCCCTTCCGCGATGCCGTGGGCTCGGCGGCCAACCTGGGCGGCGGCGACAAATACAGCTATCAGATGGATCCGGCCAACAGCGACGAGGCGCTCCACGAGTGCGCCCTCGACCTCGCCGAAGGCGCCGACATCCTCATGGTGAAACCCGGTATGCCCTATCTGGACGTGGTGCGGCGGGTCAAGGACGAACTCGCAGCCCCGACCTTCGTCTACCAGGTCAGCGGCGAGTACGCCATGCACCAGGCCGCCGCCGCCCAGGGCTGGCTGGACGGCGATCGGGTGATGCTGGAGTCCTTGCTCGCCTGCAAGCGGGCCGGCGCCGACGCCATCCTCACCTATTACGCGGTCGCTGCCGCACGCCTGCTGCAGCGTGGCGGCTGAGGTCCTCGGCGAGGTCGGCGCGGCGCTGCGCGCCGCCGGCGCCCGAGGTCTGTTGGTCGCCGACGAAAACTGCCCGGCGGAACTGCTCGCCGCGCTGCCGGAAGGCATCCCGGTGCTCAGCAATCGCTGGGATCTGTACCGGGCCGCCACGGAACGCGGGCTCGACGCGCACTTCAGCGACTTCGCGTTGCCCGGCGACAACAGCCTCGACCTGATCGCCGCCTCGGTGGCGAAAGAACGCAACCTGGTGCGCCACCTGATCAACCGCGCCGCGCGGGCGCTGGCCCCGGGCGGCTGCCTGTTGCTGTGGGGCGGCAAGCAGACCGGCATCAAGACCCACGCCCGCGAGGCCGCGGCTGCGCTTGGCTCTGCCCCCGAGGTGCGCAAGCTGGGCCGCAACTATCTGGCGCGGGTCACCCGCGGCGCGGCCGTGCCGCGAGCGCTCGACGATGACCACTACGCCGAGCTGCGCCCGCTGCTGAACTACGGCGGCCTGCCACTCTTCACCAAACCCGGGTTGTTCGGCTGGCACCGCATCGACACCGGCAGTGCGCTGCTGGCCGCCCAGCTGCCGGCGCTGTTCGCGCGCCTGGGCCGCCCCGCGCGCGTGCTGGATCTGGGCTGCGGCTACGGGCTGCTGGCGCTGGCCGCCCACCGGGAAGGAGCGGCATGGATCACCGCCACCGACAACTGCGCCGCCGCACTTGCCGCCTGCGCACGCAATTTCGCCGCGCACGACATCGCCGGCGAGGTGATCCCATCCGATTGCGCGGCGGAGATCGCCACACGCTTCGACCTGGTGGTGTGCAACCCGCCCCATCACCGCGGCTTCGCCGCCGATCAGGGCCTGACCGAGCGCTTCTTCCGTGCCGCCGCCGCACATCTCGACCCCCGCGGCGCGGCGGTGTTCGTGACCCACCGCTCGGTGCCCACCACGCGTCTGGCCGACACTTTCTTCGCACGTATCGAACTGCTCGCCGACACCGACAATTTCCGGGTATATCTGTTATCGGGACGGCGCGCGCCTTAGCCGGGGTCAGGGACCCAGAGTGCCCAACAACGCTTCCAGATCGGCACGCAGCTGGCTGCCGGGCGGGCTCGAAGCCAGGCCCCGGAGCGCGAGTTGGCGCGCCTGCGCGGTACGACCCAACGCCTGGTGGGCGCGGGCCAGCACCAGATAGGGTTCCGGGGCGCGGGGGTCGAGTCGCTGGGCGCGTTCAGCGAGCGCCACCGCCGCTTCATGGCGGCCTGCGGCCGCCGCGCGCCGCGCGTCGCCGACCAGGGCGGACACCGCGTCCGCAGCCACGGGTGGGGAGACCGGGCTGGCAGGAGGCGACGGCGCTTCAACCGGAGCTTCAGGCTCCGCCGGTGGCGGCGGGGCCGGTCTTTCTCCCGGGCGTTCGTCCACGGGCGCACCCGGTCCGGGGACGAGCGGCGCACAGGCGGCCAGCGCCAAGGCGCCGGCCAGCACCATGGCGCCCCGGGTCCGGCAGCGGTGGCGCAGCACCATCAGTCCAGCCCCAGCCAGCCGCGCACCCGGTCGAGGGCGCGTCCGCCGGCGCCCCCGCAGTCGCGGGGTTCAGGTGCCGAGCCGACCGCGAACGGCAGCTGGATCGCGCCCTCGCAGCGGGGGCCACTGCCCTCCCCGGTGACCGGATCGTACCAGGCGTAGACCACGGCTTCCGGTGGCGCCGCGGCGAGGCCGCGGTGTTGCAGGCCCGCCATGATCCGGGTCCAGACCCGGAGCGCGCCGCTGGATCCGGTCAGCGGCGTCGGCTTGTTGTCGTCGCGGCCCAGCCAGACCACAGTCAGGTAGTTGCCGCTGAAGCCGGCGAACCAGCTGTCGCGCTGATCGTTGGTGGTACCGGTCTTGCCGGCTACCGCCGGCCCCCCCGGCAGGCGCGCACCGGCGCCGGTGCCCTCGCGCATCACCGCACGGAGCCCGTACTGGAGCAGATAGATGTCGCCGGGCCGAAACCGCTGCTCGACCTCGAAGTCATAGCGGGTCAGTAGCTGGCGCTGGGCATCGCCGACCGACGCGATGGCCCGCAGCGGCGTGTAGAAGCCGTCGGCGGCAATGGTGTGGTAGATGCCGGCCACCTCCAGAGGCGACATGGATACGGCACCCAACAGCAGTGCTGGTACCTCGTCCATGGGGCCCTGATAACCCAATCGCCGCAGCACCTTGGCCACCCGATCCACCCCCACCTCCAGACCCAGGCGGGCGGTGGCCTGGTTATAGGAGTGGCTGAGAGCGTGATAGAGGGGCACCGGGCCGTGGCTCAGGTGATCGAAGTTCTCCGGCGCCCAACGCTTGCCGCCCGAGGTGATGGCCACCGGCGCATCCTCGATCAGGGTGCCCAGGGTATAGCGGCGGGACTCTTCCAGAGCCGCCAGGTAGACGGCCGCCTTGGCGGTGGAGCCGACGCCGCGGCGCGCGTCCAGGGCGCGGTTGAAACCGGCGAATTCGGGGCGCCGGCCACCGGCCAGCGCCAGCACCTCGCCGGTACCCACGCGCACCACCACGGCCGCGCCCTGCAGGGTGCCCGGGGAGATCTTTCGGTCGCGCTCGATCTGCGCCAGGGTCTCTTCGAGGGCGGTCTCGGCCCGCTGCTGCACGCGGGGATCCATGTGGGTGAAGACGCCGAGTCCCTCCGCCGTCAGATCCCGGGCGGCGTAGTCGCGCTGCAGGTGGCGGCGGACCAGGTCCAGGTAGTCCGGATAGCGGTTGACGGCACCCGGGCTCTCGGTGACGTCGAGGGGGCGCTGCGCCGCGTGCTCCGCCTGTTCGGCGTCGATGATCCCTTCCCTGGCCAGGGTCGAGAGCACCAGGTTGCGCCGCTCCCGGGCGCGCTCCGGGTGGCGGCGCGGATTGTAATGGGAGGCACCCTTGCCCATGCCCACCAGCAAGGCGACCTGGTGGAGATCGAGTTCGGCGAGCGGCTGGCGGAAATAGAATTCGCTGGCCATGCCGAAGCCGTGGATGGCGCGATTGCCGGCCTGCCCGAGGTGGATCTCGTTGAGATAGGCCTCGAGGATCTCGGCCTTGCTGTAGTGCAGCTCCAGCAATACCGCCATCACCGCTTCCATGGCCTTGCGCGCCAGGGTCTGGCTGCGATCGAGATAGAAATTCTTCACCAGCTGCTGAGTGATGGTACTCCCGCCCTGGGAGATGCCGCCGGCGCGGATGTTTGCCCACAGGGCGCGCAGGATGGCGCGCGGCGAAAGCCCGTGGTGGCGGTGGAAATCGCGATCCTCCACCGCGATCACGGCATCGGCGAGATAGGGCGGCGTTTCCTCCAGCCGCAGCAGGATCCGGTCTTCGGCGTGCTCCGGATAGATGCCGCCGACGCGCACCGGCTCGAGGCGCAACAGTGGCAGCGCCCGCCCCCCGGCGTCTTCCAGCGCGCTGATGCCGGCGCTGCCGAAGCGCACGCGCGCCTGCCGCGCCTGCTGTTCTCCCTCGGGAAAGCGGAACTCCCGGGCGTGGATCCGCACCAGGCCGCCGGCGAGGACAAACTGCCCCGGCCGGGGGACCCGCTCGACGCGCCGGTAGCCCAGTTCGTCCAGCTCACCGAGCAGATCGGCACGCGTCATCGGCAAGCCGGCGTAGAGCTCCAGAGGGCGGCTGTAGACATGGGTGGGCAGCGCCCATTTGGCGCCCGAGAAGCGCTCGCGCACCATGTGGTCGAGCACCAGTGCGCCGAGCACCGCGGCCAGCAGCAAGGGCAGCGCCAGCATGCCGGCCAGGTAGCGGGCCAGCGAGCGCCCGGGCTGCCGGCCCCGGCGGCGGGGCGCCCGTCGCCGCGCCTTGCGGCCTGCAGATTTGCGCCCTTTTGCGGATGCCACTGTATCTCCCGCCCGTCGCTTCGCCACCGTGCCGCCCGCCGCCGGGGCCATTTCGGTCCGGCGCGGGGGCGTGGATAATAGCGCTTTCACGGCTATCGGGCGCAACGCAAGTGACACGTTTCGATCTCTACGGCCTCGGGGCCGCCCTGGTGGATACCGAAATTCGCATCTCTGATACCGAACTCCGCGCCCACGGCATCGAGAAAGGACTGATGACGCTGGTCGACGAAGCCCGCCAGCACCAGCTGCTGGCAGCCTTCAGCGATCACCTGCCCCTGGCGAAGCGGGCCTGCGGTGGCTCCGGCGCCAATACGGTCATCGCCCTGAGCTGTTTCGGCGGCCGCGGTTACTACTCGTGCCGGGTGGCCGACGACGACAACGGGCACTTCTACCTGCGCGATCTGGCCGCCGCCGGGGTCGCCCACAACGGTACCGATGGTCTGCCCCAGGGCATCACCGGCAAATGCCTGGTGCTGGTCACTCCGGACGCCGAACGCACCATGAATACTTACCTGGGGATCAGCGAGCAGCTGGCGCCGGAAAATCTCGATCTGGAGGCGCTGGCCGACTCCAGTTGGCTCTATATCGAGGGTTATCTGGCCACCTCACCGAGCGGTCGGGCAGCGGCGATCCACGCGCGTGAGGCAGCCCGCCGGCAGGGTACGCGGGTGGCGCTCAGCCTGTCCGATCCGGGCATCGCCGCCCACTTCGGCGAACAATTACGCACCATGGCCGGAGACAGGGTCGACCTGCTGTTCTGCAACGGCGACGAAGCCCGCGCCTGGACCTGTGCCGACGATCTGGAGACGGCCGCGGTGCGCCTGCGCGCCAGCGCCGAACGCTTCGCCATCACCCTGGGTGGGCGCGGCGCCCTGGTTTACGACGGCCGCGAATTGCACCAGGTGCCGGCAACGCCAGCGGTCGCGGTGGACACCAACGGTGCCGGGGACATGTTCGCCGGCGCTTTTCTCTATGCTCTCACCAGGGATTGCGACTGCCGCGAAGCCGGTCGCTTCGCCAATCTGGCGGCCGCGGCGGTGGTGAGCCGCTATGGCCCCCGCCTGCCGCCCGCCGATCACCGCGCGCTGGTGGCCCAACTGGCCACGGCTGGCTGAGGCGGCTGCGTCTCGAGGGCCCTCATCCGCCGCGCCGCAGGGCGGTCGCGAACAGCTCCTCGGGCGCCTGCGGCATGGCGATGTGAAAACCCTGTGCATAGTCGACGCCCAGTTGGCGCAGCAGATTCAATTGGTTGGCGTTCTCGACGCTTTCGGCGACGGTGCGGATGCCCATGATGTGGGCGAGATCGTTGATGGTGTCCACCATTGCCAGGTCGACCTCGCTGAGCTCGATGCGGCGGATGAAGGCGCCGTCGATCTTGAGGAAGTCGACCGGAATCTCCTGCAGATAGCGCAGTGATGACAAGCCGCTACCGAAGTCATCCAGTGCCAGGTAGCAGCCGTGGCTGCGCAGGCGGTGAATCAGCGCCAGGGCGCGGTCGAACTGCCGGATCGCGGTGGTCTCGGTGATCTCGAACTGCAGGCGCCGGGGATCGACACCGGACCGGTCGATCACCCCGAGAATGAAGTCGGCGCTGGAGTCGTCACTGATGGTGGCGCCGGAGAGATTCACCGAGAGCTTGAAGCCGGCACCGAGCGAGCCGGACAGGCGCTGCAGCAGGCGCACCGCTTCCGCCACCGCCCAGCGGTCGAGGTCGTCGATCAGACCATAGCGTTCAGCGGCAGGTATGAAGCTCTGCGGAGAGATCAGCTCGCCCTCGCGGCCGATCATACGCATCAGCGCCTCGCAATGGCGCTCATCAGCGCCGGCGGTCGCCGCGCCGAGCGCGACGATGGGCTGCAGGAAGAGCCGGAAGCGGTGTTCCTCCAGGGCCTCGCTGATGCGCGGAATCCACAGCGAGAGGCCGTCACCGCGCGTATCCCCGCTGCGGCCGGCGGGACAGCACATGCGGTTGCGCCCCTGCTCCCTGGCCTTGCTGCAATTCGCCGCCGCTGCGACCAGCACATCGATATCGGATTCGGCGGTGCAGTCGAAGAGTTCCCAGCCCAGGCTGATGCCCACCTTGACGCGCCGTTCGCCCCAGGGAAAGGTGAAATCGGCAAACTCGCCGAGCACCGACTCCGCCACCCGGGTGGCGGAGTCGGCGTCCGCATCCCGCAGCAGCAGCGCAAACTCATCGTTGCCGACCCGGGCCAGCTGATCCCCGGTCTGGGCGTGCCTTTCCAGGGCGCGGGCAGCCTGCCGCAACAGAGTATCCCCGGCAGCGTGGCCGCAGGTGTCATTGACCAGCGAAAAGTTGAACAGGTCGATATAGAGCAGGGCGGCACTGCTGGCGGCGCCGCTGCGCATGCGCTCCAGCTGTGTGGCGATCGCCTTGGCCAGGGCGGTGCGATTGGGCAGGCCGGTGAGGCTGTCGTGTTCGGCCTGCCAGGCGAGGCGCCGTGATTCCGGTCTCGACTCGGCACCGACGCGCAGCACCAGAACGCCGCCGGCGAGCTTGTTGTCGCGATCGCGCAGCGGTGTCAGGCTACCGGCCACCGGCAGGACCTCGCCGTCGCCGCGGCGCAGCGCGGTACCCGGCGGCAGTGGCAGCCGGACTCCCGCAGCCAGGGCAGCGCGCACCGAAAGCGCCGGCGCCCCGGAAACCGCCGGTTGCAGGCTGAGCAGTTGCTCCACGGGGCGCCCGGTCACCATGCTCTCGACCGTGCCGACCAGCTCCAGCGCCACGGGATTGACGCGCTCCACCAGGCCCAGGGCATCGACCAGCAGCACCGCATCGGCCACCTCGGCGAGGAGGGCGGCGACGCGCTCGCCCTGCAACTGGGCCCGGTCGCGTTCGACCAGCTGCGGGCTGGCGTCGCGGCACACCAGCACCAGGCCGGCCGCCGGCGGCAGCGGCGTACAGGGCACCACCGCGAGCCAGCGGGGGTCGCCCTCGGCGGTCGCCGCGCGGAGCAGCCCGCCGTTTCTGGCGTGCATCTGCAAGCGCGCCAGCGGGGCTTCGCCACCGCGCTCGAGGTCGGGAAAAATCAGGCGCGCCGGCGCGCCGCGCAGCTGCTCGGTGGAAAATCCGGTGAGCGCGCACAAGGCTTCATTCAGGCCGCGAATGCGCCCCTTGGCATCGAGCTCCAGAATGCCCGCCCCACTGTGGTCGAGATACACCAGGTGTCCCGGGCCAGAGGGCTCCGCGGCCGGCCGCTGCGCGGCGGACAGCGGCTGAAAGGGCGCCTCGACCACCTCCAGAAGGCTGCCGCTGCCGCCCGGCACCGCTACCCGCGACAGCGACAGCCGCAGCGGGGGCAGCTCCCGGTCGCCGGGCGTCATCTCGGCTTCCAGGCGATCCAGACGCTCCGGATCCAACTGCTGGGACCAACAGAGCGGAGTTCCGGTCTCGACCACCTGCGCGAGGGTGCGCAGCAGCTCCCCCCCGGCCAGGCGCGGAAAAATATCGTCCAGCCTGCGCCGCAGCGCCTGTTCCGGGCTGACACCGGTCCAATCGGCAATCCAGCGGTTCCAGCAAATTACCCGACGTTCGGCATCGAGTACCGCGATACCGGTTTGCTGGTGCTCGACCACCTCGGCGGCGAGCTCGGTGCCGGGAGCACCCTCGCCCAACGGTGTCCGGGAAACCGGGGGAAAACGAATGGACGCCATGGACTGCCGCCACCTCGATGATCAGTAACGCGCACCCTGACAGTATGCACGCTCGGCGGCGCGCGCCGCCGAGCGTTGCCGCCAAACCGGGAGCCGGGTCACAGTATCCGCTGCCGGACGGCTCGTCCCGGCCGTCACCCGTTTTCCGGCAACCCGGTCAACCCTGGGCCAGAAGCTCCCGTAAATCGATCAGCGCGGCATTGGCGCGACTGATGTAGGACGCCATGGCGAGGGAATGGTTGGCGAGCAACCCGAAGCCGCTGCCGTTGAGAATCAGGGGCGAGGTGAGCGGGCGCTGGGTCGCCTGCAGTTCGCGGATGATCTGCCGCAGGCTGACCTGGGCGTTCTTCTTGCGCAACACCCCGGCGAAATCCTGCTCGGCGGCCTCGAGTAGCTGGACCAGTGCCCAGGCGGTGCCGCGCGCTTCGAAAAAGACATCGTCGATCTCCCACCAAGAGGTCTTCACGACCAGCTCCGCTGCCGCGGGGGTGGCCTGGCGCGCCGCGGAATCGCCGGCCAGATCGGTGTTGAGGCGACGCTGGCCGACACTGGCGCTCAGCCGCTGAGAGAGGCTGCCGAGCCGATTCTGGACCGTTCCCAGCCAATAGCGGAGGTTATCCGCCCGGGAATAGAACTGCGCCCGGGACTGCTCCCGATCCATCAGCCGCAGGTAGTAGCGCGCCAGATGCTCGCGGCCCTTGCGGTACTGGCCTTCGGTGGCGGGAAAAATCCAGCGCTCGTTGTCAAAGTTCAGCAAGGGCTCGGCGAGCGCCAGATCCGGATCTTCGGTCGACTGTGACTGGGAGCGGCTGAACGCCTCGCGAAACGCCTTGGCCGCGTCCCGCACCTGCACGACCACTCCGTATTCCCAGTTGGGGATGTTGTCGAGCCAGACGCCGGGCGGCATGACGTCGTTGCTGAGGTAGCCGCCGGGCTTTTCCAGCAGGGTATCGACCAACGCGATCAGCGTGGCCGTGGTGCGCGCTCCGGGGGTCTCGCCAGACTCCGCACCAGCGATCAGAGGAGCCAGCTGGGGCGCCCGCGACCAGTACCAGGACAGCCCCAGCAGTAGCGCGAAGAGCACGATGCCGGCCAACCGCAAGCCTCGGGTCCAAGGGCGGGGTCGAGATTTGCCGACGCTGCCGCGCTCGGTCTTGCGGTTTGCGCCTCGAATCCAGTTGTCGGTGGGCATCTCGGCTCCCTGGGTCTCAGTACGGGCGGAGGTCAAGGCGCCGCCGATCGCAACGTGCTGCGGCAGCCCGCGCCAGAATACGACACAATGGATGCTCTTGAAACCAAAGCGCCTCGACGGGCGTCAAACCTCAAACCGACCCAGCCGAACACCGCCCATGGCAAAATTCCTGGTCACGATCCTGGTAGCACTGTTGCTACCGGCGGCCGATGCGCTGAGCGCCGGAGATCCCTTTCGCTCCTCCGGCGGCGGCGCCGGTCTGCTCGCGCAGCCGGAATTCCTGCCGGTGGAGCAGGCCTATCGGCTCGAGCCGAGTCTCCAGGACGGGCAGATCCTGCTCGACTGGCGGATCGCCCCAGGCTACTACCTCTACGCGAATCAGTTCTCGGTGCAATCCCTGACCGGCGGCGACCGGATACCCCTGGCGCACGAGATCGCGCTGGGCGACGCGCGGCGAATCTACGACGCGTACTACGAGCAGGAGCTCGAGGTGTTCTACGACCGGGTATTGTTGCGCGTCGCCGCGCCCGCGGCCGCCCGCCCGCTGACCCTGGCAGTCACCTCACAGGGCTGTGCCGACGCCGGCCTGTGCTACCCCCCCCAGACCCAGTACCTGGCGATCGATCCCGGCACCGGCGGCATCCACGCCACCCAGGCCCCGGCGGCATCGCCGGGCGCCGGCGAAGGCGACCCCGGCCTGGCCACCCTGCTGGGTTTCGCGCTGCTGGGCGGCATGATCCTCAATCTCATGCCCTGCGTATTCCCGGTGTTGTCGATCAAGGTGATGAGCCTGACGGCGGTCCATGCGCACCGCGGTCTGGTCGCCGCCCACGGCCTGGCCTACACCCTGGGGGTGGTCGCCAGCTTCATCGCGGTGGCAGCGCTGCTGCTGGTCCTGCGCGGCGCCGGCGAGGCGGTGGGCTGGGGATTCCAGCTGCAGTCGCCCGGATTTGTGACGGCCCTGGCGTTGCTGTTCTTTGTCATGGCGCTGGGCTTTGCCGGCCAGCTGCCCTGGAGCTTCGGCCTGTCCCGGTTGGGCCAGTCGGGAGAGACCAAACACAATCTGCGCAGCTCGGTGTTGACCGGCGTGCTGGCCACCGCAGTGGCCAGCCCATGCACGGCGCCCTTCATGGGCACCGCGCTGGGCGTCGCTCTCACCCAGTCAGCGCCCGCCGCGCTGGGCATTTTCGCCGCGCTGGGGCTGGGCATGGCGCTGCCCTTTCTCGCCCTCACCTGGATGCCGCGGCTGCTCGACCTGCTGCCGCGGCCCGGGCCCTGGATGGAAACCTTTCGCCAATTGCTCGCCTTCCCGCTGTACGGCACCGTGCTCTGGCTGCTCTGGGTGCTGGGCCGACAGACCGATATCGATCGGGTGCTGGCGGTCGGCGCGGGCATGCTGGTAGTGGCGTTCGCGGTGTGGCTGGGAGGGCGCAGCCGGCGGCCGCGCGGACACGCGGCCGCGATCGCCCTGCTGCTGGCCGGCCTGACGCTACCCCTGGCCTGGACCGGCAACAACGCTGAGGATCCTGCCTGGGAACCCTTTTCGCAGCAGCGTCTGGATCGGCTGCGCGGGGAGGGCGTACCCGTATTCGTCAACCTCACCGCCGACTGGTGCATCACCTGTCTGGCCAACGAACGCCTGGCGCTCTCTTCGGCACGCTTTCACAATGCCCTGGAACAGGGAGGCATCCGCTATCTCAAGGGCGACTGGACCCGCTACGACCCGGAGATCACCGAACTGCTGCGCGCCCACGGCCGCAGCGGCGTGCCCCTGTACCTGTACTTCCCGCCAGGCGAAGCGGCGCAGATCCTGCCCCAACTGCTCACCGAGGGCGTGGTGCTGCGCGCGCTGGACACCGGCGCAGCGCCCCAGGGAGCAGCCCCCGGCCAGGGATAGTTGGGTAAATGCCGCGAAACTGCTTTTAACTTCGGCCAATCTGCGGTCACTTATGGACAACCCCAGCGGCTTGATGCACACTGGCGCCATCTTGATTGTCGCCGTTATTAAGCCTGCTCATGGCTGCTATTCTAGTCCTGCACGGTCCCAACCTGAACCTGCTCGGCTCCCGGGAGCCGGAGGTCTACGGCCACCAGACGCTGGCCGATATCGACGCCCGTCTGGCACAGCTTTGCCGGTTGGCCGGACATGAGTTCGACAGCTTCCAGAGCAATTCCGAGGGGGCGCTGATCGACCGGATCCAGGCCGCCGGCCCCCAGGGGGTCGACCGGATTCTGCTCAACCCGGCCGCCTTGACCCATACCAGCATCGCGCTGCGCGACGCCCTGCTCGGGGTGGCGATCCCCTTTTTCGAAATCCACCTGTCCAACATCCAGCGCCGCGAAGCCTTCCGCCGGCACTCCTATTTTTCCGATATCGCCAGCGGCCTGATCTGCGGGCTGGGCGCGCTCGGCTACGAATTGGCACTGCAGGCCGCGCTGGCCAGCCTGGAATCATCCTGACCCGAGCCGCTGCACGCCTGCATCACCACCACGGAGGTTTCATGGATATACGCAAAGTCAAGAAACTGATCGAGTTGCTGGAAGAGTCCAACATCGACGAACTGGAGATCCACGAGGGCGAAGAATCCGTGCGCATCTGCCGCCACCGCCCCACACTGGCGGCAGCTCCGACCGCGCCCTTGGCCGCGACGCCCGTACCGCCGACACCCGCCGCCGCTCCGGACCAGGGACCGGAACTCGAAGGCCATGTGGTAGCCTCGCCCATGGTCGGCACCTTCTACCGCGCCCCGACGCCGGGCGCCAAGCCCTTCGTCGAGGCGGGGCAGAGCATCAAGCCCGGCGACGTACTCTGCATCGTCGAGGCCATGAAAATGATGAATCAGATCGAAGCCGATCGCGCCGGCACGATCGGCGCCATCCTGGTCGAAGATGGCGAACCCGTGGAATACGACCAACCGCTGGTCACCATCCTCTAAGTCGCCTGATTCCGGGGAATCCCTGATCCATGCTGAGCAAAGTCCTGATCGCCAACCGCGGCGAGATCGCCCTGCGCATTCTGCGCGCCTGCAAGGAACTGGGCATCAACACCGTTGCCGTTCACTCCAAGGTGGACGCCGACCTGAAACATGTGCGCCTGGCCGATGAGTCAGTGTGCATAGGCCCCAACTCCGCTGCCGAAAGCTACCTCAACATTCCCGCCATCATCAGCGCCATGGAGGTTACCGGAGCGGTGGCGGTGCATCCCGGTTACGGATTTCTCGCCGAAAACGCCAATTTCGCCGAGCAGGTGGAGCGCAGTGGTTTCACCTTCATCGGCCCGACCCCCGACGTGATTCGCCTCATGGGCGACAAGGTGTCGGCGATCGCGGCCATGCAAGCCGCCGGCGTGCCCACGGTGCCCGGCTCGAACGGTGCCCTGAGCGAGGACCCCGCCGAAATCATCGCGGTGGCACGCGAGGTCGGCTATCCGGTGATCATCAAGGCCGCCGCCGGTGGCGGCGGGCGCGGCATGCGGGTGGTCCACGCCGAACCGCATCTGCTCGGCGCCGTGAGTCTGACCCGCAGCGAGGCCCAGGCCGCGTTCGGCGACGGCCGGGTATATCTGGAAAAGTTTCTCGAAACGCCTCGTCACGTCGAGGTCCAGGTGCTGGCCGACGGTCAGGGCAACGCCATCCATCTGGGCGACCGGGACTGCTCGCTGCAGCGCCGCCACCAGAAGGTCATCGAGGAAGCACCGGCCCCGGATATCCCGGAAGCCGCGCGGCGCGAGGTGCTGGAGGCCTGCGTGCGGGCCTGTGTCGATATCGGCTATCGCGGCGCCGGCACCTTCGAATTCCTCTATGAAAACGGCGCCTACTACTTTATCGAGATGAACACCCGCATCCAGGTCGAACATCCGGTAACGGAGATGATCACCGGCGTGGACCTGGTGCGCGAGCAGCTGCTGATCGCCGGCGGCGAGCCCCTCAGCCTGCGTCAGGAAGAGGTGATCTTCCGCGGCCACGCCTTCGAATGCCGGATCAACGCCGAGGACCCGGTCAGCTTTCTGCCCAGTCCGGGCACCGTCACCGCCTACCATCCGCCCGGCGGCAATGGGGTGCGGGTCGATTCCCACCTCTATACCGGCTACCAGGTGCCGCCCAACTATGACTCGCTGATCGCCAAGATCATCACCTACGGCCGCAACCGCGACAACGCCCTGGCGCGCATGCGCAACGCGCTCGACGAACTGATCGTGGAGGGCATCAAGACCAATACCGACCTGCATCGGGAACTGGTCCGCGACGGCGAATTTCGCCGCGGCGGGGTGAGCATTCACTACCTGGAAAAAAAGCTGAACTCGTGAGCGGGCCCGGGTGGCGCGAGCTGCACTTGCTCGCCAGCGCCGAGGACTGCGACGCCTGGGCCGAGAGGCTGGCCGCCGCGGGCGCCCTGGCGGTGACCTTCACCGATGCCGGCGACCAGCCCATCCTCGAGCCGCCCCCCGGCGCAGCCCCGCTCTGGGAGCGGGTCTGTGTGACCGGCCTGTTTGCCGCCGAAACCGACCCTGACCGGGTGCTGCTGGCGCTCGCTGCCGAGTTTCAGGCACCACCGGCGGGACGCTGGACCGAGCTCGGCGAGCGACCCTGGGGCGAGCTCTGGCAGGCGCACTTCCGGCCCCGTCATTGCGGTGGCCGGCTGTGGATCTGTCCGAGCTGGTGCGCACCGCCCGACCCACAGGCGGTGAATCTGCGCCTCGACCCAGGACTTGCCTTCGGCACCGGGGACCACCCCACCACTGCGCTCTGTCTGGAGTGGCTGGCCGGTCAACGGCTCCGGGACGCGCGGGTACTGGACTATGGTTGCGGATCCGGCATCCTGGCCATCGCCGCCTGCCTGTTGGGCGCCGCCCAGGCAACCGCGATCGACCTGGACGCTCAGGCTCTGACCGCGACCCGCAGCAACGCCGATCACAACGGGATCGGCGCCGACCGACTCAGGGTCGCGCCTCCCGAACAGTTCACCGCGGCCGCCGACCAGGACGTGATCCTCGCCAATATTCTCGCCAACCCGCTGATAACGTTGGCGCCACGGCTCGCCCAGGCCGCGGCCCCGGGCGCCGGTCTGTGTCTGTCGGGCATCCTCACCAGCCAGATCGAGGCGGTCGCCACAGCCTTTCGCCCCTGGTTCACGCTCGAGCCGGCGACGTTGCGCAACGAATGGGCACGGCTCACCGGCACTCGGAGCTGAGCTACAATCCGCGCAGGCCCCAGGACCCGCAGGCATGACCGACCAGGGCGCGCGCTGTCCACAGTGCCAGATCAGTTTTCGGGTGAGTCTGCCGCAGCTGCGCGCCGCCGGGGGGCTGGTGCGCTGCGGTTTCTGCCTGGCGCCTTTTGACGCCCATGCCCATGGGCTGCAACTCACACCCGAACCGCCTGCACAACCGCCGCCCTGGCTGCGCGAGGAACCGGCCTGGCGCATCGACGACGGCTTCGACCGCGATCGGCTCACTGCGCTACTGGGCCCACACCCGGGCGCCGCAACCCCAGCTGCGCCCGAACCCGAACCCGAACCCGAACCCGAACCCGAACCCGAACCCGAACCCGAACCCGAACCCGAACCCGAACCCGAACCCGAACCCGAACCCGAGCCCGAACCCGAACCGGAAGCCGAACCGGAAGGCGAAACCACCTCGGCGCCGGACGCCGACCGAGACACCCTGGCAGCGCCCTGGTCCACCGCCACGCGATCGCCCGGGCGCAGTGCCGCGAGTGCCGCTGTACTGGTCACCGGCGGACTGCTGCTGGCGCTCCAAGCCCTGTACTTCCATGCCGATCTCCTCGCCGCACATCCGGCGGCCGAGCCCGTCCACCGAACGCTGTGCGCGCTCCTGCCCTGTCGATCGGCAGCAGGCCAGGCGACCGCGCCGATCGGCGTCACGGAAGTGATCTTGCGGCCATTGCCCGCAGACGGCCTGCGCCTCGACGCCATGCTCGTCAACCCGAGTCCTGCGTCCCTGCCCCTGCCGGCGCTTCGGCTCGAATTCGAAGACCTGGAGGGGCGGGTGGTCGCCGCCCGCACCCTCGCCCCGGACCAATACCTGGAGGCCGACAGCCCACGACATCTGCAAGGCCGCCAATCGTTGCACCTGGTGCTGGAGTTGCACGATCCGGGGGCCGAGGCGGTGTCCTATCGGGTCGTCGCTCTGGAGTGAGATCTGGGTCTCAGGGTCGCAGCAAATCCGGCGCCGGTCTTCCGCACACAGGTGCGGCGAGCTATCATGCGTCGCCTCGCGCTATGCCCCGCCGGACTAGGGAACCCGACTTGGCCGACGACCACCACCCACCCCAGTCAGCGCTCGCGAGCGACCCGACCCGGGAAGCTTCTCTGGGCGAATGCGTGGAGTTGGCGCTGTCCAGGTATTTCGACCTGCTCGACGGGCACAGTCCCGCCGCGCTGTACGAGTTGGTAATGCGCGAAGTCGAGGCCCCCCTGCTGCGCACGGTGCTGGCGCATACCAAAGGCAACCAGTGCCGGGCCGCAGAGCTGCTCGGCATCAACCGTGGCACCCTGCGCAAGAAGCTCAAGCAGCACGAGCTGTTGTAGCCGCCCGTTCGACCCGCCGCACCCGGAGAGACCATGTCCGCTCAGCCCGTCACCATCGCGCGCGCCCTGCTCAGCGTATCCGACAAAACCGGTATCCTGGAGCTGGCCCGGGCCCTGACCGAACTGGGCGTCGAACTGCTCTCCACCGGCGGCACCCACCGACTGCTCGCAGAACACGGCATTCCGGTGACCGAGGTCTCCGATCACACCGGCTTTCCCGAAATGATGGACGGCCGGGTGAAGACCCTGCACCCGCGCATTCACGGCGGCATCCTCGGCCGCCGCGGCCGGGACGACGCGGTGATGGCCGAACACGACATCCGGCCGATCGACCTGGTGGTGGTCAACCTCTATCCCTTCGAGGCCACGGTTGCGGCCCCGGACTGCGATCTCGCCAGCGCCATCGAGAACATCGATATCGGCGGCCCTACCCTGCTGCGCGCCGCGGCCAAGAACCACCGCGATGTCGCCGTAGTGGTGGATAGCGCCGACTACCAGCCCCTGCTGGACGAATTGCGCGACCGCGGCGGTGCGCTCGATCAGGCCACCAGATTCGCGCTGGCGGTCAAGGCCTTCGAGCATACGGCCGCCTACGACGGCGCCATCGCCGATTATCTGGGTGCGCGTCTGGACGCGGCGCCACAGGCCTTCCCGCGCACCTGGAACCGCCAATTCCACAAGGTCCAGGAACTGCGCTATGGCGAGAACCCCCACCAAATGGCAGCTTTTTATCGCGACCCGCGGCCGGCACCCGGCAGCATGGCCGCGGCCACCCAAGTACAGGGCCGGGAACTGTCGTACAACAATATCGCCGACAGCGACGCCGCCCTTGAATGCGTACGCCAGTTCGAAGAACCCGCCTGCGTGATCGTCAAGCACGCCAATCCCTGCGGGGTGGCGATCGCCGCGTCCCTGCACCAGGCCTATGATCTGGCTTTCGCGACCGATCCGGAGTCCGCTTTCGGCGGCGTCATCGCCTGCAACCGCGAACTGGACGAAACCACCCTGCGCGCCATGCTCGACCGCCAGTTCGTCGAAGTGATCATCGCACCCGCATTCAGTGACGAGGCCGTCGCCGCGGCAGCGGCCAAGCGGAATGTCCGCCTGCTGGCCTGTGGCGCCTGGCAGGGACCGAGCGCCGCCGGTTGGGACTGCAAGCGCGTCAATGGCGGCCTGCTGATCCAGGATCGCGATTGCGGCTGGATCTCCGCAGCCGACCTGAAGGTGGTCTCCCGCCGCCAGCCCGAGCCGAAACAGCTCGCCGATCTACTGTTCGCCTGGCGGGTGGCGAAGTTCGTCAAGTCCAATGCCATCGTCTACGCCCGCGACGGCCGCACCATCGGCGTCGGCGCCGGCCAGATGAGCCGCGTCAACTCGGCGCGGATCGCCGTCATCAAGGCCGAGCAGGCCGGCCTCGCGGTGGCCGGCGCGGTGATGGCTTCCGACGCCTTCTTTCCGTTCCGCGACGGCATCGACAACGCCGCCGCCGCCGGGATTTCCGCGGTCATCCAACCGGGCGGCTCGATCCGCGACGCCGAGGTGATCGCCGCCGCCGATGAACAGGATATCGCCATGGTGTTCACCGGCATGCGCCACTTCCGCCACTGACCGAACCGGGAGTCCCCGTGAAGAAATTCACCATCCACCTGGACGCGGTGGCGGTGATCGCGCTGCTCGCCGCGGCGGTGATCGCCTTCGTCATCTTTCAGCACCGCGAACAGCAACAGCTGTTCCAGCAGAATATCGATCTCACCTGGGAACTGCAGAACCGCGATACCCGGATCCACCAATTGGAGCAACGCCTGGCCCGCTGCCGCCAGGCCTCCGCGGCGCGGCAAGACTGAACCCCACCACAGAGGACACTCCATGCCCGGCATCAGCGCCCTGTTCGAACCCTTTCACTGTAAATCACTGGACCTGCCCAACCGGGTGGTGATGGCGCCCATGACGCGCAACTTCTCACCGGGTAATGTGCCCGATGACAATGTCGCCGCCTACTATCGGCGCCGCGCCGAGAGCGGTACCGGATTGATCATCACCGAGGGCACCTGTGTCGGCCACCCCGCCGCCAGCGCCTATGAGAACGTGCCCTTTTTCCACGGTGAGGCCGCCCTCGCGGGCTGGCGCCTGGTGGTCGAAGCCGTGCACGGGGCGGGGGGCAAGGTCGCACCGCAACTCTGGCATACCGGCGCCATGCGCGGCATGGGCGCGCCGGGCCAGGTCATCGACCCCTGGCCGGAAGTGCCAGCCGTTACCCCCTCCGGCCTGTTGCTGCCGGGCCGCGAACACGGCCAGGTCATGAGCGAGGAGGACATCGACTCCGTGGTGGCGGCCTTCGCCCAGGGCGCCGCCGACGCCCGGGCACTGGGCTTCGATGCAGTCGAAGTCCACGGGGCACACGGCTACCTGATCGACCAGTTCTTCTGGGAGGGCACCAACCGTCGCGAGGACGCCTACGGCGGATCCATCGCCAAACGCACCCGCTTCGCCGCCGAGATCATCGCCGCGATTCGCGCCCGGGTGGGCCCAGAATTCCCCATCATCCTGCGCTTTTCACAGTGGAAATTGCAGGACTACCGGGCACGGCTGGTGGCCAGCCCCGCCGAGCTGGAGCAATTCCTGAGCCCGCTGGTGGAGGCTGGCGTCGACATCTTCCACTGCAGCACGCGGCGGTTCTGGGAGCCGGCGTTCACCGACTCGGAACTGACCCTGGCGGGCTGGACCCGCAAGCTCAGCGGCAAACCCAGCATCCTGGTGGGCAGCGTCACCCTGGAGCAGGACTTCATCGACGAACAACAACGCAATATCGGCAGCCACGCGGAACCCGCCTCACTGCGCAATCTCGTCGAGCTGCTGGCGCGAGAGGAATGCGACCTGGTGGCCGTGGGGCGCGCGCTGATTTCCAACCCGGACTGGCCCAAACTGATCGCGGCGGGCCGCGAGCGGGAACTGTGCGCCTACGACAAGCGCGACCTGGAAACCCTGGCCTGAGGACGGAGATGCAAGCTTGAAGATCCTGGTGATCGGGGGCGGCGGGCGCGAGCATGCGCTGGCCTGGAAATTGGCCCAGAGCCCGCGGGTGACCCGGGTCTATGTCGCGCCCGGCAATGCCGGTACGGCGCTCGAAGCCAAGGTGGAGAATGTGCCCATTGCGGCCACCGAGCTGGAGCGGCTGGCCGAATTCGCCGCCCACCGGGGTATCGCCTTCACCCTGGTGGGCCCGGAAGCGCCCCTGGTCGCCGGCCTGGTGGACCTGTTCGAGGCCCGCCAGTTGCCGGTATTCGGTCCCAGCAGCAGCGCTGCGCAGCTCGAGGGTTCGAAGCATTTCGCCAAGGAATTCATGGCCCGCCACGGCATCCCCACCGCCGCCTATGCGGCCTTCACCGAGGTGGAGCCGGCCCTGGCCCATGTGCGCGAACAGGGCACCCCCATGGTGGTGAAAGCGGACGGCCTGGCCGCCGGCAAGGGCGTGATCATAGCCGCCACGCAGGCCGAGGCCGAAACGGCGGTGCGGGACATGCTGGCCGGCAATGCCTTCGGCAGCGCCGGCCACCGGGTGGTGATCGAGGAGTGCCTGGTCGGCGAGGAGGCCAGCTTCATCGTCATGGTCGACGGCGAGCAGGTGCTGGCGATGGCGTCCAGCCAGGACCACAAGCGGGTGGGCGAGGGTGACAGCGGACCCAACACCGGAGGCATGGGCGCCTATTCGCCGGCGCCGGTGGTCACCGCCGCGGTCCACGATCGGGTCATGGACGAGATCATCCGGCCCACGGTGCGCGGCATGGCCGCCGAAGGTCGCCGCTATCGCGGCTTTCTCTACGCCGGACTGATGGTGGCTGCCGACGGCGCCCCCCGCGTCATCGAATACAACTGCCGTTTCGGCGATCCCGAGACCCAACCCATACTGTTGCGGCTGCACTCCGACCTGGTCGATCTGGTGGAGGCCGCACTCGCCGGCCGCCTCGATACGATCACCGCGGACTGGGACCCGCACCCGGCATTGGGGGTGGTGATGGCCGCCGCCGGCTATCCCGGAGATTATCCCCAGGGGGACATCATCGCCGGCCTCCCGGCGGACACCGACGCTTCGCTCAAGGTGTTTCACGCCGGAACCCGGCTGCGCGGCGACGCCGTGGTGACCGCCGGCGGCCGGGTGCTGTGCGTCACCGCGCTGGGCGAGACCCTGGCCGCAGCCGCCGCGCGCGCCTATGCCACGGCCCGGGACATCCACTGGCCGGGCGCTTTCTATCGAGGCGACATCGGCCACCGCGCGATCGACAGAGGCTGAGGCAGTATCGAGGCGCCAAACTCCCCAGGCGCCAAGCCGCGGCCCTTCGAGCGGCGAGACTCGCAAGGCAATGGCGGGTGCCGGCTCAGGCCGGCTGGACGCCGCGCTCCCGGGCCCAGGCGCGCAGCGCCTGGATCCGCTCGGCCATCAATGTCGCCAGGGGCGTGATGCGCAGCAGTTCTTCCTCCAGCGCCGCCTGATCGAGCGCCGCATCCCGCGCCAGGGCGGCGTAGTGGGCGGAGACGATGGCCTGTTCCAATTCGGCGCCGGAGCACTCGCCGCTGAGCGCGGCCAGCCGGGGCAGATCGAAGCGTTCCGGCGCCAAGCCGCGGCGCTGGAGGTGAATCGCGAGAATCGCCTCCCGCGTCGCGGCGTCGGGCAGGTCGACGAAGAAGATTTCGTCGAAGCGGCCCTTGCGCAACAGCTCCGGGGGCAGCCTGCTGATGTCGTTGGCAGTGGCGGCCAGGAATACCCGGCTGGTGCGCTCCGCCATCCAGGTCAGCAGGGTACCCAACACCCGCTGCGAGGTGCCGCCGTCCTGATCCGCGGTGCCGAGGCCCTTCTCGATTTCGTCCAGCCACAGCACCGCCGGCGCCATGGCCTCGGCGAGCTTCAGCGCCTCGCGCAGGTTGCGCTCGGTCTCACCATGGTACTTGTTGTACAGCGCGCCCATGTCCAGGCGCAGCAGGGGAACCCCCCAGAGGCCGGCCACCGCCTTGGCGGCCAGGCTCTTGCCGCCGCCCTGCACACCGAGCAGGAGCATGCCCTTGGGCGGATCGATGCCCGGCGCCCCTGCGCCGAGAAACACCGCGCGGCGCAGCTCGAGCCAGGCCTTGAGCCGCGCCATGCCGCCGACCTCGGCAAAACGCTCGGTGCGGTATTCGAAGCTCAGCACCGAGTCGGCATCGAGTAGGCGAAACTTGGTGCGATTGACCGCCTCGACGTCGCTTTCGGTGATGGCGCCATCATCGACGATGGCACCGCGCGCCAGGCGGCGCACCTCGCCGTGGGACAGGCCGCGCAGGTTGGCGACCAGCTGCTTGAGGGTGGCGTCATCGCTGCGCACCTTGGCATCCGGATTGAGCCTCGCCCAGCGCCGCGCCTCATCGCGCACCATGCCCAGGATCTGGGCCTCGTCGGGCAGCGCCGTCTCGAAGCGGGCCGCCAGCCGCGACAGTTCCGCGGGCAGGACCAGGCGATGGCTGAGCAACACCAGGCTCACCGGGGAGGCCGCCCGACGCAGGGCAATGTCCTTGAGCAGGCGCACCGGTCGGGGATGTTCCGGAAGCAGCCAATGGTGAAAGTCGCACAGCACATAGACGCCCGGCGCTGCGCGCTCCTTGACATGGCGCAGCACCGCCTCGGCTTCGGCGTGCTCGGCAGGTTGCTCGACCTGCAGGCCGAAACCCACGCGGCGCAGGCCGTCGGTGCAGGTCCACTGGAAGAGGTCGCGGTCCTGTTCCCGGGCAACCCGTGCCAGCAGCTCGATCGCCCGGGCCTCGTCATGGGTCTCCATGACGACCAAAGGGGCGCCGCCCGTCAGCACCAGGGCGAGATCGCGCGCGTCCGGCATTCCTTTCGCCTCCGAATGGCAGAACCTCGGTCATCATAGCGACGCCCGGGGGCGCGGCACAGGGTTTCGGCTTTGGCTAGAATGGGCGGCATCCTCGCCCTGCGGAGCCTGCCGATGCCCGGCCCGAACCTCTCCTTCCTGGATCGACTGCTCGCCGAAGCGGATCACGGACTGCGCGTGATAGCAGCGCGGTCGCCGGCGTCGGCGGAGCCCTCGCCAGCAGCGTCAGTGCCGGACGCAGAGCTGGCACCGGAGGCCCGCCGCCATGCCGGCAGCCTGATGCGCGTCAACCACAGCGGCGAGGTCTGCGCCCAGGCGCTGTATCGCGGCCAGGCGCTGTGCTCGCGTTCCGCGGAAATGCGCTCAGACATGAGCGCGGCGGCGCAAGAAGAAGAGGCGCACCTGGCCTGGTGCCAGCAGCGGCTCGACGAACTGGGCACCGAACCGAGTCGCTTCAACCCCCTGTGGTACGGGGCATCCTTCGCGCTCGGCGCCGCCGCCGGCCTGGCAGGGACCGGCCCGGGGCTCGGCTTCGTCGCCGCTACCGAAGATCAGGTCTGCGCGCACCTGCGCGATCACCTGGGGCGACTGCCGGCCGCGGATGAGCGGAGCCGCGCCCTGGTGACGAAAATGCTCGCCGACGAGGACGCCCATGCCCACCGCGCCAAGGAGGCGGGCGCCTGGCAGTTTCCGAAACCGGTCAAGGACGGCATGACCCTGCTCTCCAGGATCATGACCGGACTCAGTTATCGGGCCTGAGCCAGCGCCGCGTCGCGGGCGCGCTCCTGATCGCGTTCCACGCGGATGCCCTGCACGATCTCCAGAATCTTCTCCTTGACCCAGTTGTGCATCGGCGAGTTGGCGGTGCGCTCATGCTGGACCAGGGCGGCGGGGATGGCCGGATCGTGTTCCAAATCCCGGGGGTAGGGCTTGCGCACGATCTGATAGAACTCGCTTTCCTGCTTGAGATCGTCCATGGTCGCCAACATCAGGCAATTGGAGGAATGCAGGGTATCGAGCGCGGTCATCAACTGGTTGGTGATCATGGCCTTGCGGCGGCGGCGGCCCATGCGCGCGATCAGCTTGTCGAAGCGGCTCTCCATGCTCGCCTCGACGCGCCCGGCAATAAGCAAGTAATACTGGACGAAAGGGTATTCGAGCATATCGTCGAGATCGAACTCGCGGTCCGCCAGAGGGTGGTCACTGCGCATCCAGACCGCCGGCGTGAACTGCCCCAGGGAAGTTACCAGGCAGCCGCGCGGGACCGGTTTCTCCACCTCCAAGACGAAGTCGGTGGCACCGGATTCGAGCTCGCTGAGGTAGGATTCGTCGGCATTGGAGACCGCGATGCCCAGCCCGGGCGCCTGCTCTTCGAGAATCTGCACCAGAGGCGGCACCACCTGCACCGCCATGAACTCGGGCGCCACGATGCGGACATGGCCCTCGTATACGGCCGGATCGAACTCCGTGCGCACCAGTAGGCCGCCGATCCCCTCCAGTAGCTGAGGCAAGGCCCGCTTCAGCTCCAGCGCGCGCGGCGTCGGCACCAAGCCCCGACCGCTGCGGGTAAAGAGGGGGTCTTCAAAAGCATTGCGCAGGCGTAGCAGGGTCTTGCTCATCGCCGGCTGGGATACGTGCAGGCGCTCCGCGGCTCGGGTGACATTGAGCTCTTCGAGCAAGACCTGAAGAGAAACCAACAGGTTGAGATCAACCCGCGCCAAGGTATTTATGGTCATTTTCAGATAATCTTCGAGAATGATTTGGGCGTTAGCGTTCTGCAAGAATTATACATACCCAAGCGGGCTGTACCAGCCGGGAGCATCATATTAATGGGTTATAGAAAACATAAAAACAATCCATTTGAATCATGGAAGGGTTTCCTTATCATGGGCACCGTGGCTGGCCGCCATGGGTCCTAGGAGCCCGCCGGCCACTCTCCTTCCTAACCCCCCCTGTAATGACATTTCCGGGGAGCTTCGGCTCCCCGGTTTTTTTTTGCGCGCGCGTCAGTCCGACTCAATCCGGTAACTGTGTTCGACCTCCACGCCGGCGCGTGCCAGCATGATGGAGGCCGAGCAATACTTGTCCGCCGACAACTCCACGGCGCGCTTGACCTGGGCCTCCTTGAGGCCAGCGCCGCGCACCACGAAATGGATACTGATGCGGGTAAACACCGCGGGGACTCCGGCGGCCCGCTCGGCGCGCAACTCGGCGCGGCAGTCGCGCACTTGCTGGCGGGCCTTGCGCAGAATGTTGACGACATCGAAGCTCGCGCAGCCGCCCATGCCGAGTAACAGCATCTCCATGGGCCGGACCCCCAGATTGCGGCCGCCGTGGTCCTCTGGACCATCCATCACCACCGCGTGCCCGCTGCCGGACTCACCGACGAACAGGGCATTGTCGATCCATTTGACTACCGCTTGCATGACCACCACCTCTGGGATGAAGCGGTCTATGATAGCGCCGGAGGTGAACGGCGATAGCCCCACTGCTTGCAATTCCATCGCCAAAGTGAGATTTTCGGCTCCGGCTTGCCGCACCCGGCTCGATCGGAGACGCGAACCACCACGGGAGGACCCCTTGGCGCTGCAACCCATCACTCCGCATATCCCGCAATTCGAAGAGTTTCTCGGTCACTGCAACCGGCGCCGCTACCCGCCGAAGAGCACCCTGATCCACGCCGGAGACACCTGCGAAACCCTGTACTACATCATCAAGGGCTCGGTAACCGTGCTGATCGAGGATGACGACGGCCATGAAATCATCGTCGCCTACCTCAACACCGGGGACTTCTTCGGGGAGCTCGGCCTGTTCGATCAACAGGACCGCAGCGCCTGGGTGCGCACCAAGACCGAGTGCGAGATCGGCGAGATCAGCTACACCGCCTTCCGGCAGCTGGTGCAAAGACAGCCGGACTTCCTGTTCTCCCTGAGCAAGCAGGTGGCCAAGCGCCTGCGCGACACCACCCGCAAGGTCGGGGATCTGGCTTTCCTGGATGTCACCGGGCGCGTCGCCCGCACCCTGCTCGACCTCTGCAAGCAGCCCGACGCCATGACCCATCCCGACGGCATGCAGATCAAGGTCACCCGCCAGGAGATCGGCCGCATCGTCGGCTGCTCCCGGGAAATGGTCGGCCGAGTATTGAAGGCCCTCGAAGATCAGGAACTGATTTCCGCCCGCGGCAAGACCATGGTGATCTACGGCGCGCGCTGAGCGTCAACTCCGGGCGATGACGCGGGCGGATACACGCAGGGATCCTGCCAGCTCGGCCTCCAGCAGATCGCCGGCGGTCAGGGGACCGACACCCTCCGGGGTGCCGGTGAGCACCAGGTCGCCCGGCTCCAGGGTGAACCACTGACTGATATGACTCAGCAGCTCTGGTATGGGTGCCAGCAGGTCGCCGGTGTGCCCGCGCTGCCGGCAGATACCGTTCAGCTCCAGGCTGAAGCTCAGCGCGCTGAAGTCCAGCCCGGTCGGAGGGACAACCTCCGATACCGCGCAGGCGCCATCGAAGCCCTTGGCCCGTTCCCAGGGATGGCCGGCGGCCTTGAGCTGACCCTGCAGGTCGCGCAGGGTCAGATCCAGGGCCAGGCCCACGCCGGCCACCGCCTGCAGTGCCGCCTCCGGCGGGGCGCGGCGCAAAGGCGCGCCGATCAGCAGCGCGACCTCGGTCTCGAAGTGGCAGGCGCCGCGCCCGGCGGGGATCGCGATCTCTCCGGCGAAGGGCACCAGGGCGGTGCGCGGCTTGATGAACAATACCGGCTCGGCAGCGGCCGCACTGTTCATTTCGGCGACATGGGCGGCATAGTTGAGCCCCACGCAGACCGCCTTGCCCGGCGGCAGATCGCAGCGGGAGCCCTCGGCGAAACGATGGCGGTAGGTCATGGCGGCACCTCAGTCGAAGATCTTGCCGGGATTCAAGATCCCCCGGGGGTCGAAAATTGTCTTCACCGCCCGCATCAGCTCGATTTCGGCGGCACTGCGCGAATAGTGTAGAAGCGATTTTTTCAGCAGACCGATGCCGTGTTCGGCCGAGATGCTGCCGCCACATTGCTGCACCAGGTCGCCGAGCCCGGCGCTCAGGCGCTCGCCCAGGGCCGTGAACCGGGTCGCCGACCAGCCTTCGGGCCTGAGCGCATTGATGTGGACATTGCCATCGCCCAGATGGCCGAACCAGACCATCTCCAGCTCCGGAAAATCCTCCGCACAGAGACGTCGGGCGCGTTCCAGAAAGTCCGGCAGCCGGGAGGTGCGCACCGCGACGTCGTTCTTGTAGGGCTGCCAGGCGGCCAGGGTATCGGAAATCTCCTCGCGCAACCGCCACAGCGCCTGGGCCTGGCCTTGGTGCTGCGCCAGCACCCCGTCCCGGACCAGGCCGCCGCTGCGCAGCGCTTCGAAGGTTTCCAGCGCCTCCTCCAGCCCGTTATCGCCGCTCAGTTCGAGCTCGACCAACAGATACCAGGGCGTGGCGGCAAAGGGCCGCGCCAGCCCCTGGCGCTCTACCACCAGGCCCAGGGCGGTTTCCGAGAAAAACTCGCAGGCGCAGACGACGCACCGCTCCCGCAACGCGGCCAGCGCGGCGGGCAGGGCTGCCAGCTCCGCGGCGCCGAGCAGCAATACCGCGCTGGGCGGTGGCGGTGGTGCCAGCGCCAGGGTGGCGGTGCAGATCACACCCAGAGTACCCTCGGAGCCGATCAGCAGCTGCATCAGATCGTAGCCGGTGTTGTCCTTGACCAGGCCGCGGCCGAGTTCGAGCACCTCACCCTTTCCAGTGACCACCTGGAGGCCGCGCACCCAGGCGCGAGTCATGCCGTGGCGCAGCACCCGGACGCCGCCGGCATTGGTGGCGATATTGCCGCCGATCTGACTGGAGCCGGCGCTTGCGAAATCAACCGGATACCACAGCCCCGCCTCCCGCGCCGCCGCCTGCACCTCGGCGGTGGTCACCCCGGCCTCGCAGGTCAGGGTGGCGCTCTCCCGGTCCACCGCCAGAATGCGCCGCAGCCGCTCCAGTGACAGGACCAGCTCGCCGCGCGCGGCGACTGCGCCTCCGGACAACCCGGTGCGCCCCCCGGAGGGAACCACCGCCAATCGCTCGCGATTGGCCAACAGCAGGATGTCGCGGATCTCGGCCGCGGAGCCCGGGCGCACCACCGCCAGGGGTGCGGGTGCCCAGTGCCGGGTTCGGTCGACGCCGTAATGGCGCAGTTCCGCCGCTGCGGTGATCACCTGGTCGGCGCCGGTGATGGCCACCAGACTGTCGAGCACGCCGGGGCGATGCGCAACCATGACTCAAAAGCCCAGGGCCGCGAATACCCGGGCGCGGATCGGCTCGATCTCGTTGACCAGGTGATGCCGGGCGCCCGGAAAGACGTGAAACCGCCCGCTGGGCAGCTTCTCGCGCAGCAGCCGCAGGTTGTAACGCCAGTCCAGGGTGGTATCGGCATCGCCCTGGATCACAGTCGCGGCCCGATGGGAGGGCGGCAGCGCGTGCAGCTCTTCGGCCCAGCGCTTCATCGCGCCGATCCATTCCAGGGGAATGTGACGCGCCTGCAACGGATCCCGGTGGGCGATGAACTCCAGGAATTCGGGATCACCGGAATTGGCCACGAACTTGCGGCCAATCCGCCTGCGCCACCGGTGGCTGGCCAGATAGATCAGCCGGTTGACCCGCCAGCAGCGCGGATGCACCAGGGGAGCCAGCAGTGCCACGCCAGAAAAGGGATGGGCGGCGGCGCGCAGCAGGTGGTGAAGAACGATGGCCCCACCGGTGCTCTGGCCGACGCCGTGCCAGGGCCTGGGCAGGCCGGCGGCGGCATCGAGCAGATCCTCGAAGACTTCCACATAGTGATCGAAGCTGGCGATGGTGACCCGCTCGCCCTCCGAGAGCCCATGGCCGGGCAGGTCGAAGGCCACCACGTTCAGGCGACGCCCGAGCAGGTGGCAGATCAGGTGGCCGTAGAGCCCCACGTGATCGAAATAGCCGTGCACCACGAAGGCCGTGCCGCTGGGCAGCGGATGGAGCCAGCAATGCGCTGCGATCCGGTAACCCCCGGCGCGCAGCGCCCCCAGGGTGTGGCGCGTACCCGGCGGCGCGCCCGCCGGGTCCAGGCCGTAGTGGTCGAGATAAGCCGCCGCACCTTCGACCACCTCGCCGTCCCGATCGGTCCCCGGATCAAAGAGGATGGGCGGCAATCGCTCGGCGAGGGCGGCGAAAGCCTCCGCCTGGGCCGAGAGAACGCTGTCCAGTGGCCGCGCAATTGCAATGGTCATGAGTGAAAGCCTAGCACAGCGACCCGGGAACGCTCCGGCGTGTGCTCGGCACCGGCACAACCCGGCCCCATCTGTGTGGCGCGCCGCTTCGCGCTGAGGCTTGACCCCCGATATTTGCCGGCGTCTGCGCTTCCCGGCATAGTGACCGGCCACTCGCAAGAGAAGCCGCCGATGCCGGAGTACCTGATCGCGCCCTCGATCCTGTCGGCCGACTTCGCGCGCCTGGGCGCCGAGGTGGACGCCGTGCTCGCCGCCGGTGCCGACCTCATCCACTTCGATGTCATGGACAACCACTATGTGCCCAACCTCACCATAGGGCCCATGGTCTGCAAGGCCCTGCGCGACTATGGTGTCGCCGCGCCGATCGACGTCCACCTCATGGTGGAGCCCGTCGATGACCTGATCGAGGCCTTCGCGGCGGCAGGCGCCTCCTGGATCACCTTCCACCCAGAGGCCAGCCGCCACGTCGACCGCTCGCTGCAGCTGGCCCGCGACCTGGGCTGCAAGACGGGCCTGGTGCTGAATCCGGCAACGGGGCTGGAAGTGGTCCGCCACGTCCTCGACAGGCTCGACGTGCTGCTGCTGATGTCGGTCAACCCGGGTTTCGGCGGCCAGGCCTTCATTCCCGAGGCGCTCAACAAGCTGCGCGCGACGCGGCAGCTGATCGACGCCAGCGGGCGCGACATCCGCCTGGAGATCGACGGCGGCGTGGGACCGGACAATATCGCGGCAATCGCCGCCGCCGGCGCCGACACCTTCGTGGCAGGATCGGCGATCTTCGGCAAGCCGGACCGGGCGGCGGCCGTCGCCGCCCTGCGCGACGCACTGGCCGGCGCGCACTAGTGAGCCCGGCACGAATCCGCTAGAATTCCGGCCGGTTCCGGAGTTCCCGTCATCGATATTCTGCGCATGGTGCAACACGAATCCCTTTCCCGCCGGCGCTGGCGCCGGGGCTGATCGCCCCTGCCCGCCGGGCACCTGCGCCACGCCACCACTTTCGGGAAAGCCGCCATCATGATGACCTCGGAACAGTTTCACAGCCTCGCCCGGCAGGGCTACAACCGCATTCCGGTGACCCGCACCCTGCTCGCCGATCTGGAAACCCCACTGTCGGCGTACCTCAAGCTCGCCCGCGGACGCTACTCCTATCTGCTCGAATCCGTCGAGGGCGGGGAGAAATGGGGCCGCTACTCGCTGATCGGCCTGCCGGCCCGGCAGGTGCTCCGGGTGCACGGCCGGCAGCTGTGCCTGGAAACGGATGGCGAGATCACGGAAACCCGCCACTGCAGCGATCCGCTGAGCGAAATCGAACAGTTGCAGGCCACTTTCCGGGTGCCCGAACTCGAAGGGTTGCCGCGCTTCACCGGTGGTCTGGTGGGTTACTTCGGCTATGACACCGTGCGCTATGTCGAGCCCCGGCTGGCGAACTCCTGCCCCCCGGATGAACTCGGTGTGCCCGACATCCTGCTTCTGGTGTCCGACGAGGTGGTGGTGTTCGACAACCTGGCCGGCACCCTGACCCTTATCGTGCACGCCGACCCGCTCACGCCCGCGGCCTGGGAAGGCGCCCAGCGGCGGCTCGATGCCATCGCCGCCCGCCTGCACCACTCCGTGCCCGAGCTACCGCCCATGGCGCTCGCCGGCAGCGGTGTGGCGGAAACCGACTTCGTCTCCAGCCTCGGCCGGGAGGGTTACCAGGCCGCGGTGGAAACCATCAAGGAGTACACCCGCGCCGGCGACGTCATGCAGGTGGTGCCCTCGCAGCGGCTCAGCCTGCCCTTCCCCGGCGAACCGGTGAACCTGTACCGCGCGTTGCGCAACCTCAATCCCTCGCCCTATCTGTATTTCCTCGACCTCGGCGACTTCCAGATCGCCGGCTCGTCACCGGAGATCCTGGCGCGGCTCGAGCACGGCGAGGTCACGGTACGACCCATCGCCGGCACCCGCCGCCGCGGCCGCACGCCGGACGAAGACCTGGCCATGGAACGCGAGATGCTCGCCGATCCCAAGGAACTCGCCGAGCATCTGATGCTGATCGACCTGGGCCGCAACGACGTCGGCCGCATCGCCACCACCGGCTCGGTACGGGTGACCGAACAGATGGTGGTGGAGCGCTTCTCTCACGTCATGCACATCACTTCCAATGTCGTCGGCCGGGTCCGGCCGGGGCTCTCGGCGCTCGACGTGCTGCGCGCCACCCTGCCCGCCGGCACCCTCAGCGGTGCACCCAAGATCCGCGCCATGGAGATCATCGACGAGCTGGAGCCGATCAAGCGCGGCATCTACGGCGGTGCCGTGGGCTACCTGGGCTGGAACGGCAACATGGACACCGCGATCGCCATCCGCACCGCGGTGATCAAGGACGGCAGGCTCCATGTGCAGGCCGGCGGAGGCATCGTCGCCGACTCGGTGCCCGAGCTGGAGTGGAAGGAGACCATGAACAAGGCGCGCGCCATCTTCCGCGCCGCCGCCATGGTGCTGGGTGGTGCCGGGGAGGCTGCGCCGTGATCCTGATGATCGATAACTACGACTCCTTCACCTACAACCTGGTGCAGTACCTGGGAGAGCTGGGCGCCGAGGTGCAAGTGGAGCGCAACGACGCCCTGACGCTGGCCGATATCGAGGTCCTGGCACCGGAGCGCATCGTCATCTCGCCCGGCCCCTGCACCCCCAACGAGGCGGGCATTTCGGTACCGCTGGTCCAGGCCTTCGCCGGCCGTATTCCGCTGCTCGGGGTCTGTCTCGGCCACCAGAGTATCGGCCAGGCTTTCGGCGGCGAGGTGGTGCGCGCGCGGGCGGTGATGCACGGCAAGACCTCGCTGATCCATCACGCCGGCACCGGCGTCTTCCACGATCTGCCGAGCCCCTTCGAAGCCACGCGCTATCACTCGCTGGTGGTGGCGCGGGACAGCCTGCCCGACTGCCTGGAGATCACCGCCTGGACCCGGACGGAAGATGGCGAGATGGATGAAATCATGGGCCTGCGCCACCGCGAGCTGGATATCCAGGGCGTACAGTTCCACCCGGAATCCATCCTCACCCGCCACGGCCACGACCTGCTGCGCAACTTTCTGGAGGGCCGTCGATGACCCTGCGTGAGGCCATTGGCCGCCTGATAGAAGGCGGCGACCTGTCCCGCACGGAGATGCGCGGCGCCATGCACGAGCTGATGGGCGGCGCCGCCACCCCCGCCCAGATCGCCGGCTTTCTGGTGGCGCTGCGCATGAAGGGCGAGACCCTCGACGAGATCACCGGCGCAGTCGAGGTGATGCGCGAACTCTGCACCCCGGTGGCGATCGATGGCGAGCATTTGGTCGATATCGTCGGCACCGGCGGCGACGGCGCCGGGCTGTTCAATGTCTCTACCGCCAGCGCCCTGGTGGTGGCGGTCTGCGGCGGCCGCGTGGTCAAGCACGGTAATCGCGGGGTGAGCAGCAGCAGTGGCAGCGCGGATCTGCTGGAAGCCGCCGGCGTGCGCCTCGACCTGACCCCGGAGCAGAGCGCGCGCTGTGTCGCCGAACTCGGCCTCGGCTTCCTGTTCGCCCCGGCCCACCATGGCGCCATGCGCCATGCGGTGGGGCCGCGCCGCGAGTTGGGCGTGCGCACCCTGTTCAACCTGCTGGGCCCCATGACCAATCCCGCGGGCGTGCGCCGCCAATTGATCGGAGTCTATAGCGCCGACCTGTGCCGGCCGGTCGCCGAGGTGTTGGGCCGCCTCGGCAGCGAGCGCGTGCTGGTGGTGCACAGCGCGGATGGCCTCGACGAAATCAGCCTGGCGGCGCCGACCCTGGTGGTCGAGCTGAACGCCGGGCAGATTCGTGAGTATCGCATCGCGCCCGAAGATTTCGGCATCGCCAGCCGCGGCCTGGAGGGTTTGAGCGTCGCCGGTGCTCAGGCGTCCCTGGCGCTGATCCGCGATGCCCTGGGCAAGCGCGCCACGGCCGCCGGAGCCAAGGCGGCCGACCTGATCGCGCTCAATGCCGGCGCCGCGCTCTATACTGCCTGTCTCGCCGGAGACATCGGTGAGGGCGTGAGGCTCGCCGAGGACGCCATCGCCAGTGAACTGGCCGGCGCGCGGCTCGATGAGCTGGCGGCTTTCACCCAGTACCTGGGAGAGGAATGATGACCGCCGCTGCCCCGGAAACCCCCACCATTTTGCGCCGGATCCTCGCCCGCAAGGCGGAGGAAATTGCCGAGCGCCGCGGGCGCGTTCCGCTCGCAGAGCTGCGCGCTCGGGCCGCCGAGGCGGCGCCCGCGCGTGGCTTTTACCGCGCCCTGGCCGAGCGCATCGCCAGCGGCCGCCCGGCGGTGATCGCGGAAATCAAGAAGGCCTCACCGAGCAAGGGTGTGATTCGCCCGGATTTCGACCCCGCGGAGATCGCTCGCAGCTACCAGCGGGGCGGCGCCACCTGCCTCTCGGTGCTCACCGACGTCGACTTCTTCCAGGGCGCCGACGATTATCTGCTGGAGGCTCGCGCCGCCACCGCGCTGCCGGTGCTGCGCAAGGACTTCACCGTCGACCCCTATCAAGTCTACGAGGCCCGTGTCCTCGGGGCGGACTGCGTGCTATTGATCGTCGCCGCCCTGGCGCCCGCGCAGCTGACCGAGCTGCACGAACTGGCGCGGCAGATCGGCCTGGATGTGTTGGTCGAAGTGCACAATGCCCGCGAACTCGACGCCGCGCTCACCCTGGACAATCCCATGGTCGGCATCAACAACCGCGACCTGCACAGCTTCCGCACCTCGCTGGAGACCACCTTCAGCCTGCTGCCGCGCATCGGCGGCGAGCGCCTGGTAGTCACGGAGAGCGGTATCCAGCGGGTCGATGATGTACTCGCCATGCGCGGTCACGGCGTCAACGCCTTTCTGGTCGGAGAAGCCTTCATGCGCGCCCCGGACCCGGGAGCGCAGCTGCGCGTACTGTTCGACTGACGATCGGCCACCGCCGCCAGCAGAGCATTCTCTGACGCTGGCGGCCCTCGGGCTGCCACTGGTCGACCTGACGCCCCAGCCCTTCGTCCAAAAGGGGCAAGCATCCTGGTCGAATCGTCCCAACGGATTTCGGTGGATGCACCCCAGAACAGGGCGCCGAGCAGGTGCGCTCGCCGTTCCGCGTGGGGGACGCAATCGGCACGCAAGGCACGGTCCAACCCGCTGCCGAAGGCAGCGGCGAAATTCACGCACCAGCATGGCCGTTTCCCATCAAACGCAGCGAAACGGACTAGCGGATTCGCGATCAGGCAACTCTGGTTGCGGGAATCCTCCGCTGGCGCCACGGCAATCGCCGCTAACAAGCTCAGGATACTCCGCACGGCCGGGCGGATTCAGGCAATGCGCCAGGCGCTCCCGTATCTCTTCCAGATAACCGGCCACGCAGGCATGGCACAGCCCTATTCCACAGTCACCGACTTGGCCAGATTGCGCGGCTGGTCGACATCCGTGCCCTTGAGCACCGCCACATGGTAGGCCAGCAGCTGCAACGGCAGGGTGTAGAGCATCGGTGTGAGGCTGGCCGGCACATGGGGCAGGCTGACCACGGTGACCCCGGGCTGGTCGCTGAAGCCGGCGTCGCGGTCGGCGATCACGAACAGTTCACCACCACGGGCCTGAACCTCGTGGAGATTGGATTTCAGCTTCTCCAGGAGTTCGTTGTTGGGCGCTACCGCGACCACCGGCATGTCGGCATCGACCAGCGCCAGGGGGCCGTGCTTGAGTTCTCCGGACGGGTAGGCCTCGGCATGTATGTAGGAGATTTCCTTGAGCTTGAGGGCGCCTTCGAGGGCGATGGGGTAGTGCACGCCGCGGCCCAGAAAGAGCGCGTGGTGCTTGTCGGCGAAGCTGTCAAAGGTGGCCTCGATCTGGGGGTCCAGCGCCAGCACCTGGCGCGCCAGCCCCGGCAGGGCCTGCAGAGCAGCAACCAACTCGGTCTCGCGCTCCGCCGACAGAGCGCCTCGGGCGCGGGCGATGGCGATGCAGAGCATCTGCAGCGCCACCAGCTGGGTGGTGAACGCCTTGGTCGACGCGACACCGATCTCGGGCCCGGCGCGGGTGAGCAGGGCCAGGCCGGTGGCGCGCACCAGCGAGCTGGCGGCGACATTGCAGATCGCCAGGCTGTCCAGGTAGCCGGCGCCGGCCGCCTTGTCGAGCGCCGCCAAGGTATCCGCGGTTTCCCCGGACTGGGAAATGGCCACCAGCAGGGTGTTGGGCGGGACCACGACCTTGCGGTAGCGGTATTCGCTGGCCACCTCGACCTGGCAGGGGATGCCCGCCCAGTCCTCCAGCCAGTAGCGCGCCACCAGACCGGCGTGGTAACTGGTACCGCAGGCCACCACATGGATGTTCTCGATCGCGGCGAACCGGGCCGGCGCGGCCTCGCCAAAGGCTTCGGGCAGGACGCGGCGCGCGCTGGTGCGGCCGGCAAGCGTCGCGGTCAGGACATCGGGCTGCTCGTGGATCTCCTTGAGCATGAAGTGCCGATAGCCGCTCTTGTCGGCGGCGTCGACCGGATCGGAAAGGGTATGAACCTGCCGTTGTGCCGGGCGGCCTGCGCGGTCGCGAATCCGATATTCACCCGCCGACAGCACCGCCAGATCACCTTCCTCCAGGTAGACGAAGCGGTCGGTCACCTGACGCAGCGCCAGGGGATCGGAGGCGAGAAAACATTCTTCGATGCCCAGCCCCAGAACGAGTGGGCTGCCGCTGCGTGCACCCACCAGGGTGCCGGGTTGCTCGGCGGACACCACAGCCAAGGCGTAGGCGCCGGCCAGTCGCGGCAGCGCCTCGCCGAGCGCGGTGGCGAGATCGAGCCCTTCGCTGACTGCCCGATGCAGCAAGTGAGCGATCACTTCGGTGTCTGTATCGGAAACGAACCGGAAACCAGCTGACTCCAGCTCGGCACGCAATTCACGATAGTTTTCGATGATGCCGTTGTGCACCACGGCGATGGGCCCGGAGCGATGTGGGTGAGCGTTCACCTCGGTAGGCTTGCCGTGCGTGGCCCAGCGGGTGTGGGCGATGCCCAGGTGGCCGGGGAAGGCCTCGCGCGCCAGGTCATCGGCCAGCAGTGCGACCTTGCCGGCGTGGCGGCGGCACTGCAGACCCTGGTCGCCCAGAATCGCCATGCCCACGGAGTCATAGCCGCGATATTCGAGACGCTTCAGGCCCTCCAGGAGGATGGCCGCTACATTGCGCTGGGCGGCGGCCGCGACAATGCCGCACATGCTCAGCGATCACCTTTGGGTTTGCGCGGCCGCTGCCAGCCGGCCAGGTTGCGCTGTTTGCCGCGCGCGACACCCAGGTGGCCGTCGGGCACTTCCGAGGTAATCGTCGAGCCGGCGCCGACGGTGGCCCGGGCGCCGATCCGCACCGGCGCCACCAGCGCGCTGTTGGAGCCGATGAAGGCGCCGTCACCGATTTCGGTGCGATGTTTGTTGGCGCCGTCGTAATTGCAGGTAATGGTACCGGCACCCACATTGACGCCTGCGCCGAGAGAAGCGTCACCGAGATACGACAGATGGTTGGCCTTTGAGCCGGCGCCGAGCTCAGCCTGCTTGGTTTCCACGAAATTACCGATCCGCGCCCCCGGGCCGATATGCGTACCCTCGCGCAGGCGGGCAAAGGGTCCGACCTGCGCGCCGGCGGCGATGGTCACCGGACCCTCGATAACCGTATGCGCGCGGATCTGTGCTCCGGCGCCGATTTCGGCATCGCGAATCACGCAGTGGGGACCAATCTGCACGCCATCGGCCATCACCACGCGGCCCTCGAACACGCAGTTGACGTCGATCCACAGGTCGCGCCCGGCGATCAGCTCGCCGCGGCAATCGAAACGGCCGGGATCGGCGATGCTGACGCCTTCGGCCATGAGTCGCTGGGCCTGCCGCAGCTGGACCAGGCGCTCGAGCCTGGCGAGCTGGATGCGGTCATTGACCCCCTCCACCTCGGTCAGATCCCGGGCCTCTCGAGTCGTCACCGCCACTCCGTCCGCTGCCGCCAGGGCGACGATATCGGTGAGGTAGTACTCGCCCTGGGCATTGTCGTTGCCGATGCGGGACAGCCAGTTGGCGAGCCGGTGGACGGGCGCAGCGAGGATACCCGTGTTGACTTCGCCAATGGCGCGCTGGGTGGGACTGGCGTCCTTTTCCTCGATGATCCCGGTCACCCGCCCCTGGGCATCGCGCAGAATCCGCCCATAGCCGGTCGGATCCGGCGGCCTGCTGGTGAGCACGGCGAGGGCATCCTCGCTGGCCGCGGCCAGCAGGGCTTCCAGGGTAGCGGGGCGCATCAGGGGGACGTCGCCGTAGAGCACCAAGGCGGTGGCGTCCGTGGCGAGGCGGGGCAGCGCCATCTGCACGGCGTGGCCGGTCCCCAGCTGGTGGGACTGCTCGATCCAGTCGATATCGTCGCCGGGCAGGGCGGCGACCACCGCGTTCATGTCGGCACCGACCACGACACGGATCCGCTGTGTAGCCACCTCGCGCGCGGCGTTCAGGACGTGGGCCAGCAGGGGCTGGCCAGCCAGGGAATGCAGTACCTTGGGTTGCATCGAGCACATGCGAGTGCCCTTGCCGGCAGCCAGCACTATGACTTCTGTGCCCACGGAACACCCCGCGTCGATAGCCTTGGCGCGCAGTATACCGCGGGCGCTCCGGGCCCGGCGCCGTCAGCCGGCGGAACGGGCGCGGCGGCGGAGTTCCTCGATGGTGCGCAGCCGCGCCGCGGCCTCGCCGAGCCGGGACAGCGCCTCGGAATATTCCATTTCCGCGCCGCGCTCTTCGAGCGCGCGCTCCGCCTCGCGTTTGGCTTCGAGCGCGGCGGCTTCGTCGAGATCACCGGCGCGGTCGCCGGTGTCGGCCAACACGGTCACCACATGAGGCTGCACTTCGAGGAATCCGCCGGAGATGAAATAGATCTCTTCCTGGCCGCCCTGGCGCACCACCCGCACCGGGCCGGCCTTGATGGCGGTCAGTAAGGGCGCGTGTCCATAGGTGACACCGAGTTCGCCGAGCTCACCGGATACCACCAACAGCTCCAGGAGACCCGAAAACATGGATTTCTCGGCGGTCACTATGTCGCAATGAAACGTCATGGCCATTGTTGCGCCTGCCTCGCCTTAGAGTTTCGCGGCTTTCTCGACGGCTTCCTCGATGGACCCCACCATATAGAACGCCTGTTCTGGCAGGTGGTCGTATTCGCCATCCAGAATGCCCTTGAAACTGGTTACCGTATCCTTGAGGGGAACGTATTTGCCAGGGCTGCCGGTGAATACTTCTGCCACGAAGAAGGGCTGTGACAAGAAGCGCTGGATCTTCCGCGCCCGGTCGACCACCAGCTTGTCTTCTTCGGACAGCTCATCCATACCCAGAATGGCGATGATGTCGCGCAGCTCCTTGTAGCGCTGCAACACCGACTGCACGCCGCGCGCCACCTGATAGTGCTCCTGACCGATCACCAGGGGATCCAGCAGCCGCGAGGTCGAATCGAGCGGATCCACCGCGGGGTAGATCCCCAGTTCGGCGATTTGCCGGGACAGCACCAGGGTCGCGTCCAGGTGCGCAAAGGTGGTAGCAGGCGACGGGTCGGTGAGGTCATCCGCGGGTACATATACCGCCTGGAAGGAGGTAATGGAGCCGGTCTTGGTGGAGGTGATGCGTTCCTGCAGCACACCCATCTCCTCGGCCAGGGTAGGCTGATAGCCCACCGCCGAGGGCATCCGCCCGAGTAGCGCCGACACCTCGGTGCCCGCCAGGGTGTACCTGTAGATATTGTCGACAAACATGAGCACGTCGCGGCCTTCGTCGCGAAAGTGTTCAGCCATGGTCAGCCCGGTCAGCGCCACGCGCAGTCGGTTCCCGGGCGGCTCGTTCATCTGTCCGTATACCAGGGCCACCTTGTCGAGAACGTTCGAATCCTTCATCTCATGGTAGAAGTCGTTCCCCTCCCGAGTCCGCTCGCCTACCCCGGCGAACACCGAAAACCCGGAGTGCTCCATGGCGATGTTGCGGATCAGTTCCATCAGGGTCACCGTCTTGCCCACGCCGGCGCCGCCGAACAGGCCGATCTTGCCACCCTTGGCGATGGGCATGATGAGATCGATCACCTTGATGCCGGTTTCGAGCAACTCCACCGCCGACGACTGATCGGCGTAGGTAGGCGGTGCGCGGTGAATCGGCATGCGGACGTCATGCTGCACCGGGCCGGCCTCGTCGATCGGATTGCCCAGCACGTCCATGATGCGGCCCAGGGTACCCTGGCCGACGGGTACCAAAATCGCGCTGCCGGTATTGGTGACACTGAGGCCCCGGGCCACACCCTCGGAAGAACCCATGGCGATGGTGCGCACCACGCCGTCACCGAGTTGCTGCTGCACCTCCAGGGTAAGACCCTTGTCGTCCACGGTCAGTGCGTCATAGACCTGGGGCACGCTTTCGCGGGGAAACTCCACATCGATGACGGCGCCGATGATCTGCACGATACGTCCGCTACTCATTCTCTATCCTCTCGCAATGGCTGTTGCTGTGCCCGGCGGCGTCAAACCGCGGCCGCGCCGCTCACAATCTCGGAAAGCTCCTGGGTAATCGCCGCCTGCCGCGCCTTGTTGTAGAGCAGCTCCAGCTCGCCGATCAGGTTGCCGGCGTTTTCGGTAGCGCTCTTCATCGCCACCATCCGGGCCGCCTGTTCACAGGCCTTGTTTTCCACCACGCCCTGGTAGACCTGAGACTCGATGTAGCGGGCCAGCAGACCATCGAGCAATTCCTTGGCATCAGGCTCGTACAGATAGTCCCAGTGGTGGTGGATCTTGTCGTCGGCAACAGGTTCGAGTGGCAGCAGTTGTTCGACGGCGGGTTGCTGGCTCATGGTGTTGAGAAATTTGTTACCGGCCAGGTACAGGCGGTCGATGCGCTTCTCTTCGTAGCTGTCGAGCATCACCTTGACGCTGCCCACAAGCACCTGCGTCGATGGACTGTCTCCCAGATCCCGCACTGTGGCCACCACATCGCCGCTGCGGCTGCCGAAGAACGCGCTGGCCTTCGAGCCGACGGTGCAGATATCGATTGCCACCCCCTGGCGCTGCCATTCCACCATCGCCTTGAGCACGGTCTTGAACAGATTGGTGTTGAGCCCGCCGCACAGTCCGCGATCGGTGGCGACGATGATGAAGCCGACCCGCTTGACCTCCCGCGCGACCATATAGGCATGACGATACTCGGACGAGGCATTGGCGATATGTCCAACCACGGCGCGAATTCGCTCCGCATAGGGCTTGCCCAGCGCCATTTGCTCCTGGGCGCGGCGCATCTTGCTGGCCGCGACCATTTCCATGGCGCTGGTGATCTTCTGCGTACTCTTGACGCTGTTGATCTTGGTTTTGACTTCTTTCCCGATGGCCATCGGCACTCAGTCTCCGCGGTTTCGGATCATTACCAGGTCTGGGTGGAGACGAACTTATCGAGCGCCGCCTTGAAGGCGCCTTCGATTTCGTCGTTCCAGTCGCCTTGCTGGTTGACCCGCTCGAGCAGCTCGGCGTGCTCGGATTTCATGTAGGAGAGCAGGGCGTCTTCGAAGGCGCCTACCTGGCTGACCTCCACAGCCTTCAGATAACCCTGGTTGGCCGCATAGAGCACCACGCCCATCTCGGCGACACTCATCGGCGAGTATTGGGCCTGCTTCATCAGCTCGGTGACCCTTTGGCCGTGCTCGAGCTGGGAGCGGGTGGCCTCATCCAGGTCGGAGGCGAATTGCGAGAACGCCGCCAGCTCGCGGTACTGGGCCAGGGCGAGGCGGATACCGCCACCCAACTTCTTGATGATCTTGGTCTGCGCCGAACCGCCGACCCGGGAGACCGACAGACCGGCGTTCATGGCTGGTCGGACGCCCGAGTTGAACAAATTCGTTTCGACGAAGATCTGCCCGTCAGTGATGGAGATCACATTGGTCGGCACGAAGGCGGAAACGTCGCCGGCCTGGGTTTCAATGATCGGCAACGCCGTCAGTGAACCAGTCTTGCCCTTGACTTCTCCCTTGGTGAATTTTTCGACGTAGTCGGCGTTGACCCGGGCGGAGCGCTCCAGCAACCGCGAGTGCAGATAGAAGACGTCACCGGGATAGGCCTCGCGCCCGGGCGGACGGCGCAGCAGCAGGGAGATTTGCCGGTAGGCCCAGGCCTGCTTGGTAAGGTCGTCGTAGATGATCAGCGCATCCTGTCCCCGGTCGCGGTAATACTCGCCCATGGTGCAACCGGCGTAGGGCGCCAGAAACTGCATCGAAGCTGGATCAGATGCAGTGGCCGCAACCACGACGGTGTGTGCCATGGCGCCATGCTCTTCGAGCTTGCGAACCACATTGGCAACGGTCGAAGACTTCTGGCCCACCGCCACGTAGATACATTTGATGCCGGTGTTCTTCTGATTGATGATGGCGTCGATGGCGATCGCGGTCTTGCCGATCTGGCGGTCGCCGATGATCAGCTCGCGCTGGCCGCGCCCGATCGGCACCATGGCATCGATCGCCTTGAGGCCGGTCTGTACCGGCTGGTCCACGGACTGCCGATCGATCACCCCGGGAGCCACCTTTTCCAGAGCGTCGCTGAGCTGGGCATTGATGGGACCACGGCCGTCGATGGAGTTGCCGAGCGCATCGACCACCCGACCTTCGAGTTCGGGGCCGATCGGAACCTCGAGAATACGACCCGTGCAGCGCGCCTTCTGTCCTTCCGCGAGCCGCAGATAATCGCCGAGGATGACCGCGCCGACCGAATCCCGCTCCAGGTTCAGGGCCATGCCGTAGAGGCCGCCGTCAAAGGCGATCATCTCGCCATACATCACGTTGCGCAGGCCGTGGATCCTTACGATGCCGTCGGACACGGAGACGATGGTTCCCTCATCCTGGGCCTCGGCGGACACATCGAGCCGTTCGATCCTCTGGCGGATCAATTCGCTGATTTCAGAGGGATTCAATTGCTGCATGTGGTGATTCCTCGATCCTAAGAGAGTAGTGCATCCGCGAGCTTGTTCAGCCGCCCGCGCAGCGATCCGTCGATCACGGTGTCACCGGCTCGAATGATGGCGCCGCCGATCAGGTTGGGGTCGACCGACATCTGCACGCTGACCTGGCGGCCCAATCGTTTCACCAGAGCTTCGGCGAGCCGCGCACGCTGGGCCTCATCAATGGGCGCGGCGCTGGTCACTTCGACTTCGACCAGGCGCTGGTGATCGGCTTTCAGGGCCTGGAACTGGCGAAAGGTTTCCGGCAACAGCAGCAGCCGGTCATTGGCGGCAAGCACCTGGAGAAAATTGTGTACCTGTATGCCGAGCTCGTCGCCGCAGAGGTCGATCAGCAGTTGCGCACGCTGCTCTGGCGCCAGCGCAGGAGAACGCAGCAGAGCACTGACCCGCGCGTCCTCAGCAAGCAGAGCCAACAGGCCGAGCGCTCGGGACCAAGACTCCAGGGCATCCCCTGCAACGGCGTGTTCGAATGCCGCTTTGGCGTAGGGGCGCGCGAGCGTGGTGAATTCGGCCATGGTCGCGTCCTATAACTGTGCGGTCAGACTGTCCACCAATTCGCTGTTGGCGGCTTCGCCCACCTCGCGCTGGAGGATCTGCTCGGCGCCGGCTACCACAAGCATGGCGACCTTGTTGCGCAACTCTTCGCGGGCGCGGTTGAATTCGCGCTCGATCTCCGCTTCGGCAGCCACCTTGATCCGCTCGGCTTCTTCCAGGGCTTTCGCCTTGGCTTCATCGAGGACACTGTTGGCCTGACGACGCGACTGCTCGACGATACCGGCCGCTTCCCGCTTGGCTTCCTTGAGCCGTTCGGCAGCGCGATCCTGAGCCAGCTCCAGATCACGCGTCGCACGATCCGCGGCCGCCAGGCCATCGGCAATCTTCTTCTCCCGCTCCTGCATCGCATTGACGATCGGCGGCCAGATGTATCTGGCGCAGAACCAGACGAAGATCGCGAAGGACACCATTTGTCCGAGAATGGTCAGATTGATGTTCACATCAGCACCCTTGGTTGGTGATGGCCATTGCCCGCCGCATCAGCCCCCGCCCACGGCGAACAGCAGGTACAGACCGATACCGACACCGATCATGGGCACTGCGTCGACCAGCCCCATGACCACGAAGAACTGGGTACGCAGCACGGGGATGAGTTCCGGCTGACGCGCAGCACCTTCGAGAAATTTGCCGCCCAGCAGGGCCACGCCGATCGCCGCGCCCACGGCGCCCAGGCCCATGACCAGCGCCCCAGCCAGATAGATCAGTGCAGTTTCCATTTTTGCTCCCTTACAAAGTGTCGGTTAACGTCGGTTGATGGAAGAGGTGCTCAGTGTTCTTCCACCGCAAAGGCCATCGCCAGATAGACGATGGTGAGCACCATGAAGATAAACGCCTGCAGAAATATGATCAGGATATGGAAGATCGCCCAGGGCACCGAGAGTGTCCACTGGATCCACCAGGGCAGCAGCGCGATCAGAATGAAGATCATCTCGCCCGCGTAGAGGTTGCCAAACAGCCGCAGACCCAGGGAGATCGGCTTGGCGATCAGGGTCACCGACTCGAGGATGAAGTTGATGGGTGCGGCTATCTTGCCGAACGGGTGGAAGCACAGTTCCGCGGCAAAGCCTCCGGCGCCCTTCTGCTTGACACTGAAGAACAGAATCAACAGAAAGACACTGAGCGCCAGACCCATGGTCACATTGACGTCTGTGGAAGGTACCACCTTGAGATAGGGAACACCGGTCAACTCCGCCAGCCTGGGCAGAAGATCGACCGGCACCAGGTCCATGACATTCATCAGCAACACCCAGACAAACACCGTCAGGGCCAACGGCCCAATGGTTTTACTGTCGTGGGTGAACATGCTCTTGATATTGTTGTTGACGAACTCGACCGTCATCTCGATCAGGTTCTGGCTACGGCCGGGAACACCGGTCGTCACTCGGCGGGCGACCCAATGGAACAACAGCAGAAAAAGCGCCCCCAGTACCACCGAAAACCCGAGCGTATCGAGGTTGATGGCCCAGAACCCCATCTGGGCGATTTCTTCGTTGCTGTGCGCAATACCCCAGCTGCCGTCGGGACGCTGGCCGAGGGTGAGATTGGTCAAGTGGTGGGAAATGTATTCGCCGGAGGAGGCGCCACTTTCCGATGCCATAGATCATTCATCCCAACTGGTTGGAGCCGCCGTTCGCGTCCGGCTCGGATTGCGCCGCCTATCGGCGAGGCTCGGTTTTAAGGACCAGGGGCGCCAGCCACTGGGCGCTCAGGGTCAGTACAAAGGCTCCCAGCAACCACAGTGCATCTCCCCCGCCCAGTCGCTCCGGAAATTTCCGGAAAAGCAGCACAAAACCCAGGGCGACAACAAAGATCTTTCCGGCTTCCGCCATCATCAGAGCCATCAGCACTGCGCCGGCACTGCGGCGCCCCAGCGACGCCAGGATGCCGAATACCAGATTGGCCGTCAGCGCAATCGATCCGCCGGCCAGACCCACCCAAACCAACTGGGGTGCCAACCACACCGCCGCAACCACCGTGGCGGCGATTATTGCCGTCTGCAACAACAGCATCCGCACGAACAGATCATGCTGCGCTTGGTAACCGGCTACCGGGTGCCGCTTACCCCTGCTGCCAGCCTCTGAACCCATACTTGTCAAGCATCACCTCGCCGCCTTGGCGAGCGCGCGCATTATAGTGAGTGGCCCAAAGCGGGGCAAGGCGAAGACCCCGAGGGGCGGGCTAAATCCGGTGCTTCGGGCCCGTTAACGTGAACCTCCAGTCACCGGATACGTTCGAGAATGCCTTCCAGCACCTCGTGGTCGGTATAGTGAATGATGAGGTGCCCCCCTCTGCGCTTGCTGCGCAACTCAACGCGAGTGCCCAGCCGGGCGGCGAGATCCTCTTCCAGGCGTGCGATATCCGGATCCACGCGCGGCTCCGTTCTGGCACCGCGCTCGCGGTGCCAGTTGTGAACCAGGGACTCAGTCTGCCGCACGCTGAGCCCGGAGGCGACCACGCGCCGCGCCGCGGCCACCTGATCCCCGCCCTCCAGCGCCAGCAATGTGCGTGCGTGCCCCATTTCGAGGTCACCGCGCAACAGCAACTCCTGGACATCGAGATGCAATTTCACCAGGCGAACGAGATTCGCTACCGCAGCCCGCGACTTGCCGACCGCGGTGGCCACCTGCTGCTGGCTGAGTCCGAACTCCTCCTGCAGCCGGACCAGGGCCACCGCCTCCTCCATGGCATTGAGATTTTCACGCTGAATGTTTTCGATCAGTGCCAGCGCCAGTGCGGTCTCGTCGTCGACCTCCTTGATCAGCACCGGCACCCGATCGAGCCCGGCCAGTTGGGCCGCACGCCAGCGACGCTCACCGGCGATGATCTCATAGTCGCGCTCGCCCGCGCGGCGCACCACCAGCGGCTGCATCAAACCCTGGCGGCGAATGGAGTCGGCAAGTTGCTCCAGGGCCTCGGGATCCATGTCGCGACGCGGTTGATAACGCCCCCGCCGCAATGCTTCCACGGGTAGCGATCGGTAGTCACCGCCGCTTTCCGCGACCGCGGTGTCGACGTTCAAGGGGCCGGCCGGGGTCTCGCCCAAGAGCGCGTCCAACCCTCTGCCGAGGCTCTTGCGCCGGCCGCTCATCGCGCCTGCTCCGCGCTGCGCCGGCGCAGAATTTCGCTGGCCAGCGCCAGGTAGGCGACGGCGCCCCGTGAATAACGGTCGTATTCCAGAACCGATTGGCCGTGGCTGGGGGCTTCCGCAAGGCGCACGTTGCGAGGAATCACTGTCTGGTATACCCGCTTGCCGAAATAGTGATGGAGTTGATCGGAAACCTCGCCGGTGAGGCTGTTGCGGGCATCGTACATGGTGCGCAGGATGCCCTCCACCCGCAGGCTGGGATTGGCGGCACGGGCGACCCTGGAGATGGTATCGACCAGCGCGGTCAGGCCTTCCAGCGCATAGTACTCGCACTGCATGGGAATGATCACGCTGTGCGCCGCCACCAGGGCATTCACGGTAAGCATGCTCAACGATGGCGGACAATCGATGACCACGAATTGGTAATTTTCGCCGCTGTCGAGGAACTGGCGGAGGCGGCGCTCACGGCCCGGCAATTCCAGCAGCTCCACCTCCGCGGCGGTGAGATCTCCACTGGCCGGCACCAGATCATAGCCGGGCCCGGGGCAAGAGCGGGCCACCGCCGCCAGCGACAGGCCGCCGATCAGGCCATCGTAGGCGGATTTTTCCAGGGCACTCTTGTCGACGCCACTACCCATGGTGGCATTACCCTGGGGATCCAGGTCCACGAGCAGAACGCGTTGTCCCGAGCGGGAGAGCGCGGCCGCCAGGTTGACACTGGTGGTGGTCTTGCCAACCCCGCCTTTCTGGTTGGCGATGGCATAGATCTGGGTCAAGGGTGCTGTCCCCCGCGCGGAGCGATTTCCACCAGGTGCCGGGGCGCAGCCAGGCCGGGGATGTTCAGCGCATGAACCGCGGCGATCATATGGGCCGCCCCAGGGGGTTCCGCCCCGGGTTCGGGCCACCGGCCCTTGAGTGCATAGAGGGCGCCCCCCGGGGCGGGCAGATGGCCGGCCATGGCAATGAATTCCGGAAGGGATGCAAAAGCCCGACTCAGCACGCCGTCGAATCCCTGTGCCGGCCGCCAATCCTGGATTCTGGATTCGACGACCTCGACATTGCGCAAGCGTAGCTCGATCTGTGCCTGACGGAGAAACCGGACCTTGCGGCCGCTGCTGTCGACCAGCACAAAACGGCGCTCGGCGAGCCAGATGGCCAAGGGGATACCGGGCAGGCCGGCACCACTGCCAACGTCAGCGAAGCTGTCGCCGCGGAGATGGGGCACCACGGCGAGACTGTCGAGCAGATGCCGGGTCACCATGGCATCGCGTTCGCTGATCGCGGTGAGATTATAGATCCGGTTCCACCGCGAGAGCAGTTCCAGATAGTCGAGCAGCATCCGCTCACGCACCGCGTCACGGCCCAGCCCCAGCGCCTCCAACCCTGCCCCGAGCAGCGCACTGATGCCCCGCCGTTCAGGCGGTTCGCTCGCGTTGTGCCGCACGTTTTTTCAGATGAATGGACAGCAGGGATACCGCCGCCGGGGTGACGCCCGGAACACGCGCAGCCCGACCCAGGGTGTCCGGGGCCGCCGCGCCCAGCTTCTGGCGCACCTCAGTGGACAGCCCCTTGATCTCCCGATAGTCGAAGTCGGCAGGAATGGGCATCGCTTCCTGGCGCCGCAGGCGCTCGATCTCGGCACGCTGGCGATCGATATAACCGGAATACCTGGCCTCGATCTCGACCTGCAGGCCAATGGCGGGATCGACGCAGCCCGGATCCAGCTCCGCCAGCGTCCGGTAGTCGAACTCCGGCCGGCGCAGTAGATCGAGCAGGGTCGCGTCGCGGGAGGGCGGCTGCGCCAGGTGCTCGGAAAGTGCGGCAGCGAGCGCGGAACCGGGTTTCACCCGGGTACTGGAAAGCCGCTCCCGCTCTCCCCCGATCGCCTCGCGCCGGGCACAGTACACAGCCCAGCGGTGATCGTCGACCAGGCCCAGCCGACGACCGGTTTCGGTGAGCCTCAGATCGGCATTGTCCTCCCGCAGCAGCAGCCGATACTCGGCGCGGCTGGTGAACATCCGGTAGGGCTCGCTGGCGCCCTGGGTGATGAGATCATCGACCATCACCCCCAGGTAGGCCTCTTCTCGCCCTGGGGTCCAGGGCTCGCGCCCCAGCGCCGACTGTGCAGCATTGACGCCCGCCAGCAAGCCCTGGGCTCCCGCCTCTTCGTAACCCGTGGTGCCGTTGATCTGGCCGGCGAAGAAAAGCCCGCGCAATGCTCGGGTCTCCAGCGTGGGCCGCAGGTGCCTGGGGTCAAAGAAATCGTACTCGATGGCATAACCGGGACGTGTGATATGCGCAGCCGCAAAGCCCCTGATGGAGCGCACCAGGGCTTCCTGGACGTCGAAGGGCAGACTGGTGGAGATCCCGTTGGGATAAACCTCATGTGTATCCAGACCCTCGGGCTCGATGAACACCTGATGACTGTCGCGCTCGGCAAAGCGCACCACCTTGTCCTCGATGGACGGGCAATAGCGGGGACCCACTCCGCCGATTACCCCGGCGTACATGGGTGAGCGGTCGAGCCCGGCACGAATGATGTCGTGGGTTTCAGGGTTGGTGTGGGTGATCCAGCAGCTCAACTGCCGCGGATGCTCGTCCACCGAACCCAGATAGGACATGACGGGCAATGGTCGGTCGCCGGGTTGCTCGACCAGGTCCGAAAGGTCAACAGAGCGGGCATCGATGCGCGGAGGAGTGCCGGTTTTCAGCCGGTCCACCCGGAAGGGCAACTCGCGCAGGCGCTCCGCCAATCGCACCGCGGGCTGATCCCCCGCTCGGCCGCCGGGATGATTCTGCAAGCCGATGTGGATACGACCGCCGAGAAAGGTACCGGCGGTCAAGACCACCGTCTGAGCGCGAAAAACGATGCCCGCCGTGGTAATCACACCGGCCACGCGCTCGCCCTCGACGACCAGGTCATCGACCGCCTGCTGGAACAGCAGCAGGTTGGGCTGGTTCTCGAGCATGCGACGCACCGCCGCCTTGTAGAGCACGCGATCGGCCTGGGCCCTGGTGGCACGCACCGCAGGCCCTTTGCGGGCATTGAGCACCCGAAACTGGATGCCGCTGGCGTCCGCCGCCCTGGCCATGGCGCCACCGAGCGCATCGATCTCCCTCACCAAGTGACTCTTGCCAATGCCGCCAATCGCCGGGTTGCAGGACATCTGGCCCAGGGTTTCGATGTTGTGAGTGACGAGCAGCGTACGACAACCCATGCGGGCGGCCGCCAGGCTGGCCTCGGTTCCGGCATGGCCACCGCCAATGACGATCACGTCGAAAGTTCGGGAGACGCTCATGATTCGCTGGTTGCTCGGTCGGGTTCTGCAGAAAGGGAGCCATTATAGTGGATCGGCGCCACGTCGAATCGATGAGCCCAAGCGCAGGTAATCACAATCAATCTATTCTGTTTTCTGACTAAGTAAATATACTTATAGTAATAGTTAGTGCTGCTTCCACCTGTGGAGAAGGCTTTAAAGACCTTTTTGCCCAATGGCTTGGCTCCGCTGAGCCTGGGGATTCAGGGCACTGTTCCAGGGTATGGGCTGTGGGGCCGCCAAGTGGGCAGAAGCCGAGCGTTGCGCTGAGTGCCGCAGCCTGTGAACTTACGGGGAAGTTACAAACAGGCTGTCCACCGGGACTCCAGGCGGCTGCCAGCATATTGAATAGCCGGCGGCTATTGCGTAAAATCCGCGCCCCCGCCCGGGGCAGTCCGGGTAGGGTGCCAACCCGAGCGCCAACCCGAGCGGAGTCCAGCAAGCGATGAAACGTACCTTTCAACCGAGCAATCTGAAGCGGAAGCGGACCCACGGGTTCAGGGCACGCATGGCGACCGCCAAAGGCCGCTTGGTGCTCAAGCGCCGTCGCGCCAAGGGGCGCAAGCGACTCGCTGCCTGAGTTTGGCGCCGGAAGCCGATAACCCGGCCAGCAACCGCTTTCCCCGCAGCCTTCGGCTGCTGAAGAGCGCGGAGTTCCAAGCCGTGTTCGCAGCAGCCGAGCAGCGTGTTTCCCACCGCTACTACCTGTTATTGGCGCGGACCCACAGTGGTGCGGGCCCGCGCCTGGGCTTGGTAGTGGCCCGCAAGAACATCCGCCTGGCGACCCGGCGTAACCGCATCAAGAGAGTCGCCCGCGAAACCTTTCGGCATCAGGCGCCGGGCCTGGGAGCCGTGGATGTCCTGTTTCTGCCCCGCAGGGGTATGGACGCACTGCCTCCCGATCGGCAAACTCGCCTGCTTCGCGAAGCTTGGCGTGCCCTGACCAAGGCGCTGGAAGGAGGAGGCCCTCGACCGTGTTCACCAGAATCCTGATCGGGCTGATCCAGCTCTATCGCCGCCTGTTCAGTCCCGTGTTGGGCAGCCACTGCAGGTTCTATCCGAGTTGTTCGGCATACGGCGTCGAGGCGTTACGCCAGTATGGCGGCTTGCGCGGAAGCTGGTTGTTGGTCCGGCGCATTGCGCGTTGCCATCCTTGGCATCCGGGCGGTTTCGATCCGGTCGAACCGCCGATTTCCGGCGCTACCAGGAGGGGTTGAGCGTGGATTGGCAGCGTAATCTATTGCTGGCGGCCATCGTCGCGGTGTTTGCGGTGTTGTTCATTCGTTGGAATGAGTTTCGAGAATCCCACCAACCGCCCCCAGGTGCTGCAGCGCAAGAGGAAATCTATGTCCCGGAGGCACCCGCGGCGGCGCCAGCGGATGATCATCCGACTGCAGCCTTGGCCACTGGGGAAGGTAATGCGCGGCTGGTGACCGTGGAAACCGATGTCCTCCGGGTGGTGATCGATACTGCGGGTGGCGACCTGGTTCGCGCGCAACTGCTCCAGTATCCCCTGTCGCAGGACGAACAGGCGGATCCTTTCCCCATGCTCAACCGTACCCGGGGTCGAGTCTATGTAGCTCAGAGTGGCCTGATCGGGCCGGGCGCCACCGACCGAGGCGGCGAGCGGCCGCAGTTTCGCGCGGATCGCGATAGCTACAGCCTGCAGACAGGCGACGAACTACGGGTGCCACTGCGTCTACAGCATGGCGATATCGAGATCATCAAGGAGTTTGTTTTCCGGCGTGGTGACTACCTGATCGGGGTGCGTTACCGACTGCAGAACCAGGGAGATCAACCCTGGGTCGGGCGCATGTTCGGGCAGATACAGCGGGACCGGCACGAACCGCTGGCGAGCGGTGGCTTTGGCATGAAGCCTTATCTGGGTGCGGCGTTATCGACCACAGAGGAAAATTATAAAAAGCTGTCCTTCGGCGATCTCGATGACAAATCGTTCGAGACCGAACGTGAAGGCGGCTGGGTCGCCATGGTCCAGCATTACTTCATCAGCGCCTGGATCGCGCCCGCCGACCAGACCAACCGCTTCCAGCTGCGCCGTCTCGGCGACCGCGATCTCTATGCGCTGGGCTTCATCGGCAGTGAGCAGCGCGTCGGGCCCGGGCAGGAGGGCAGTTTCGGTGCGGATTTCTACGTCGGGCCCAAGGACCAGGACCATCTCGAAGAGATCGCGCCCTTTCTGGATCTGACCATCGATTACGGTTGGCTGTGGTGGCTCGCCAAGCCGTTGTTCGCTGGTCTGCAGCTGTTGCACGGGCTGCTCGGCAACTGGGGTTGGGCAATCGTGGCGCTCACGGTGCTGATCAAGCTGGTGTTTTTTCCCTTGTCGGCAGCCAGTTATCGATCGATGGCGCGTATGCGCAAACTGCAGCCGGAGATGCTCAGCCTGCGCGAGCGCCATGGAGATGACCGACAAAAGCTTTCTCAGGAGGTGATGGCGCTCTACAAGCGGGAGAAGGTCAACCCCATGGGTGGCTGCCTGCCCATGTTGATTCAGATGCCGGTATTCATCGCGTTGTATTGGGTGCTCAGCGAGAGCGTGGAATTGCGCCAGGCACCCTGGATGCTGTGGATCACGGATCTGTCGGCGCGGGATCCCTACTATGTACTGCCCATTCTCAATGGCATCAGTATGTATGTTCTGCAGACCCTGCAACCGGCACCACCCGACCCTACCCAGGCCAAGGTGATGCGCATCATGCCGGTGGCCTTTTCCTTCTTCTTCGTACTGTTTCCCGCCGGCTTGGTGTTGTACTGGACAGTCAACAGTATGCTGTCGATCGCTCAGCAATGGGTGATTACCAAGCGCATCGAGGCTGGTTGAAAAGGGTCCTGCGCCGGCCATGGTGAGCGATACCATCGTCGCGGTCGCCACTCCGCCCGGGCGGGGCGGGGTGGGCATAGTGCGCATTTCCGGTCCAGATCTGGAGGCTTGGTTGCCTGCACTGAGCGGTCGGCGAGTGCGGGCCCGCGAGGCGGCGCACTGCCGATTTCGCGACGCCGAGGGTGGGGTGATCGACGAGGGCATTTTGCTGTTTTTCCCCGCGCCCGCTTCTTTTACGGGAGAAGACGTCATCGAGTTGCAGGCCCATGGCAGCCCGGTGGTGCTGGATCTGCTGGTGCGGCGAGCGCTGGAGTTGGGCGCCCGGCCGGCCCGGGCCGGGGAGTTCAGCGAGCGCGCCTTCATCAACGGCAAGCTGGACCTGGTGCAGGCGGAGGCGGTTGCGGATCTGGTAGCGGCGGATTCGGAGGCTGCCGCGCGTGCCGCTCTGGCCTCGCTGCAGGGCGAGTTTTCGCGACGTATTGAGGCGATTGCCGAGGTATTGATCGAATTGCGGGTGCTGCTCGAGGCCGGCCTGGATTTCGCCGATGAGGACATCGAACCGGTGGCGCCGGACAAGTTTTCGGAACGCCTCGATGAGTTGGATACTCGAATCCTTGCGCTCGCCGCCAGCGCACGCCAGGGCAGCCTGCTACGGGAAGGTTTCCGGGTGGCCATCACCGGGCATCCCAATGCTGGCAAGTCCAGTCTCCTCAATGCCCTGTCCGGAACGGATACCGCCATCGTCACCGCGATTCCCGGCACCACCAGGGATCTGGTGCGCGACGCGATCGTTCTGGATGGTATCCCCTTTCATCTGGTTGACACTGCGGGGCTGCGGGAAAGCGTGGATCCCGTGGAGTTGGAGGGTATGCGCCGGGCCCGCGAGGAACTGGAGCGCGCCGATCTGGTGCTGCTGGTGGTCGACTCCAAGCAGCACGACAGCGACCAAGTCGCGGACCTGGTGACCAGGGACTTCTCAGACAGCGCCCACGCCGGTCGCCTCGTGCTGGCGCTCAACAAGATCGACCTCTCCGGGTTGGCCCCTGGCCTGTCGAGACAGTCGGTGCCCAGCGTTGCCCTGTCCGCAACTACTGGTGCAGGCATGGAGGCTTTGCGGCGTTGTCTGCTCGAGGCGGCGCGGGGGGAATCCGCCCGGGAAGGCACCTTCATGGCGCGCCGCCGCCATCTGGCAGCGCTGGAAGCAACGCTGGAGCATGTCCGGGAAGCACGACGGTTGGTCGCCGACGCGCCACCCGAGCTGATGGCCGAGGAGTTGCGGCAGGCACACCGCGAACTGGGATCCATCACCGGAGAATTCACCAACGACGATCTCCTCGGAGCGATTTTTGCGGGATTCTGCATCGGTAAATGAGCAGGATAATCCTTTCACCTATGACCGCAAGCCAGAGAGCGGTCGCTCTTATAGTGTAAGTGCGGTGTCTTCCGGTCCTCGCCAATGGACTGTAGCCGGATCTACAGGGCGCCCACCGCTTGCCCCATAATTATCCACAGCTTTATCCACAGAAAGCGCCACAGATAACCCAAGCTTATGGCTTCAGGTGCGGATCCTGTCCTTTGGCAGGTTTTTAATTTATTGAATTTCAAAGAAATTTAATATTTCTGGTGGGTGTCCGCAGCGTCTCCCGCTGTGGATAAGGGGTCCCGGAGAGGCTAAACTTCGCTGCTGCGGTGGTTTGCGATCAATAACATTCGGCTGGCACGGAGAGGGCGATTTTGGGCGAAGCGATATGGCGGCAATGTGTGGGTTATTTACGGGATGAGCTACCCCCGCAGCAATTCGAGACTTGGATCCGGCCCCTGCGCGTCGATCCGGATTGCCAACGGGCGATGCGCCTGCTGGCGCCCAACCGCTTCGTCCAGGATTGGGTGGCGGACAAGTTTCTCGACCGTATTCGCGAGCTCTATTGTCAGCTCGACGGTGACCGCTCGGTAGAGTTGGAGGTGTTTGCTCAACGCGACGCGGTACCGACTTCGCTCGGGTGCTCGGCGGCAGAGGTCACGCCGTCTGTTGCGGTGGGGGCGGCTGCCAACCCCCAACGTGTGATGCGGCGGATGGATATCGGATCGATGGCGGTCGCGCGGCGGGCGAGGCCCGAAGTGGACCCGGGTGTGGCCGATCCCGGCCGGGATCACATCGAAAACAACCTCAGCGAAAACTTTCTCTTCGAGTCTTTCGTCGAGGGGAAATCCAACCAGTTGGCGCTGGCGGCGGCGCGCCAGGTAGCGCACAACCCTGGGGGTGCCTACAACCCATTGTTCATTTATGGCGGCGTGGGATTGGGCAAGACCCACCTGATGCATGCTGTCGGCAATGAGCTGATCGCTTGCCGGCCAGGAGCCCGGGTCGTTTACCTGCATTCGGAGCGCTTTGTCGCCGATATGGTGAAGGCCCTGCAGTTGAATGCGATCAACGAGTTCAAGAAATACTACCGGTCGGTCGATGCACTGCTGATCGATGATATCCAGTTCTTTGCCAGAAAGGACAGGTCGCAGGAGGAGTTCTTTCACACCTTCAATGCGCTTCTGGAAGGAGGTCGACAGATGATTCTGACCAGCGACCGTTACCCCAAGGAGATCGACGGGGTCGAAGAACGTCTCAAGTCGCGTTTCAGTTGGGGGTTGACGGTTGCGGTGGAGCCGCCGGAGTTGGAGACCCGGGTGGCGATCCTGATGCGCAAGGCTGAGCAGGCAGGGGTGGTGTTGCCCAGCGAGGCGGCGTTTTTCATGGCCCAGCGGATTCAGGCCAATGTACGGGAGCTGGAAGGAGCGCTGAAACGGGTGATTGCCAGCGCGCATTTCACCGGTCGGGCGATCAACGTGGACTTTGTGCGCGAAACACTTCGCGATCTGCTCGCCCTCCAGGACAAGCTGGTCACCGCGGAGAACATCCAGCGCACGGTGGCCGAGTACTACAAAATCAAACTTTCCGACCTGCTTTCCAAGCGCCGCAGCAGATCCGTGGCGCGACCGCGCCAGGTAGCGATGTACCTGACCAAGCAGTTGACCACCAAGAGCCTGCCCGAGATCGGCGAGGCCTTCGGCGGCCGGGACCATACCACGGTGCTGCACGCCTGCCGGACCATAAAGGCTCTGCAGGGCAGCTCCCACGATATCGCCGAAGATCTTAAAATCCTCACCCGCGCACTCAAGACCTGAGCACAGCAACGTCCGGCCGCACCAAAATCCACGAGGGAATCGATGAAATTCACCATTGCTCGAGAACTTCTGCTCAAACCACTGCAGCTGGCTGCGGGTGTTGTCGAGCGGCGACACACGCTGCCGGTGCTGGCCAATGTGCTCCTGAATCTGGAGCATGGGCAGCTGCGCATCACCGGAACCGACCTCGAAGTGGAAATTCGCGGCACGGTGCCACTGCCCGAGGCCGAAGATTCCGGAGCGATCACCGTACCAGCCCGCAAGCTATTGGATATCTGTCGTTCTCTGCCCGAGGGCGCAGACATCGGGGTATCCACTGATGCAGACCGGAGAGTGAGGATCCAGAGCGGGCGCAGCAGGTTCACGCTGGCGACGCTGCCTGCCGAGGAATTTCCCGAAGTGGAATACGAGGAAGGCAGAATCCGCTTCGCCGTACAGCAGAGCGCGCTCAGGAAAATTCTGGACGCCAGTGCCTTTGCCATGGCTCAGCAGGATGTCCGTTATTACCTCAATGGCATGCTCTGGGAGATCACCACTGGCCGGCTGCGCGTGGTCGCTACCGATGGCCACCGCTTGGCGCTCTCGGACGCCGAGGTAGGGGTGAACACAGAGGATGCGGTGCAGGCCATTCTGCCGCGCAAGGGTGTCAACGAGTTGGCGCGGCTGCTCTCTGAGGAAGGGGAGGCCCGGGTCACCATCGGAGCCAATCACCTTTGTGTGGAGGGGCCCGAATACCGCTTTACCAGCAAGCTGGTGGATGGCGCCTATCCGGACTATGAGCGAGTGATCCCCCGGGCTGGCAACCGGATTCTGGAGGGCGATCGGGAAGTTTTCCGGCAGGCGTTCTCTCGAACGGCGATTCTGTCCAACGAGAAGTATCGTGGTGTGCGGTTGGAGATACAGCCGGAAAAGCTCAAGGTTGCGGCCAATAATCCGGATCAGGAGAGCGCCGAGGAGGAAGTGCCGATCACCTATGATGCCGAACCCCTGGAGGTGGGCTTCAACGTGGGGTATCTGCTCGATGTGCTCAATGCCTTGCCTGGGCCCAGAGTGCGATTCTCACTGGCCGACGCCAACAGCAGCGTGCTGTTGGGCGATCCCGAAAATGCCGGGGCCCTGTACGTAATCATGCCCATGCGCCTTTGATGGGTGGGCAATGTGCCCCTGCGCAAGCTCAGTATCGCCGGGATTCGCAACCTGGCGTCGCAAACCCTGTTTCCCGGGCCCGCTACCAACCTGCTGGTGGGGCCCAATGGCTCTGGGAAAACCAGTCTTCTCGAAGCCATTCATGTCCTGGCGCGAGGCCGTTCCTTTCGAGCCCGAGCCATGGACGCTGTGGTCACCCATGGCGCCAGTCAGTGTAGCCTCTATGGGGAGCTCGGCATCGCCGAGTCGGAATCCCGAGTGCATCAACTGGGTGTTTCACGTGAAACAGGCGGGGGGTTTCGCTATCGCCTGGATGGCGAATCTGTAGGTGCTGCCTCGGTCCTGGCCGAGGCGTTACCGCTGCTGCTGATCAATAGCGGCAGCTTCGGTCTACTGGAAGGACCGCCACGGGTGCGGCGTCAGTTTCTGGATTGGGGCCTCTTTCACACCGCCAGCGACACCCACCCCCTGTGGCGGCAGCACCTGAGAGCGCTTCAGCAGCGTAACGCTTTGCTCCGGCAAAGCCGCCCGGATGCTCGGTTGGTCGACCTCTGGGACCTTCGCCTCGCGGAAAGCGCCGAGGCCCTCAATGTCAAGCGACAAGCCTATCTCGCCGAGCTCAGCCCCCTGGTGGTGCAGTTGATTACCTCGCTATCGCCGGGCCTCGGTGAGCTGCGGCTGAGCTTCTATCCGGGGTGGGAGCGGGATGCCTCCCTTTACAGGGTCTTAAAGGGTTGCCGGGATCGGGATATAATGCAGGGTGCGTCCCAATTCGGCGCCCACCGCGCAGACCTGAGAGTCAGGATGGACGGGCGGCCGGCGCAGGCTTTCCTGTCCCGTGGGCAGATCAAGGTGTTGATACTGGCGATGTTGCTCGCTCAAGGGGCGCATTTCAGGCAGCGCAGGGGCAAGCCCTGTCTGAGCTTGGTCGATGACCTCCCTGCTGAGTTGGACGATTGTCACCGGCGGCGAGTGGCCAGCCTGATGCAGGAGATAGGCGGCCAGTGTTTTGTGACGGGGACGGACGCGGGCCCCTTGCTGGACGCCTGGGCCGGGACGGCAGAAATCAAATTGTTTCACGTGGAACAGGGGCGGATCGCCGAGAAGCCCCTGCCAACTTCAGCCAAAGAGAATGACCAGTGACCGCAGCCACACCGAGCAGTGAACACCAGCGCGAGCCTGAAAGCGCGGGCTATGATTCTTCTTCCATCAAGGTGCTGAAGGGGCTGGATGCCGTACGCAAGCGGCCGGGTATGTACATCGGTGACACGGATGATGGCACCGGGCTGCACCATATGGTGTTTGAGCTGGTCGACAACGCCATCGATGAAGCGCTGGCTGGCCATTGCACCGAGGTGGGTGTGATCATTCATGCGGACGAGTCAGTCACGGTTACGGACAATGGTCGCGGGATTCCCGTGGATCAGCATGAAGAAGGGGTTTCGGCTGCCGAGGTGATCATGACGGTGCTCCATGCCGGGGGCAAGTTCGATGACAATAGCTATAAGGTTTCCGGCGGGCTGCACGGGGTCGGTGTTTCGGTGGTGAACGCGCTATCGAGAAAACTCCACTTGACGATTCGCCGTGATGGCAGGGTCCACGAGCAGATCTATCGTCACGGCGTGCCTGAGGCACCCTTGGCGGCGGTCGGGGAATCTGCAGGGGCATCAGGAACCGAAGTGCGGTTCTGGCCATCACCAGAAACCTTCACCAATATTGCATTCCATTACGAGATCCTTTCCAACCGGCTGCGGGAGTTGTCTTTCCTGAATTCCGGGGTGCGTATCGCCCTGACCGACCAGCGCAGCGGTAAGAGTGACGTCTTTCGATATGACGGTGGCTTGAGGGCCTTTGTCGATTTTCTCAACCAGAACCGGACGTCACTCAACCCCGTGGTCCATTTCGATAGCCAGCGTGAGGACGGGATCGGTGTCGAAGTGGCGTTGCAATGGAATGACGGTTACCAGGAGAACATCCTCACATACACCAATAATATCCCCCAGCGGGACGGAGGAGCGCATCTCGCGGGCTTTCGGGCCGCGCTTACCCGTACGCTGAACAACTACATGGAGCGCGAGGGCGTGCTGGCCAAGGCCAAGATCTCGCCGTCCGGGGACGACGCTCGCGAGGGACTCACCGCCATCATCTCGGTCAAGGTGCCAGACCCCAAATTCTCGTCCCAGACCAAGGACAAGTTGGTCAGTTCTGAAGTCAAGACAGCGGTTGAACAGGAAATGTCCCGGGTCTTCGGTGACTATCTACTGGAGCATCCCGCCGAAGCCAAGGTTATCGTGGGCAAGATCGTCGACGCGGCGCGTGCCCGGGAAGCGGCGCGGCGTGCTCGGGAAATGACCAGGCGCAAAGGCGCCCTGGATCTTGCCGGTTTGCCGGGCAAACTTGCCGACTGTCAGGAAAAGGATCCGACCGCATCCGAACTCTTTCTCGTCGAGGGCGATTCGGCAGGCGGTTCAGCGAAACAAGGACGAGATCGCCGCACCCAGGCGATCCTGCCCTTGAAGGGAAAGATTCTCAACGTCGAAAAGGCCCGTTTCGACAAGATGCTGTCAAGCGCCGAGGTGGGAACCCTCATTACCGCGCTGGGATGCGGCATCGGTCCCGCAGAATTCAATCTGGACAAACTTCGCTATCACACCATAGTGATCATGACGGACGCTGATGTCGATGGTTCGCACATCCGTACCCTATTGCTTACTTTTTTCTTCCGCCAGATGCGGGAGCTGGTCGAACGGGGTCATCTGTTCATCGCCCAGCCCCCGCTGTACAAGATCAGCAGAGGGAAAAAGGACCAGTACCTCAAGGACGACCAGGCGCTGGAAGAATTTCTCACCAACGCGGCGATCACCGATGCCAGCCTGCATCTGAGTCCGGACGCCCCGGAAATCCGGGCAGAGGCCCTGGAGTCCCTGGTTGTCGATCACCGGCGGTTGACGGCTGTGGTGGAGCGGATGTCTCGGGCCTATCCCCGGGAACTACTCCTGGCCATGGCCGAGGCGCAGGTGCTGGGCGTGGCCGATCTCCAGGACGCGGATGCTGTTCAGTACTGGGTGGCCGAGCTGCACCGCGGATTGGCTAGATGCCCAGATGCGGAGCGCTATCGACTTTCCGTCTATCGGGATCCCGAGCACAGTCTTTTCCTCCCCTGCTGTGAACTCTTGGTGCACGGCCTGGAGAATCGCTATCTGGTGACACCGGATTTTCTCGATTCCGGTGAGTATCAGGCGCTGACCACCCGCGGGCAGTTGTTCAAGGGCCTGATCGAGCCTGGCGCCTACATCCGCCGCGGCGATCGCCAAACCGAGGTCGGAGAATTCGCCGAGGTGCTCACCTGGCTGATGCAGGAGGCGCGGCGCGGATACAGTGTGCAGCGCTACAAGGGGTTGGGGGAAATGAACCCGGAGCAGCTGTGGGATACCACGATGAATCCGGAGACTCGGCGGTTGTTGAAGGTGACAGTGGAAGATGCCATCGCCGCGGACCAGATGTTCAATACACTGATGGGAGACGTGGTAGAGCCACGACGGGCCTTCATCGAGGCCAATGCCCTGACGGTCGCCAACCTGGATGTCTAGGAATGACCCGAAGTGGCCGCTCACTTCGGGTCAGGGTTTCTGAGCTGCTCCCGACCTGGGTTCTGCGACAGCGGGCGGCCCGGCAGCCATCAGGGATTCACCCCGGCGGTCATTTGTTCCAGGGCAACTGGTCCGTCTTGCGCTGGCCGTTGTTCTTGCGGCGGTCTTCCCGATCCGGCTCGAAGCGAATCTCCTGCCGCCTGTCCGAGGTCTTTCGGCGTTGATCGCGCCTGCGCTCGGGCCCTTTATAAGTGTCTTCCATGGTCGAGCGTCCAGTAGAGTCAGGGCAACGATAATAGCACCGCAGTGTCGCGGCGGACTAACCCGCCAGTCGCCGGGAGACGCTGTCCAGCCACCTGGAAACCTCTTCTGTGATCGACTTCGCATCCCGCCCCCTGGTGTCGATCGGTTCCCCGATCACCAGGGTGATGGTGCCTGGGTACTTGATCAACCGGTGGGCCGGCCAGCAATGGCCGGCGTTATGGCAGATCGGCACCAGGGGTACCCCGGCGGCGACGGCCAAGGCGGCGCCGCTGCGATTCAGTCTGACCGGCGGGCTGTCCGGGTCAATGCGCGTACCTTCCGGATAGACCAGCACATTCAGGCCCTTGGCGAGGCGCTCCTTACCTTGCTCCAGCACTTGTCGCAGGGCTTCGCGGGGGTTGCCCCGATCGATGGCGATCGGGGCAACCAAGGCCAGCCCCCAGCCGAAAAAGGGGATGCGCAACAGCTCCTTCTTGAGAATCGTGCTTACCGGGCGCAGTGTTCTCTGCAGATAATAGGTCTCCCAGCTCGATTGATGCTTGCTGAGCGCCACGAAAGGCCGCTCGGGCAATCTCTCGATACCCTCGACGTCCAGCCGTACACCGCAGCACAGCCGCAGCCAGCGTACGATCAGTGCATTGGCCAGGGTCGCCAGGCTCTGCCGTGGGCCCTGCCGCAGCGCCAGCCCGACAGTGAAGGTCAAGCTGGAAAACAGCGCCACGATGGGTACGTAGCCGGCGTAGAACGCCAGCGACCGCAATGTGAGCCAGACTTTCATGGGCGCGCCCCGATCAGGGCCTCGGCGGCCGCTGCGAGATCCTCGTAGACCGGCACTGCAGCGAGATCGCGGTCGGAAGCCTGGGCCAGCTCGGTCTCCGTGCGGCGGCCATTGCCGGTACGTACCAGCAGTGGCCTGCAACCCGCACGGCGTGCCGCCACAAGGTCGCGCAGGCTGTCGCCGATCGCCGGCTGCCCCTTCAGGTCGACGGCAAAACGGCGGGCGATAGCTTCGAACAGCCCGATACCGGGTTTGCGGCAGGGGCAGCCGACAGCCGGCTCATGGGGACAGTAGAAAATGCCGGCGATCTCTCCACCCGCTTCGCGCACCAAGTGCGTCAGGGCTGCATGCATGGCGGCGAGTTGCGGCGCCGGAATGAGCCCGCGCCCCAGGCCGGACTGATTGGTGGCCACGGCGACCTGGAAACCCGCGCCACTGAGCCGGGCGATGGCCTCGATGCTGCCGGGCAGCGGCTGCCACTCGGCCAGTGACTTGATGTAATCCGCTGATTCGCGGTTGATCACGCCATCGCGATCCAGGATTACCCAATCCTTCATTGCGCGCCGACCCGCGCCGCCAGCCGCGACAGGTCGGCGATGGTGACAAAGGTTCGCCGCAGGCCTCCGAGCAGCGCCAATCGATTGTTGCGCAGTTCGGCGTCCTCGGCCATCACCAGCACTTCCTCGAAGAACCGATCTACCGGCGCTCGCAGTCTGCCCAGTGCTTCCAGGGCACCGCGATAGTCGCGATCCGCGATCCGCGCCGCCACCAGCCGCTCGGTCTCCTGCAGGTGCTCCCAGAGCGCCGCTTCTGCGGGCGCCGTCAGGCGCTCGTAATCCACCGCCGCGGGTGCGGGCGAACGCTGCAGCAGATTGGCGATGCGTTTGTCGGTGGCTATCAGGCTGGCGGCATCCGGATGTTCGATGAAGGTATTCACGGCCTCCATGCGGCGCCAGAGATCCAGTGGGTCGTGGATTTCCAGCTCGATCACCGCGAGCAGGGCTTCGGGCGGCAGGCCCTGTTCCTCGCCAAGGCCGCGAAGGCGGCCGATCACATAATCGAACACCCGGCGGGCGCTGGCGTTGGGATCCGTACATCCGGGTTGCCGGGCGGCGGACTGTTCGAACAGCGCCAGCAGATCGACCTCGAGATCGCGCTCGATGAGGATGCGCAGCACGGCGATCGCCGCGCGCCGCAGGCCGAAGGGGTCGCGCGAGCCCGTGGGCTCCTCGCCGACACTGAAGATTCCGGCCAGGGTGTCGATCCGGTCGGCCAGCGCCAGGGCGATGCCGGCCGGGGTCACCGGCAGGACGTCTCCGGCATGGCGGGGCAGGTATTGTTCGAACAGCGCCTCGGCGACCGCCGCCGGCTCGCCGTCATGGGCCGCGTAGTAGCGGCCCATGATGCCCTGCAGCTCGGCGAATTCCCCGACCATGGTGCTCACCAGGTCGGATTTGGCGAGCTCCGCGGCGCGAGTCGCCGTTGCGGCATCGGCGCCCACCAGGGGTGCCAGGGTAGCGGCCAGCGCCGCGACCCGCTCGGTCTTGTCGAACAGCGAGCCCAGTTGATGCTGATAGACGATGGCGTGAAGGTCCCGGCGCCGTGCGGCAAGACTGCTTTTCAGATCTGTGGCATAGAAAAACGCGGCATCGGCGAAGCGGGGGCGGATCACCCGCTCGTTGCCGGCGATCACCAACTCCGGCTGGCGACTTTCGATGTTGGCCACGGTAATGAACAGCGGCAGCAGGGCGTGGTCGGCGGCAACCACCGGAAAGTATTTCTGGTGGCTCTGCATGGAACTGATCAGCGCTTCCCGGGGGACCTCGAGAAAGTGCGCATCAAAGCGCCCCAGCAGGGGTACCGGCCATTCATTGAGCGCCGTCACCTCGTCGAGCAGATCCGGATCCATCAGGACACGGCCGCCGGCGGCCGCGGCGAGTGCCTCGACACCCTCGCGGATGCGCTCGCGCCGGGCACCGAAATCGGCGATCACAAAGGCCTCCGCCAGCTGCTTTTCATAGGATTCCGGCGAAGTGAGCGCAAACTCCTGCGGTGCGTGGACGCGGTGGCCCCGGGTATGGCGGCCGCTGCGCACGCCGAGGATGTCCGCCTCCACCACCTGGTCGCCGAACAGCAACACCAGCCAGTGGACGGGGCGCACGAATTCGACCCGCCCGGCGCCCCAGCGCATGCGCCGCGGAATGGGCAGCTCCTGCAAGGCTCTGGTGATGAGCCCGGGCAGCAGCTCGACACTGTCGGCCCCCGCCTGCAGGGTGCGGAAACAGAGCCGCGGACCCTTGTCGGTAGCGACGCGTTCGAGTTGCCCGGGGTCACTCAGCCCGCAGCTGCGCGCGAAACCCAGGGCCGCTGGCGTGGGCTCGCCGCCGTCATCGTAGGCGGCGCCGAGTGCCGGACCGAGTTTCTCGATTGGTGTATCCGGCTGCCGCTCGGCGAGCGCCTCGACCCGTACCGCGAGCCGTCTGGGGGTGGCGAAGCTCTGGATTGCCGCGTGTTCGAGCCGGGCCTCTCGGAGACCGTTGCGGAGGCCAGTGGCCAGGGCTTCTCCGAGACCGTGCAGCGCTCTGGGCGGCAGTTCCTCGGTACCGATCTCGACCAGCAGCGTTCGGCTCATCTGCGGGCCTCCGCGGCCTGCTCGCGGACCTCGGCGGACAGTTCCGGCGGCGCCAGGGGAAAGCCCAGCGCCAGGCGGGCATCGAAATAGGCCTGGGCAACCGCGCGGGCCAGGCCGCGCACCCGGAGGATATAACCCTGGCGCTCGGTGACCGAGATCGCGTGGCGGGCGTCCAGCAGATTGAAGGCGTGGGAAGCCTTGATCACCATTTCATAGGCGGGCAGGGCCAGTCCGGCCGCCACCAGGCGGCGGCTCTCGCGTTCGTAGTGCGCGAAGCTCTCGGTGAGGAAGCCGACGTCGGCCTGTTCGAAATTGAAGTGCGACATCTCCACCTCGTTCTGATGGAAGACGTCTCCGTAGGTGACCGCCGCGCCATCCGGACCCCGGGTCCAGACCAGCTCGAAAATGCTGTCGGCGCCCTGCAGGTACATCGCCAGCCGCTCCAGGCCATAGGTGATCTCGCCGGTGACCGGGTAGCACTCCAGGCCGCCGACCTGTTGAAAGTAGGTGAACTGGGTGATTTCCATGCCGTTCAGCCAGACCTCCCAGCCCAGTCCCCAGGCGCCCAGGGTCGGCGATTCCCAGTTGTCCTCGACGAAGCGGATGTCATGGGTTTTGGGGTCGAAACCCAGCTCCCGCAGAGATGCGAGATACAGCTCCTGGATGTCTTTGGGAGAAGGCTTGAGCACGACCTGGAACTGGTAATAGTGCTGGAGGCGGTTGGGGTTGTCCCCGTAACGTCCGTCGGTGGGCCGCCGGCAGGGCTGCACATAGGCGCTGTTCCAGGTCTCCGGGCCGATGGCGCGCAAAAAGGTCGCTGGGTGGAAGGTACCCGCGCCGACCTCCAGGTCGAGGGGTTGCAGGACGACGCAGCCCTGGCGGGCCCAGTAATCCTGCAGGGCGCTGATCAGGCCCTGGAACGTAGAGAGATCGGGCGTGCTCACGGGGTGTCCCCTGGTAGCGAGCCGGCGATTATATCGGGCTGCCGGGCACGGTGACGAGGGCGGCGCCGGAATGTCGATGCTATGCTGCGGCGCAGGTTCCGAATCCTGTAGGAGGGGATCATGACCAGGCGCGAGAAAACTCTTTGGCGGCACGGGCTGCTGTTGCTGGGGTGCTTGGCGGGTACGGTCACCGCCGCGGCCGGCGAGCACTGGGACCGCGTGGTGATCGAAGCGGTTCCGGTGGCGACCGGGATCTACATGCTGACCGGAGAGGGCGGCAATATCGGTGTCTCCATCGGCCGCGACGGCACCCTGATCATCGACGATCAGTACGCACCGCTGGCGGCCAAGATAGGCGACTCCCTGAAGGCATTGGACGGCGGCAGCCCCAGGTTCGTCATCAACACCCACTGGCACGGCGACCACGCCGGCGGCAACGAAGCTTTCGGGAGTGCAGGGGCGATCATCGTCGCGCATCAGCAGGTGCGCCAAGCCCTGCAGGAGGAGCGCAGCATCCCCCTGTTCGACATGCACAAGCCGCCGTCGCCACGGGCCGCCTTGCCGGTGATCACCTTCGATGATCATCTGTCGCTGCACTGGAATGACCAGGATATCGACTTGCGGCATGCGCCGGCCGCCCACACCGACGGTGATGCCATCGTCCATTTTCGTACCGCGAATGTCCTGCACATGGGTGATACCTTCTTCAACGGCTTCTATCCGTTCATCGATGTGGATTCGGGCGGCAGCATCCAGGGCATGATCGCTGCGGCCGAGCAGGGCCTGGCGCTGGCCGGCGCAGACACCAGGATCATCCCCGGGCACGGCCCGCTGGCCGACCGCGCCGACCTGGTCGCCTACCGGGATATGCTGGTGGCGGCGGAGGCGGCGATCGGCAGCCTGCAAGCGCAGGGCAAGAGCCTCGACGAAATCGTCGCCGCCAAGCCGACCGCGGAGCTCGACACCGAATGGGGCGGTGGTTTTCTGGCCCCGGACGTGTGGGTGCGCATTGTCGCCAGCGGCATGCGTTGAGCGCAGCCTGGGCTCAGAACAGCTGCGCCGGCAGCCAGGTCACCAGGGCCGGCCACAGCGCCAATATCGCCAGCAGCACCAGTTGCAGCACCACGAAAGGCAGAACGCCCAGGTAGATGTCCCTGGTGTTCACGTCCGGCGGCGCCACGCCGCGCAGATAGAAGAGCGCGAAGCCGAATGGTGGCGTCAGGAAGGAGGTCTGCAGGTTCACCGCGATCATCACCCCGAGCCAGACCGGGTCGACGCCCGCGGCGAGCAGAGCGGGCGCCACTATGGGGACCACCACGAAGGTGATCTCGATGAAGTCGAGAATGAAGCCGAGCAGAAAGATCAGCAGCATCACCGCCAGCAGCGCGCCCGCGGTGCCTCCGGGCACACCGGTAAGCAGCCCGTGCACCAGCTCCTCGCCGCCGAAGCCACGGAACACCAGGGAGAACACCGCCGCGCCGATCAGGATCATGAATACCATCGCGGTGATGCGGGTGGTCGCCACCACCACCTCCTGCAGCCGGGTGAGCGACAGCTGTCGATTCGACAATGCCAGCAGGCAGGCCCCGACCGCACCCACGCCCGCGGCTTCGGTCGGCGTGGCGACGCCGGCGAGAATGGACCCCAGCACCGCCACCAGCAGGGCCAGCGGGGGCAGCAGGCTGCGCAGCAATTCGCCAGGGCCCGGCCGATCGCCGGCTGAGTCGCCGGCCGAAGGTGGTGCGGCGATCAGCAGATAGGCGCAATACATGAGCACCAGCAGCAGGCCGGGAATCAGCGCTCCCACAAACAGATCACCCACCGACACCGTGCGTGGCGTGAAGATGCCCATCTGCAACTGTGCCTGGCTGTAGGCGCTGGAGAGGATGTCACCCAGCAGCACCAGGGCGATCGAGGGTGGAATGATCTGTCCCAGGGTGCCGGTCGCGCAGATGGTCCCGCTGGCTAGCCCGGGGCCATAGCCGTGGCGCAGCAACGAGGGCAGTGAGATCAGCCCCATGGCCACCACGGTCGCTCCAACGATGCCGGTGCTGGCGGCGAGCAGCGCCCCCACCAGCACTACCGACAGGCCCAGGCCGCCGCGCAGGCTGCCCAGCAGTCTGGCCATGGTGCCCAGCAGCTGCTCGGCGAGCCGCGACTTCTCCAGCATCACCCCCATGAGCACGAACAGGGGCACCGCGATCAGGGTGGCATTGGTCATGGTGCCGTATACGCGGCTCGGCAGCGCCGACAGAAATGCCATGTCGAAATGTCCGGCGAGCGCCCCGGCCAAGGCGAACAGCAGTGCCGTCCCGGCCAGGGAAAAAGCCACCGGATAGCCCAGCAACAGCACCAGGCAGACGGTGAGAAACATCAACAGGGGCAGATAATCGACCACGGCGCGGCGATCAGTCCCGGGGCCTGCCCAGCGCCGTCGGCAGAAGGCGCAGGAATTCGGCAATGCCCTGGAGCAGCAACAGCGCCGGCATGATCAGCAAGAGGGTCTTGAGGAGGTACACCCAGGGTAGCCCGCCCGGATCACTGGAGGTCTCACGGACCGCCCAACTGGCTGCCACGTAATCCCAGGACAGCACCAGCAGCAGGATGCACACCGGGATCAGGAATATCAGGGTCCCGACGCAATCGACCCAGGCCTTTATTCGTGGCGGGAATCTGCGGTAGAAAATGTCGACCCGCACATGGCCGTTGCCCTGCAGCGTGAAGGCGGCGCCGAGCATGAACAGCGCGGCATGCAGATAGAGCGCGGCTTCCTGCATCGCCGGCGCCCCGGTACGGAACACATATCTGGCGGCCACCAGGGTGCAGACCACCAGCGCCAACGTCAGGCTCAGCCAAGCCGCGCCGCGACCACAACGGGCGGTGAGACCATCGATGCTCGACAGGATCAGGCGCAGCAATCCCGCCCCCTGAATGTGTTGTTGTGGGATACCGCCGCGATTATAGCGGCCCCCGGGGGCGGGCGCTCGAGGCCGGCTGACACAAGATTGTCATATTTTATTCATAGTCTGGTCATCCCTCCTGCCTAGGCTGGCGCAGCCAAACCCATCACAGGAGTTTCCCATCGTGAAAGCGCTTCTCAGAAACGGTATCTGCTCTCTCGGCGTCGGCGCGGTGCTGTCCCTGGCCGGAGCCCAGGCACTGGCCCAGTCCCGGGATTACATCAGCATCGTGGGTTCATCCACGGTCTATCCTTTCGTCACCGTGGTTGCCGAGCGCTTCGGCCGGTCCACGGGCGCGACCACGCCGAAGGTGGAATCGACCGGCACCGGCGGCGGCATGAAACTGTTCTGTGCCGGCGTGGGAACCGCACACCCGGATCTCACCGGCGCCTCGCGGCAGATCAAGAAGTCCGAATTCGAGCAGTGCCAGACCAATGGCGTGCAGGATGTCCTCGAAGTTCAGATCGGTTTCGACGGCATCGTGCTGGCTAACTCGGTCAAAACCAAAGCCTTGGAGTTGACCACCAAGGACATTTTCTTGGCGCTGGCCAAGGAAGTCCCGGACGGCGACGCCGAGAAGCTGATCGCCAACCCCTACACCACCTGGAAGCAGGTCAATCCCGCGCTGCCGGATACCCGCATCGAGGTGCTGGGGCCGCCGCCCACCTCCGGTACCCGGGATGCCTTTGCCGAGCTGGCCATGGAAGCCGGCTGCAAGTCCTTTGGCTGGATCAAGGCAATCAAGGACGCAGACAAGGAGCGCTTTCAAGCGATCTGCCATGCACTGCGCGAGGACGGCCACTTCATCGAAGCTGGCGAGAACGACAATCTCATCGTGCAGAAACTCGATACCAACCCCAAGGCAGTGGGTATCTTCGGGTTCAGCTTCCTGGAACAGAACAGCGACAAGGTTCAGGGTTCCGTTATCAACGGCGTGGCGCCCACTTTTGACACCATCGCCGACAAGAGCTACCCGGTGTCGCGCCCGCTGTTTGTCTACGCCAAGAAGGCCCATGTCGGCGTGGTACCCAATATCAAAGGATTCCTGGCCGAACTGACCAGCGATAGGGCCTGGGGTACGGAAGGCTATCTGACTGACAAGGGGCTGATTCCGATGCCGGAAAACCAGCGCCAGGCAGTTGCCTCCCGCGTGAAGAACCTGACTCCCATGACCGCCTCGGACCTGAAATAAGCCGGTTCGGGATAACAGATACGGCAGGCCCATACCGGGCCTGCCGTGCTTGACAGCGCCCGAGGAGTTGAACCGCCATGTCCCCGGTCAATCTGATCATCACCCTGTTGCTGTTGAGCATCGTCGCCCATTATCTGGCGCACAATCGCGCCGAGGCCCTGGCCCGCCCGCTGGGCGGTATCCGCCATCTCCATTCACTGCCCTTCTACTACGGATTGCGCAGCGCGCTCTGGTGCGGGCTGCCGGCGCTGGCACTGCTCCTGCTTTGGATGATCTTCGACGATCCCCTGACCCGCAGTCTGGTGCTCGCCGGAATGCCTGGCGATGCGGTTCCGGAAAGCCCTGCGCAGCGGGGGTTGCTGCTCAGCACCATCGTCAATGTAGCCGAAGGCGCCCTGCCTCCGGATGGCCTGTCGGCGACCGTGGTCGAAGCCGCACAACGCTATCAAGAGCTGCGTGGCCTGAGCACGCGCATCGTTTCCGTGGCGGCCTTCGCCCTCGCCCTCGGCGGCCTTGCCTGGGGGGTTCGACGGATCTCCCCGCAATTGCGCGCCCGCCAGGAGGTCGAAACCGTATTGCGCTGGCTGCTGCTCACCAGCGCCAGCATAGCCATCTTCACCACCCTGGGTATCCTGCTGTCGGTGCTGTTCGAGTCGCTGCGCTTCTTCCAGTCGGTGCCAGTCACGGATTTCCTGTTCGGCCTGGAGTGGAGCCCGCAGATGGCGATTCGCGAAGGCCAGGTGGGCAGCACCGGTCAATTCGGCGCGGTGCCGCTATTTGTGGGCACCCTGCTCATCTCCGCCATTGCTCTGCTGGTGGCGGTGCCCGTGGGCTTGATGTCGGCCATCTATCTGGGCGAGTACGCGAGCCCCAGGGTGCGCAGCATCGCCAAGCCGGTGCTGGAGATCCTCGCCGGAGTGCCCACGGTGGTGTACGGCTTTTTCGCCGCCCTGACGGTCGCGCCCTTCATTCGCGACCTGGGTATGCAGCTGGGTCTGTCGGTCTCCTCCGAGAGCGCGCTCGCCGCCGGCCTGGTAATGGGCGTGATGATCATTCCCTTCGTCTCCTCATTGACCGACGACGTGATCACCGCGGTGCCGAGAAGCCTGCGCGACGGTTCACTCGCCATGGGGGCAACGCGCTCGGAGACCATCAAGAAAGTGATCATGCCGGCGGCGCTGCCCGGTATCGTGGGCGGTGTCCTACTGGCCGCTTCACGGGCCATCGGCGAGACCATGATTGTGGTGATGGCGGCCGGCCTGGCCGCCAACCTGACCGCAAATCCCCTGGAGACCGTGACCACGATCACCGTGCAGATCGTCACTCTGCTGGTCGGTGACCAGGAATTCGACAGCCCCAAGACCCTCGCCGCCTTTGCGCTGGGCCTCATGCTTTTCGTGACCACCCTGCTGCTCAACGTGATTGCGCTGCGTGTGGTGAAAAAATACCGGGAACGCTATGACTGAGCTTGCCAAGAATACCCCGGAGACCATTCGCGCCAGCCTGGCGCGCCGACATCGGGCTGAGACGCGGTTTCGTTGCTATGGCATTGCTGCCATCTCTTTCGGGATGCTCGCGGTGGTGGTGCTGTTGGCCGACATCACCATCAAGGGTCACGGTGCCTTCCGGCAGACCTATGTTCAGCTGGAAGTGCACTATGATCCGGAGTTGCTCGACATTGACGACGCGCGCGACCCGGCAGCGCTGCTGCGGGGCAATTTTCAGGCCGTGGTGCGTGCCGCGCTGCGCGATCGCCTGGGCCAGGTGTCCGGCCGCGTCGAGCACCGTGCGCAGAACGCGCTGGTCAGCAATGGCGCCGCCTATGATCTACGCGAGCGAATGCGCGAGAACCCGGATCTGTTGGGTGCCCGGGAAACCCTGTGGCTGGCGGCCGACGACGACATCGACACCTGGTTCAAGAGCCGCGGCGGGGAGGCGTTCACCGGTCGTATCAGCGATCGCCAGATGGAATGGATGCGTGCCCTGGAGGCCGATGGGGATGTCGCGCTGCGCTTCAATGCCGATTTCTTTACCCGCGGGGATTCCCGAGAGCCGGAGCAGGCAGGAATCGGCGGTGCCATCATGGGCTCGCTCTTGACCCTGGTGGTGACGCTGGCGTTGTCCTTCCCCATCGGTGTGGCCGCGGCCATCTACCTGGAGGAGTTTGCGCCCCAGAACCGCTGGACTGATTTCATCGAGGTTAATATCAACAACCTGGCCGCCGTGCCCTCGATCATTTTCGGCCTGCTCGGTCTGGCGGTGTTCATCAACTTTTTCGAGGTTCCGCGCTCGGCGCCGGTACTCGGCGGTCTGGTGCTGACCCTGATGACCCTGCCCACCATCATCATTTCCAGCCGCGCGGCGATCAAGGCGGTGCCGCCCTCGATTCGCGAGGCGGCGCTGGGCGTGGGTGCGTCCAAGATGCAGACCGTGCTCGGCCATGTACTGCCGCTTGCCATGCCGGGTATGCTGACCGGGGCGATCATCGGCATGGCCCAGGCGCTCGGCGAAACCGCGCCGCTGTTGATGATCGGCATGGTGGCGTTCATTGTCGATGTTCCCACCGGCTTCACCGAGCCGGCTACGGTGCTGCCGGTACAGATTTTCCTTTGGGCCGACAGCCCGGAGCGTGCGTTCGTGGAGAAGACCTCCGGGGCCATCATGGTGCTGCTGACTTTTCTGATCTTCATGAACGCCTTGGCTGTCTTGTTGCGCAAGCGTTTGGAAAGGCGTTGGTAATGGAGGAAGGCGAGATGACTACAGCTGTAATGGATCCGGCTGCGGCAGCAGGTGCTGCGCGGCCGGGCAAGGATCCCACCGCGTTGGCCGAGCTGCTGGGCCAGCGCACGGTCGGCGCGCCCTTTCTCGACGCCCCCAAGGTGCGTACCCGAAACGTCAATGTCTTCTACGGCGAGAGTCAGGCCATCTACGACGTCAGCCTGGATATCGGTGGCCACCAGGTGGTCGCCATGATCGGGCCGTCCGGCTGCGGCAAGTCCACCTTTCTGCGCACCCTCAACCGGATGAACGATACCATCGAGGGCTGCCGGGTGACCGGAGAGCTGTTGCTCGACGACCAGAACATCTATTCCCCGAAGATGGATCCGGTGGCCCTGCGGGCGCAGGTGGGAATGGTGTTCCAGAAGCCGAACCCATTTCCCAAGAGCATCTACGACAATGTCGCTTATGGCGCCAAGCTGCACGGCCTGGCGAACCGCAAGATCGAGTTCGACGAGATCGTCGAAACCAGCCTGCGCAAGGCCGGGCTCTGGGAGGAGGCCAAGGACCGCCTCACCCAGCCGGGTACCGGCCTCTCCGGCGGCCAGCAGCAGCGGCTGTGTATCGCCCGCGCCATCGCCATCAACCCCGAGGTCATCCTCATGGACGAGCCCTGTTCGGCGCTCGACCCGATCGCCACCGCCCGCATCGAGGAGCTGATCGCCGAGCTCGCCAAGAATTACACCATCGCCATCGTCACCCACTCGATGCAGCAGGCCGCGCGGGTTTCCCACCGTACCGCCTATTTCCACCTCGGCAAGCTGGTGGAAGTGAATGACACTGAAGCGGTGTTCACTGCCCCCGAACACGAATTGACCGAAGCCTATATCACCGGCCGCTTTGGCTGAGGAGGCGAATATGGACAAGGTGACTCTCGACCAGCACATTTCCCGCCAGTTCAATTCGGATCTCGAACACCTCAAGACCCAGACACTGGCCATGGGCGGCATGGTCGAACAACAACTGCAGAATGCCATGCGCGCGCTCGAAAACGGCGACAGCGAACTGGCTCTGGCAGTGCTGGAGACCGAAAAGGAAGTCGACGCCATGGAGCGGGAGATCGACGAGGCCTGTACCACAGTGATCGCCCGGCGCCAGCCGGCGGCGACAGATCTGCGCATGATCCTGGCGGTGAGCCGCTCCATCCGCGACCTGGAACGGATCGGCGACGAAGCCCAGCGCATTGCCAAAATGGCCATCGGTCTGAGCGAGGAAGGCGGCTCTCCGCGCGGCTATGTCGAGGCCCGCCATATCGCCAACGGCGTGCGCGATTCGCTGCGCGGCTGTCTGGATGCCTTTACCAGATTCGATGCCCAGGCCGCCCGTCAGACCATGGGCAAGGACAAGCAGATCGATCTCGACTACCGCTCTGCGGTGCGCGAACTGATCACCTACATGATGGAAGACCCGCGCAGCATCTCGCGCGTGATGAACGTGCTCTGGACCCTGCGCGCCCTGGAGCGGATCGGCGACCACGCCAAGAACATCTGCGAACACGTCATCTTTCTGGTCGAGGGCAAGGACATCCGCCACACCTCTCCGGACGGCTGATCGGCGCCGGAGCCCGGCCTCAGCGCTTGCCGGCCAAACGCTCGCGGGCTTTCTGGCCGATGGCTCCCGGGTCCGCGGCCGCCTCCCGGTAGTAGGCCTCGGCTGCGCGGCCGGCGCCTTTCGCGAGCGCGATTTCGCCCAGATAGAAGCTGGCCAGCGCGGTCGGCAGGAGTTCGCGGCTGCGTTGCAGATCGCGCTCCGCAGCCTGGTGCTGGCCCCGCTCGAAGCGCAGCGCGCCCCGCACCAGGTGGGGGCGAAAATAACCCGGATTGCGGTCGATGGCGCTGCTGAAGGCGTCGTCGGCATTCCGCCATTGCTCCAGCAGGACCCAGGCGTGGCCGCGCAGCTCCCAGAAGCGACTGGCAGCGGGTTGGATTTCCAGGGCCCGATCGAGATGGCGAATAGCGGTGCGTGGATCATTTTTTGCCAGCGCTTCGAGCGCGTCTTTTTCCGCCTCATAGGCCGGTGCATCTGCGCGCAGCTGGGCGGTGGCGCGCCGGTAGGTCTCGAGGTTGTTCTCGCCCTTCACGCCCAGTTCGCGAGCGTGCGCGCGATTGGCGGTCACCCGCTCCGGCGACGGCGGATGGCTGGCGAACAGGGCGCTGAAAAAGTCCGTCTGCCGCCCCTTGGACAGCTCGACGAAGGTTTCCTGCACCGCCACCGCCGCCGAGGGGTCGTAGCCGGCGCGCGCCAGGTATTCCATGCCGTAGGCGTCGGCTTCGAGTTCTGCCCCGCGGCTGTATTTGGCCATCCAGGCCGCCGCCCCCAGTTGCGCAGCGGTTCCGCCGAGCTGGCCGTAACCGCTCTGCTGACTGACCACGCCGGCGACCTGCGCGCCCAGACCCAACAGTGAGCCCTTGGTCATCTGGGCTGCGCCGTGTGCCGCCGCCGCATGGACGATCTCGTGGCCCAGCACCGACGCCAGCTCGGCCTCGTCGTGTAGATAGAGCAGCAGGCCGCTGTTGACCGCGATCTTGCCGCCGGGCAGTGCCCAGGCATTGGGCACCGGGTTGTCGAGCACGGCAAACTCATAGGGCAGTTCGCGATCGCTGACCGCCGCCAGCCGCTGACCGACAGCGCTGACATAGGTTTGCAGGCTCGGGTCCAGGTAGTAAAGGCCACCCTCGGATTGCTGGGCGGGCTGATACTGCTGCTCGCCGATCTGGATTTCCTGGCGTTCCGAGACCAGCGAGAGTTGCTGCTGCCCGGTCACCGGGTTGACCGCGCAGCCGCCGAGCGCAGCGCACAGCAGGAGGGCGGGAACTGGAAAGTGTCGCATCGGGTTCATGCCGGTCCGATCCACTGCGGTGGCTATAATGACCGCCGCCCCGGCGGTCGGTTCCGTGGCCAGTGGTTATTGTACCGGCCCGACGGGCGCCCCGAGCCACCTTGCCGGAGCTGCGCCAGCGCATGATGAACCGACCCTTCTGTCAAGCCAGTGAAAACAACAAGGCGCCCATTCTGGCGCAGTTGCAACGGGTTTTCGCCGACCGCACCCGGGTTCTGGAAATCGGCAGCGGCACCGGTCAGCATGCCGCACACTTTGCCGCCGGGCTGCCCCACCTGCAGTGGCAGCCCAGTGATCTGCCGGAGCAGCTGCCCGGCATCCGCGCCTGGGCGGCGGCCGTTGCTGCCGCCAACCTGTTCGACCCCATGGCCCTGGACGTGGCTGCGGCCGACTGGGGAGTATCCGGATTCGACGCCGCCTTTACCGCCAACACTCTGCATATCCTCTCCTGGGCCCGAGTGGAGGCGTTGTTTGCGGGGCTGGCGGCGCGCATCGCTGTATCCGGGTTGCTGGTCGTCTATGGCCCGTTCAATTATTGCGGCGCATACACCTCCGCGGGTAACGCGCGCTTCGATCGCTGGCTGCGTGCCGGGGATACCGGGCAGGGCATCCGCGATTTCGAGGCGGTGGCTGAACTGGCCGCCGCCCAGGGCTTCGCGCTGCGCGAAGACAATGCCATGCCGGCGAACAATCGCCTGCTGGTGTGGCACCGTCACTGAACCCTCAATCACCGCCTGTGCGGAACGGCAGCAGGGTGCGGGCTTCCTCCAGGTACTCGAGGTTGTAGGCGCGCTCCCGGGCGATGAAGTCGGCGATCGCGATGGCGAATTCGGGGTGGCGAATCCAGTGCAGCGACCAGGTTTCCACGGGCTCGAAGCCGCGCGGAATCTTGTGCTCGCCCTGGGCGCCGGCGTCGAAACGGCCGAGCCCGCGGCGAATGGCGAACTCGATGCCCTGGTAGTAGCAGAGCTCGAAGTGCAGGCTCTCGTATTCGCGCACGCAGCCCCAGTAGCGTCCGTAGAGATTGTCCGCGTCGTGCAAATACAGGGCTGCGGCGATGGGCGCGGAATCGACGTAGGCGACCGCCATTGCGAGTCGATCGGCCAGGGTCGCGCCCAGGCGCTGGAAGAACGCCTCGCTGAGATAGCCCTCCATGCCGCTGCGCTTGAGGTAGGTGTGCTGGTAGAGCCGAAAGAAGAACGACCAAAGCCGGGCGTCGATCTCCGCTCCCTCGCGCATTTCCACCCGCAGCCCCTGTTCCGCGATCCGCCGGCGTTCGCGGCGCACCATTTTGCGCTTGCGCGCATTGCAGGCGGCGAGAAAATCGTCGAAGTCGCGGTAGCCGCGGTTGAACCAGTGGAACTGCACACCGCTGCGCTCGAGCAGGCCCAGATCCCGGAACAGCATGCGCGTGGCGGCATCCGGAAACAGCAGGTGCCAGCCGCTCGTGCCGGTGGCTGCAGCGAGCTCGCGGAGTTCCGCAAACAGCGCTTCAGCGGCCTTCCCGTCCAACTGCTCCGCAGGCGGCCGCAGCCGCGGCCCGGTGATCGGAGAGAAGGGGATCGCGGTCACCAGCTTGGGGTAATAGGCGAGGCCGTTACGATGGTACGCATTCGCCCAAGCCCAGTCGAACACGTACTCGCCATAGGAGTGAGTCTTTACATACAACGGCATGAAGGGCCGTCCGTCGCCGCCCAGGTGGTGGGGCTGCCAGCCGGTGGCGGCCGTGGTGCAGCCGGTCTCCTCCAACGCCGAGAGAAATTCGTGGGATAGAAATGGGTAATCGGACAAGGACAGCCGCCTGCTTTACCTGGTCGGACCCTAGCACTGCGCCGGGCGGGCTTCAAACGTGCAGCGAAAGGTGCTGCCCTGACCCGGGGCGCTGTGGATCTCCAGCTTGCCGCCATTGCGCAGCAGGGAGTGCTTGACGATGGCGAGCCCCAGGCCGGTGCCGCCCGAGCTGCTCGAACGGCTGTTTTCCGCTCGGTAAAAGCGCTCGGTCAGGCGCGGCAGATGGCGGGGATCTATACCCACCCCCTCGTCCTCGACCTCGACCCAGGTGTGAGCGTCGTCGTGGCCGGCGCGCACCCATATCGCACAGCCGCCCGGGTTGTGCTTGACGGCGTTGTAGACCAGGTTGGCGAAGGCACTGTGGAGCTCGCGGGTCACTCCTTCCAGGCAGAGTTCCGGCGGGCATTGCAGCGCGATCTCGTGGCACTCGCCGCCGGTGAGGGCGCGAGCGCTGTCGACGATGGCCGCCAGCAGGGGTCGCAGGGCAACCCGCTCGGTACGGATGGGCAGGGGCGTCGATTCCAGCTTGGAGAGGGTCACCAGATCCTCGGTCAACAGCGTCAGCCGCCGGGTCTGCTCATCCATCTGGGCGATCGCCTGGCGCCAGGCGGGCGGTTGCTCGACGGCGCTCCCGCGCAGGGTCTCCAAGTAGCCGGTGAGCACAGTGAGGGGGGTGCGCAGCTCGTGGGAGATATTGGCGACGAATTCCTTGCGTATCTGTTCGAGCCGCCGCAGCTTGGTGATGTCCTGCACCACCAGGGCGACCTCGTTGGTGCCGAACTGGTTGGCGTTGAATTGGAGCAGCCGGTTGGGGTCGTTGGGGGCTTCCAGCTCGACGGGTTCGGTGAAGCGCCCCTCGCGGATGAAGGCGATGAAGGCTGGGGTGCGCACCAGATTGACGATGGGTTCGCCTTCGTCTCTGCGCTCCAGGCCCAGCAGTCTGCCGGCCGCCGGATTCCACCATTCCAGGGCCCGGTCGGCATCGAGGATCAGAATGCCTTCGTCCAGGGCGTCGGTGATGCGGCGGACCCGGGTGACCAGGCTGAGATAGTCCTGGCGGTGACGGGCGTTGCGCTGGCGCAGTCGGTAGAGGTGATCCGAGATCTCGCCCCAGACACCGGATGCCGGCGGCGGATAGTTGCGGCTGCCTTGCTCCAGCCACTGATTGAGACGGTGAATGTGCACCAGGGTCCAGAGCATGTACAGCGAACCGCCGCCGATCAGAGTGGCCAGCGGGTAGCCGTAGATATAGCCCGCGAGTATCGACAATGCGGTGAGCAGCGCGATGCGCTGCAGCTCGCTGCGCAGCCCCGGGGTCAGCATTCGATCACCGTCGCTCAATTCCCCACCAATTTTTCGGAGAAGCGGTAACCGGCGCCGCGCACCGTCTGCACCAGCTTGTCGTGATCGCCCAGCGCCTTGCGCAAGCGACGGATGTGCACGTCGACGGTGCGCTCGTCCATGTAGACGTTGCCGCCCCAGACATGGTTGAGGATCTGGTCGCGGGAGTACACCCGGTCCTGGTGGGTGAGGAAAAAGCCCAGCAGGCGGAATTCCGTGGGCCCCATGGCGGCCGGGACGCCATCGATGCTGACGTAGTGGCTGACGGGATCGTACATCAGTCGCTGCACTCGGATCGGCTCTTCCTGGCGGCCCAGGTCTCGGCGGCGCAGCAGTGCCCGCACCCGGGCGATCAGCTCGCGCGGCGAGAAGGGTTTGGCCACATAGTCGTCCGCGCCGGCATCCAGGCCCTGCACCAAATTGTCCTCTTCCGCCTTGGCGGTGAGCAGGATCACCGGCACCTCCGAGGTCAGTTCGTCGCGGCGCAGGCGTCGCAACAGTTCGATGCCGCTGGTCTCCGGCATCATCCAGTCGAGCAGGATCAGATCGGGCTGCTCGTCGATGATCAGCGTGTAGGCCGTGCGGGCGTTCTCGGCGCGCAGACATTTGAAGCCGGCGACCTCCAGCGCGACCGCGACCATGTCGCGGATGGCGGGCTCGTCGTCGACGATCAGGATACAGGCGTCGGTCATGATGTGCTGGCTCCTAGTGCTGTCGGCAGCCATTGCATGACACCCTTGTGTCGATATTGTGACAGTGGCGATGATGACCTCCGCGCCTTGGCGGCGGCTGTCAGGGCGCGGCCAGCGGCCAGTGATAATCCAGCAGCAGCCCCAGCCACACCGCCGCGCCGGCGTAATTGTTGAGCAGGAAGGCGCGAAAGCATCCCTGGCGGTCGCGATGGCGGGCGAGGCGGTGCTGGCGGTAGAAGACCAGGGCGGTCATCGCCAGTCCCAGGTAATACCAAGCCCCGCGATCGAAGTTGCCGCCGGCCAGGGCGAGGGCGATCAGGGCCAGCCCTTGGAGTACGCCGATCACCAGCAACTCGTCCTCGCCGAACAGAATGGCGATGGATTTGACGCCGATGCGCAGGTCGTCGTCGCGGTCGACCATGGCGTAGTAGGTATCGAAAGCCACCGTCCACAACAGCACCCCGGCAAAGAGCGCCCAGCTGGCCGGCGGCACGCTGCCGGTCTGCGCCGCGAAGGCCATGGGTACCGCCCAGGCCCAGGCCGCGCCCAGCACTACCTGGGGCAGGTGGGTATAGCGCTTGGCGAACGGATACAGGGTGGCGAGCGCCGCGGCGCCCAGCGACAACAGTATCGTCAGGCGGTTGGTCAGCAGCACCAGCAGCAATGCCAGTGCGCAGAGCGCGGCGAACAGGCGCAGTGCCTCTCGGGGCGCCACCGCACCCGTGGCCAGCGGCCGATCGCGGGTGCGCGCCACGGCGCCGTCGATGTTGCGGTCGGCGTAGTCGTTGATCACGCAGCCCGCGGCGCGCATCACCGCCACGCCGAGCACGAAGATCACCAGTACGCCGGGGTCGGGCAAGCCCCCTGCCGCGAACCACAGTGCCCACAGTGTTGGCCACAGCAGCAGCAGGGTGCCGATCGGTCGATCGATCCGCATCAGGCGGGCGAAATCCGGCGCGCGGTGCAGGGGCAGTGGCATGGTGGGCTCTCGGTCGGCGAAACCCGTAGTTTAGAGACTGAAACCGGGCAGGAACATTTCCGCTACCAGCAGGGGCTTGCCATCCAGGTGGAACAGGGATCGTCGCCGCCAGGCGCGCTCTGCGGGACGGTACTCCAGGCCGGGCAGCGGCGGCACCGGGCGCTGGCTGACCTCGATGCGGCTGCGTCGCAACGCCGGATTCCGAAACAGCAGGCCGCCGAGTGGGCGCTCGCCGAGATGCGCCAGGAAGCGATGGCGCCCGCGCAGCAGATCCGGCGGCAGCACGCTGCGTGCATAGACCCAGGGCTCGCCGCAGCCGATCAACAGCACTTCGCGGATCAGGGCGCGCCGGCCGGCGCCCAGTGTCAGGATGCGCCTTTCGTCGGGTCGCGGGCGCGCCCAGTGCTGCTTCAACACCCGGACCCGCAGGTCACCGCCGCTCGCGGCCAGCAGGCGCTCGGTGAGTGAACCGCTGTCGAGCAGCCAGGGCCGCCAGCGTGCCGGCACTGGCGTGCGGCATTGGGTCGGAGGCCGGGGGCGACGTCTGTTGCCTGGACTGACGCGGGTGGCGCTCACAGGCTGTAGGAAAAGCTCATGGAGCCATATTCGTGGTGATGGGGCTGGCCGTCGAACTCCCGGCTTCGGAACACCTGCGCGTAGGAGATCTTCCAGCGCCCGGCGAGCAAGCTGATACCAGCATAGGCGTCGGCGACCAGGGGTTTTTTGTCGACGCTGTGGCTGTCCTTGAAGGTATTGCCATCCAGAAAGATATCACGCGCCACCAGGCGCGTGTCGACAGCGACGAAAGCGTGGATACCACGGATTCCGTCGCCGGGTGTACGGCGTGCTCCATTTCGGCCCGGGGCGCTGTTGTCGCCGCCGGCGGGCACCGCGGAGGTGCCGAAGTCGTCGGGCAGGTCCCAGCCGATACGGTACTCGCCGCCGAAATTGAGGTGGGTGGCGACATTGCCCAGGCTGGTGCCCGCGTGGGCGATGAAGTCGTGCCCGAAATTGTCGCGCCAGCTGTCGCTGAACAGGCGCCGTTTCTGTTGGTAGAGCAGTTGCAGCGTGGGCTCGTCCCGCAATTGGTTGTCCCAACCATTGTATTTATCGAATCCCCGCAGGTCGTGAATCAGATCCTGGGCCTCGTGGGCCAAAGCCGAGGGACCGATCATGCCGACATCGATTTCCATCACGTCGAGGCGGTTCTCGCTGCGCGTGTGGTAGGCGATGCCGGCGTGCAGATAGCCGGCGTAGGGGCGTTCGTCCGGGACCAGCGCGGCGGACTCGGTGTCCTCGGGCGTGAACATCAGCTGACCCAGGCTGAGCACCAGGTTGTGCTCGGTGTCCGGGTCGTTGCTGTGCAGCAGTCGCAGCCTGCGGTTGGCGGCGCGCAGCCAGGCCGGAAACGCCGGATCGTTCTGATAGGAGGTGGTGTCTGGAGAGATCCACGACAGGCGGACGCCGTTGGTGTAGTTCTGGTCGGTTTCGTCGAACAGGTCGTTCTCTAGATAGAGATTGACCGTCCAGGGATTGGCGGGCGAGGCCGTCGTGGGCATGGGCATCGCCAGCGCCGCGAGCACGACCGGCAACCAGGGGCGGAATCTACGCACGTGGGAATCTCCTGAAGGGGCGGAATTGTACCCGGCCGGGACGACGGAGCAGCACCCCTTTCCTGCTATTCTCGCCGGCAAACCACAACCGGGGGACGATCATGACGGAACCAAGACAAGCCTATGAAACCCTGTCGATCGAGCATCGTAACGGCGTCGACTGGTTGACCCTCGACCGCCCGGAGCAGTTCAACGCCCTCAACGGCGCGATGATCGAAGATCTGCTCGACTATTTCGGTGGCCTGTACTTCGACCATCGCGTCCGCGTGGTGGTGTTGCGCGGTGCCGGCAAGCACTTCTGCGCCGGGCTCGACCTCAACGAGACCGCCACCTTCACCAGCGGCATCGTCGCCGGCGCGCGCGGTCAGCGCCGGGTCGCCGAGATCATCCTGCGCATGCGGCGCTGCCCGCAGCCGGTCATTGCCCTGGTGCAGGGCGCTGCCACCGGTGCCGGCCTGGCTTTCACCCTTGCCGCCGACGTCCGCTATGCCGCCGAGAACGCGCGTTTCAATGTCGCCATGGCGCGCATCGGGCTGACCGGCTGCGATATCGGCATCAGCTATTTCCTGCCCCGCGCGGTGGGTGCCGGCAATGCCGCGGAGATGATGATGACCGGCCGTTTCGTCGATGCCGCCAAGGCGCTGCGCATCGGTCTGGTCTCCGAGGTGGTGGCGGCCGATGCCCTGGCGGAGGCGGGCACGGCCCTGGCCGCCGAAATGGCCGCCATGTCGCCGCTCGGCCTGCGGCTGACCAAGGAGGGGCTCAATATGGCCCAGGATGCCGGTAGCCTGGAGGCGGTGATCGCCCTGGAGGATCGCGGCCAGGTGATGTGTCTGGGTCCCTTCCTGGAGGAGGGGGCGGCGGCCTTTCTGGAGAAGCGGCCCCCCCGCTACAGCGATGAGTGAAGCCGGCGGCGCCATTGCCCGCTTCCGGACCCCGTCGGGCCCGGCAGTGGACTGGCTTTCATGGCCCACTAGGCGGACGCTTTTTCCCTGTGCAATAGCCAATACAGTACCGGCAGCACGAACAGCGTCAGCAGGGTCGAGGAGATGATGCCGCCGATCACCACCGTGGCCAGCGGACGCTGCACCTCGGCGCCGGTGCCCGTATTGAGCGCCATGGGGACGAAACCGAGACTGGCGACCAGGGCGGTCATCAGGACTGGCCGCAGGCGGATCAGGGCGCCATCGACGATGGCCTTCATCAAGTCGCCCTGTTCGTGCCAGAGATCGCGGATAAAGGCGATCATCACCAGGCCGTTCAACACCGCCACCCCGGAAAGGGCGATAAAGCCCACACCCGCTGAGATCGACAGGGGCATGTCCCGCAACCAGAGGGAGAGCACTCCGCCGGTGAGCGCCAGGGGTACCGCCGTAAAGATGATCAACGCGTCCTTGAAGGTGCCCAGGGCCATCACCAGCAGCGCGAGAATGATCGCCAGGGTCACCGGCACCACGATCGCCAGCCGCTGACTGGCGGACTGCAATTGCTCGAAGGTACCGCCATAATTCAGCCAGTAGCCGGCGGGTAAATCCACGTCATCCGCAATGCGCGCCTGTGCTTCCTCGACAAATCCGCCCAGGTCACGGTCGCGCACGTTGGCGGTGACCACCACCCGGCGCTTGCCGTTTTCCCGGCTGATCTGGTTGGGCGCTGGCGCCAGCTCCAGCTCGGCCACCTCCGACAAGGGCACATAGCCTCCGTCCGGCAGGGCTACCGGCAGATCCGCCAGGCTGTCCACATCCCGACGAATGTCTTCGGGCAAACGCACCACCAACTGGAAGCGGCGGTCGCCTTCGTAGATCAGGCCGGCGTTTTCGCCCCCGACACCGGCTGCCACCAGATCCTGAAGATCATCCACGGTCAGCCCGTAGCGGGATAGCGCCATACGTTTGGGGTGTACCGACAGCATGGGCAGGCCGGTCACCTGTTCGACCCGGGCATCGGCGGCGCCCTCGATGGATTCCACAACGTCGAGGACGTCATTGGCCGATGCCAACAGCTGACCCAGGTCATCGCCGAACACCTTGATGCCCAGGTCGGCGCGCACCCCGGAGATCAACTCGTTGAAGCGCATCTCGATGGGTTGGGTGAATTCGTACTTGTTGCCGGGAAGCATTTCCACTGCTTCTGCCATTTCCGCCACCAGTTCATCCTTGGTTTTGTCGGGATTCGGCCATTGGTCGCGGGGTTTGAGAATGACGAAATTGTCCGCCACGCTGGGGGGCATGGGGTCGGTCGCCACTTCCGGCGTGCCGATCTTGGCGAATACCTTGTCGACCTCGGGAAATGCCTTGAGGCGCTCTTCCAACTGCGATTGCATGTCGATGGCCTGCTCCAGTCCGGTGCCCGGGATGCGCAGGGCGTGCAGTGCGATATCCCCTTCATCCAGTTGCGGAATAAACTCCGAACCCAGGGTGGTGGCCAGCCAGAGACAAACCGCCACCAGCGCGGTTGCGCCACCGAGCACCAGCCACCGGAGCTTCATAGCCACCAGCAGCGCGGGCCTGTAGAGTGATTTGGCACCACTGATTACCGGGCTTTCCTTTTCGCTGATCTTGCCTCGCAGGAATACCGCCACGGCGGCCGGGACCACGGTGAGCGACAGCGCCATGGCTGCCAGCAGGGCCATCACCACGGTGGCAGCCATGGGGTGGAACATCTTGCCCTCGACGCCGGTCAGCGAAAAAATCGGCAGATAGACGACGGTAATGATGGCGACACCGAACAGACTGGGACGAATGACCTCGTTGGTGGCCTCGTACACCAGTTGCAGTCGTTCCTTGAGGGCCAACGGACCTGCATGCTGGGCCTGGGACAGGCGCCGGATACAGTTTTCGACGATGATCACCGCGCCGTCGACGATCAGGCCGAAGTCCAGGGCCCCCAGGCTCATCAGGTTGGCGGACACACTCGTCTGCACCATGCCGGTGATGGTGGCCAGCATCGACAGGGGTATCACCGCCGCCGTGATCAGCGCAGCGCGCAGGTTGCCCAGCAGCAGGAACAACACCAGGATCACCAGCAGCGCGCCTTCCAGCAGGTTTTTCTCCACCGTGGCGATAGCCTTGTCCACCAGCGCCGTGCGGTCGTACACCGCCTCCACTTTGATGCCGTCGGGCAGGGAGGGTTTGATGGCTTCGAGCCTGTCCGCTATCGCCTGGGCGACCGCGCGGGAGTTCTCTCCAACCAGCATCATGGCGGTACCGAGTACCGTTTCCGCGCCATCGCGGGTGGCGGCCCCGGTGCGCAGCTCCCTGCCAATCGCCACCTCGGCCAGGTCGCCGACCGTCACCGGTGCGCCGGCGCGGTTGGCGATCACCGCCTGCTCGATCTCGCCGATAGTCGCCAACTGCCCCGGCGAACGAAGCAATAGCTGTTGTCCGTTGCGTTCGATATAGCCGGCGCCGCGATTGCCATTGTTGGCCCGCAAGCCATGGATCAGTTCGTCCAGACTGATCCCGAACTGCAACAGCTTTTGCGGCGAGGGGGTGACATGGTATTGCTTGTCATAACCGCCGATGGTGTTGATCTCGATGACGCCCGGTACCTGCGCCAGCTGGGGCTTGATGATCCAGTCCTGGATTTCCCGCAGGGCTGTGGCATCGAGAGGATGACCATCAGGGCCGGTGGCGCCGGGCATGGCTTCTACGGTGTACATGAAGATCTCGCCAAGACCGGTGGCAATGGGGCCCATCTCTGGCTCCAGTCCGGGGGGGAGCGTGCTCTTGATGGCGCCCAATCGCTCATTAATCAGGTTGCGGGCGAAATAGATGTCCGTACCCTCCTCGAACACCACGGTGACCTGGGACAGGCCGTAGCGGGACAGGGAGCGGGTGTAGGACAGCTTGGGCAGACCGTACAGCGCGGTTTCCACCGGGAAGGTGATGCGCTGCTCCGCCTCCAGCGGCGAGTAGCCCGGCGCCTCCGTGTTGATCTGCACCTGGACATTGGTGATATCCGGTACCGCGTCTATGGGCAGGCGCTGGAAACTCCACACGCCGACACCGACCAGTACCAGGATGAGGGATAGCATCAGGAAACGCCGCTCCACCGAGAGGCGCAGGATCCGATTGAGCATGGTGGCCTCCTCTCAGTGGTCGTGGGACGCGCCGGATTTCTCGATATCGGCCTTGATCAGATAACTGTTTTCCACCACATAGCGGTCGCCGGGGTTGAGTCCGGACAGCACTTCGGTCATCTCGCCATCGCTGCGGCCCAACTCCAGCGGGCGTATTTCATAGATATCGCCCACCTGGATGAAGACCACCGTCCAGTCGCGAAACGACTGCAGGGCGCGGTTGTCCACGGCCAGAGGGGCCTCGACGGTTTCCACCACCAGATCCCCGGCCACCAGCAGTCCCGGGGTCAACAGGCCATCGGCGTTGTCCAGCTCGGCGCGGGCCAGGGTGTAGGGCGCGTTGCCGGGCGCCGGCAGCAGGTGGTGGATGGTGCCTTCCCGGTCAATGCCCTCGGCCCGCAGCCGGACTTTCTGGCCGGCGGCAACCTCGGCCCGTTGCCCGGGAAATATCTTGAATTCGGCCCACAGGGTGGTCAGGTCAGCGAGCTTGAACAGGGGTTTCTTCCCGGCCATCTCCCCCCTGCTGATGTGGCGTTCGATCACCACGCCGTCGATGGGCGCCCGTACAGCGTAGGGTTGCAGGCTCTCGTTGGATTCCACCTCGGCCAATACGTCGCCGCCGCTCACCCGGTCGCCCAGATCGACATTCACCCGGGTGACCACGCCGGGGAAGCGGGCACGCACCCGGGCCGTCTGTTGCGGGCTCGTGGTCAGCTTGCCGTAGGTGTTCAGGCTGCGCTCGATCGTGTTCGGCCCGGCCTCGGCGGTGGCGATGCCCGCCCGTCGGGCGATCTCCGGTGAGATGCTGGTTCGACCCTCGTGAGATTCCCAGCGCCACCGATAGCGCTTGTCATCGATGGCGAGGGTCACCTCCACATCAAAGGAGTGGGGTTCCGTCACCACCCCGGCCCCCAGCCAGTAGTCTCCCTGGTAGGCAAACTCGAAGCTGTCCACTTGCCCGCCCAGGCGGCTGAGGTCGACGCCGAGATCAATGCCGTCGGTCAGAGGGCGACCGTCCCGGGTAACCCAGGCCCGGTATTCCGGCGGCACGCCTCGCTCGAAGATTTGCAGTTCAACGGCAACCTTGTCCCGCTGCAGCAGGATGCCGCCGTGAGGCCCCTTGGCCTCGACTTGCGCTTCGTCGGGTTGCTCCTCGGCAGCGTGCAGGGGACTGCCGGCAAGGCAAGCGGCCACCAGTATCAGAGAGAGTTGTTGCATCAGTTGCATGGTTTGAATCCTGAATTCTTGGGTTAACGCGCCGGAGCGCGCTGGACGGTCGCCAGCGGCTGCGCCGTGAGTTGTTCGATCAGCGCCTGGTTGAGCAGCGCCGTGGCGGCGGCATCGACCAGCGTCTGTCTCGCCGAGAGCAGCTCCCGCTGTGCGGAGATCCATTCGACGTAGGAGTAACGGCCACGCTCGTAGGCGGAGCGGATCTGGGCGAGGGCCTCGGCCAGCTCTGGAAGCATGCCGTCGCCGATCTGCTCCACGGCGGCGACGGCCTGTTGCCTCTGGTGCCAGGCATCGAACAGCCGCGCGCGAAGGCGCAGCAGGCTGTCCTCACGGCGATACTGGACCTCATTGCGGGCTGCCAGAGCAGCCTGCACCTCGCCGCGACCGCGACGCCCGCTGAAGAGCGGCATCGAAATAGCGGCGGTCAGGGCCGTGTCGTCGGTTTCCTCCAGGCGACGGAGACCCAGCTGCCAGCGGATATCCCCTGCCGACCGGCTGCGCGCCAGCTGCACCTCGGCGTCGCGCAGGCGCGCTTCGCTGGCATATGCCTGGATCGCCGGACTGTCGCTGACGCGCTGGTACAGGGCCTCAAAGCTGTCGGCGGAGCCGAACCGGAACAGATCGCCCTCCAGGGTCTGGAAGTTCGGTGTGGTCTCGCCCCACAGCGAGACCAGCGCCATTTTTCGGCTCTCCAGTTCGGCCTGCAGGCGGGCCCGTTCGATACGGCTCCGGGTGAGTGCGGCGCTGGCCCGGAGGACCTCGGACTGAGGTGCGGCACCGCGGTCGGCGCGTCCGGCGACGATCTCGTGAGTCGTCTCGGCCAGTGACACCGCCCCCGCCGCCAGGGCGAGCTTTTCCTGCAGGGCCAGGGCGGTGATGAAACCCTGGGTGACCTGGCCCAGGAGATCCAGGGTTGCGGCGCGGCGCTCGGCCTCGACCAGTCCGTGGCGGGCATCGATCAGCCCGACCCGGGCCTGCCGTTGGCCGCCGAGCTCCAGGACCGATGACAGTGCCAGGGTGTATTCGGCACCGTCGAACCCCTGCAGATCGCCGCTGCCGAGGGCGTTTTCCACTTCCAGGCCCGCCTCGAGGGCGGGGTTTTGCTTCGCGGTGAGGCGGCCGCCCTCAAGGCCCTGCAGGCGGAGGTCGAAAACCTGGAGACGGGGGTTTTGCGCCAGCGTTGACGACAGCGCTTTGGACAGGGTCAGCGAGGCTTCTCCGGGGTAGGCGGCAGGGATGTTCAGGGTGAGCGCCAACAGGCAAAACAAAGGGCTGAAAAGGCCGTGCGGCAACAGCTGCCACCCGGTTTTCACACGGGTTTTACAAAGCATGAAAATGCTCCTGCGAAAGTTTGGAGGCGGTTTGTTACCCGCTCGGAGCGGGTATTCGCTGGATCAGATGATGGGAGGGCGAAACGGGGAGGTTCTGACTCCGGCGGTGAAAGTCGCCAGGTAATCGGAGAGGGTGACGCCGGCAATCAAGCCGGATACTTCCATCAGATTACCCGTCACCAGGTGATGAAAGCAGTTGTGGCTGTGATGGCAGTGGTCGGAGGAATGTTGCGGAGTATCGGAAGACGGTTCGGCCGCTGAATCCTTGCTGTCAGAATCGGCCAAGCCTTGTGAGTGCTCGTGTTCATGCAAATCGGCATGGTGAAGCCGCCCTTCATCGACACTGGACGCCACTGACTGCCAGGCAATCATCAGCGCGAAGATCAGTATGAGACAGCGTTTGCCCACGATAATCGTCTTCAGCCCATGGCGTTGAGGGAACCAGGATGGCGGTCTATTTTCAAGCTCGGGCCGCTCTTCTGTGGCGATCACTGGCTCGGGCTGCCCGACACGCATTGGAACAGGCCTGCACCCCGATTGCCAGTCTGAGCCTTGTCCAATATGAAGTGAGTCTGGAGGGAGGCGGCTGATTCCAATATGAAATGAGTCTGGAGCTGGCGCGAGGTCCGTTCATGATGGGGAGATGAAAACCCTCATGAAACTGCAAGACCTCAC